>ERZ1026800.2361-NODE-2361-length-10350-cov-3.662721_pt1 | contig 10350 bp, 11 predicted proteins | sample MGYA00520873_ERZ1026800 | MGnify/ENA primary metagenome ERZ1026800 (study PRJEB33270, sample SAMEA104284475) | anaerobic digester metagenome | biome: Anaerobic digester microbiome; feature: mesophilic sludge digester; material: Anaerobic digester biomass...
TAACGGGCAGCTTACCAATCGGCTACGAAGCTAGCCAACCCTCAATAGAGGCGGAAACAGTGCTTATCACCGGACCTGAATCAAAAGTCAGTCAGGTGGTAAAGGTGATCGCTACCGTCGATCTGAACAATGTGACCACCAGCATCTCCCGCGCGGTAGAACTCAAACCCTTAGACAACCGCGGGGTAATTGTTAGCGGCGTCAGCCTGAACCCAACCCAAGTGACTGTTGAAATTCCTGTCCGGCAGCTTGGCGGCTATCGCAACGTGTTCGTCAAGGTCGTCACCACAGGGCAAGTGGCGCAAGGTTTCTATCTGACCGGCATCAGCGTCAACCCGCCAACAATTACGATTTACACCACCGATCCAGCTTTAGCGACAAACATGCCAGCCTACATCGAAACCGTACCCATCAGCCTCAATGGTGTTCGGGAAAGTTTCGAAAGTGTAGTCGCTTTAAACTTGCCTGAAGGTATCCAGGTGGTTGGCGAGCAGAACGTTACCGTAACCGTGGGCATTGCAGCGATTCAAAGTTCTCTCCAGTTAGTGGACGTGCCAATTGAGGCTATCAACGTAGCCAGCGGATTGAAGGTAACACTCTCCCCAGACCGCGTTAATCTATACCTTTCTGGGCCGCTCTACCTCCTCGAACAGCTCAATGTTGCTAACATCAAAGTGACCGTCGACTTAGAAGGGAAGACTGCCGGCACCTACCAGCTAACCCCCTCTGTGGACCTTGTTTATGAGGATTTGGAATTAGATTCAATCCTGCCGGCAACAGTCGAAGTGGTACTCTCGCGGTAACAATAATCAAATTCAATGAGAAAGCGATTTAGAGATTAATGAGAAAACCAGTTGTAGTACTGGTCGGAAGGCCAAACGTAGGTAAAAGCACCTTATTCAACCGCCTGGTCGGGGAAAGATTAGCCATTACTGACGAAGTCCCCGGCACCACGCGGGACCGCTTGATCTCGGAGGCTGACTGGGCGGGGCATGATTTCTTCATCGTAGATACCGGCGGCTTGGACCCATCTGCTCAGCGCAATCAAGAACCTCTTTCCATTGGATCTGCAGAGTTTATGGCTGATATCCGCGCTCAGACCGAGTTGGCAATGCAGGAAGCTGACGTGATCCTCTTTCTTGTGGATGCTCAACAAGGTGTAACCGAAGCAGACCGCGAATTAGCACAGCTCCTGCGCCGCAGGCAGATGGTAAAGGATGGCAAGCCATTCCCGCCAGTCATCTTGGCAGCTAATAAAGCCGATAGCGCAGCTGCACGTATGAATGCGCTAGACTTTTATTCCCTTGGAATAGGGGAACCCTTCCCTATTTCTGCTATACATGGCACGGGTACAGGAGACTTGCTGGATGCGGTGGTTGAAAATTTCCCTTCAGCACCTCAGGAGGAAGAGGAAGATACCAGCATCAAAATTGCCATTGTGGGCAAGCAAAACGCAGGCAAATCCAGCTTACTCAATAAGTTAGTTGGGCAAGAGCGCTCTATCGTTAGTGACATTCCAGGCACCACGCGGGACGCCATCGACACATCGATTGATTTTGAAGGCAAACAAATTACGCTTATTGATACTGCCGGCATCCGCAAGCGCGGCGCTATCGAACCTGGCGTGGAGAAATATTCGGTGCTGCGTTCTTTTCAGGCGATTGAACGCTGTGATGTTGCCTTGCTGGTTATCGATGCAGCTGCCGGAATCACTGCTCAGGATACTCATATTGCCGGCTACATTTTAGAGGCGATGAAATCCGTGATCTTGGTGGCGAACAAATGGGATCTGGTAGAGAAAGACGAAAAAACAATGGTTGAGTATGAGCAGCGCATCCGCCAAGAATTAAACTTTTTACCTTATGTTCCTGTCGTTTTCATCTCTGCGCAAAGTGGAAAACGAGTCAATCAGATTTTACCTTTAGCCTTGCAGGTGTACGAAGAACGCCATGCGCATTTGCCTACTTCACAGCTCAACCGCATCCTGCAGAATGCACAAGATATGCATCAGCCGCCCTCTGCCGGAGGCAAGATTTTCCGCATTTATTACGGCACCCAAGTGCGCTCGGACCCACCAACTTTCATCTTGTATTGTAACGACCCGCGCTTAGCTCACTTTACCTATATGCGTTACATCGAAAACCAAATTCGTAAGGAATACCCGTTTTTGGGAACACCCATCCAGTTAGTCCTCAAGCAGCGCAAGCGTGAACAAGATACATAAGGCTTGAAAATTCGGTTTATAATACGCATAAACCTACTGGAAGGACCGATTAAAGCCATTGGATCAATTTACAAGCCAAGTCTCCCCGGAACCCGAGGGACCTGAAATTAAAAAGAAATCATCACGCGCCGGCTTTTGGCTGGATACACTTGAAACTATCCTATTAGCTTTGCTGCTTTTTTTGGCAATTAATACGGTCACGTCCCGAGTGCGCGTGGAAAACATTAGTATGGAGCCGACGCTCCAACCAGGTTACCTCTTGATTGTCAATAAATTGGCATATAAATTGGGCGAGCCGAAACATGGTGATATCGTCGTCTTCCACTATATGGGTGATAAAAACGAGGATTACATCAAGCGCGTTATTGGGCTTCCTGGTGATGAGGTTAACATTGAGAATGGTACAGTTTACGTAAACGGCATTGCCCTGAGTGAACCATATATCGCGGCATTTCCCGCTTATAGCGGCACATGGGTAGTTCCGGAAGGCAGCCTATTTGTCCTTGGGGATAACCGCAATAACTCTTCGGATTCGCATCAATGGGGCTTCGTCGATTTGGACGATGTTGTTGGCAAGGCTGTATTCATTTATTACCCCTTTGATGTGATTGGTTCTTTGGTAATCCCTGACTTGGTGCAGGCGGCTCACTAAGCAAGCCGGCTTAACCTGCGCTAAAAGGTTACAGAAGGTAACACATCCTCAAAAGAGCGTATAATCAGCAATCATGAAACCAAATTTACCACCCAACCCGGAAACCTGCCCCCATTGCTACGTCGGGCGCATCCAGGAGAGCTTCATCACTTATACTACCATTATCGACGGTGAACTGCTTAGCGTGCCGGACTTTCCGGTGTGGCGTTGCAACGTCTGCCATGCTTACGTCTACGACCCTGTCGCCATGGGTCAGCTGCAAGCCTCCCTTTCTGCCCATCAAAAAGCAATATTGAACGAAAAAGCACGCCGAACCCCACGTAAAACCGCTGCATCTTAAACTTTTCCTCTTAATTTGCCTTAGGGCTGTTCTTTAATTCCCACAATAATAAGAAATCTCTAAGAAAACTATCGAAAATTTGACGCGCACAGTGGGGCGTGCTATTATTGAAGCGTATCATTATATTTTTTTCATTCCGTACCTTAATAGGAGGATTTATTCATGAGCGCAATATTATTATCCCGAATTATTGGCGCAATCGTTTTTGGAATTATTGGCTTTTTTTCTGGTACACCGATCCATGATTACCTGATATCGTTTTGGGTAACCTACCCCCTTCGCGATGGAACCACAGTTATTATTTGTGTAATTCTGTTTGCCATTATCGGATACATCATCACCCCATGGATCACTGTAAAACCAGTCCAATCGATTGCTAAAAAAATGAGCAAATCCTCACCACGAGCGCTACTAAGCGCTTTGGTGGGGCTGATTTTAGGGCTGATTATTTCAGCTTTACTTGCATACCCCATCTCGCTTCTGCCCGACCCATTAGGGCAAATTTTACCTTTAGTGATGGTTGTCGTTTGGAGCTATTTAGGTGTGAGCTTATTTTATTCGCGCGGCGAAGAATTTAGTAATGTTTTTCACACCTTTTCCAACAAATTCTCCAGCAAAGGCTCAAAAACGCAAGTTGATGGGGAGTATCGCATTTTAGTAGACACCAGCGCGATCATCGATGGGCGCATTGCGGACATCGTTAAAACCGGCTTCTTGCATGGCACCCTGATCGTGCCTCGCTTTGTGCTCAATGAGTTGCAGTATGTTTCCGATTCAGCGGATTCCCTGCGCAGGCAGCGGGGCAGACGTGGGATGGATATTTTAGCTGAGCTGCAGCAGAATGAAAGCATTCCCGTCGTCATCAGCGACATCGACGTGGAAGGCGTGCGCGAAGTGGATGACCGTTTGGTCGTGCTGGCACGTCAAATGCGCTGCCCTATTTTGACGAATGACTATAACCTCAACCGCATAGCCGAGCTGCAAGGTGTGAAGGTGCTCAATATCAACGATTTAGCTAACGCGGTTAAAGTTATCTTTTTACCTGGCGAGAGCTTCAAAGTGCACATCATTCAGGAAGGTAAAGAATATAACCAAGGTGTCGGCTTTATGGATGACGGTACAATGGTAGTCGTCGAAGACGGCCAGCAGTACATGAACAAAGAAATCACCGTCACTGTCACTAAAGTGCTGCAAACTTCTGCCGGGCGGATGATTTTTGCTAAGCCCGAGACTGAATAAGCGCTGGAGGTGAGCATGGCGCTGAAAATTTACAACACCCTGACTCGTACCAAGGAAGTGTTCCAACCGCTGGAACCCGGCAAGGTGCGCATGTATGTTTGCGGACCCACGGTATATGACCGTGCGCACATTGGTCATGCTATGTCCGCTATTGTGTTTGATATCATCCGACGCTACTTGGAGTATTCTGGCTATGAAGTGCGCTTTGTGATGAACTACACCGATGTGGATGACAAGATTATCGAGCGCGCCAAACAGCTGGGCATCGATCCGTTCGCTTTAGCCCAACGTTACATCGAAGATTATCAGCGCAATTTAGAAGCCCTCAACGTCAAACCTGCCACGCTCAACCCGCGCGCTACCCAAGAGATGGATTTCATCATCAACATGATCCAAAAGCTCATTGATGCCGGCGCTGCTTACGTGGTCGATGGCGATGTGTACTATCGCGTAGAATCGGACCCGGAATATGGCAAGCTCTCTGGGCGCAAGCTGGAGACGATGAATGCTGGCGCTCGCGTGCAAGTGGATGAGCGCAAAGAGCACCCGATGGATTTTGCCCTGTGGAAAGCAGCCAAAGAAGGCGAGCCAGCTTGGGATTCGCCCTGGGGTAAGGGCAGACCTGGCTGGCATATCGAATGCTCCGCCATGAACATGCACTATTTGGGCGAGCAAATCGATATTCATGGTGGCGGCACCGACCTGATCTTCCCGCATCACGAAAATGAAATCGCCCAGACGGAAGCGCTAACCCATAAGCCGTTTGCGCGTTATTGGATTCATAACGGCATGCTCACCTTTAAGTCCGAGGAAATGCACAAATCCATGGGCAACATGGTCAGCATTGACGAATTCCTGCAGAAGCACCCTGGCGATGTGATGCGGCTGCTGGTGCTCAACGGCTCTTACCGCAGCCCACTCACCTATAGCGATGAAGTGCTGGAGCAAACCGAACAGGCTTACCGCCGGCTGCTTTCGGCTAAAAAGCCTGCTTTGCCCAACGCACCAGGCATCAGCCCGGAGAAGGCGCAAGCTTTGATTGAGGCAGCCCAAAAAGCCCATGACCAGTTCGTCGAAAGCATGGATGATGACTTTAACACGGCGGCTGCAATGGCTGCAATTTTCGAGCTGGTCAAGCAAATCAACCAAGCCCGAGCGGAAGGCGCCACCCAGGCTCAATTGGAGCCAGCCCAAGCCATGTTCAATGAGCTCACCGGCGTCTTAGGGCTGCAGCTCCAAGAGCAAGCCGGCGGGCAAACCAGCGCTGACCCGTTCATCGATTTGCTCGTGGAGGTGCGCAATGAGCTGCGCGCGCAAAAGAACTGGGCGCTCTCCGATAAAATCCGCGACGAGCTCAAAGCCTTGGGTGTGATCCTCGAAGACAGCAAAGACGGCACCACCTGGAGCTGGGAGTAGCCTTGAAGGAATGGATCACCGGGCGCAATCCGGTTTATGAAGCCTTACGTGCCAAAAGGCGGCAAGCTTTCAGGCTGCTTGTAGCAAAGGGGATCAAACCAGAAGGTCAGCTCCCCCAAATTTTGCAAATAGCCCAGGCACGCCGCTTGCCCATCGAAGAAGTCCCTCGCGCTCAGCTGGATGCGCTTGCTAATCACCATCAAGGCGTTGCCCTAGAAGCCAGCAGTTACCCTTATGCCGCGCTAGAGGATTTGCTGGTTAATTCCCAAAGGCAACCTGAACCGCCTTTTTTCTTGCTCCTTGACGCGCTCCAAGACCCTCAGAATTTGGGCTCGCTCCTGCGTACTGCCGAAGCCATGGGTGTGCATGGGGTCGTGCTCCCCTCGCGGCAAGCGGCGCAGATTACTCCGGCAGTGGTGCATGCCAGCTCTGGTGCGAGCGAACATCTGCTCATCGCCCAATATAACCTGGCTCAAGCCATAGAGCGCATGAAGCAGCTCGATATTTGGATTTACGGACTAGATCAAGCCCCCAGCTCCAAAACGCCGGCAGAACTACGCTTCGACCTTGGATTAGCACTCGTGGTTGGTAATGAAGGAACTGGCATGCGCCAGCTTGTACGCCAATCCTGTGATGAGCTAATGCGTCTGCCCATGGTTGGCAAGATCGAATCGCTCAATGCCGCGGTAGCTGGCTCCATAGCGCTCTACCTGGCGCGCCAAGCCCGCTTGCAGCGCGCCTAGGGGCTAAGCTTCCTTCCGAATTACATCGATACCGCCCATAAATGGGCGCAGCACCTCCGGCACCACGATGCTGCCATCGGCTTGCTGGTAATTTTCCAGCACGGCAATCAGCGTGCGCGGCAGCCCCAACCCAGAACCGTTGAGCGTATGCACGAACTTTGGTGTTGAACCGTCCGCTGGGCGATACTTGATGTTGGCACGCCTTGCCTGAAAGTCACCAATGCGCGAAATGGAAGAAACCTCCAGCCACTCCTGGCAGCCCGGCGCCCATACTTCGATATCGTACGTTTTATGCGAGGCAAAGCTCAGGTCGCCGGTTCCGCAGCAGAGGTCAAGCGCCTTCTGGCCATCCTCCAGACGCACCCGGTCGGCTGCCCTTTCCCGCCAGGTCTGGTCGAGCCCGGCGGTCATGACCCGGTTCATGCGGGCGTACACGCCGCTGATCCGGTCGAACATCGAGTTGACCTCGACGGCAAATTCCTCGTCGCCCCGTTTCGGAGGCGCTGCGGCCATGGTGGTCGCTCCCCTAGTTGAGGGAGGCCAGGTAATCGGCCACCTCGTTGAGGTTCTCCTCACCGAGGTCACGGAAGGAAGGCATGATTCCGGGGCCGATCTCAACCGAGCGCTTGATCGCCTCGCGCGGGACCTTTGCGCCGATGTGGGTCAGGTCAGGTCCGAGTCCACCCTTGGCACCGTTCTCGCCGATGGCGTGACAGGCCAGGCAACCCGACTGGGCGACGATCTCCTTGCCTTCTTCGTACTTGGGATTGCTCGCCAGTTCGATCTCGGTCGGCGGTCCGCCCTCGGCACCCTTGTAGGTCAGCAGTGCCATGGCGATGATGATCATCACGCCGGTGATGGTGGCGATCGGGCGCTTCCAAGGAATGCGCTCGGGGCCACGGTCGTAGAACGGGAGCAACAGCAGCAGGACCATGCAGATGGTCGGGATGCCGACCGTCGCGACCGGCACCAGGGCCGGCGGCTTGATGACACGAAGCAGCTCGAAGAGGAAGAAGAAGTACCACTCGGGCCGCGGGGTGTAGGTGGTCGTCGTCGGGTCGACCCGCGGGCCGAGCTCGGCGCCGAGGATCAGCGACATCGTGATGATCACGGCCATCACGATGAGGGCCATGGCGCCGTCCTTGGCGACCGCGTACGGGAAGAACGGCTTGCCCTCTTGCTTCAGCCGGGAGTACTCGCGGAGGTACTCCTCTTTCTCGCGGCGGTTCATGCCGACACCTCCCGGTCCGGCTTCTCTTCCGGCTTCGGCTTGAGCCACGGCGGCGCGGTGGTCCCCAGTCGCACGACGAGCCACAGGTGCGCGCCCATCAGGCCGGCGATGATCGATGGCACGACGAGCATGTGGATCGCGTAGAACCGCGAGAGCGTGGCAGAGTTGAACTCACTGCCGCCCATGAGGAAGTCCGCGAGGTACGGGCCGACGAGCGGGCCGGTGCCGTTGATGTTCACGCCGACGATGGACGCCCAGTAGGAGCGCTGGTCGAACGGGAGCAGGTAGCCCGTGAACGACATCGCCATCGTGAGGATCAGCAGGGCGACGCCGATCACCCAGTTCAGCTCACGCGGGTACTTGTAGGCACCGAAGAAGAAGGTCCTGGCCATGTGCAGGAAGATCAGGATGATCATGAGGCTGGCGCCCCACTTGTGGAGGCCTCGCACGAACTCGCCGAGGAACACCTCGTTGGTCATGTGCGTGATCGAGGCGTAGGCCTGCGTGGCCGAAGGCGTGTAGTACATCGCCAGGAACACGCCGGTGATGGCCTGCATCATGAAGATGAACATCGTCGCCGAACCCAGCGTGTAGAACCAGTTGGTCCCCTTGGGCACGTGACGGGTGAGAAGTGCGGTGTAGATGGTGGAGCTCGAGGTGCGCGAGTCGAGCCAGCCGGCGACGTCCTTGCTGCCCTCGTGGGTGTGGTGCTTGGTCAGCGCACCGGCACGGGCGAGCTTCTCCTTGCGGGAGATCTTGGCGACCTCTTCTTCCACTGATACGTCCGCGGATCCGTTGCCGTTGGCCTCGGCGTCCTTCTTCTTGCGTGTAGGCAGCAGTCCCATTCAGTGCCCGATCAGTTCGGCGGGGGAAAGGTCGTGGGACGCGGCGGGTACAGGTACTCCCAGATGCCGCCGGTGAACTCTCCGGGGTCGCGGACCCTCACGGCCTTGAGCTGGTTGGTCACGCTGTAGCGCGGGCCGAGCTCGACATGGTCGCCGGTGACACGGGTCTGGAAACGATCGAGCGGGCGGACCGGCGGACCGCCGATTCGCTTGCCCTCGAAGTCGTAGACACCACCGTGGCAGGGGCAGATGAAGTTTCGGGCGGCCTGGACGAAGCGGACCGGGCAGCCGAGGTGGGCGCAGCGGGTCGACAGCGCGACGTAGACGTCGGGGTCCTCGTCGTAGGCGGGGTCGCCCTTGCGCACGTAGGCGGTGGTCTTGCCGGCCTCGCCGATGCCGACGGTCTCGGTGAAGACGACCTGCCTGTAGGTCTCGCGGGTGAAGTCGTCGACCTTGCCGACAGATTCCCAGCGCTCACGTCCGCGTTCGAACACGGGGGCGAGTGCAAATCCGATCGCTGGAAGCACGACGGCCGCCGCTGCGAGACCGCCGACAGCCTGGCTGCCGACGATGAAGACCTTCCGCCGGGTCATCGATTCGCCTTCGAAGTAACCGCGTGGCGGCGCTTCTGGCATATCGATGCGGGGGCGGTCCTCCGCGGGTGGGATGTTTTCTGGCTGTTCGGACAAGGTGATTACAGTCGGAAGGACCGGAAGTCTATTGCCTCGCGAGTCTCGTTGAGCGCTCGCCCCACCCCCCGGTCGTCAGAGGTCTGCCGAGACCACTCCTCGAGGGCCTCCAGGGCGCCGGGCCGACCCTCCTCCAGACCCTTCAGAAGCTCACCGTGATCGGGCCCCGATCCGCATGACAAAGCCAATATCTGGATCGGCCAGAGGCGCTCGGCCTGGGCGGCCTCGTCGCGTGCATGAAGATCTGCAGCGATGCGGATCAAATCCGACAAAATCCCTACGGATTCAAGATCTTCGAGCCCGGCGAGCCGCCGGATCCCGTACGCGTAAAAGAGGTCACCCGCGAGCAGCAGCAGATCGGCGTCGGCGTCGGCGAGGATTCTGGCCTCGCCGTAGTGGCAGAGGTAGCCCTCGCGGATGGCCTCGAGGACCAGGGCGTACTCACCGGCGTCGGCCGAGGTCCGTTCGCCTTCGGCGACGAGCGAGCCAAGACCCGGAGCATCGGAGGGTTCCTGCAGACTGGATGCCAGTGGCTCACCCTCCTCGATGACCCATTCGCGCAGCCTCGACATCGCGGGGTCGGCGATCAAAGAACTTCCGCCAGGGACTCGGCCGTCGCCTCGAGCGTGCGGTCGACCGCTTCTTCATCGTGGGACAGCGAGACGAACCAGGCCTCGAACTGGGCCGGGGGCAGGTAGATGCCGCGATCCAGCATCGCCCTGCAGAAGGCGGCGTGGCGGTCGAGGTCGGTGTCGACTGCGTCGGCGAAGTTGCCGACCGCGGTGTCGCGGAAGAACAGCGTCACCAGTCCCGGGACCGATGCGACCTGCAGCGGGTACTTCCAGGCGAGGTCGGCGAGCCCCGCGACCAGGCGGTCGGTCAGCACGTTGATGCGGCGGTAGGCGTCGTCGTCGAGCTTGGCCAGCGTCGCCAGTCCGGCGGCGACGGCCAGGGGATTGCCCGAAAGCGTG
>ERZ1026800.2363-NODE-2363-length-10347-cov-3.595401_pt1 | contig 10347 bp, 8 predicted proteins | sample MGYA00520873_ERZ1026800 | MGnify/ENA primary metagenome ERZ1026800 (study PRJEB33270, sample SAMEA104284475) | anaerobic digester metagenome | biome: Anaerobic digester microbiome; feature: mesophilic sludge digester; material: Anaerobic digester biomass | place...
ATTTCGAGAGGGTGCATACCCTCAACCAGCAGGGACCGCCGCTATTGCCGGCACTGCCCGCTCCCCTGCCTCTCGACCCCGCTTCCTTCGAGGACCTGGCTGGCGGCGGTACCGTCCTCGACGTCCGCAGCAAGGAGGCCTTCGCCGGCGCCCACCTGCCTGGCAGTCTGTCCATCGCCCTGGACAAGGTCTCCTCATACGCGGGCTGGTACCTGGACTACGGCAAGCCCGTGTTCCTGGTCGCGAACACGGCCGGGGAGGTCGCCGCGGCGGTCCGCTACCTGGTGCGGCTGGGCTTCGATGACATACCAGCTTACCTGGCCGGGGGCATGTTCAAGTGGGAGGTGAGCGGCCGGCCTTTCGGGAGGATGAAGGCCGTCCACGCCGAGGAACTGGTGGCCATGCTGGACGCCGGAGAGGACTTCACGCTCCTGGACGTGAGGGCGCCGGGCGAGTTCGAGGACGCGCACCTGCCCACCGCCGTGAACGTTCACATGGGCGAGCTGCCGTGCAGGCTCGAGGAGGTGCCGCGGGACGCGAAGGTGGTCACCTTCTGCGGCAGCGGCGAGCGGGCCACCATCGCTGCTTCCATACTCCTTAAGAACGGATATGAGAACACGCAGGCCTGTTTCGGCTCCATGGCCGCCTGCTCGAACCTCGGCTGTCCCATCGAGACCGGCGTGGACCGGTAAATATCATGTCGTTTGAGGTAGAATATCCTCTATAGCGTTTTCTTTGAGGCATGGAGGCAGATAGAGCGGAGGAGCGGGGGCATATGGGTATAGCGACCTGTCCGGCCTGCGGCAAACCATGGCTGTTCAACCTGCTTCTGAGGTGGAGGGGCAACGGCACGATCGTAACGCGCATCAGCCCCGCCTTCCGCATGGTCCTGGTGGAGTCGGCACTGCTCGAGGACATCTATCAACGCATCGAGGCCGAATTGGGCATACCCATAAGGGAGGCCGTGTTCGAGGCGGAGCGCGCGGCCGCGGCGACCACCACCACGACCCGACCCCCGGCAACCACCACCACGACCCGACCGCCGGTCACCACCACCACGACCCGACCGCCGGTCACCACCACCACCACGAGTGCGCCGGCTCCCGCCAGGTTCGCGACCTTGCCGGTGGGTGCCGCGCTGCCCACCGGAGCTCAGTGCGCAGTGCGGGTGCGCGCTGCGGTGGAGATCCGCCCCGAGAACGCCACCGCCAACAACACTCGTGGCAGCCGCGCCAACGCCAACAGCAACACGTCCTGGTCGGGCTTCAACCGCGTCGACGGTGACTTCGTCGGCACCACCGACCAGATCATCCAGTGGGCTGCCTGCAAGTGGGGCATCGACGAGGACATCGTGCGCGCCCAGGTGATCAAGGAGTCGTACTGGTACCAGTCGGCCAACGGCGACAACGGCGAGTCGTGGGGCCTCGGCCAGGTGCGCGACACCTATCACCAATCCGCGTTCCAGTACGCGGTCAACGCTCGCACGTCGTCCGCCTACAACCTCGACTACACCTACGCCTCGTGGCGTGCGTGCTACGAGGGCAACTACACCTGGCTCAACACCGTCGAGCGCAATGGCACCTATGCCGCCGGCGACGTGTGGGGTTGCGTGGGCCTGTGGTTCAGCGGGCGCTGGTACGTCAACAACGACGCCTACCTCAACCAGGTCGGCGACAGCGTGCGCTGGCACTACAACAACAAGACCTGGCTGACCCCCACGTTCGTCAACGGCTGATGCGGTCGACTGGCCCGAGGGTCAGCCCAGCACATCCGCGGCACGTACCGCGGCGGTGAACTTCAGCAGCGCCAGCTCGGCCTCGAGAGCCGCGATCTTGATCCGTCGTGTCTTCCACACCGCGGGCACGTCGAGCTCCTCCATCTGCACGTCGGTGAGGTCCTGGCGCAAGATGAAGGCGTACGACCGCAGCGAGCCGTCGTCGGCCTGCTCGACGACCACCTTCCAGTAGCGCGACGGGATCTGCACTCGAGTCGGGCCCACCTCGTCACGTCCCTCGAACTCGGGATCGACGTCGTCGAACACCGGTCCGGAGAACACGCAGCAGCGGGTGACCCCGTGTTGGATCAGGTTCTCGAGGTCACCCCACGCTCGGTCGTCCTCGGCCGAGCGGTTGAAGTCGCTGCGCTGCGGTGAGCAGTTCGTCACGTGGAAGCTGTCGCCGTTGGCGCGGATCACCTCCTCCGTGGTGGCACCCCAGCACACATCGTCGCGCCGCACGAGATGGCCCTTGTCGAACGACTTCCGGTCCTTGGTGTAGAAGGTGTCGGGCAACTGCCAGGCAGCGGGCAGGCGCGGATCCGACACCCACTTCTCGATCTCACCATCCTTCAACCCGGTGAGGTCCTTGCGGGTCAGCTCACCGAACCGATGCTCCTTGATCCAATCCACGTTCGAGGCGGTGTAGATGGCCATTCGACGTTCGCGGTGCAGCACCACCGAGAAGTGCTCGTAGTCGACCCTGGTCCTGCCGTCCATCGTGGCCGCCAGCGCCTTGCCAGCGGGCGTCAGCCGGGGCAGGCCGACCGTGCGCCCGAGGAACTTCGTATCGAACCCGCGCCGGTTGGTGTAGTCGGTGTCGATGCGCGGCGACACGTACTTCTCCGCGAACGCGCCTGTGACGACGTCGGGCGACGCCACGGCGACCTGCCCGGACGCCACCGACGGTGTGGTGGCCAGCGAGATCTGCACGCGCAGCGGCAGGTCGAGCACCGCGCCCGGAGTGAGCGCGGTTGCGGCGCCGAGAGCGGAGGGCTGGCGCTGCGCAACGCCGGTCGCCAACCCGCGCAGAGGCTCTGCAGTCAGGCCCTGCTGCAACTGCGAGATCACATCGCCGCCGTGCGCCATCGCACTCTTCAACTCCTCGAGCAGCTCGTTGCCGTTGTCGTGGTCGCTGTCGTGGCCGAGGCGTTCGGTGACGTACCGGCAGATGGCGCTGATGCGCACACCCTCGTTGGCCTCCCAATCGACGCGCGACTCGTCGATGCCGCGCAGGCTGGCAACCACGGTGCCGTCGAGCAGCAGGTAGCCACCATCCTTGCGAGCAGCCCGGCCGGCGCGGTGCAGCGCCACCACCTGGAAGTCGTCACTGAACGCCGGGGCGCCGGAGGAACCCGAGGCGGTGTCGCTGCCGTAGAGGAGGCGGTCGTCGTCGAGGAACGCGAGCAGTCGGTTCTCGCGCAGCGCGATCTTGCGCGGCTCGCCACGCGGGTGCTGGATGATGGTGATGGCATCGCCCGGCTCGATCTTGCGTGGCGCCGCGAAGAGCCGGTGATGGCCGAACTCGGTGAGGCGCCGACCACCGCGGATCGACTCCGCCGCGACCGCTACGAACGCAACATCGAGGGCCTTGTCGCTGGCATAGAACAGATCGGGCCTGAAGGCGAACGGCACCCCGGAGTGCATCTGCATCGCCCCGTCGATGCGCAGGTCGAACTCGGCCCGTGCGCGTTCGGCCCTGTCGGCGGTGGGGAGGACGTGCTGGTTGGTCATCATCACCCGCGGCGAGACCATGAAGCCGGTCGCGAACTCCGATGCGCCGTGCAGCTCGACGACGATGCGGCACACGGGGCGACCGGCGACGAGGGCGCGTTCCAGGAACGACATGTCGACCATGTCGTCGGGGCCGATCGAGCGCTCCTCGACCTCGCCGGCGGCCATGGGCGGGGCCACAGCGATGCCGGGCAGATCGACCGGCACGGCAGCGTCCACCTGCGCCCGCCGCGCCCGCCGGCGCTGGGGTGGCGACGGCGCGTGTGCCGTGTTGCTCAGTCGCTCCTCGGCGTCTGCGAGGAACTCCGCGCTCAGCTTCATCTGCGCCTCACTTCCTGTCGTCGTTCGACGCGGTGGTGAGCGCGCGACAGTACTCCGAACGAGGCGGTCTGCTGCTGCGATGCGGGTTCACTGCCCCGACCCAGGTCCTCGTCAGGTCGTCAGGTGGTACGACGCCGACAGCCCCTGCGCAAGCCACCGCGGCCGATCGAGGCTGAACCGGCGCTCCCCAGATCGCTACGTACCGTTGTGGGGTTCCCCAGTTGCGGGCGCAACGATCACCGCGACTCGGCGGAGCGAGACCATGGCCATCAACGGAAGTAGCGATCGAGCGTGCGGCGCCACTTGTTGGCCGGCAGGTCGGGCTGCAACACCGCGAGCGCGGTGCAGTACTTGCTCATCTTCGCCGGTCGCGCACCGTGCCGCCAGAGCCACTGATCGATCGCGCTCGTCCCGCGATCCGACTTGGTCTCGATGATCACCCGGTCGAGCGTGACAGTGCCGCCGTGCGGGTCGGTGCACACCAGACCGCGATCGATCGTTGCCCTCGTGCCGGCACGCAGATCGACCAGCGTCGACCGTCGGTACTGCGTCGTGAGCACCGGGGCCAACGTGTCGGCGATTCCCGGCGCAGCAGCGAGCTCGTCGACGAACGACCGGCCGGCTTCGGTGAGGCGATGCCGATCGGCGACGTCGTAGTCGAGCCGGTTCTTCACCGTGCGCCCGCGACCATCCTTCGACTTCACCTCGAGCACCGCAACGCCCGAGTCCTGGTACATCCGCGTGCGCGCCTTGAAGCGGTAGCGGCGGCCCGCGGCAGCAGCTCGATGCAACGCCATATCAGCCGTGTCGAAGTACACGGATTCGTATGCGAACTCTCGGCGACCATCGATCTCGAGCACCACGATGTCGTCACCGCAACCGCTCAGCAACCCGCCGAGCAGCTCCTCGCTGACGATGTACTTGCGATCCGTGCGGGTCAGCAGCTCGGCAAGATCGTTCAGCTCGGCAAGTGAGATGCTGGCCAGGTCGTCGATCGTGGTCGGTGTCGGGGTTGTCATCGCGCCACCGGGTCCGGGGTGCGCAGGCGATACCGCACATCGACGGTGGTGGTGTCGTTCACCATGTCGATCCGCTTCACCTTCATCCGCAGCACCTGCGCGTTGAGCAGCTGTTCCAGGTGATCGGTGAGCACTCGTTCGTCGGTGAAGGCCGAGGCCAGCGTGATCGCCTGGCTGCGGCTGGCCGGGAACAACCGAGGGTGGTCGACGATGAACAGCGCGACCACGATTGCACCCATCAGCGCCGGTGACAGCCAGTCGGGGGTGATTCGCACGCCGCCCAGCAGCCCCAGTGCAAGCGCGGAGAAGTAGTAGGCGACCTCCTCCTGATCGAGCTCCTGCGACCGAAGACGGAGAATCGACAGGACGCCGAACAGCCCGAGACCCAGCCCGGCAGACACGTCGGCGCGGGAGAGCACCATGGCGACAGCAACGACACCGATGTTGATGCTGACGATGGCCAGCACCATGTCGCGGCGCCGGTAGCGAGGGAAGTAGAGCCCGAAGACCAGGATGGTCAGCGCAACGGCGTCAGCCAGCAGCAAGAGCGAGTCGGTCATGGCAATCGGGCCTCCGAGGCGATCGTTCGAGGTCGGCCGGCGAGCAACATCACGGTCAGCGGCCCGTTCCGGCCAGGGAGTCGCTCAGCGCACGCTGCATGGCCGCCAGCGCCGCCCGCCACGTCTCGACTGACTGCGCACTTGGATGAGCATCGGCGAACTCGGCGACCGATGACTCGATCTGAGCACTCCACCGCTCCAACTGCTGCGCGACGCGATCATCGGAGAGCGGCCCGGCAACCAGCTCGGCGCGAATGCCGTCGAGCGCTTCGTCCAACGTGGTCAGCGGCCCGACCAGAGGGTCGCATGCCGCGGAGACCTGCAGCAGGCCGAACGACCCGAAGGGGAACGGTTGACAGTCGTTGGTGATCTCGCCCAGCTCATCGGCGATCTCGATGAACCCAGCGATCGGCCCGGTGCCGGTGAGCGAGTCGAAGGCGTTGTCGAGGTCCCACGGGATCAAGGTGAGCTGCCGCGAGGACGGATCCTCGTACCAGTAGAAGTTGTGCGGGTTGCATTCAGGGATGCAGTACCAGTGCAGCGGCCCGTCGTCGTTCCTGATCGCACGGTCGACGACGAAGGTGGTGAGCAGGTTGTCGATGTCGATCCACTTCGCGATCACCTCGAGTGCTGCCTCAGGTGCTGCTGCAGCCAGCTCGGCGGTGAACGCCGTCATGATGTCGGCGTTCGGGTCGTCGTTCTCGTTGGTCTGCAACGAGTCGATCAGCGCCTGGCTGGTGGCTGGCGCATGGTTGGCGTCGAACGGCCACACCTCTTTGTAGAGGTTGCCCGCACCATCCTCGAAGTTCTCGCGAGTGAAGCGGCCGTCGATCTCTTCGGTGAGGGCGAACACACCGGCGAACTCGCCGTTGATCATCACGCGAGCGTGGGTGGAGCGGGGCGCAGGCACACCCATCTCCCGGAACAGCCAGTACCCGAGCCGCTCGTGCATCAGCGTGGGGTCGAGGTTCTGCGAGTGCAGCAGCACCTTGCGGACCCCGTAGAACTCGCCGTTCGGGTCGTCCCAGTTGATCTTCAGCTTCAGCGACAGCTTGTCGCAGGTCTTGGCGCCGGAGGGAACGAGCGGGTTCGGGCCGTCGGTGCAGCCCACGAACGCACCCACCGAGCCCTTGTAGCGCACCCCGATCGGGGCAATGGTCTCACCCTCGAACGTGAGGCTGCCCTCGACGTACTCCTCGGCAGCAGGATCCTCGTTCAGCGTGGCGAGCAGTGCCTCCGAGACGTTGATCTCGAAGGTGTGCAGCGTGTCCTGGTCGAAGAGGTACTCGGAGTCGCCCGACAGATACCGGCGCTCGGGTTCGGGAGGATCTGTTGCTGCCGGCGCCTCGAAGGCGGCGGCGGTGTCGTTCGGTACCGTGTCGTTCGGTACCGCAGTGTCGGACACTCCCGGCGACGCAGTGCCCGCCGCGGGTGCCGACGAACCGCTGGCGCAACCGGCGGCCACGACAGCTGCGACCATCAACGCAACAGCGCCTCTCCGTCTCCCCTGCCCAGACATCAGCCCCCCAGCGATGTGACCGATCGGCCGCCAGCGATCCTAGCGAGGTAGCGCTTTCCCCAACGGTCACGGAGCGCTCCGGCGCGTTCGTGCCCGTGCCGCTTCGACCGGCGTGACTAGTGCAACGCGGCCGCGTCGTCGAGCACCTGACGCACCACTGCCACCACCTGGTCGGCGGGGGCGCCGGGGGTGAGCACCGCGGCGACGCCTGCGTCCTTCAGGCGTTGGATGTGCTGCGCCGGGATGATGCCGCCGACCACCACAGGGGCATTGCAGCCGCGCGCACGCAGCTCGGCGACCACTGCCGGAGCCAACGTCATGTGGGCGCCCGACAGCATCGAGAGACCCACGAGATCGACATCTTCGTCGACAGCGGCCGCCGCAATGGTGGCCGGCGTCTGGAAGAGACCGGTGTAGATCACCTCGAACCCGGCATCGCGCAGGATCCGCGCCACCACCTTGACTCCTCGATCATGCCCATCCAGGCCGACCTTGCCGATCAACACACGCGACGCCGACGAAGCGCTCATCAGATCACCGGTACTTCTACGTGACGCCCGAACACGCTGCCCATGGCACCCATGATCTCACCCAACGACGCATATGCACCAGCAGCTTCGATGAGGCACGGCATCAGGTTCACCTCTGGGTCGGCAGCCTCGGCGGCCAGGCGAGCGAGCACCTCGTCGACCGCGGCCTGGTTGCGGTCGTGACGAACCACGTCGAGCCGTTTCAACTGGCGCGCTTCGTCCTCGTTGGTGATCTCCAACAGTTCCATCGAGCTGTCGTCGTTGCCTTCGGTGAACCGGTTCACACCCACCACCACACGGTCGCCACGGTTGATCTTGCGTTCCAGGTCGAACGCGGAGTCGGCGATGCGACCCTGGAACCAGTTCTCCTCGATGCCGCGGATGCACCCTTCCAACAGCGAACCACCACCCAACGCGTCGAGATGCGCGAACAGCTCCTCTGCTTGGCGCTCCATCTCATCGGTGAGCGCCTCGACGAAGTACGACCCGCCCAAGGGATCGGCCACGTGGGCCACATTGGTCTCGTAGGCGATGACCTGCTGAGTGCGCAACGCGATGCGAGCCGACTTCTCCGTGGGCAGGGCCATCGCCTCGTCCATCGAGTTGGTGTGCAACGACTGCGTGCCGCCCAGCACCCCGGCCAACGCCTCGATCGCAGTGCGCACGATGTTGACCTCTGGCTGCTGCGCGGTCAACGACACGCCCGCGGTCTGTGTGTGGAACCGCAGCTGCAGTGAGCGCTCGAGCTGCGCGCCGTAGCGCTCGCGCAACCAGCGTGCCCAGATGCGGCGGGCGGCGCGGTACTTCGCGATCTCCTCGAAGAAGTCGATGTGCGCATTGAAGAAGAACGACAACCGCGGCGCGAACGAGTCGATCGGCAACCCTGCCTTCATCGCCAGCTCCACGTACGCGAAGCCGTTCGCCAACGTGAACGCCAGCTCTTCCGCAGCAGTGGAACCCGCCTCGCGGATGTGGTAGCCGCTGATGCTCACGCTGTGCCAGCGGGGCATCTCGGCCGCCGTGAACGAGATGGTGTCGCGCACCAACCGCATCGACTGCCGTGGCGGGAACACGAACTCCTTCTGTGCCTGGTACTCCTTCAAGATGTCGTTCTGCAGGGTGCCACCCAACCGGGCTCGCGTTGTGCCGGCCTTCTCCGCCTGCGCGATGAACATCGCGAAGATGGGCGCGGCCGGCGAGTTGATGGTCATCGAGGTGGTGGTGGCACCGAGGTCGATGCCCGCGTACAGATCCTCCATGTCGGCCAACGTGTCGATGGCGACGCCACAGCGGCCGACCTCACCGAGCGACATCGGGTCGTCGGAGTCGAGACCCAGCAACGTCGGCATGTCGAATGCGGTGGACAGACCGTCACCACCCGACTTGATGATCTCCTTGAACCGCCAGTTGGTGTCGTCGGCGGTGCCGAAGCCGGCGAACATGCGCATCGTCCAGAGCTTCGACCGGTACATCGACGCATACGGCCCACGGGTGAACGGAAACTGCCCCGGATACTCACCGGCGCCATCCGCCTGCCCGTACACGGGCTCCAACGGCACACCCGACATCGTCGAGTAGTCGGCCTCGCGAGTCGCGGATGCCTCGAAGGCCTGCTGCCAGATCTCTCGTGAGTTGCTCATCGTCGACAAGGTTGCCAGACTCGGGCACGACCCTGCCCTTTCTGTAGCGCGCTTCCGCATTCACACCGCCATGGGCCAATGGCGCATCGTGGAGAAGCAGCCTGCGCACCGACCTTCGCGTCGCAACGACATCGTTGACGCAGCCGTCAGGATCTTCGCCGACAAGGGCTACGCCGAGGCCGCCGATGTCGAGGTGACGGCGGTGCACTACCACTTCAGCGGTAAGGACGATCCGTTCGCTGCCGCGATGCGCGCTTCGCTCGACTCCATCTCGGCCGTCGTCATCGCTGCTCGCGCCGCCGCCGGGGCCGCCAGCGCGGATGGATTGCGCCTCGCCGTCGACGCCGTGTGGCATTGGATCGACGACAACCCATACGGGGCCTCACTCGTGCACACTCACCTGCCCGGCACCATCCGCCAGCTGTCGGCGATCCGCCAGGAGTTCTCGGAGCTGCACGAGCGACGCGCCTTCGACTACCTCGGCGACGGTTCGCCCACCGGCGCCCGGCAGGCGGCCGCTCGCATGGGTACCGGCACCCTCACCATGCGAACGCTCATCGACGCGCTGATAGCTCTACACGCGATGCGCATGGCCGACGGCCCGTTGAGCACGGCGTCGCCTGCCTCGTTGCGGTCCGCGACACATCGCGTCGCACGCCAGATGCTGCTACATCCCTGAGCGGCACATCCGAGGGCACTGCGCCAACCATCGAGGGTGGGCACGCGACGCGTTACTGCAACGGCTCCAAAGTAACCACCGACGTCGCCGAGGCGCTCACCGCAACCACCTGGCGATCACGCCGGCCTCTGCGACGGCCCCGTCGGCCTGTCTTCGACCTCGCCGAGTTACTGGTCGCCCACTACAGTGTCGACGGCTTCACGGTGCCGTCGACGAAGTGGGCGTGGCGCACCTGGCCGCGTTCGACGGGAAACCACACGCATGAGCAACGCCTCCGGCGAGTCACTCGCCATCATCATCACCGACGCAGTACGACGTGCATGTCGCGGCGAGATGACGATCTCCGAAGCGGTTGCACTCGTACCGGCGGGCGACATCGGCACCTTCATGCATGCCACGTTCGCCGGTACCGATGGGGCGCCGCTCGCAGCGCTGCTGACGACTGCACTCGGGGCGTCACCCGGCGCGGCCGCGGGTGAGATCGTGTTCAACGCCGACGACGCCATCGATGCCGCCGACGCGGGGCGATCAGTCATCCTGGTCCGCAACGAGACCACGCCCGACGATGTGC
>ERZ1026800.2368-NODE-2368-length-10335-cov-2.574941_pt1 | contig 10335 bp, 17 predicted proteins | sample MGYA00520873_ERZ1026800 | MGnify/ENA primary metagenome ERZ1026800 (study PRJEB33270, sample SAMEA104284475) | anaerobic digester metagenome | biome: Anaerobic digester microbiome; feature: mesophilic sludge digester; material: Anaerobic digester biomass...
CCACCGGACCGATGCCTTCATACGGATCGTCGAAGAAGATCCTCTTGAGGTTGAATCCGTGCCGAAGAATCTGCTCGTTCATTCTGTCTCTTGCTATTTTCTTCATGCCTCACCTCCTCTGATAATCTTGGTCCCGGCAGGAAGTCTGTACCAGTCGTACTCCTCCCTGGAGATCCGGGAGTAGTGAGTGCCGAGATATTCGGCACCCTCTAATCCTGTGTGTGCTGATCCCTCCAGCACACACACAACTCTTCGGGAATTTTTCCTGGCCGGCCAGATGCCGTGCCAGGCTTCCATTTGCCCATTGACTATTACTCTCATCATATCCTCCTTCTTTGTTTTTTAACGCTCTTATGCCCTGCCCGATGATTCAGACAGGGGAAATGCCCACCACGAAGCCAATGTGGCGAAAAACTGCCACCTTGCGTACACTGCCGTCCGCCTGCACCTGCTCGACGCTCTCGCGCCGAGAAAATGCGTAGACCGGGCAGTACCCTTCCCTACGGAGAGCTGTCGCCAGGGACTCCATGAAAAACGGAGCCCCTCCAATCATCACCCGGCATCCAGGCTCGGATACCGGTGAGCACTTGACCAGTTCAACGAGCTGATCAGCCGCTATCCACAGATCCTCTGCCGTGGGCAGCTCATCAAACGTGAGGAGCCGCGCGCACTCTGCGCGGTCCTCAGAGTCTAGGTCCACCACGCCCTGAGCGATTTGCTCAGGGGTGGCGGGATGCTGCGTGAGGTTAACTATTTTTTCCATTTTTCCCTCCTAGTATGGATTTACGCGGACTACCCAATGGTATCCGCGCTTCTCAGACCATGCGGGGTATGCGTGTATATCCCACGGGTCTATGTTTTTTGTGGCTGCATGATATGCAGCCTTCCCACGGTCCGATTTCGCCCACGCCTCGATTTCCTTTTTCGTAGGCTTTTTGATATCCTCCCATCCGAGGATTTCCCCGGACGGAGAAAGGATTGCCCTGCGAGCATTTCCTGACATTTTCGCTGCCATCAGTCACCTCCCCTAACGGCACAACGCGCACGGTAGCGCGCTATGGCCGTGTCTTCCACTTCCCGGAGCCCGATTAATTCACCGGACTCCAGCAAGATTTTTGCTCGTCGTCGGGACCGGGCCGGAGACCTGTCCCAGACGACAATATAGTCGCCATGGTCATCCCACGAGGCATCGTGGAACGATCCGTTCCATGATGAACGGACAGCGAAATGACCATCCGTCCGTATTGAGTGGATATCCACCCAATAACCAGTCACGAGGGTGACCCATTTGCCACCCTTCCCGACTGCATTGTCGAGACACCCATATAGCCAGGGCATTTTCGCCCTGACCACTGACCTGGGAAGCGTCTCAAACTTAATCATAATACCCTATACCCTCCTTCTTTTTAGTGATTCATGCCCCTATATATGCACACCATGTGCCACATGAGCATGATAATGATAAGATTGTCCGCAAACTAGCACCAGGAGCCAAAAGAAAATACATACACGGCATTGCAGGAGAACAGGCAAGGGGAATGACCGCTGAAAACAGGGCTGAAAACAATGAAAATGTAAAGAATCCCGACACCCAAAAAGGCAGTATCTAGTAAACAAGCCATTGTACGGGTGTAAAGAAATCCGACAGGGAATAAGGTAAATGGGGCAAATCAGGCAGAGAGCAAGGAAGGGAGCCGATGAATGAGTGTAAGGAATACCGACAGTATGAATACGGAAAGACTATGTATGCAGAGAAATGATAAACGCTGAAATTAGCAGCAAATCGAAGCAATCAAAAGCATATCAGCATATATGATTATATATCAGCCAGCCAGCAGGTTTGATTATTTCTTAAAAGTATGGTACGGCTCTAGGAGCCTTACTAGAGGCGAGCGAGCCACACACAAGCGAGCGAGCCGCACCATGGTATGGTCTGATAGGTCACAGGTGTCTCAATCCCTTCGTAAGTCAGGTCAGCTTCTTTCAGGTTTATAATTAGCCAATTATTCCCCAAGACAGATAATCCATCAAACAAACCTTAAACCATGAAGCACAACTTTAAACTTTGTACTTGCAATATGCACAAAAGTAATACATAGTATTACCACAATGCATAAGGACATCTACCAGGCAATCGAGGAGTATTACCGCTCCCACCGAGATAGATTCATCTGGTATTTCTCATGCAAAATAAATTCTGATTATTCATCCAGGGCTGAAGAAATGACACAAGATGTGTTCGCGGCATTGCTCCAGGCAGCACAGGAGGAGATACCGCCAAACCGGCTCGATGCTTATGCTTGGGGGATAGCGCGCAATAAGCTCAGGATGCTGTATAGGTCAAAGGACTGGCAAACCAGGCGCACACAGATATATGACTCCACACACCCAGTGAGTTATGATGAGGATGCACTATGCAATGCAATCGAGATGCATATCAGGGCAGCATATAATGTGATAGAGCCTGAGATGTACGATATTGTCAGATGGGGAGATGCTGAGAGGTATACTGTTCCCCTCATTCTACCGGGCATCTACATCTAAATAAATGAACAGAACGTTCATTTATTCATTTTCCATGTGTTCTGGCATACTCGGCTCCATCCCATAGGATAGGCACCCTGAACCCTCTGTGATATCTAGTATGATCTCCGCTATTAGCAAACACTTTTAGATTCTCCCACGCATTGTTAGTGGTGTTTCTATCCTCATGATGCACTATATATCCATCTTTCAGGGCATATACGCTGTTTACTTTCTCTCTGGCTTCCCTCATTCCACCGCGCTTGTAAACGTATGGCTGGCCCTTGAGTGTCATACGATCTAACCACGCACAGTAACAGCTCGCATTACAAAAGCTGCGCTTGTTGGCTCTGTGCCTGCACCGCGGGACCATAACCGGCCTACCGCAGTGAGCACATGTTGACTTGATATGCCCATTGGCCTGCTTGGATGTATCCACCCCGGAACGCTTCAGCGCATAATACACGGCCTGCCTGGTGCAACCATAGTGGGCAGCAATGGATATCATGGGCTCAAGGGCCACAGTATACCGATACACAACATCATCCAGGTTATCATCTAGTACATGTTTGCTCATGATTGGTTCCTCCTAGTTGTCATAATAGCACGATAGTTAACATAATGCAAGGTTAACATAAGATGTGTTACCGGATGTTATAGATAATGCCGTTGATTATCAATGAGGTAGAGTGTGGGATGGGTGGACCAGCTCGGGTCAATCAATCGGGGTACGGACGCGATCCTAATGGCCCGGCCCCCCCCCGGCACCCCCGGCAGGAAGGTGGTCGTCGTACGTACAGTAACAGTACTCCCTCTCTCTGTTCTCTCCCTATCTAGTTTCACCGATACTCCCCGTTCCTGATAAATTTTTCAACTCCAATCACTTCTTTAATGCTTTCTTCTTGCAACATCTGATTATTCTGGCATAATACTACCATGAAGTTCTACGAAGATCCAACCTATATCGAGATGTGCAGGGGGGCGGGGGAGATACAGGAACAATGCCCGGACATAGACGATGCAAAGTCTTTTTGGATAGATATTGAGAATAATCCCTATAATCACAATATTTGGCTCCCGCGCCTCGATCAGTTGATTGATATGCTGGATGAGTCTGTAAGTAAAGAATATAAGACTCCGTACTATAAAATATGGGAATTTTATGAGTACGCTATGGTTAAGACCGAACCACATGGTGATTGGACAACTGAGCAAGTAATGATTCAATTTGTTATGTATAAAAAGTACCGCAAGGAGTGGGATTTCGACAAAAAGCAATGGGTCAAAATATAACAAGGAAAGGAGAATCATTATGCCAAGAGGTGATGGAACGGGACCACGGAAGGGAGCACGGGGGCCGAGGGACGGGCTAGGAAAGGGTCAGGGCAGAGCATCGGGCAAGGGAGTGGGAGCGCAGACGGGCGGACGGCGCAGTGTCCACCCGTTTCCCGTAAAGTTTTTCAAAGCCTTATCGCTTAATCTGTTTTCACGCTGCGGTGATTTTGATGATATACATCACGCCCCTGAATTTCTTTGCGTGGCACACTATTCGTGATGCACCGAAATTATCATAGGCAAGATGTGTTCTGAGAAATGGCAGGATAAGTATTCTCATCCAGAGTGGTGCGATATATCGCTTGTTCTTCAGCGACGGGAATAAGGTAATTTCCATGCGTTCACCTCCACCATATTGATAGCATAACATGGAAATTATTACAATGTCTTTAGTCCTCCCCCCCGTAGAAATTTTTAAACCTCAATCGCTTAAATCATACCAGGACCCCTGGCGCACCCGCGTATTCGGTCTAATTGGCTTATAGATGGGTTTGCGGTAAGGATCAGTCAACCCTGTTCTCATGCAACAGTATAGTTATGAAAAAAGTTTCGTATTTCTCCGAGCGCCTGAATGACGGGACACTTCAAACACCGAGGCAAATGCTTGATGCGGCGATAGAGTCTCTTCCCGGGCACTACAATAAGGCGGTTCTCGTCCTGCTCAATGACGATGAGGGAGAGTATGACGTGGGATTTTATCAATCCGGCATGAGGATGAGCGAAATTCTCGCGCTTCTTCGTGTTTCCGAGCAAATCTTTCTCGGTGAAATGGGGTTCGTGGCATGACGCGCCGTGAAGGTCCGAATCTCTTCATCATTCGCGTGGAATCCAACCCTGACGGTGCACTGGGTGTCCTGCGGATAGGCGACCGGGTATTCTGCTGGACATTGCAGCCTGACCCGACAGACGAGCATTTTTTCATCCCGGCAGGCGTCTATGAATACCGCCGTTTTCACGGCACGAAGTACAAGGACACTTTCGAGGTTCTTGTTTCTGGACATACAGGCCTGCTCTTTCACGGCGGAAACAATGAGGAAGACACGAAAGGGTGCATCCTGCTCGGGTCCGACATCGGGTTCGGTGCGGACGGCAGGCGGTGGGTGTGCAAGAGCGGCGCAACGTTTGAGGCGTTCATGAGGCGCATGAAAGATGTAACGCACGGAAGCATAACATTTATCGACGCATGGAAGGGGTAGCCCATGAGCAAGGACGAGTTGCTTGATGCCCTGTGTCCCGAACCGGACGCATGGGAGAAGATGGATCAGAAGGCGTTTCAATCAATGGCTGGCAAGTGCTTTTGGTATCTGCTCCATCAGGACCAGAAAAACAGGTTCAAGAACAATGCCTCGTCCTTCTTCGGTGGCGTGATCGGCGGCTTTCTCGCATTCTTCGGAATAAAAGGAGTGACGTAATGGACAGCAAAACAAGGAAGAGAATCAGAGGCATTTATCAGCGGATGGCGGCACCGGAGAGAGCGGCGCTTGAACGGGCGCTCCTCATGAATAAGAAGGATCGCTTCGAGCTGATCGCATCCATTGCCGGTCTTTCCGACGAAGAGCAGGAGATCCTTTTCAATGCCTCCCAGCTCACACAGGAAGACATCGACGAGATGATCGCCTACGCCGCCAGAGGCTTCATCATGCGGCTGCTCGGGAGGATCTTCGGGTTCTGATATGGCGCACTTCGGCTCTTACATCTCAACCAGGCAGATCACGGACAAGATATGGCGGCTGAACATGCCGTTGATCTATCAGAGCGACCTCATTAAAGAAGAGATCGTTGTTCCCCGGGGCTTTTACTGCGATGGCGAGAGCGTTCCCCGCATCCCGCTCGTCTACGCCTGTCTGGGCCACACATCTCTTCGTGGCGGGTTTGTCCATGACTTCCTCTATCGCAAGGATGCCTATCCATCCGTAAGCAGAGCCAAGGCCGACGCAATTTACCGGGAGATATCCATCCTGACCGCCCTGGAAGACCTGAAAGCCGAGGGTAAACACGCCACGGTCCTGAGAGTAGCGAAGATCGAGTCCCAGGCATGGAGCAAGTGGGCAGGCGTGAGGGCTGGCGGGTGGATGCACTGGAAGAAAAAGACGGTGGATTGGAGGCCGTAATGGAAGACAAAGTACTTGGTGGGGTGAAGAAGAAGGGCAAACCGGGAAGGCCAAAGGGCTCCCTGAATAAGAAGACCCTTCAAATCGAGCTTGGCATCGACCCGAAAGACCTGAACCCGCCCCCGCTGCATGAGAAGGGCACGCCGTGGTCCGAGGAACAGGCCGTTGAGGAGCTTGAGTTCCTGATTCGCTTCCTCGACAACATGGACTACAAGAAGATTTTCTTTGGGCAATGCTTGTCCATCCGGGGATACCGGGATTCCCACCTGTATGAGAATCTTGCGAAGAAGTTCCCGGCATCCTGCCTTCCCTTGTACGATTTTGCCAAGATGATTCAGCAGAACAAGCTGGCGACCATGACGCTTACCAAGCACTACGATTCCAGGTTCGGCGTGTTCGCCATGCAGAACATCTCTCAATGGCGGCAGACGCAGACGCTTGATGTTGCCACGAACGTATCCATCAAGACCAAGGATTACAAGGGGCTTCAGCCCACCATCAACGAGCGGATTCAGAAGGGGAAAAAGGGCAAGTAATGGGCGAAGCCGCATACGAGCTTGAGTACGAGAGCAAGGGCGAGAAACAGGTAAACCTTGAGTACAACCCCGCCCCGACCATCGAGCTTTTCCATGCCTCGGATGCCATGATCCGGTCACTCGTCGGCCCCGCCGGATCTGGTAAATCAACCGGCATGGTCTGGGAGATATGCTATTTCCTGCCGCAGATGCTCTACACAAAGTACGGCATCAAGAAGACCCGATGGCTCATCCTGAGAAACACGAACGACCAGCTCTGGACGACCACCATGAAGACGCTTTTCGAGTGGTTCGACCCGACCTGGGCGGGGAAGTTCCACAAGCAGGAGAAGGTCTTCACCATAACCGCATTCAAGCCTCTGGAAATAGAGATCCTTTTCCGATCCTGTGACCGGCCCGAGGATGTGAATAAGTTCCGTTCCCTGGAATTGACCGGCTACGGCATCGACGAGTCTTCCGAGGTCCACCACTCGATCAAACTCATCCTTCGCCAGAGGATTGGGCGTTATCCGAGGGCTTCTGAGTGGCCCAAGGACGAGCGCGGCAACCCGGTTGTGCGAAAGTTCGGCGTGGAGTCCACGAACCCGCCAGACATCGAATCGCCGGATTATTACGAGTTTTATGGACCCCAGGACATGAGGTTGCCCGATGGGGAGGGGTTCTGGCAGAAACCGGGCGAGAACCAGGAAAATCTGGACCCGAACTACTACGCGGACATGCGGAGGCTGTATGCCAACGATCCCGAGTGGGTGTCGCGGTACATCGAGGGGAAACCGGGTGTTCAAAAGGTCGGAAAGGATGTTTATGGGAGTTTCAGCTACAATTTCCATGTTGCCAAGAACCCTATTGTATGGCCCGGTAAAGCATTCACCATCTATCGAGGATGGGATAACACCGGAAACTGCCCTGCCTGCGTGGTCGGCTATATCCCCACTCCTGGCGTGGTGCATATCCTTAGAGAATTCTGGGATGACCGTTCCGGTATTATTGATTTCGCTGAGAGAGTCAAGCGCGAGTGCCTAGCCACCTACCCGGATGCCAAATACATTGACTGGGGCGATCCCGCCGGTGAGTTCAAGTTCTCATCGAACAAGGCCGGGGGCGGTCTTACGTCGAATGCCCAGATGATGCGCGAGATCGGCATTGATGTGTTTCCATCCTCCCAAGATTGGGAGCCCAGGCGCGAATCTGTTGATATCATGCTCCGGCAGACGAACAGGGGTGAGCCCGCTCTTCTCATCGACCAGTCATGCAACAGATTGATACAGGGCTTCATGGGCGGCTACGGGTACAAGGAGGTGCAGAACGGGGTGTTTGGCGACAAGCCGGTCAAGAACCGTTTTTCGCACGTCCATGATGCTCTCCAGTATCTCCTGGTGAAATTGGTCGGGCAGAACAGGGTATTGCGGAAGAGCAAGAAGAGAAAGCCCCGCTACAGCAGGCGGTCATTTTCTGGATACGGAGGATAGGAAGTGGCGAAGAACTTTCAGAACGAAGAGATGAGAAACGAAGAGTTTACCGTCGAGGATGATTCCCCCTCCGAGGACAGGGACGATATGGTTACGTACTTCATGAAGCTCTACCGGGAGTACGAATCATCGGAATACCGCAGGCAGAAGATCGAGGATGCGGCAGAGAACCGCAAGAGATATGACGGGGATAGGGACTCGAAGAATTTCCCGTGGGAGAACTGCTCAAACTATTCGCTCATGACCGAGGCTATCGTGGTGGACAACCTGGAGCCTAGGCTGGTGGCGGCTGTGGCTGGCAAGGACCGCGACATCGTGGAGGCCCTGCCCAACAGCAGCAAGGGTGTCGAGTTCGCCAAAGAGGTGGAGAAGTTCGCTGAATGGGCTCTGGCGCACAACATCAAGTGGCAGGACAATGTCCCGGCATGGATACACAACGTCCTCCTGGACGGCACTCTCTACATCTTCCCCTACTACAAGGAGCAGAAGCTAATCAGGGGAGAGCGGTTCGTGGGCAAAGTGGCTGTCAACCCATTCACGATGGAGAGAATCACCGACGAGGAAAGTCTTAGGGCGCTTATCATGCAGGGCATCAGGCCTGAAGAAATGCCGGTGGACGAGATCCAGAAAAAGGATGTGCGGATCTTCAAGGTGGTCAACGACTACGCCCTCATGAACGAAGTCTACGGGCCTGACCTCTGCCCTGATTGGGATGAAACCCCTACAATACGTAAACAATTCTTCAAATATGCCGATTTGGAGGAAAACAGCAAGGAAAATGGTGGTGTTTATATAAATATCACGAAAAAACTACTTGATTCGGCCACAACCACCAGGGATGATGAAGACCTTCCCCCCGGCAGCGACCGTGACGGGGCGGCACCTGAGGTCGAGCGCGAGGACATCGAAGTCCTGACGTTCTACGACAGGTACGACATAGGGGAAGGCCGGGATTGGGTGATAGTCTCGATCGCCAAGAACACGGAAACGGTTATCCGCAAGCAGTATGTGCGCGATGTGTATTATGGGCTCATCGGCAAGCCGTGTAAGAGGCTGGTGATCTTCCCTGATTTCGGAAAGCAGTTCGGCACTGGCGTACCGCACAAGATACGCCACCATGCGCTTTCCATCAACGACTGCCTGAACCAGATGCTCGATTCCGGCGCGGCGCAGATCAACCCGTGGTTCTTCTACGGCTCCGATGTGGGCTTGCAGGACGAACTGGACATTTCCCCCGGCGGCGCGAACCCCGTGGTGGGCAACGCCAATTCCATTGTGTTTCCTAATGTCGGGGTCAAGGCACAGGTCTACATCGAGTTCATCAACTTAATAACGTCCTTCCTGGAACGGCTTATCGCCATGTCTTCGTACCAGTCGGGCGTTGAGGATCAGGCGATGGGGCAGGGGGCCGGGACTGCGGCTGGCATGAGGATGATCTTGCAGGAGGCCCAGGTGAAGCACACCTACCAGGCCAAGCCGATCAAGGAGCAGCTCGAAGACGTTATCAAGCTCGACATGATGCTCTACTCCTGGTACATGCCCACGGATGCCGAGATAGTGCTCCCCGGCGGACAGGTGTTGAGGGGCGTCAACGTGGATGCTCTCCAGCAGGATTACGACTTCTCGCTCCGCATCTCCGACAGCGCGTACAACAAGATGATGGCGCGGTACGAGGCCCAGGAACTCCTCGGTCTTGCCGCGTCCTTCCCGTTCGCCAATCAGATGCAGTTGTTCATGGATGCTCTACAGGCATACGACAAGAAGAACCCGGAGATATACATCGAACCCGCCTTCCTCATGCTGATTCAGGCCGTAGCGCAGAACCCCGAGATCCCCCAGGTTGTGCAACAGTATATTCAGGACAAGATGCAGAAGATGCATCAGCAGGAACTTGGACAGGCGGCGCAGGACGGTGAAACGGTCAGCAGGATGAGGGAAGCCCTGAAAGACCAGCAGGCGATACCCGACATGCAGAAAGCGGTTGAGAAGAATCTGATGAAGCGCAAGATCCAGGATTCGATGGAGATGGCCGCAGCACTTGAGCACAAGAACATGATCGGTCCGAAGGACATTCAGGACGCAATGGCATCCCAGAAGCGGAAACTCGCAAAGGATGTTGTTGAAGGGAGCATGGCGTAATGGCGAGGCAAGACCTCCTCCAGAGCGAGGACTTCCTGCTTTACCAGCAGGATCTCCTGAACCGGCTGGACAGCCATTACCGGGATCTCCACAAGACGCTCTCCCTGCCCTCGACCACCATCGAGGCAGAAGAGGGTGTTCTCATGAGGCTTAACAGCCAAAGGGCGATGATCAAGGAACTGGAGATCATTATCGCCCTCCCCACGGACTACATCCCTAAGG
>ERZ1026800.2371-NODE-2371-length-10313-cov-2.312586_pt1 | contig 10313 bp, 6 predicted proteins | sample MGYA00520873_ERZ1026800 | MGnify/ENA primary metagenome ERZ1026800 (study PRJEB33270, sample SAMEA104284475) | anaerobic digester metagenome | biome: Anaerobic digester microbiome; feature: mesophilic sludge digester; material: Anaerobic digester biomass | place...
GTACAAGACCCTTCGCACCAAGTTCGCCTTCGTCTCCAATCTCGGGGATGTGCTGCAGCCGCGCGAGTCGGCCCTGCGATGGATTGGCAAAACGGCCCCGGCTCTCGAAGGACAGGACTTGGAGGGCAAGCCGGTCGATCTGACGCAATACAAGGGCAAGGTCGTTCTGATTGACTTCTGGGCGACATGGTGCGGACCCTGCATCGGCGAAATTCCCAACATGAAAGTTGCTTATGAGAAATGGCATGATCAAGGCTTTGAAATCCTGGGTGTGAGCTTCGACCGCGAAAAAATGGACGGGCGTATCGACATCCGGCGCAAGCAATACATTGCCTGGAGCATCCTGCAGCATTACGGTGTTTGCGATACCCCACTGCTGGACCTGACGCAGTCGCTGCGTGTTGCCGCTACCTTCGCGCAGATGGACAACAAGGCTGAGCGCGGAATGGTCTATGTGTTTGGCTTGCCCTACACCACCAACCGCATCACCTACAACAGCGAGCAAGACCTTGTGATCGTGCGTCTGCTTTCGATCTGCCCGCCCCAGGCTTTGCGCCCATACTTCCAGGAAGGCTACCTCTGCGGCACGCTCGATATTACCGATTCTTACACCAATAAATCTGAGTTGGATTTTAAGAACCGCCTGGTTGCCAAGTTTTCCATCCCAACGGATGAATCGTTCTGGGGGAATAGCTTCTCACGCATCCCCAAGAACCTGCTTTTCCCTGAGAATGACCTGGTCGAGGAGCTCTGCGTCCGCGTCCGCGAAGAGATGATCAGCGAAATGAAGTCTGTATTTGTCAGTTGACCATTCCGCAGAGGGTTTATACTTTTTTAGCAGATATTCATCAAAAAGTACCGAGGACACAAAAATGACCGTTGTAATCCCTGATAATCGCAAAAAGTATCAACTCTTCAACCGCACCTCCGCAATGAACCTGGTATTCATGGTCCTCCTGGCGCTGTATTACCTATACATCACGCGCGGAGGCAGTCCTTTGCTCTCTCTGAGCGGGCAGACTGCTCCAGCTTCCCTTCCAAAACCAGCTTACATTGTTGCCCCTCCGGTTTTTGGTGTAATTGGACTGGTCTTAGCCATTGCATGGAAGCCTCTCCGCAAAGGGGTGATCGTGTTGCTGGCAATGCACTATTTGCTGACGATGTCGATCCTGCTGCTGGCGGGGTTCGCGGCGGTCTCTTCGCTATTCACGCTGAAAATTGCCGGATTCCTGCCCGTCATTCTGCTCCTGTTGGTTCTCGCGGTACTGGTATTTCTATTTCTCTGGAACCTCAAGGCGCTCAAGGACCTTGACCTGCCCGCGATTTTTGGCAAGCAGTAGCCCACCCTTCGGCTGGCATAAAAACACCTGGTTCCCAGGTGTTTTTTTACCTTCACAGCTTGTGGTAAAATCCAAACGCTTCTTATGGAAAAGAAAAAAGAACTTCGCAATTCCGCAAAAGCCATCATCATCCGCGATGGAAAACTGCTCGTGATCCTCAAACAACGCGACAACAGCGCTTACGCGGTGCTGCCTGGCGGTGGGCAGCATTGGGGCGAAACTCTGCCCGAAGCCCTCGTCCGCGAATGCCGGGAAGAAATCGGCACGAAGGTGCGCGTTCGCAAGCTGCTCTTCATGCGGGAATACCGGGCTGCACATCATGAATTTGCGGATGTTAATCCGGGCACACATCAGTTGGAGTTCTATTTTAAGTGCAAAATCAGCCGGGATTACGAACCCGCGCAAGGTTCTCACCCCGATAACGGACAATCTGGCGTCCGCTGGGTGCCGCTGGACGAGCTCGACAAAGTGCGTCTCTACCCGCGCGCCATCTGCCCCATCCTGGCAGACCTCAAGCACAGCGATCATCCCATTTACCTGGGCGACTGTAACTAAGCCCTGCCTGCCCCACAAAGGTATAATTAGCCCAATCAAAACAATCCGTGCAACGGAGGACAAGTATGCGCCAATCTTTTCTAACCAATGACCAGTTGCTCTTCCTGCAGAATGAAAAGCAAAGCCTGGATAGCATTCTGGCTTCTTTGAAGGCTTTTAATCTCAGCGAGGAATCGCTGCAAAACCTGCGCAAGGCGATTGACCAACTGGATGAACTCTTTTTGATAGTGGCAGTTGGCGAATTCAACGCCGGCAAGAGCGCGCTGATCAACGCGATTGTCGGCGACCAACGGGCAAGCGTCGACGTCCGCGGCGGCTGGACCAAGGACGTGTGGCACGTACCGTGGGAGTCGGCCGGCTACTGCGTGCCCGGGCTGGACGATTCGCAGGTGGTGCTGATCGACACGCCGGGCCTGCGCGAACTGCAGCTATGGGACGCGGGCGGCGGAGTGGAAGCGGTCTTCGGCGACGTCGAGGCCCTGGCCACTCACTGCCGCTTCCGGGACTGCACCCATTCGGGGGAGCCGGGCTGTGCGGTCCGGCGGGCCATCGAAGAAAAAGAAAATGAACTGAACGCTGTCCACGGCAGCATCATTGCCGTGGAAAACGCCATCGCCGGCAACGCCTACCGTCCGGGCGACGTCTTCAAGACGCGAGCGGGCCTGCACATCGAGATCGGCAATACCGACGCCGAGGGACGCCTCGTCCTCGCCGACGCCCTGGCCTACGCCGGCCGCTTCGAGCCCAGGGCGGTGGTCGACCTGGCGACGCTGACGGGCGCCTGTGTCGTGGCCCTGGGGCAGGGGGTGGCCGCCGGCCTGTTCGGCACCGACGACGGCTTGATGGAGCGCCTGCGGGCCGCCGCCGAGGCCAGCGGCGAGCGCCTGTGGCCCATGCCACTGTACGACGACTACCTGGACAGGATCGAGAGCCTGACGGCCGATCTGGCCAACAGTGGCGGGCGCCAGGGCGGCGTCGGCACGTCGGCCATGTTCCTCAAGCAGTTCGCCGAAGGCTATCCCTGGGCGCACCTGGACATCGCCGGCATGACCTTTGAGGAGCGGCCCGGCACGCCCAAGCGGCCGCCGCACCTGGCCAAGGGCGGCACCGGCTTTGGCGTGCGCCTCCTGGTCGAGTTTCTGCGGGCCTGGCCCACGACCGCCTGATGCCGCTGCGCCTGGCCTTTTTCGATCTCGACGGCACGCTCAAGCGGGAGCGGGACCCTTACGTCTACCTGCACCGCTGCCTGGGTACCTGGGAGGCGTGCCAGGCCTACCTGGCCCGGGGGCTGGCGGGCGAGATCGACTTTGACGAGTGGCTGCACCTGGACGTGGGCCTGTGGAAGGGCACCAGCCGCGCAGCCATGGAAGACCTGTTGCAACGGAACCCCTACCTGCCCGGCGCCCGCGAGACGGTGGCGGCGCTAAAGCAGGCAGGGGTTCGCCTCGTCCTGGTGAGCACCGGCCTGGACGTCCACGCCGGGATGGTGCAGCGGGAACTGGGCATCGACCGCGCCTATGCCAACCAGGTCCTCTTTCGCGACGGGCTGGTCAGCGGCCAGGCCCGCACCGTGGTGCGGGAAGGCGGCAAGGGCGAGATCGTGGCCCGGGTCCAGGCCGAGCTGGGCGTGCCCCCCGAGGACTGCCTGGCCGTGGGCGACGGCACCTCCGACGCCGACATGTTCCCCCTGGTGCGCGTGGGCGTGGCCATCAACGCCCCTTCCGAGCGGCTGCGCGCCGCCCGCGAGGAGAAAGGTCTTACCCTGGAGGAGGTCGCCGAGGCGACCAGGATGCCCCTCAATTACCTCCAGGCCCTGGAGAACGAGGAGCTGGCTCGATTCACCAGTGAGCTCCATGCGCGCGGCTTCTTGCGAAACTATGCTTCTTTCCTGGACCTGGACGTCCAGGAGACCATCGCAACGTACGACGCGGTGCGCACCGCTGGCGGTCGCCGCAAGGCCCCATTGCCGCTGCCCGCGCCTGCCCAGGGCAAGCCGCCCGCCCGCCGTTCGTTCCTCGCCACCGACCTGCTGCTGGGCCTGGTGGCAGTGGCGATCCTTGGACTGGGCGTCTTTGCGGCCTATGTGCGCAACAACCACGTCGAGCCGACGCCAACGGTCGGCCCGCCGCCCACACCGACTGCGACGCCCCTTCCCGTCTACACGGGGACGTCCTACGAGATGGACGTCTATCTCGACTACCCTGCCCACGCCCTGGATGTCAAGCAGCGCATCGACTATACCAACCCGACCAGCCAGACGCTGTCCAACCTGATGCTAAACATCCACGCCAACCACTTCAAGAACACCTTCAAGCTGAACGACATTCGGGTCGACGTCGACGGCGAGTGGGAGCGGCCCGAGACCGCTCCGTTGGACGTCACCCTGCGCCTGGAGCTGCCGGCGCCCCTCAAGCCGGGGGAACACGTGGCTCTCATGCTCGACTATTCCCTGAAGCTGCCCAGCATCAGTCCCGATTCCGAGTTCATCCGCGGCAGCTTTGGCTACTCCAAGCGGGCCATCAGCCTGGGAAATTGGTACCCGGTGATGGCCCCCTACCGCGAGCAGGAGGACAAGGGCTGGTACGGCCAGACCTACTTCGAGATCGGTGATCCCTACGTCACCGAGATTGCCGATTATCGGGTGTCCATCACCACCACACAGGGTGTGATCCTGGCAGGCACCGGCGTGGAGACGCACGCGGGCAACCACTGGGTGTACGACGCGAAGCAGGTCCGCTCCTTTGCCCTGGCGGCCAGCGACCAGTACATGGTCTCCACGGCCAACGTGGCCGGCGTCAACCTGCACTCCTATTATTTTCCCAGCAACGAGGAAGCGGGCAAGGTTGCACTGGATACGGCCGGGAGGGCCATGGAGCTATTCACCGAGCTTTACGGGCCCTATCCCTACGCCAACTATCGAATCGCCGAGACCGAGTTCGCGGGCGGCATGGAGTTCTCGGGCATGACCTTTCTTGGCTCTGCCTTCTATGACGCCTACGACGGGACCTCGCGCACGCCCCTCATCCCGCTGACCGCCCACGAGGTCTCGCACCAGTGGTTCTACGGCCTGGTAGGCAATGACCAGATCGTCGAGCCCTGGCTCGACGAGGCCCCGGCCGAGTACAGTGGCTTCTTGTACTATGAGCGCTACCTGCCCGACGACGTGGACTGGTGGTGGTTCTATGCCGTTGACCAGTGGGCGCCGGCGGGCAAGATCGACCAGATCCTCTACCTGTTCCGGAACAACCGCGAGTACATGGATGCCGTCTACCGCCGCGGAGCGCAGTTCATGCGCGATCTCCGCGAGGTGATGGGCGACCCCGCCTTCTTTGGGTTCCTGGGCGAATATCAGCGCCGCCACGCCTATCGGCTGGCCCGCTCCCGCGACTTTTTCACGCTGGTGCAAGAGTACACCACGGCGGACCTGATGCCTCTCCAAGAAGAGTACTTCCGCCAGAGGATCCTGCCCTAGCGCCATGGGACGGACAGAGCGCGGAGGATTGTTCGTCAGCCTGATCGCCAGCCTGTTGGTGGGGCTGCTGGCCATTCCGGCCCCTGCCCTGCCATCTGGGGACCAGGCTACGCTGCCCTCCGCCGTCGTCGCGACCGCCACGGTAGAACCCTCCCCACCCCCGCCCTCCGCGACGGCTACAGGGCAGGGGGGTTCGGCGACTCCGTCCGCCACGGCCACGCCTGAAGAGATCCCGGCCAGTCCTACCGCGACCTTGACATCCCGCCCTTCCGCTACGGCGGCGGACCAGGCTACCCGGCCCGTCCCCACGCCTCGCCCGACCGCGGAGGTCGCCGGCGTGGTCATCGGCCATTCTGTCGAGGGGCGGCCCCTGACAGCGTACCCCTTTGGCGAGGGGCCCCACAAGATCGTCCTGGTGGGCAACATCCACGGTGGCTTTGAGCCGGCCACCCACGAGCTGGCCCGGATGCTCGTCGCCCACTTCCAAGCTCACCCCGGCGACGTGCCGGCCGGGGTCAGCCTCTGGATCCTGCCCACCGTGAACCCTGACGGCCTGGCAGCCGGCGAGCGCCAGAACGCCAACGGCGTGGACCTCAACCGCAACGCCGACACCAATATGGATGGCTGCGCCGGCAACGACTGGTCCCCCGACACATCCGACAGCGACGGTCTTCACCCCGGCGGCGGCGGCCCGCATCCCTTCTCCGAGCCCGAGGCCGTGGCCGTGCGCGACTTCCTGGATGATGCCTGGGTGGCTGTATTCTACCACAGCGCCGCCGAGGCCATCTATGTCGATAGCTGCCAGCGCCACCTGCCCTCGGCCCGGCTGGCCCAGGTGCTTTCCGAAGCCACCGGCTATCCCGTGCCTCCCGAGGGCTGGGTCGGTTATCCCATCACCGGCGATTTCGCCGACTACCTGGCCGGCGATGGCGTGGCGGCCGTCACCGTTGAGCTGACGAACCACGAGGATCCCGAGTTCGAGCGCAACCTGGCCGGCGTCCAGGCCCTCCTCGCCGCAGCCGACGAGATCGCCGCCGCCGACGCGGCCGGGACCGGGGCGCGCCTCACCTGGCTGGAGCCTTCCGCTGCGGGCAACACCGGAGCATGGCAATACCCGAACAACAGCATTGTGCATCCCCTGGCCCTGGAGGTCATGGACCAGGACGCCTTTCTCCTCGACGGCGGGCGCGTGCTGGCCATTGACCTGGCCGGGGACGGGAGCCCGAGCGTCATCCTGGCCCCCGGCGACAGCGTGGAGGGTGTCCGCGTCCTGGAACCCCTGGATCTGGCCGCCGGTGACCGGGTCCTCCTCGTCCTGGACCGGGCCGGCGACGTCTATCGCTACGAACCGGAGGGCGAGACCTGGTCGGTGGAACGCTACGACCGGCCGGCAGGCGCAACCTACGATCACTATTTTGTGGCGCTGGCCCGCCAGGGCAGCGACAACTATTTGCTGGAGACAACCCACGAGCAGGTGTGGCGCTTCGAGGAAGGGCAGCGGGGGTCCGCCTGGGCCAAGCTGCCCCAGAGCCGCGACGTGGACGTCGCGGCCGGTGCCGGCAGCGTCTATGCCCTCACCCGGGCGCTGAACAGCCCCGCTGGCAGCCTGTTCCGCTACGGCGCGGGCGGGCGCCAGAACACCGGCTTTGAGCCCGGCACGCGCCTGATGCATCCCCGCCAGGTCGCGGCCACGGAGGAAGCCGTGTACGTGCTCGACCGGGCAGGCCGCCGCCTCCTGACGCTGGATCCGGGCAGTGGCGACCTGGTCGAGATCTACCAGTTCCAGGACCGCCGGGCGGTGAGCGCCGTGTGGGTGGCAGGCGATGGCAACCGCCTGATCCTGGCCGGGCACGACGCCCTCTACTTTTACGGCGAGGCGGAGCGGCAGGCCGTCGTCGAGGATGAGGCGGCCGTGATGCACGGCCCGCAGCCCCATGACCTCGAGCTCCTGGAGGACTGGCGCGGCCTGCGGATGCCCATCGACGGCGCCCACCTGACCAGCCGCGACTTTCAACTGCCCGGCGCGCCGCGGCACTATCGCCTGGGCGTGCACGAGGGCATGGACTTTTACGGGCACACAGCGGGTGTGCCCATTGACCGCAGCACGCGCGTCCTCGCCGTGGCGGACGGCGTCGTCGTCCGCGCCGCCCTGGACTATCAGAACCTGACGGCCGCCCAGAGCGCGGCCTATGCTGCCCGCAGCCGTGAGCTGGGCTACACGCCCGACGACGTGCTGGACGGGTATCGCGGGCGGCAGGTCTGGATCGACCACGGCAACGGGCTGGTGTCGCACTATGCCCACCTGAGCAGCATCGCGCCCGGCATCGTCGAGGGCGCGGACGTCACCCGGGGCCAGGTCATTGCCATGGTGGGCAACTCCGGGACACCCGGCTCTGTGGACAGCCAGACCTACGACGTGCACCTGCACCTGGAGCTGTGGTTCGGCGATCACTTTGTCGGACAGTTCCTGCGGCCCATCGAGGCCCGGGAGTGGTTGGAAAAGATGCTGCAATGATCGATAGCTTCAGCAGGCCACCCACGGTCGCCCATGCTTTGTGGCCTGCGTGCGAGGGAGGTCGGCGATGACCATCAAGCGAGGAGTGCTGCTGATCCTGCTGGTGGCCCTGATCGCGGGCGGACTGGTAGCCTGGAATCAATACCGCAGCGTGCGGAGTGCGTACGACGATTATCGAGCCCGGATCCAGCCGGGTGTCGAAATAGCCGGGATCGCCGTGGGCTGGCATACGGCAGAAGAGGCCACCCAGAAGGTCGAGGAGCAGGTGGTGGCTCCTTACGAGCGCGATTTCATCCTGCATTACGCCGATCAAGAGATCGCGTTGTCCCCGGCCCGCGACCTGGGCTTCCAGGTGCCGGTGGAGACCATGGTGAGCGAGGCCGTGGACCTCAGCCACCAGTACGATTACTGGGAGGGCTTTCGCGCCTGGCTCCAGGGCCAGGCCTTCCCCCTGGATCTCGAGATACCCCTGACCATGGACTGGGACCAGGAGGCGACTACCCGCTTCCTGGAAGAGGTGGCCGAAACCCACGACGTCGCGCCCAGGCAGCCCATGATCGACGTCCAGGATCGCACCTTTATCCCCGGGCAGCCGGGATACCGCCTGAACGTGGAGCTGGCGGCGGACATGGTCAACGAACAGGTGCCCGACCCCTCGCAGCGCGAGGTCAAGCTCCCCCTCGGTACCTCCGAGCCGGACCAGAGCCGGGCACGCATCGAGTCCATGCTCGCTACGCTGGCGCCCGTCATGGCGCAGGATCCACAGCCGCCCAGCTTTTACACCGCCACGGTGCCCATCAGCACCACCGGCAGCATCGAGGGCACGCCCACGGTCGACTACACCGGGCCGCTCACCTGGACCTTTCCCCACTTTGCCACCTACACCGGCCCCTTGACCCAGACCACCGGCTTCTTTTTCGACCCTGGCGAGCCGGGCTATACCTTTAACGTCACGCGGGCCACGACCCTCGTCGAGCTGTCGCTCCGGGGCGGTGTGAACACGCCGTTTACCTTCGAGCCGGACCTTGTGCCGCCGCCGCCCATCACCCCCTCACTCCTGCTCCCACCCCTGAAGGCGCGCCTGGCCGAGTTCCCGGGCGTGACCAGCATCCTGGTCAAGAACCTGGATACCGGCGAGACCGTCTACGAGTCAGGCGTGGACCATATTATGTCGGGCATGAGCCTGGTCAAGATCGGGATCATGATCGAGACCTATGTGCATTACGGCGGCGAGGTGGACGAAACCACCCACGAAGAGCTGCTCAAAATGCTGGGAAGCGAATCCAGCAACCTCAGCGCCAACCTGTTGATGGCGGCCGTGGGCAACGAATCGGCCACCGCCGGCGCGGCCAAAGTCACGGCCACCATGCGCCGCCTGGGCCTGAGCAACTTTTACCTATGTGCGCCCTTCCGCCTGGTGGAGGACGCGGGCCGCCAGGACGGCTACGTCCGTGCGCGGGAGCCGGCAGGCAGCCAGGTCGTCTGGGTTTCCAATTGGACGGCCGCCGGATGGGCGCTGCAGTCGGCGCAGACGCCGCGCTACGACCGCTGTGTGCGGGCCACGCCGCGAGAGATGGCCGACCTGGTGGAAATGATCTATGACTGCACCCAGGGCGAGGGGCTGCTGCCCGAGGCGTACCCCAATGTTTTTAGCCCCCAGGCGTGCGAGGAGATGATCGACATCATGGCCGCCAACGACCTGCGCAATATGTTGGGCGCGGGCATTCCGGCCGAGGTCAAGCTGGCCCACAAGCACGGATTCTCGGGCTATGGGGTCTCCTGGGGCGACACGCGCGCCGAGGTGGGCATCGTCTATGCCCCGGGTGCCACCTGGCTCGTCAGCTTTTATATCTGGCAGGACACCGACTGGATCGACTGGGGAATCAACCAGCCGCTGTATCGCGACGTGAGCAACATGCTCTACAACTACTTTAGCCCCGCCGAGCCCTTCTGGCCACTGCCCGAGTGGGCCCCGGACCCGGAGGCGCCGGCGAGCTAGCTATCTTCTTTGCCGAGGGGTAGAATCTCGTCGCCGGCCGACACGGTGCCGCCCGTGACGATGCCGCAAAAGATGCCCTTGACGGGCAAGAGGGAGTGCCCCTGGAAGCTGTAGGTGTGGGCAATCTCCGGGGGCTTGCCCAACTGCTCGACCTCCAACACTACCTGGCTGCCCACCTGGAGCCGATCGCCAACTTGTAGCGCGCTGGTGTCGAGCCCTTCTGTGCTGAGGTTCTCCGCAAAGCTGCCCGGAACCGCGTCGATGCCCCACTCCCTGCTCGCCGCTTCGACTTCCTCCCAGGCCAGGAGGCTGATCTGCCAGCGTCCGGGTCGGGGCGGCCCGGCGTGGCTGTCTCCCACCAGCCCCCAGCCGGCGCGCAGTTCTCCGCGGCCCACGTCCGTCTTGGGCTCGTTCCTGTCGTCGCTCCGACAC
>ERZ1026800.2374-NODE-2374-length-10305-cov-1.548143_pt1 | contig 10305 bp, 10 predicted proteins | sample MGYA00520873_ERZ1026800 | MGnify/ENA primary metagenome ERZ1026800 (study PRJEB33270, sample SAMEA104284475) | anaerobic digester metagenome | biome: Anaerobic digester microbiome; feature: mesophilic sludge digester; material: Anaerobic digester biomass...
GTTCTCGACAAATGTCCGCTGATTGAACGGCGCCGATTGGATGATGCGCTCGTACTGACGGGCGTAGTTGTATGTGCTGCGCCAACAGTCCGCTGGGCCGTAGTAGTCGCCGGCTCCGTTGCCCGCAGAGTACGAATCGCCTAGCACGAGCATGGATACGAGGCCGCCATCCCCAGCGGCCGACGCGGGTGAGATGCCTGCCGTGGACTCCGTGACGACCACAACGATGACAAGCGCCGCCGCGAGCCCCGCCCGGATGAATCGGCGCACCAGTGCGCTTGAACCGCAATTCAAGGTATCGTTGCCGCTCTTCATCCCCATCCCCATCCCCATCCCCGTGCTAGATGTCCCGTCCCGGCGGCTGAGTCTCACTTCGCTTATGGGTTTTGTCAAGGGGACCGAAAGCACAGCACGGCGTTCATATCCCGAGGTCGTCGGCCAGGCTGAGATCGGGTTCGATGACTTCGTCGGCAACGAGGCGACGTGCAGTTGTGTGGACGTGGTCGAGCTGGTCTTGGGTGTTGGCTATCTCACGAGCGGCGAGCAGCAGACAGGGTGCACCGGACTGCCATTGGCTGGGTCGTACGTTGCGTGCAACCGGTACGTGGGGAAGAAGCCGGGCGAGTTTGCAGAGCAGTTCGACCATGTGTGCGGAGGGGAGGACGTCGTCTCGGCCGGCGACATGCCACAGCTCCGCTGCGGCGAGGACGGCCTCGACCGCTTCCTGGCCTGCGTGGGCGCGAGCGGAGACCGTGTAAGGGAAGTCGTCGATCCATGACCATTGGTCCAGCCGGGGGCCGGGCCCGCCGTTGCGTCTTGAGCGGGGTAGGCGTTCGTATGGTGCGCCGTCGATCTGGCCGGCGAGTTCGACTTCGCCGTCAACGAACAATGCCATCGCTACGGCGAATGCGCCGAGTTGGCCCCGTTCCTCGAACGGGGCAAGCCGGTGTTCAACGCCGAGTACGTCGACCCGGACACGGCGGCGGAGGCCGAGCGGCAGCGCAAGGCCACGTGCGCCGAGGCCATGGCGGCCGGCACCACGACGCTGATCCTGCCGCTCGACCTGGACGACAGCTATCGCAACGCCTGCCCGGCGCCCAAGTGACCAACCATCAACCCGCAGTAAAGCCACCCAAGGTCAATCTGGGTGCGATCGCTGAGGACCGGGCCACAGCGATGACACCCAGATCGAGCGCGGGTGCGATCGCTGAGGCCGATCGACCGGGTTGAGTGCTGTCTCAGCCTTGGGCGCGGCCCAGGTCGGCCAACGCGTCGGGGATCGAACCCTCCAACACACCCGCCTCCTCGACGACCGACTCCAGCCACGGCGGCCGCACCCGGGCCGACACCCACAGCGGGTGGTCGTCGGGGTGAGCGGTCAGGACGAACCGAGCGAAAGCCTGGGCGTAGTCCTGGGGCCGCACATCGGTGGCCAGCTCGGCCAACGCCCAGGGGTCGGGCGTACCCTCCCAGCGCTCCGCCGGAGCGACGATCGATGGGCTGCCCGGCTCGGTGCCGCCGCCGGCGATGCCCGGGCCATCGGCCAGCACGACGCCGTGCACCGCGTCGGTGCGCAGGCCGGCCAGGATCAGGGCGACATAGGCGCCCAGGCCGCGGCCCAAGAGCACCGCCGAGCCCAGGTGCCGCAGCGCAGCGTCCGCGTCGGCCACCAGGACCTCCGACGTGTAGCCGCCTCCGCTGGGTATCGACGATGCCCCGTGGCCGGTGAAGTCCAGCCCGTAGATGGCACCGGGCCACGCCTCGACGATGGAACTGGGCGGATCGGAGGGTGTCGACTCGCCCAAGCCGTGGAGGAGGAGCAGGTTGGGGCCGTCGGCGTCGACCAGACGGTGCAACGCCAGCTCGATGCGTCCGTGGCGCAGCACGGTCGCCGGTGCGACGGGGGATGGACAGGCAGCGGACGGCGTGGTCACGACAGGAACTCCAAGATCAGGTCGGCCACCCGCTCGGGGGCTTCGATGTGCACGAAGTGGCCGACGCCGTCCAACGTCTCAAACCGGGCGCCGGACGGCAGGTAGGCCTCGACGTCCCCGGGACGCGTGCCCCACCCCATCTCCTCGAGTTCCAGGCCGAGCACGCCCAGGAACGGCACGCCGAGGGCGGGCAAGCGAGCCATCGACCATTCGGGCCGCCACGGTCCCAAGCCGCCCATGCGCAGCGTCGGGTCGATCTTCCAGCGCCAACCGTCGGCGTCCTGCCTCGCCCCCACCGTGACCAGATACTGCAACCACTCGGACGACATGCGGATGTTCATGCGGGCCCGCCGTTGGGCCAGGCCCTCGATCGTGCCGGGGCGTCGCTGCTTGCCCTCGAGAGATGCCCGATGGTCGAGCCAGCCGAGGGCCGCCTCGCTCATCATGGCGTTGCGCTGCTCGGCGACGTCGGGGACGAAGCGGCGTGACGGCAACCCGTCGAGGTTGACCAGCTTGCTCAACCGATGCGGCAGCACCTCGGACAGCTGCATGGTGAGCACGCCACCCTTGGAATGGCCGATCCACGGCATCGCTTCGTCGGTGGTGCTGTGCACGACGGCGGCGGCATCCCGGGTATCGGCGTGCCACGAGTACAGGTCGGCGTGATCGGAGTCGCCGTGACCCCGCTGGTCCCAGCTGACCACCCGCCATCCGGCCCGGGCCAGAATCGGTGCGAACACGTTGAGTGTCTCGGCAAAGTCGAACCCGCCATGGGCGAACAACAATGGCGGATCGCCCTCGTCGCCCCACTCGACCACCGAGATGCCGACGCCGGAGGAGTCGACCCGGCGCCGTCGATCCGGCCGGTGCGCCCCGGGATACGCCCCCGCTACGGCGGCGCTCACCGGGACGCTTTGGCCGGTCGCGGGCTCCCCGGGCGGCGGATGTGCTGACACCTCGTTCACTCCATGACCTCGCTGACCGGTGGGCCGCAGCGCCGGCGAGCGATGCGGTTTCGAACCCTGGCACTCCGCGTTTCGCCGACAAACGTGGTGGGTTTCGACGGCCGGCGGAGGACTGCCGGGGAGGGTACACGCAGTCGTCAACGCTGCGTCGGGCCGATGACGGCGTGGTGGGGGTACCATCGACACGCCCGGGGCGCTGACCCTCCCCTCTCCTCCCCACCCTTCGGCCCCCACGCAAGGTTTGTTGTCTATGTCCGACGTTCTCAGTGAGGCGGCCCGGCGCCGCACCTTCGCCATCATCTCCCACCCTGACGCCGGCAAGACCACCCTGACCGAGAAGTTTCTGCTCTACGGCGGCGCCCTGGCGATGGAGGCGGGCTCGGTGAAGGGCAAGGGCGGTCGCCGTTCGGCCACATCGGACTGGATGGCCATGGAGCAGCAACGCGGCATCTCGATCACCTCGACCGTGCTGCAGTTCAACTACCGGGACTGCGTGGTCAACCTGCTCGACACGCCGGGTCACCGCGACTTCTCCGAGGACACCTACCGGGTGTTGGCCGGCTGCGACGGCGCCGTCATGGTGCTCGACGCCGCCAAGGGTATCGAGCCGCAGACCTTGAAGCTGTTCGAGGTGTGCCGCGACCGGGGCCTGCCGCTGCTGAGCTTCGTCAACAAGTGGGATCGGCCGGCGCGCGAACCGCTCGAGGTGCTCGACGACATCGAAAGCCAGCTCGGCCTGATCCCGACGCCGGTGACCTGGCCGGTCGGCGCCGACACCGACTTTCGGGGAGTAATCGACCGGCGCGACCACAGCTACACCCGCTACTCCCGCACGACCGGCGGCGCCCGCATCGCCCCGGAGGAAGACCTCGACCCCGCCCGGGCCGAGGAACTCGACGGCGAGCTGTGGGTGCGCGCCAACGAGGAGCTCGGGCTGCTCGACGAGGTCGGCTCCGAGTTCGATGTCGAGACCTTCCTGGCCGGCATCACCACCCCCACCCTGTTCGGCTCGGCGATGACCAACTTCGGGGTTCGCAAGCTGCTCGACGCCGTGATCGACCTCGTCCCCTCGCCTCGTCCTCGCACGACCGCCGACGGCGGGGCCCGCGCCCTGGACGCACCGCTGTCCGGCTTCGTATTCAAGGTGCAGGCCAACACCGACAAGGCCCACCGCGACCGGGTGGCCTACGTGCGGATCTGCTCGGGTCGCTTTCAACGGGGCGACGTGGCCACCCACGCCCGCACCGGCAAGCCCTTCGCCACCAAGTACGCCCACACCGCGTTCGGCAACGATCGCGAAACGGTCGAGGAGGCCTTCCCCGGCGACGTCGTCGGGCTGGTCAACGCCACCGACCTGCGAGTCGGCGACACCCTCTATCTTGAAGAACCGGTCGAGTTTCCGTCGATCCCGGCGTTCGCCCCCGAGCACTTCCGGGTGGCGCGCCCGGCCGACGTCAGCCGCTTCAAGCAGTTTCGACGCGGCATCAACCAGCTCGACGAGGAGGGTGTGGTGCAGGTGCTGCGCGACCCCGACCTCGGCGATCAGGCCCCGACGCTGGCGGCGGTGGGCCCGATGCAGTTCGACGTCGCCAAATGGCGCCTGGAACAGGAGTTCGGCGCTCCGACCATGCTCGAGTCCACGCCGTACCAGGTGGCCCGTCAGACCGATACCGACTCGGCGGTGCCGCTGCGACAGATGTCTGGGGTGACCGTGCTGGAACGCTCCGACGGGGTGCTGCTCGCCCTCTTCGAGAGCCCGTACTGGCTCGACCGGGTGATCGCCGACCAGCCCGAGCTCACGCTCGACCGGCTGCTCGCCGAGGGCGCGCTGCGCGAGCACTGAACGCAAAGCGCTCCAGCAGTTCGCCGAGCCGACGCGGCTGCTCCTGCATCACCTGGTGGCCGACGCCCTCGAGCACGTGGAGCTCGGCCTGGGGCAACAGTCTGGCGATGCGTTCGGCCAGCCGTGGCGGGGTGAGGTGATCGTCGGAGCCGACGATCACCATGGCGGGGCCTTCGTAGGCGCCCAGATCGTCGGTCAGGTCGTGGTTGAGGATGGCCGCACCCGCCTCGACCGACGTGACCGTCGGTACGTCGATGATCATCTGGCGCACCGCCTCGATGGCGTCCGCCGACGGTTCCTTGCCGAAGGCGATCCGGATCAGCGACGCCGACAGGTCGCCGGGCCGCCACAGACGATCGACCGGCACCGCGTTCGCCCGGTCGGCCTTACCGGCTAGCACGCCCGCCCCGGCGCCGAGGTACCCGGCGACAAAACGGGGTGACACCGACGTGGCGGCGGTGGCCAGAAAGACCAGCCCGGCGCTGCGAGCGTTGAGGCGGTCCGGATGATCGACCACGCTTCGACCGATCGCCATGCCGCCCATCGAATGCCCGACGACGATGGCGTCGGACAGGTCGAGGTGTTCGAGAACCTCGACGAGATCGCGCCCCGCCGCCTCGAGGGTGACGCCGTCGACGCCGACCTCGGAGCCGCCGTGACCTCGCATGTCCCAGGCGATCACCCGGAAGCGATCGGACAGCAGGTGAAACAGCGGGCTCCACACCCACCATTGCAGCGTTACGCCGTGCAACAGCACCAGCGGTTGACCGCTGCCCGCCTCGACGAGGTGCAAGGATCCGCCGTCACTGGTCGCGATGCGGTGGCGCGTCACGTTCTCGGGTGGCACCAACAGCTCGTCGAGGTCGACATGGTGCCGACGGCGGATCCTTGTGCCGGCGACGTGGACGGCGGCGACCGCTGCGAGGACACCGAGGCCCACACCTCCGATGATGGCTGCTCTGCGACGGTCCACGTCCCAACCGTATCGAGGCCACTCGGCAGCCTGCTCACGGGCGCCCGAACGCGTTCTGGTCGGGCGACCCGGAAACCTGCGCTTGACCATTGATCGTCCTATCGTGTCGCCGATGAATACTCCCGCCGGCTGGTACCCCGACCCGTCCGACCCGTCCGCACAGCGCTACTGGGACGGGTCGCAATGGACTGCGCAAACCCACGCGGTTTCGATCACGGCGGCAACGCCCACCTCTGCGTCCCGACCCAGCGATGACCCGACCCGAGCCACCGTCGGGGCGACCGCAGCGGCACCCGGCACCACCACCCCCGGCAACACGCTGGTGGCCGGGATCCGCACCGACCTGTTGAGCGATGCGCGCTACGCCGAGGTCGGCTCGGGTCAGCGGGTGGTCAAGCAGAACAGCCGGCTGCTCAAGGTGGTGCTGGGTGAGGATCTGCTGGCCAAGCAGGGTTCGATGGTGGCCGTGCAGGGCAACATCGATTTCGACCATGAAGGCGCCGGCATGGCCAAGTTCATGAAGAAGGCCGTCACCGGTGAAGGCCTGGCCCTCATGCGCTGCAAGGGGCAGGGCGAACTGTTTCTGGCTGACCAGGGCAACCAGGTGCACATCATCCACCTCGAGGGTGGCGGCCTCACCGTCAACGGCCGCAGCATCCTGGCTTTCGAGCCGACGCTCACCTGGGACATCGAGCGGATCAAGGGCGCCGGCATGGCCGCCGGCGGGCTGTTCAACACCCGCCTTGAGGGACGCGGCTGGGTGGCGATCACCACCGATGGCGACCCGGTGGTGCTGCGCACCGACGCCCCGACGTTCGTCGACACCGATGCCGTCGTGGCCTGGAGCTCCAACCTGCAGACCGGCCTGAACCGCACGATGAAGGCCAAGGCGGCCATCGGCCTCGGCTCGGGCGAGGCGGTACAACTCACGTTCCAAGGCGACGGTATCGTCATCGTGCAGCCCTCCGAAGGGCGCTCCATCGCAAACGCCTGACGAACCGGTCGACCGCTGGACCATCCATTGGAGGATCAGCACCGAGACCGGAGTATCATGGGCAATTCATTGGGGCTGTAGCTCAGTTGGCTAGAGCACCTGCTTTGCAAGCAGCTATCTCCACTTGCGGAGTGCGGCGGCGGCAATCAGGTGGAGCCATCGGCATCGGCCCCGAGTATCATCATCACTTCCCATCTGGGGGCGTAGCTCAGCTGGCTAGAGCAGTTGCTTTGCAAGCAACAGGCCGTGGGTTCGAGTCCCATCGCCTCCACCTCAGACATCGCTCTCAAGCGTCTCGACAATCGTGTCGAGACGCTTGAGCAGCGGCGTGTTCTTTTCGACGAGGCGCCGGTTGCCTTCGGCCGCTGCTTTCTCGATGAGGCCTGCCGTCTCGTCTCGCTGCTTGCGGTGCGTCGGGAGGAACTCGACGGTGGTGACGAAGTAGCTGTCGCAGTCGATGCAGGCGTTGCGCATCTCGCACGGCTGGGTGAGCGGCAGCGTGCAATATCCGTTCGGCAACGTCACCTGCGCTCGGTTGAGCTGCTCCTTCATCCACTCTGCGTCACCTGTCGGCGTCTCGGGGTTGAGCAGCACCGAATCACCCCGGTTGTTGAAGCGGGTGTATTTGAAGAACTCTTTACGCTTGGTCTGATCGGACAGTTCGGCGTAGCCGCGAGTGGTCCTGGCGTTGCGGTGGTCCATGAGCCGCTGCACCAGGTGCCCTGATGCCCCCGACTCGATGAGCCGTGTTCCGAAGGTGTGGCGGAACTGGTGGAACGTCACGTGAGCCGGCGCTCCGGACGCGTCGACGATGCCGCAGGTCTCCAACCACTCGTTCAACTGCCAGCGAAGCGTCGGGTACGGGACGCGCCGCTTCCCGTCCGGGTTGCCGGTCAACCTCGGGAACAGCCAGCGGCACCCCTCCGGAAACCGCTCGCGTACGGCGTCTTGCTGGCGCTCGATCACGTCGACGACGTCTTCGTGCACCACGGGGAGCGCCACCTCCCTATCCAGCTTGTGGTTGCGGTACACCAGCGTGTGCTGGCCGGTGCTGTCCCTTCTCATGGGGTCGAAGGGCAGGCTGAGCACATCGCCGATCCGGAGACCGCACCTGATACCGATGACAACGATGGTCACCACGCTCAGGGGCAGGCGAGCAAGGTTCTCCTCGTCCTCGATCTGGCGCATCACCCGTTCGTCGACTGGTCGCGGCAGTCGTTCCGACACCGATGGCGCCTCGCCCCGGGAAATCGATGCCGTTGCGGGTAGACGTGGCGACCAGCCATTGAGCCGGTAGTCGTCGCAGAACAGCCGCACGCCACCGACCGCTTTCGATCGAGTCTCCGACGCAACCGGGAGTCCGGCGCACCAGCCCAGGTAGTCCACCAGTAGGTTCCGGTCGAGATCCCCCATCGAGCGCGCCACCTGGCCGCCACTCGCCAAGAACTCCGAGAACCGCCGCATCGACTCCAGGTTGGCGTGTGCCGTGTTCCACTTGGTCCCCGTCGCCAGGCGGTGCTTCAGCCATCGTTTGACCGCTTTGCGCAGCCATGGCTGGTCGATCACATCGAACCGAAGGTTGAGCACCCGGTTGGCGCCGCTATTGGGAAAATCGCTCGACCGCCACACGTCTCGTTCCAATGGGTCGGATGGCTCCAACAGCCGAGCTACTTCCCGCTCGGTGAACCTCAGAAACGCGGCGCCACCGCGAGTCGCCTTGACCGACCACGACGCTTCAGTCCCGACGAGTGTCTCGACACCAGCACACGTGACGGCATTGACGGCGCTTCGGAAGTCGCTGGCGAACAGCCGGGTGGTTCGATGGTCGTGACGTTGCTGGAGCCCGAGCTGAAGCTCAGCACGGAGTATGCCCTCCGTGCCGTCCACGCTGAAGCCGTACCGCTCACGCTGGTCTGAAGCCGTTGGCACTGGATGCACCCGGTCGGAGCGGAGGAATCGGTTGATGTCGGGCTTGCCGTGCTTCCTCCACCGGCTGAGGTGCGTGATGCACAGCCTCGGCTCCTTCATCTGCACCCGGCCTCCGGGGCAGGCAGGCACCATGCACACCGGTCCCCACAGTGCCGCGTCGTCAGGCTCGGGCAGATACGTGCCGACGGCGAACTCGGGCCGAATTGCCGACGTCAGGGCGTCGACCGGCCTCGCATCTCTTGGGTCGGGAACAGCAGCCAGTTGCGCGCTCACGATCTGGCTCTTTTCGCCATTTCGAGCCCTGCTCGAAGGTCCTCAACGTCAAGGTGCAGGTAGAGGTCGCTGGTGGTTGAGATGGAGCGGTGGGTCAGCAGCCGGCTGATCACCTCCAGCGACACACCTTCCCGGTGCAGGTCAGTGGCGAAGGTGTGACGCAGCTGGTGTGGGGTGAAGTTCTCGCCTGAGTGAGCCCGGAGCCGGCGGACCAAGCCGTCCACGGCCGAGTAGGTCATAGGTGACCCAAGCGGCTCGCACCACAGGTTGACGAAGACGTAGTCGGATTCAACCGACTGCAGCTCTTCTCGCACGTACTCCCCGTACAGCTCCAAGATTTCAGGCCGAAGGGGAACCGTCTGCGTCTCGCGCACCTTGGGCCGGGCACCATTGGGATTCGCCCGAGGCACGATTCGGAGCTGTGCTTTGCGGGCGTCTATGTCATCATGTCGTAGCCCTAGGGTCTGACCGACGCGAAGGCCCGCCAGCCACCAGAACCCGATCAGCAGGCGGTCCCGGCGGTGCTCGCTCGCCTGATGCTGCCGATCGCGGGACTCGTCGCGGTCCACCTGTTCATGCGCGGCCACAATCTGCCGGGCGGCGGATTCGTGGCCGGACTGGTCGTCGCGATCGCGCTCATCGCCCAGTACATGGTTGCCGGCGCGCAGTGGGTCGAGGCGCGCATGAATCCGCATCCGGCGCGGTGGATCGCGGCGGGGCTCGCGATCGTCGCGGCGACCGGCCTGGGCTCGCTCGCGTGGGGATATCCGTTCCTGACCACGCACACGGCGCACTTCACCCTGCCGGTGATCGGCGAGATTCACGTGCCGAGCGCGATCCTGTTCGATGCCGGCGTGTTCTCGGCGGTGATCGACAGCACCCTGTTCTCAAGGGTCAGCTCGATCTCCTTCTCAGACACGCCGGGCAGTTCAACGGTCAGGGTGTAAGCGTTCTCGCACTCCACCACACGGCTGGCTGGTGTCAATTCAACACGGTCCACTTTCTGGACGTCTTGTTGGTCAGATTTCTTAGTCAGGCTCATGGTTTCCCTCCTTTTCGATATAGGCTTCGATTACAGTTTCTCGATCGCGATCTTGCGCTTCTCGATCGGCTTGCGCGGGATCTTCACGGTCAGCAGGCCGTTCTTGATGGTCGCCTTGATCTTATCGTTCTCCAACTCGAACGGCAGGTTAAAGCTACGCTGAAATTCGGCGCGGCTTCCGTCCGCCTGCTCCCTCTCGCCCTTGATCGTGAGGATATTGGCATCGACCGCCACGTCCAGCTTGTCGGGCTCCACGCCCGCGACTTCAGCTTGGACCGCTAGGCCATCTTCGCTCTCCCACACATTGACGCGGGGATAGCGTCTGGCACGTGTACGCAGTGCGGTGTCGAAC
>ERZ1026800.2375-NODE-2375-length-10300-cov-1.832989_pt1 | contig 10300 bp, 7 predicted proteins | sample MGYA00520873_ERZ1026800 | MGnify/ENA primary metagenome ERZ1026800 (study PRJEB33270, sample SAMEA104284475) | anaerobic digester metagenome | biome: Anaerobic digester microbiome; feature: mesophilic sludge digester; material: Anaerobic digester biomass | place...
CACTTGAGCAGAAACGGCAGGTGATCCAGGTGCTGGCCGACGACTACCCTGTGAGCCTGCTGTGCGACCTGCTGGCGTGTCCCAGGAGCAGCTACTACTACCAACCCACGCTGCAAGACGAGACAGAGGTCAAGACCGCTATCGAGGAGGTGGTGATCGAATGGCCGACCTATGGCTACCGCCGGGTCACCAAACAACTGCGGCGTAAAGGACGGACCGTCAACAAGAAACGGGTGCAACGCCTGATGCGAGGGATGGGCTTGTCGGTCAAAACCAAGCGGAAAGCCCGGAAAACGACTAATAGCCAGCACGATTTCCCACGTTATCCGAACCTGGTCCAGGACATAGCAATCGTGCGTCCCGATCAAGTCTGGGTGTCCGACATCACCTACATCCGCTTGCGAGACGAGTTCGTATACCTGGCCGTGATCATGGACGTGTTCACACGCGGCATTCGCGGCTGGCACCTGGGGCGCAGCCTGGACCAGACCCTGACCCTGATCGCCTTGGACCGAGCGCTGGCCGGCCACAAGCCGGAGATTCATCACTCCGACCAGGGTGTCCAGTATGCAGCCATGTTGTATGTCCAGATACTCCAGGAGGCCCACGCGCAGATCAGCATGGCCGAGGTGGGGGAAGCCTGGCAAAACGGCTATGCCGAGCGGCTCATGCGCACGATCAAAGAGGAGGAGGTTGACCTGTCGGAGTACGAGTGCTATACTGATGCTGTGTCTCAGCTGGGCCGGTTCCTGAACGACGTCTACATGCACAAGCGCATCCACTCCTCGTTGGGCTATCTCACGCCGGCCGAGTTTGAGGAACAGTGGCGTCGTGGGCGTGAGCGGCCTGTCGATGTTAACTAAAAACGGCTCCAAAAGTGTCCAGTTTCATGGGGTCACCACACTCTCTACTAATTGCTGTTGCTATGTCGTGGTTTATCGTGGAGTTTGTACTGATCCTTCTCTCTGTTTTCTTTACTGTGGCAAGCAATATTCCGAACCAGGCTCGGATAATGTGCGCTCGGCTGCTGACGGTCACTCCGCGGCCATATCGTCAGCATCTCGGGTTAGGGAGAGCTGATTTGAGTAACTTGCGCAGGATCGCGGCGGTTGGGTTGACGGCTACCGAATCCCGCGGTAATGTTGTGACAATTCTACTCCTCATTCTTGGATTCACCGGCATTGGTGCCTTTGTGAGAGGTCTCGTTCAAATGGCATCCTATATCACATTCTTTCGCGCCATGTGGCAGCAGCTGCCCCTGGTTACAGCTCCACTAACGACCATCATGATTCTACTGGTAACCCTCTTTATGCGCTTCGTGAGGTGCTTTCTTGACGAAGCGTACGGCAACCGAGTGGTGGCACTCGCGTGCGAAGAAGCTTTGGTCTTGCTAGACGCATTCGAGATGCCAAACGCCCTTTTAAATACCAACCAAAAACGTTCGCTAGCCTTCAGGTTGGATTTGCAGCTTACCACTCGTCTTGTGGCTGGTGCCGCAGACAGTATTGTGGGGAAAGAAGAAGATCCAGAAACCGGCGAGACCTGGTATCTGCTGACTAAGAAATCACCTGGCTGGACCAACCGTCTGCTACGCGCATTCACGGATGAGGTGAGACAGTGGAGATGGATATGGCAAAGATCGAACCATCAAGATCCGCACAAAGACCCAAGTGATAGCTGAGAAAGAGGCTTGGGTGCCGGACTCAATTGGTGTGCCCACTGAAGCATTCCACGTTCGCCTAGTTCGCGGTTGAGAATGCTTTCCGCCCACTATCTTCAGCGTGTCTTTTGCAAACTATGTCACGGTGAGAATGGTAGACGCGGTTAATCTGACTCGAATCGGAATTCTATTGGAGGCTCTGGCAGCAGTTCTCATGCTTCCAGAGTTGATTGGTTTGGATAGAATCGAGAAAGGCCAAGATCGTATCGCAACTCTCATAAGCAGATCACTAACAAACATCGAAAGATGGTATCACCCGAAGGTGACCGTTGCGATCCGATCACTTGTTCTTTTCTCGCCAATCATATTGTTTCTACTATCTGTGCTCACGCTTGTTAATCTGATCCTCGCAATTGGACAGATCGTTGTGCCTATCGGACTACTTGTCTACCTTTGGCGTTTCAGCGAGTGCTTCGGGCTAGCTTACATTCTTCTCTCGATAGTGTCGTGGTTGATCCTGCAATATGGCAGACTGCCTGAAGGCAAACTGCCAAGCTGGTTCGAGCAGAACTTGCGAGTGGATTCTGCAATTGTTCACGACTTTGCTCTTTCAACACTATACACACTCGCGGCCCCGATCATTTTTCCATGGCGAGCTATCACCCACTCTATTCCCTCGGCCATCGATTCCTTGTTCAGTCTCGTGATACTGGCATTTGCTGTGCCGAGCTACATTGCGAGCAGGATCCTGATCAATTTGCTAGAACCACATGAAGCGCTCCGTACGTTGATGCTTTATGTGGGATTCGTGATCTTTATCGTGAGTCTTGTCCTGCAGTTCCTAGCTGCCTGAGCCCTCGCGTACCTCTGTTCTATTCCATGTGAACAAAAGCCAAAGCGAAACCGACATACGCAACATTCACCCTGGAATCGCCATGGTCGGCAGTTAGACCCTGGGCTAGTGGCAGGTCAAGGTCATCTACCTACATCTGAACGAAGTGGGGCGTCTGATACGCACCTGTGGCTGCGCATTGGTCAAGCTCCCGCACGACCAGATCTTCAGAGTACTCGGCTACTGAACCACAAGTTTCGACCCAAGGGCTATCAATTCAAATTGGATCAGACCTGCGAACGCCATAAAAAAGGTGATGGCAATCTGACTTCATCCACACTGAAGGCGCTGTGGCCCTTGAATTTGCTGCTATAATCCACTGTCAGGTTTCACGCGAGTATTTGGGGGGCAGTTCATATTCGATCGGTCTCCAATTCAAATCCTCAGGCCATATTGTCTGTCCTACGGTTTGGGCGTTCTCCTTTAATGCGTGAAAGGTCTCTTGGCACAGAATACCTTGCATGAACAAGTTTCGTAGTGGATCAATTGTCAAGCTTGATCCCATTTGTCCCAGACTGAGGATAACACCTCTGAGAACATACATACTCGGCTTTGGGGTTTCAAGGTTGAGCAACGGGGAGATCTTCTCGAGTATGCTTTTCACTGTTGCATCGTGTTGCCGTTGAGGAAGGCGACGTATAATACGAGCGACCGCTATGAACAACCTCCATCTTACAGATGGATTCAGGCTTTCATCCGTTGCCAGATTTAATAGCATATCGATGTGGTATGGACCCCCTAGAGTGCCGACAACGTCGGTCACCTTTTTTCGGATCGGCTCGCCACAGTTCTCGTCGGGCAGTAGCTTGATGAGCTCATAAGCAACCGTTGGGTCGCCGTATTTCTCAAGTACTTCCAGCAGTATCTTTCTGACTCCAGAGTCGCATCTGTTGTCAAGAACGTGACTTAGAGTTTGTGGCAGCATTTCTGGTGGAACTACTGGTTCAATTTCTCTGGCGATACTGACTTTGAACGGTTCACTCAGATCGGGGTTTACCAGCAAACTAAAGAGGCCTGACAATGGCTCAATGTCGTACTTCCACAGTGGATATCTAAGGCTTTCCTTCACTCTGCTCGACACGTCAGGTGAATGACGGAGGGCATCCAGCCGCCTAGCGATGTGGGTCTCCAGATGATTGGCAAGTGCCAATGCTATGAGCGTCTTTGTGTTTTCTTTTGGCTTCCTGTTATTTTGAGGCAGCAGATCTATCAGTGTCTCCGACAGAGCAAGCGACTCAACGTCTTTGAGTGCCATAAGTATATGTGCGGAAACTCCGTCATCGAGAGCGTCATTAGTGAGCAGCTGGACAATATCCTCGTGATCAACTGAATGACGAATGGAGAGTATGTGTTGAGCCAGAGCTTGTCTAGCAATCCTAGGAATCTGGCGATCTAGAAGTAGCTGAAAGGATGCCCGACCCAGACTCTCAAAGACAATGTCCCCGACAGCTTCCGCTAGCCAAGCTCTTACGCGCTGATCGATGCTACCTTCACTCAACGCACCTACTATTCGTTCACAGTCAGGGCGTCGAGTGAAATGGAAAATGCATCCCAACAGCTTGATCAAGTGCTGCGATTCACCAGCTGAAGATGATGTAATTGGCAAACGAGCAAGGATATGGTTCGAAAGCTCAGCGGCGATGTCAGGGAAATCTGCCCAATTAACCGACTGCAACTGATAAGCTGCTATCCTTCTGAGAAAAGATCTGTCGTCTTCTTTGATAACATCGACGATGATCTGGACAGTCTCCCTGGTGCCGATTTGAATTAGTATCTCCACAATCTCGCTGCACACAGCCTCGTAGGGAGACTCTAGTAACAAAGAGGTGAGTCTGGCGATGACCCACACTTCCATACTCAAGTTGGGCGTTTTACTGGTAGCCACACATCTACCAGCAAGTAGCAGATTGGAATGAAAGACATCTTCTCTTTGCCTAAGCAGTGCGACATACCAGTCGTCTGAGGCTAGCATTTCTCCGGCCAAGACCAAGACCTCTCTCCACCAGATCTCATGGCGATGAAGCAATAGCTCGTCTACAGACTGTCTGAGAGCCAGAGCTGCGAAGTACTCTTGAAAAGTCCGATGTAGAAAGCCAAACCAGTCTCTTGCAGTTTCTCTGAAAATGCCATGAGTGGTAAGTTCTACCAAAAGAGACTCGGCTTGAAAGTCTCGAACCAAACGTTGAAAGTACTCATTAATGAAATCAATGGTTTCAGTTCGACCAATGTAGCGACGCCGCATCTCTTGAATCCGATGTGCAACATTGCCAAGAAACCCCAGGCTCATATCCCTGGTCAAGTTTGGATTTCTGGGTCGCTCAATACCTCGTCTTTCATCCCACTCGTTTGTCAACAGATTGACGATATCCTGGTACAATCTGGTGCGATTCTTGGGTAGTGGCCAACCCTTTTGCACTAGTACGGCCATGAAAGTTATCAATAAAGGGTTGGTTGCAAGGTTCCTCAACTGGGGGATATTCACTTGCTGAATAAAACTTTCTCTCATATTCGCTGACCGAAACCATCTAGTAGTAAATAGGGGAATATCTTGAGGTTCAAACGGACAGATCTCAAAGCACGCGTAGTTCGAAAATCGTCTGTGCAATGAGGTGATTCCCAAATAGCGGGTGCTAACAACCCATTTACACTTGTTATACGTCTTGAAAAGATACTCCAGCAAATCCCACACGAGATGCAGGCGATTTATCGCTTCCTCTACCGTTTCTCCACCCACTTCATCTAGACCATCAACAAATACGACAACTTCGCCCTTAATCAGAGAATCTTCAAACGAATGGTTGGGTGGAACTCCTTGATACTCCTCAAGTAGATCCCAGATTCCCGTTTTTCTGTTTCGGAGAAGGAATGGGACAAGGTCTCTGCATTCGATGTATAGTGGAAGAAGAGCCCGTGAACTGCGCACCATCTTCAACGCCTCCGCTTTCAAGGTCGTTGTTTTGCCTGAGCCAGCACTCCCTAGAATGACAGCAGGTGATCGGTGCTGCAAAACCCAATCGAACGTTATGCGCTGGAAGCGGCGCCTAAACCTGGGGATTGCGTCCCAGGATTGTTCGAGAGGATCAATTGCCCCAAAGTCTTCCTCAAAGAAGTGTGGTGATTGTATGGGATCTACTCGCAACTCGCAGGGTATGTAGATGCCATTTTCGTCCAAGAGGGTCTTGTCAGTACTGACTAATGAGGAGAGCAAGGGAAAGGGATTGAGGATCAGTAGCGACTCCAACCAATTTCTATACCACTCTTTCCATTCTATTTGTTTTGGAGTTACCCCAACATCCTTGCTGAACAAGCTGTCGATTTTACGAAGAAGGTCAAGAATGGCCTGATTCTGTGTGCTAAGGGCTCGCTGCCCCTTCCGCAAGTGGGCAAATGCATGATAGAAGTCGTCTTTTTCAAGAGCCTTGTCAATCCCACTTGCCTCGACAGTCTTTTTTACTCGTTGTAGCAACTCCTCTTCTGAGATCTGATCTCCATAGGCGATGCGGTCAAGAAGGCTCCCCATCGCCTCGATCCCTATACTACCAGCTATTGCTCCCAATGCCGCAGGCAACTGCAATTCCGGAACCAAAGCTGCCATTCCTAACACTGCCGCAGCCCACGTCACATACTTCGCCGCCCTTGTTGAGGTGAGTTCAAGGACATGCATAAGTGCGGCATGCCTATGTTGGTCAAACTCTACTGTATGCTCGACAGGCACAACAATACACTCCACTTTACACCAACATGACCAGACGAATGTGGTCAACGTGGAGTATAACATAGATGGTACACAGGGTCAAAGAATTATTCGCGCACTCAATGTACAAGATACTACCATCGACTGGTAACTCGAGTACGCCGATGAAGAAAGCGACAAGCCTCATACGAGTCTCTGTTCGCTGCAACCTGATCTGCATGCTTCGCGACTGCATCGTCCGGGCAGCGGTCACCGAGTCATCGGCCTCGACGAAAAGACCTGATCAAATACCCCAACTCAGGTCCTCTTCTTTCCCGTTGGCTACCCGGTTCTCACTGATGATCACAGAAGTGACAGCCGGGTTGTCCATTTTCCCCCTGACGCAGGCCCGTGATCCGGCAAGTTAAGGCGCTACCGCGCCGGGGTGCGCGGCAGTTGTGGAACGAACTGTCACAAATCATACCTTCGGAGGTGAAACCATGTTCCATCGTGTGACCATCATCGGCTTTGTGGGCTCTGACCCGACCATGCGCTACACGCCCGACGGCACGCCCGTCACCAACTTTTCCGTGGCCACCCGCCAGGTCGTGTCGAAGGAGCGCTGCCAGGAGTGCCCGAGCGGCTGGAAAGAGTCGCTCAACGGCAAGAACTGGGAGCTGACGACCTGGTTCAGGGTGTCGTGCTGGCGCAAGCTGGCGGAGGCGGTGAACGAGTTCGTGGGCAAGGGGTCGTCCGTGTTCGTGGAGGGCGAGCTGCGCGGCGAGCCCCAGGACGGCAGCCAGAACCCGCGGGTGTGGACGGGGCAGGACGGCGAGGCGCGTGCGAGCTACGAGATCACGGCGCGCACGGTGAAATTCCTTGGCAAGCGCGAGGGCAACGGGGGTGCGCCGATCGACGAGCCGCCGCCGGGCGGGGAGGATGACGATTTGCTTCCATTCTAGCGCAAAGCGCGACTACAATTGAATACGCAACGGGGCGTGCCGCCGCCACCCTGGGGAAAAGCCGGGCTCCTGAGCAATCAGGGGCTCGGCTTTTTTCAACCGCCCCTCGAATACCTGCGGGTGGCTTCTCTTTTCCTGCTTCTCGCACGACGGTTGTGCACGCACCGAGATTTCCTGCAAAGTAGACACAAAAGCCTCAAACTACCTTTTTGACACCTGTCCTAAATATGCTATAATTTCTACACCAAACAAACATGCAGAAGATCTGTGGTTCAGCCCGCAACTCCGACGCCAGCGTGGAGCAGGTGCCAATGAACTTGTGCATAACTTACTCGCGCATGCAATAGATGAGCAGTTCTCATTCTGTGCGGCTTATCTCGGGTTTGAGTTGCTATCTGAAGAATGGGGCGAGAAGTGCCAGGCTACGGCTAGGTTGTTATCCAACTCGAAGATGGAGATGACAATGACTGATGAGGATGAAGATCAGAGAAGCATCATTACATCTGCGGTCAACGCACATGGAATCCTTTTTAAGAAGGCTGTGCGCCGCGAATTGGAGCAGGTGGGAAACGTTAGCATAATAGGAGAGGAATATCCTGTCCGATTTGGCGATGGGGCGCAACTTGACTTGCTAGTTCAGTATCAGTCCAAACACCAGGTGTATGTGGTTGTGGCCGAATGCAAACGGGCATATGCCACTTACAAGAAATGGGTATTCTTTGAGTCTCGCGAAGACAGAACAAAGCTTCCGTACTTTTTTGAGGGAGGCGAGCTTCGAGTCGGAGATGGGAAATCTTTCACCGGCGCTGGCATACCACTTTGCGTAGAAGGTATTGAAATCGATCTTGGAAAGTACAAGAAATCAGATGATGCGTACAAATTGGGTTCAATAGATCGCATCTGGCAGACTGCCTATCAAGTGTGTAGAGGCTATCACAATCTCATAGCAAGTGAATTTGAGGCTCGGAAGAATGCACAATCTTCATCTTTGCCAAACCTCGTCTTTCTTCCAGTGATCATAACGACGGCAGAATTGTTTGTGTGCCTTGTTCAAGACCAGAAAGCCGATCTTTTGAGCGGAAACAGTATTGGCAATTTGGTCCTGCAAGATGTGCCCTATGTTATTCTCAATCATCCATTTACGCCGTCAGCTCAGCTAGGACGAAAGCACTTAAGAGTCGATCTGCCAGACTATCAGAGCCTTTTTAATAGAGGTGTACATTCTCAGGAAGGCATATTTGTCATATCAGCAGAAAATATCACGAGTTTCTTCTGTGTCCTCCGTTGAAGAATAGAGACTGATTAATGTAGTGGCGGCGGATGGGTGGTTCATGTTTTTCTTCAGAAGATCAGTTTCAATCTAGACGTCACGGCGTGTGAGTCACAGCCACATAGCGATTATCCTATTGGAGGGGACAATGCAGCCTGTTCCGAGCGTAGTAGCGAAGAGATTTGCTAGGCAATTCGCAGGGGACGGAGTAGGATTCTCAGGTAGAGAGATAACTGACTATTTAGGTCAATACAGCAACGCTGTCAAATCATATGACTCTTATGATGTGAAGCCTAAACGAGAAGACTTATTCACCATAGCTCTAGCCTCACTTCTTCCCAAAGAGCAGTACTATGCGTTGACTGACCTGTGCATCAGTCCGCCCGAGATGAAATACGATGTACCATCACAGAAGATACGGGCAGCACTACTTATTCAGTTGCACAGCTATCTCAATATTGAGCCTATCGGGCTACGGTTCTCTTTTCTTCGCGAGCACACCTTTCGAACAGATTGGTTCACGGCATACAGCCGCGTTACTACGAACCCCGGGGCTGCTATCACAGCGGCAAGGACGCTCATTGAGACCACCTTCAAAACAATAATCGATGAAAGGGGGCGGAAGCCAGATACATCGGGTGACCTTGGTCGGCTCCTGAGGCAAATCGAGGATGTATTGGAGTTCAATAGGGCCGAAAATCAAGATGAGCACAGAATACTTGGTGGCCTTACCAATATCATCAATGGAATTGCAGGCCTGAGCAACAGTGCGGGAGATCGACACGGCCTTGTTGGAGGTGAGGAAATTGATAATCCGTCAATAGCAGGATTGGCGGTGAACGCGAGCGGAACTGTTTCGTTATTCTTCATTGAAAGGCACTTGTTCATGCCAGTGCACTAATCGGATCGCTCAATATTCTTTCGACTTCTATTTATAAAGAGATATGGCAAAGAATCGAAACCTGTAAAAGCGATAATGTGGGGGGAACAACACAGCAATGCATAAGTGGGCTGTCCATCTTCCTCTGGAAAGTTGAGTCTCTGAGTGCCGAGACTCAACTTTCCTCGGTCACCGTGCTGATCGCCGAGTAGACGTCACAGACCATTGGAGGCGCTCAGTATAAGAAGGGCATTACGGCTGTATCTTCTCTACCTGCCAAGCCCGCAACCCATCATAACAAAATCCCAGGTAGAAACTCACCCTGAGGTCGGACTTCGGCTTAAGGGTCTCAAACTGCCCATCTCCCATGCTGGCTACCGCTGGTACAAAGAATGCTGATAGGCCAGAGGGCAGCACTTCTATGGTACCTCTTTCCGGCCCGTTAATCGCGGCAATGCGACCTTCAACCTGAACCAGCCCCGACGGATCGTCGAAAAAGCCTTTTTCCTCATTCCATTCACCCAATTCAGAATAGTGAACTAAAGAACGCAGCTCATAGCCTTCCCCAAACCACTCCAATGATCGTGTTCGATCTCTTCGATATCGCGACCTTTCCTGCAGTTCCTGGAGCAAACTAGTCACGCGTATCTTATCGACAGTAGTGCCTTTGATTGCTTTTAGAGCCTGAAGCTCATAGAGATAATAAGTAGCATCCTGAGAGTCTCCAAATGCCTTCCAACGAGCCAGCTTTTCCAAAGCCATATCTATACTTTGGCGAGAGGAATATCGTATGGCTTGAATCCACATTCGCCAATCGAGATCGGACGTTGGTTCTTCTCGAAGATTGTCTTCCAACAAATTCACAATCCGCTCGATTTCTTCTGGAGGGACAGCGTTCCAACGATTTCCATGGCCAACCAAATATGCTTGCACAAGCAATCGTCTCACAGGAGGTGCATACAC
>ERZ1026800.2378-NODE-2378-length-10296-cov-3.304553_pt1 | contig 10296 bp, 8 predicted proteins | sample MGYA00520873_ERZ1026800 | MGnify/ENA primary metagenome ERZ1026800 (study PRJEB33270, sample SAMEA104284475) | anaerobic digester metagenome | biome: Anaerobic digester microbiome; feature: mesophilic sludge digester; material: Anaerobic digester biomass | place...
CTTCGGGAGGAGGGTGATGGACTTGATCTGCTTGATGAACCTGCGGCTGCCGATCCGGGGGCCCACCAGGCGGAGCGGCGCCTGGGCCGCGGTCAGCTCGGAGCCCTGGCGCCGGTTCGCCAGGATGATCCGCTCGCGGTTCATGATCGTGCGGGAGTCGACGACGACGCTCCTGCCGGACCGGGAGACGATCCTGATGCGGTAGCCCTTCCAGGCCAGGCGCTCGTTGTAGGCGCCGTACCCGTGAGTCCTGCCACCGTCCACGTAACCGATGCACAGGAACAACGGGACGCCCGTCCAGTTCACGCGGGTGGAGGGATCGGTCCATGCGGAGCCGTGACAGCCCGGCGTGGAGCACGAGTCGTACGACTTGCGGTCGAGCGTGAAACGCGGCCGCTTGCCGTTCTTGCGCTTCAACCCGAGCATCTTGACGGTCCAGTTCGTCACCTTGCCGCGGACGGTGATCGAGGCGACCTGCTTGACGAAGCAGTGCGCCTCCGCCAGCTGATGGACGTTCGTCTCCTGGGCCACCGCCGAGCGCAGCGGCCCTTCGTCGGGCGGGAGCGGCGCGCCGTCGTACTCGTAGATCAGCAGCAACGCAGAATCGGCCTTGCGCGGCTCCTTCTCCTTGGTGGTCTCGTTGAACATCTGGAAGGTCCCGTTCACGACCTCGCCGTAGGTGTACGTCATGCCGTAGCCGTCGCTCCCTTTGACGTCCACCGCGTCGGCTGTGGTGACGCCGCCCACGGCGTCGAGCACGTCCGTGAGCCGGACTCCTCGCACCGGCTTCGGCGGCGTCACCGTACCGGCGCTGTTGATCATGCCGGAGTAGCCCTCGTAGACCGGCAGCGCCTGGATCTCGCTCATGGTGAACGTCGCGGCGGTCACGCCGTCGGCCCCGGTGACCCTCACCAGGACCGGGTCGTCGTCCGCCCACGCCGGCGCGGCCCCGCCCGAGGCGGCCATGCCGGCGATGACGACGGCCACTCCGACCACGAGGGCGAGTACGACGGCGCCGATGCGCGTCCTGCGTGTTCTCATGACTCTGACCTCCGATGTCCGGCGAGCACGCGGCGGGTGGGTCGAGGGAGCGTCCCCGCTGCACCGCAGGCGAGGCCGGGCCTCGCGATGACGGGATGACGACGGCTCAGAAGATCAACCGTATCCGGACGATCCCGCGAGCCGACAGCTTGTTGTCGAACGGCTGGGTGATGGGCGGCCCGCCGACGAGACGGAACGGCGCCTCGGCCTCGGGCAGCGGCTGCAGGACGGAGTCGATCCTCTTCCTCTTGGCGACGATCAGATCCGTGCGCAGCTTGCCCTTCTTGAACAGGATCCTGCTGCTGAAGGTGGGCTTGTAGCCGTCCAGGCAGATGAGCCGGATCTTGTAGCCCTTCTTCGCCCTGGCCACGTTGAAGCTGGGCTTGCCCCCGTCGACGAGCCCCAGAAGCCGCTGCAGGCGTTGGCCCTTGTACACGTAGCGCAGCGTCGGGTTGATGTCGCCCGCCTTGGCGCCGTTCCAGGCGAAGCGGGCCGGGACCTTGGCGATGGGCAGGACCACCTTCTTCTTGCCGACCAGCGTGAGCGTCCACCCGCCCGGCGGCGGGGAGGCGTCCCCCGCCGGGGTCGCGGCCCAGGCGAGAGCCGGGGACGCGGGGAGGGCGGCGAGCGCCAGCGCGGCGGCCAGCACCGCGAGTCGTCCTCTGTTCACGGAGAACCTCCTCTCGGGGGTCTCGGCGGCCCGGGGCCGCCGCGGCGGCCCCGGGCCGATGGGGTCACGGGCCGACGACGTTGAGCTCGTTCACGCTCGAGACGCTGTCGCCGCCCGGGGACATCACGACGCTGTCGGCGACCGCCGCGTCGACGAGGCAGAACCGTAGAGGACCCTTGTTCACCGGCATCACCGTGCCCGCGGGGTTGTCGTAGACCAGGACGCAGGCGAGCGGACCCACCAGGTCCGAGAACGCCACGAGCACGTTGTCCGGGGCCCTGTACATCTCGAAACCGGCGAAGTCGACCAGCCGGTCGTAGGTGAACGTCTGGGTGTACGGCGTGGCTCCATGTGCGTCGGTCACCTCGACTGACTGATCCGCGGCCAGCGCCGTGCCGAGCGCGTCGGCCACGATGTCGGTGACCTTGGCGCCGGTGACGGCCTCAGGGCCGGTGATGTTGCCCAGCTGGTTGCGGAACCCGGCGATGCCGGTGAACGGCGGCAGGTCCTGCAGCTCGGCGAGGTTGTAGGAGCGGACCGCGACACCGTCGTCCTTCACCGTGAGGATCCCGGCGTCCCCGGTGGCGGTGAAGGTGACCGGCGAGCCGGCGAGGCCGGCGACCGTCGCCCTCAGGGTGTTCTCGCCGGGCGTACCGCCCAGGGTCCAGGAACCCACGGCGGCGATGCCCTTGGCGTTCGTGACCGCGGCGGCGCCCGTCACGGAGCCGCCGCCGGAGGCCACCGCGAAGGTGACGTGGACGCCGGGCACGGGGTTGTCGCCGGCGTCCGTGACCCGCACGCTCGGCGCGACGGGGACGGCCGTGCCGGCCGAGGCCGTCTGGCCGTCACCGGCGTTGAGCGCCATCTGGGTGGCGGGGCCGACGACGTTGAGCTCGTTCACGCCGGCGACGCTGTCGCCGCCCGGTGACATCACGACGGGGTCGACGGTCGCCGCGTCGGCGACGAAGAAGCGCAGGGGACCCTTGTCCTCAGGCATCACCCTGCCGGCCGGGTCGTCGTAGACGAGCACGCTGGCGAGCCGACCCGCGAGATTCGCGAGCGGCACCTCGGTCTCGGTCGCCGGGTCGTACATGACGAAGCCCGCGAAGTTGACGATCCGGTCGTAGGTGAACGTCTTGGTGTACGGCGGAAGCTCGTGCGCGTCGGTCACCTCGACCGCCTGCCCGGCGGCGAGCGGCGCGCCGAGCGCGTCGGCGACGACGTCGGTGACCTGCACGCCGACGACCTCGTCCGGCCCCGTGATCTTGCCGCCGCTGCTGCGATAACCGGCGGACCCCTCGAACGGCGGCAGGGCCTGAAGCTCGGCGAGGCTGTAGCAGCGGACCGGAGCGCCGCGCTCCTTCACGGCGAGGATGCCGGCGTCGCCGGTGGCCGTGAAGGTGACCGGCGCGAGGCCGGCGACCTTCGCCGTCAGCGTGTTCACGCCGGCGGCGCCGCCCAGCGTCCAGGAACCCACGGCGGCGATGCCCTTGGCGTTCGTGACCGCGGCGGCGCCCGTCACCGAGCCGCCGCCCGAGGCCACCGCGAAGGTGACCTTCACCCCGGGGATGCCGCGCTTCTTGGCGTCCCTGACCACGACGCTCGGCTTGACCGGGACGGAGGTGCCGGCCGAGACCGTCTGTCCGTCGCCCGACCTGACCACGATCGCCCTGGCCGGGCCCAGATACGTGAACCTGTCGGCCCGGACCGCACGGCTTGTGCCCCTCGTCGTGACGACGCGGATGTGCACCGTGCCCTTGCCCGCGGGGGCCACCACCGTGAGCTTGGTAGCCGACCTCACCTTGAGCTTCTTGCCGGCTTTGGCGCCGAACCTGACCGACTTGACGACCTTCTTGCCGCCGAGCTTGAAGTTCTTGCCGGTGACGGTGACGACCGCGCCGCCCGCGGTCGACCACTTCTTGGGGGTGATCGACTTGACGACGGGCTTCTTGCCGGCGGCGGACGCCGCGGTGGGCAGGGCCATGCCGGCGACGAGCGCGAGCGCCAGGGCCACCACGGCGAGGGACAACGCCAGGGTCGACCGTTTGTTCATGACAGGTCTCCTCCTCTCGGGTCTGTTCCCCGCTGCTCCGAGACGAGAAGAGAGGCCCGGGCAGGCCGGTGGGGAGAGGAGAGACGCCCGGTACGGCCTTCTCCTTTCCGCACTGGGAGACACGGCGGTTTCCCGCTGTACCCTGCCGGCATCCGGCTCCGTAGGCGATGCCCTTAGGAGGCCGGCGCTCGGAGAAGCGCCGCCATTCTAAGGAGTCCCTTAGCGTGCGGCAAGCACGCCGGCGATGAACCGGGGCCGGGGATGTGGACGGTCTGTCCCGTCCACATCCCCGGCCCGCGAGGCTCCGTCGCCCGGTCCGGCGCGCGCCGCGACCGGCTACTTGTCGATCATCACCTCGGTGGCCTTGATCACGACCTTGACCTGGTCGCCCGCGGCGAGGCCGAGACTCTCGACGGAATGCCGGGTGACCGCCGCGGCCACCTCGTGCCCGGCGACGTCCACCACGACCTCCGCCATCACCGAACCGAGGACCACGCTCTTGACGGTGCCGGGGAGTTGATTGCGCGCGCTCAGCGTCATGACTGCCTCCTGGTCCGGCCGTCGCCCGCCCTTGCGGCGACGTGCTCATCCGTCCGGTACCCGGCCCTCTGCGCTAAGGAACACCGTAGGAGAAGGACGCGGCGCCGCCTCGCCACGAAAGGGGGGCGGCGGGCCCGAAGGCCCGCCGCCCCAAGCTGTGGTGCGGCGCGCAGAGGGCCGCCCCGCGGCGCCTCTAGCGCGCCGCACCTCGTAAGTCAGTCACTGTCGCGGGCCTCCTTTCCTCGTGGCTCCCGGCCGGCCATGCCGCGTGCCGCAGCGGCCACGCGGCCCCCGGCCGCCTGCCCGTCCGAGCCCAAGCGGGCCGTGCTCTGCGGCGAGCCCTGCCGGCTCGCCGGCCCTCACGGCCCGAGCGGCTCGCGCAGGCAGGCGTCGGTCGGCGTACCGCCGGTCTGCCAGTCCATCTCGCGGAAGGCGACCATCTTCAGCTCCGTCATCTCCCGCAGGGCGTATTTTACCCCCTCCCGGCCGATACCGGAGCCCTTGATACCGCCGTAAGGCATGTGGTCCACGCGGAACGTCGGCACCTCGTTGATCATCACGCCGCCGACCTCGAGCCGCCGGGCGGCGTACATCGCCTTGTTGAGGTCGTTGGTGAACACGCCTGCCTGCAGGCCCATCTCGCTGTCGTTGCTGATCTCGATCGCCTCGCAGAGGTCGCGCGCCTTGAGGATGCTGAGCACCGGGCCGAACACCTCCCGGGCGCAGACCTTCATGTCGCGGGTCACGTCGGTGAGGACGGTGGGCCGCAGCCGGCCGTCGGCGTCCACGCCGCCGGTGGCGAGCGTGGCGCCCTGGTCCACCGCCTCCTCGATCCAGCCCTTGACCCGTTCGGTCTCCCCCTCGTTGATGAGCGACGCCACGTCGGTGGTCTCGTCGAGGGGATCGCCGACCTTCAACGCCGCGACCGCGGGGACCAGCCTCTCCATGAACGCGTCGTAGACCGCCTGGTGCACCACCACGCGCTGCACGGAGATGCAGATCTGGCCCGAGTTGGCGAAGCCGCCGGCGACCACGCGCTGCACGGCGAGGTCCAGGTTGGCGTCCTCGTCGACGATGGTGGCCGAGTTGTTGCCCAGTTCCAGGGTGACCATCTTCATGCCGGCGTCGGAGGCGATCTGCCGGCCCACCGGCGGGCTGCCGGTGAAGCTGACCATGTCGGTGCGCTCGTCGGTCACCAGCTTGGCCCCGATCGTGCGGCCGGGGCCGACGACCACCTGGAGCGTGCCGTCGGGCAGGCCGGCCTCGGCCAGGAGCTCGGCCAGCCGCAGGGCGGTCAGCGGGGTGTTGGAGGCCGGCTTGAGCACCACGGCGTTGCCGCCGGCCAGCGCCGGCGCCACCTTGTGCGCCACGAGGTTGAGCGGGAAGTTGAACGGCGAGATGGCGGCGACCACGCCGCGCGGCTCGCGGATGGTCCACCCGAAGCGGTGCTCGCCGCCCGGGTCGGCGTCCATCTCGACGAGGTCGCCGGCCGTCCGCTTGGCCTCCTCGGCCGCCCAGCGGAACGTGCTCGCCCCCCGCCTGGCCTCGACGCGCGCGTCCTTGAGCGGCTTGCCGCCCTCGGCGGCAATGAGGCGGGCGAGCTGCTCGGCGTTCTCCTCGATGAGCCGCGACGTGCCCTCGAGGATCGCGGAGCGTCTCCACGCCGGCGTCCAACGGAAGCCCGCGGCGGCGGTCCGCGCACGATCGAGGACGCGCTCGAGGTCGTCGGGCGTCGTGGTGGGGATCCGTGCCAGCTCGGCGCCGTCCCAGGGGGCGCGGAGGATCGCCTCCTCCCCGGTCCCGCTCGGCGCAGTGACGACCAGGTCCGGCGCGACGAGCTCACTCACCCGGATCCCCGCGGCGTGTCTCGCGGTCGTGCTCATGCGGACTCCTCCCTCTCGCACCTGTTCCCGGCGGCCGTCCGCGGCCACGCCGAGGCGTCGCCTGTCCTGGAGTCCTCGCCGCCCATCGGTCACTCTCCTGCCGTGGTCGCCGCGGCACGGCCGCGCCGGCATCGGCCGCGTCTCCTCTCCCGGCCTACATACCCGGACGGGCCGGCCGGCTCACGCGCCGCCTGTGGCGGCGCGCCCTCCGGCCGGCCCGTCGCGCTGCGTGACTCAGGGCTGGCAGTTCTCGCAGTACCGGACCCAGGCCTCGTCCTTCTTCGACTCGCTGCCGCGGAACGGCCGCCGGTCGCTGAGCGGCACCACCTTGCCGCGGCCGGCGCTCCCGCCTTCCTGCTTGCCGCGCGGATAGACGCCCATCGGCTCGCCGGTGAGGTCGATGTTGATCTGCTTGACCTCCGTGTACTCGTCCAGGCCGTAGCTGCCCAGCTCGCGGCCGATGCCGCTCTGCTTGTAGCCGCCCCACGGGGCCTCGCTGTAGGTCGGGTGATAGGTGTTCACCCAGGTGATGCCGGCCCGCAGGGCCTTGATCACCCGCATCGCACGGGTGACGTCCTTGGTCCAGACCGCGCCCGCCAGGCCGTAGATCGTGTCGTTGGCGAGGCGGATGGCCTCCTCCTCACTGTCGAAGGGGATCACGACGAGCACCGGACCGAAGATCTCCTCCTGGGCGATCCGCATCGAGTTGTCGACGTTCACGAAGATGGTAGGTTCGTAGTAATAGCCCGCACCCTGGAGGCGATGCCCGCCGGTGGCCAGCGTGGCGCCCTCCTCGAGGCCGATGCGCACGTAGCTCTCGACCTTGTCGAGCTGGTCCTTGCTGACCAACGGGCCCATCTCGCTCTCGGCGTCGAGCGGGTCACCCACCTTGATCGCCATGGCGCGACTCACCAGCTCGCCGACGAAACGGTCGTGGATCGAGCGCTCCACCAGGAGTCGCGATCCGGCCGAGCAGACCTCGCCGCTGCCGGCGAAGATGCCGATCAGCGCGCCGTCGACGGCGGCCTCGAAGTCGGCGTCGGCGAACACGATGTTGGGGCTCTTGCCGCCCAGCTCCAGGCCGATCTTCTTCACGTTCTCGGCGGCGCGGCGCATGATGTGCTTGCCCACCTCGACGGAGCCGGTGAAGGCGACCATGTCGACGTCCTTGTGGCCGGCCAGATGGTCGCCGACCTCTCCGCCGGGCCCGGTCACCACCTGGAACACGCCCTTCGGCAGCCCGGCCTCCTCGAAGATCCGCGCCAGCTCGAGGGTCGTGAGCGGACTCACCGAGGCCGGCTTGAGGATCATGACGTTGCCGGCGGCCAGGGAGGGGGCCGCCTTCCACGCCGCCATCAGCATCGGGTAGTTCCACGGCGTGATGCCCACGGTGACGCCGACGGGCTCACGGACCACCATGCTCATGGTCTCGCCGGGCACCTCGAGAGTCTCGCCGTGCTGGTCCTGGACCATGCCGGCGTAGAGCTCGAACGTGTGCGCCGCATCCTGCATGTCGAGGCTGGATTCCTCGAGCAGCTTGCCCATCTGCAGGCTCTCGAGGCGGGCGAGCTCGTCGGCGCGCTCGCGGAGCAGGGCCGCCGCCTTCTTCAGTACGTCGGCGCGCTCCACCGCCTTCATCTTCGGCCACGGGCCGGTGTCGAACGCCTCCCGGGCCGCCCGGACCGCCTCCTCAGCGTCGGCCACTCCCGCCTTGGGTACGCTCGCGATCACCTCTTCAGAGGCCGGGTCGCCGACCTGGTAGGTCTCGCCGCTGGCCGCGTCCGTCCAGCGGCCGTCGATGTACATCTGATAACGCTTCGTCTCTGTCCCGGGCAGCACGGTCGCCATGGTTCTCACCTCACCGGCGGCCGGCCGGTGCCGGCCGCAACGATCGCAGGAAGGCGAGGCGCGCCCGCTCGTCACAGGGCCGGCAGCCTCGCGTCAAGCATCATACTCAGGAAGTTCCCACCATCCGGATAGGAGTAACCCGACGGCGCGAGGAGGGCTCCTGTGCGGCGCGGACGAGGGCGCCTCAGGGGCGGCCGCTCAGAAGCACCCGAGCTGGCACTGCATCACCTTGATGCCCAGCTCGTCGCAGGCGCGGCCGACGTCGGCGAGCGGGACGCCGAGCTCGCGCGCGAGAGCGAAGGCATCCGCGCAGGCGATGAGCTTGTCCTCGCCGGCGCGCTCCTGCAGGGCCTCGATGAGTGGTGGGGTGTCGCCCGCAGCCATGATCCGAGTGTACCCAGTGCGCGTGTGAGCGGGCAAGCACCGGGCCGTCGGCGGGGAGGCGCCGGCGCGTCCCTACGTGACGCGCGCACCGCCGGCGCCACAGTCACGCGGCGGAGCGCGGTCCGTCCTTCCCGGGTCCGGCCAGCTTGGCGAAGATGTAGACGGCCACGTAGACGAAGAGGAAGAGCAGGGCGAAGAGGACCGTGAAGCCCAGCAGACGCGGCTGGGAGTGGGGATCGACGACCCGTCCGAGCAGTTCGTCGGCGAGCGGACCCGGACGGCGCACGAGGTCCCAGGTGTTCCAGCGGAGGAACCGGCCGAGATAGGTGCCGATGCTGCCGAGGCCGGCGGCGGCCACGACGAACACCCACCCCGCCGCCGTCCCGGAGGCGCGCGTGACGAGGTCCTGCATCAGGTAGAGCGAGACCACCCCCAGCATCAGCCCGGTCCAGGCGAACCAGAAGAGCATGAGGACATCGTACCAGCCGGGGACCACGTCGCCCATGCTGCCGAGGTGCAGGAAGTCGGTGAGGATGTAGGGCGCGTTGGGGAAGAAGGCGAGCCACACCAGCGCGGCCACGACCGTGAAGACGTAGGCCACGGCGCGGCGGGCGGCGGCGAGGCTGTAGGCGAGGGCCGCGAAGACGAACGGCACCCACGCGAGCGCGAGGTTCCAGAGCAGGAACCAGTAGTGGTACGTGTGCGAGTACCAGGTGCGGGCGGCGATGAGCGTGACACAGGCGAACGACGCCGCCGCCAGCAGGCCGACGATGGCGTAGGCGAACCGGTGGCGCAGGGGCGCCGGGGGCGTGGCGCTCATCCGCCCCCCAGGGGAGGGAACAGGGCGACTTCGTCCCCCGGAGCGAGTACGCAGTCGAGTCCCGCGTGCGCCCCGTTGACGAGGACGAGGCCGACGGCGCCGGTCGCGAGGCCGAGGGACTCGATAACGGCGCCGACCGTGGGCGCCTCGCGCGGATCGTAATCACGCGAGGTGCGACGCTCGCGGGTGCGCTCTTCGAGACCCGCGAACAGAGTGACGCTGAACCTGCCGGCCACATCGCTCACGCCCTCGAAGATACCACTCATCCCGCCCGGCCACCCTGCCGATACCGAGGGCGAGCACCGACCCCCGTCGGCGCGAGAGCATATGGACAGGACCGACACCGACACCTCGACCGCCGCACCCCGTGGGGAGAGCCGGCCCGCCTCCGAGGCCACGACGCCCGCAGACGTCGCCGACGACCCGGGCGGGCGCGACGTGGGACTGCGCGCCGTCCAGACGGCGCTCCTCCAGGAGATCGACGCGTCGATCGCCGGGCTCGAGCGTACCCGGCTGGGCGAGGGCACGCTCGAGCACCTCGAGATCCTCCGCAGCCTCCTCACGGCGCAGGTGACCGCCTACTTCGAGCACTTCCTCGCCCGCCGCGCACGGCTCGTCTCGCACACCTCGATCATGTACGCCGGCGAGGTCGGAGCGCCCGGCGTCATCTCCACCACGTTCCGCGGACTCCTGGACGGCGGCACGCTCAACGGCGGTCAGGCCGCCAAGCTGGCCCAACTGCTCGCCGATCGGCGGACGCTGATCGTGTTCGGCGACCGCGCCACCGGGAAGTCGACCCTGCTCAACTCGCTCTTCGACCTCATCCCCGTGGACGAGCGGCTCATCGCCCTGCAGCGCGGCCCCGGGCTCCCCGCCCTCAAGGAGCGGGCCTTCTGTCTGCGGCTGAACGTCGACGACGAGACGGATGTGCCGGCTCTCTTCGCCAAGGCGCGACGCATGGCGCCAGGACGCGTCGTCGCCAGCGAGATGCACCCCCCGGAGGTCCGTGAGTTCTTCGCCATGCTCGCCGAGGACCCGGCCGTCAGCAGGCAGGACT
>ERZ1026800.2380-NODE-2380-length-10293-cov-1.952194_pt1 | contig 10293 bp, 6 predicted proteins | sample MGYA00520873_ERZ1026800 | MGnify/ENA primary metagenome ERZ1026800 (study PRJEB33270, sample SAMEA104284475) | anaerobic digester metagenome | biome: Anaerobic digester microbiome; feature: mesophilic sludge digester; material: Anaerobic digester biomass | place...
AGCTCCGGCCGCCCCCCGGGCAAGCCGATTCCGCCCGCGCGGCGGCCGTCCTCGCGGCCCGGCGCGATGTGGCGGTGCTGGAAACCATATATTCCTGCGGCCTGCGCATCAGCGAGCTGTGCGGGTTGACGGCGCAGGATATTGACTGGCATGAACGCGTCGTGCGCGTGCGCGGCAAAGGCAAAAAGGAGCGGCTCGTTCCCATCGGCGAACCGGCCCTGGCCGCCATTCGAAACTACTGGGCGCTGCTGCCCCAGGCGCCGGCCGGTGACGCCCCGGTTTTTCTGGCGGGGCCAAAGAAGGCCGCCGCCATCGCGCCGCGGCAACTCCAATTGCGGCTGAAGAAACACCTGGCGGCCGCGGGATTGGACCCGCACCTGACGCCCCATAAGCTGCGGCATAGCTATGCCACGCACCTGCTTGACGCGGGCGCGGACCTGCGCAGCGTTCAGGAACTGCTCGGGCATGCACACCTGGTCACGACCCAGGTCTATACCCACCTGACCACGGAACGGCTCAAGCGCGCCTACGACGCCGCCCACCCGCGGGCCTGAACCGGCGGCGCCCCGGCGGGCGGGCCGGGGGCGGGGCGCGCAAAATACTGGCAATTTGCCGGCGGGTCATTAGCTTGAGCCGCATGATGTACCCGAGCCCGATTTGGATCCGGACATGGAGCGTGCTGGCCGCGGGGTTGCTGGTGATTGAAATGTCGGGGCTGGCGCGCGCCGCCCTTTCCGCTCCCGTCAGCCGCCCCATCCGCGCCGTCCTGCGCGAACCGCTGCCGCCCGAGGAGTTGAGCCTCACGGAAGAGGCCGCCGAGGTGGTGGTGGCCGGCCCCACCTTTACTTACCGCGTGCAAAAAGCGACCGGGCTGGTCAGCGCCGTCCGGGTGGTGCGCGAGGGGCGGGAGGTCATCGCGTCCAGCGGCCCGGCGGAGCTCCAGTTGGATCAATACCGGTTCGCTTCGGCATTCAACCCCGGCAAGCTGGTCGTCGAGCGCGCGGGTAAAGACCAGGCGGTCCTGCGGGTGGAGGGGACGCTGCGCGACCCGGCCCAACGCGGTCCGGAAGTGGATTACACGCTGCGGCATACGTTCTTCAATGATGGCGTGGTGGTGAGCGCGGTGAAGCTGACGCCGCGCGGGGAATTGCGCGTGGAGCGGGAGTTGGTGTACCGGCTTTCCGCGCGGGGCCAGCTCAGCCACTACCTGCACAAGACCCGGGGCGAAAACGGCAGCGACGCGGTGCGGGGCAGCCTGCCGCCCGCCGGCCAGGCAGTTCGTTTTACGGCGGAGACTTCCTGCCTGCAGGTTTTCAGCCCGGCGGCGGCGCTGGCCATTTTTACCGACGGCGGCGCATTGCACCTGAGCCAGCCGAAGCTGGACACGGCGGTGGTGGAAACCGCCGGGCCCGCGGACGGCCCGGGGCGGATTTCCCTGGCGCAGTACCTGATACGGATCGCCCCCGGCGACCCGCCCCGCGTGCTGAAAGCGGGCGAGCCGCTCACCTTCCGGGTCGGCCTCAGCGTGGCCCCCAACCGGCGGCCGCATCCCCGGATGCACGACCTGCGCATGTTCACCTGGATCGGGGATGAGAAACACCCTTACCCGACGGACGCGGAGATCAGCCGGGTCGCCCAGTTTGGTTTTACGCTGTTCCAGATGCACCGCGTGGGGACGCCCGGCCTGCCGCGCCCGCCCGCCGACGAGTTCATGCGGGTGCTGGACAAGGTGCATGAGCTGGGCCTGCTTTTTCTGTGGGAGGAGAACGCGGATTTGATGTATGACAGCGCGCCCGGGGTGCGGGAGTTGAAGGCCAAAGGCCAGTTCGCCCTCTGGCAGGGGTTCAATTACGGCGGCCGCTACACCGCGGAGATGGACTCCTACTGCGACCTCATCGCCACCTGCCTGGCTTCCCCGAACGGCCTGGCCGAATACCGCCTGGCCAACCTCGCGCGCATGATGGACCGGTACGCCGTGGACGGCATTTACCTGGACGACAACCTGGCTTACGGCAACTGCACGCTGGCGCGCGAGCATGGGCATCCGCGCGAGGTCTATGATTGCCTGATCGAATTGCATGAGATGAACTGGCGCCGCCGCGAGCTGTTGCGCCGCCGCTGCCCGCATACGGTGCTGGTCAGCCACAGCACGCGGGCTTTTGTCCTGCCGGTAGTGTGCAATTTCGACGCGCTGATCTATGGCGAAGGCTATTCCTTTGGTTCGCTGACGGATTACTGGAGCTATTTTGGCTTCGCCCATTGTCTTCCCGCCCAGGGCATGATCTGGCCCGGCGGCCAGGATATCGAGCGCTGCCCGGCGTCGCTGGTTTATAACTACGACCTGCTCACCGGCGGGGGCCAATACAGCCAGATTGACTGGCGCCTCTTTCCGCACAAGTTTCCGCATGCCAAAGGCGTCACCCCCCCCGAACCCTTCTACACCCAGGCCTACAACCTGGCCCAGTATGACTTCGGAATGTACGAGTCCCGGATCTGGCGGTTTGTGGATGCCGCCGACCTGTTCGCGGCCACGGCGCCCCAAACGTTCGCGACGGTGTATCGCAACCAGACGTGGGGAGACTGGCTGATTCCCGTCGCCAACATGGCGAACCAGGACGTCAAGACCGCCCTGGCTTTTCATTCCCCCGAGGCGCTGGGATTCGAGCCGCATAAAGACTACGTGCTGTTCAACGTTCATCGGCGGCTCGCGCGGAATTTGCGGGGCGACGCTCTGAACGCGGCGTTCAGCGACCTCGCTATTTCCGGGGGGAGCCTGCAGCTCTTTTACCTGCGTGAAGCGCCAGGGCAAGCGCCTTTCCATCTGTGGGGCGGCAAGCGAATCTCGGAGCGGTGGGATGCCTCGGCCCGCAAGCTCACGGTGAGCCTGGACGGCCCGGCGGGGCGGCAGGATACCGTGTTCCTGGCCGGGGCCAACCACGGTCTGCAATTGGTTCTGGCCGGAGGCGCGCCGGCGCGGTTCTTCTTCGACCCGGCCCAGGGGCTGGTTCACGGGCAGGTGACCTTCACTGCCAAACCCCTGACCCTCGAAGCGCACTATTCCGTCAGCGGCACCAACCGGTTGCCCCACAAGGTGGCGGCGCCCGCAAGCCCGTACTTCTAACCGCCGGATTTCAGCTTCCGAAGGAACCGGCAACCGCCCGCCGCGCGAAGGCGCGCCGCCTGCAAGCGTCTTTCCTTTTCCCCGCTGACCGCCTGCCTGCGGGCGGCGTGGTACGGGCGAAACCCGCGGGCGGGAAACGCTTTTGCCCGTTCGCCGGGCGCGGCGGGCTGCCGGGGCGGGTCTTTGATGGGTGCTCGGCGCTTACGGAACCGCCAGTTCCAGGATGCGGGCGGCCCGGGGGGGCAGCTCCATTTCCATTTCGGAGCCGAGCTGGCGCAGGGTGCCAAGCTGCCGACGGCCGGTTTCATCCAGCAGATGGACCCGGGCGCGGCGCGGCAGGCCGTAGCGGTCGGCGGGGAAGGGGAGAGTGACGCGGGTGGGTTCGTCCGCGATGCTGACAAGCGCGATGCCCACCTTGCCGTCCGGCGCCCGCCAGGCGGCGGCCAGCGCCAGCGGGCTGGTTTTCTGGAATGCCGTCAGGCCTCCCTCCCGCCCGGCGTAGATCGAGAGGCGCGACATGTCCAGGGTGGCCGTCGGGGCCTGGAGCCGCGGGGGGCGCAGGAAGGTTCCGCGCAGGAGATAATTTTCGGCGCGGTGGCGGAGGCGCGCCAGGCGCAGCACAAAGTCCAATTCCTCGGCGCGCTCGGTCAACTGGTTCGGGAGGAAATTGGCCAGGGTGGGTTGCTGCCCCCAGACAAAGGCCCGTGCCTGTTCGAGGCAGAATTGGCGGGCATATTTCCGGTCGAGGAGCTTGAGCGGCTCGGCGGGCGCGGACTCTGCCGGCCACAGGTCGTCGTAGGGCGGCATGGTCAGCGAAGCGTAGTTGCCATAGGTGATGGCGAAAGGATGGTACACCGCCGGCCAGAACGGAAGGGGATCCCAGCCATCGGGGGCGGCGTAGCGTTCGCGGCTGATTTCCAGGCCGAGCATCAGATCGAGGTAGGGCAGCCAGCATTCGCCGCAACCCTCCCCCGCCAGCACCACCGGCTCGCGGCGGTCGGCGCAGCGGCGGCGGATGTCCGCCTGGAGCGCCTGGAACCCTTTCATCCAGTAAACGCCGCCGCCCACGGGGTGTCCGTGCTGGGGGTCGAAACACGCCAGGCTGGTGCAGGCCTGGTCCATGTAGATGCCGTTCACGCCCAGTTCCTGGACCGCGCGCTCGGCCAGGCCGGCGTATTTATCCCGCCAGAAGGCGGTGCCCATGCACATCGTCGCGCAGGGTTGGCGGGTGAAGGTGTTATAGACTTCCGGGTGAATCTGGCCGTCCGGGCCTTTGACGGCGAACCGCGCGGCGGCTTCATTGGTCCAGCTTGGGGTGGTCATGCCCCAGAGCCGCTGGTTCATATACACCAGGGTGCGGATGTCTTTGGCCTGCGCGCGGGTCAAGGCGTTGGTGAAACTCTCGGCGCCCTCGCGGGGCGGCAGGTATTCCGGGAAACCGGCGTCGTAGGAGCAGCCATGCCACCAGTGCCAGAAGACGCTGACCGGCAGGTCCAGTTTTTCCCGCAGAACCATCGCCGGTTCGAGCACGCCCGGCGAGCGGCCGCGGTTCCAGACCCACAGCGCGGTGTTAAGCGCCCAGTCGGACACCCGGCCGCGCGCCAGCCGGCTTTCCCGGGCCCAGGGCTGGTTGGTTGCCCAGGCGCGGTAGCGCTCGGCGGCTGTGAACCAGTCGCCGGTGAAAGTCCCGAGTTGGACGGCGTAAGGCAGGCGCCAGGCCGGGACCGCTGCCGGGCGGCGCTCGGGCAGGTGCGCGATTTCGCAGTGCAGGCGGTTTTCGCGGTCGCCGAAGAACGCAAAGTCTTTGTTGAACCCGGCGGTATCGTTGCAGGCCACATACAGCCCCGGCCCATCCTGTTGGTAAAACGCCAGGCATTGCAGGGACAGATGGCCGGGATAGCTCCATTGGAACCGCCGCCCGTTCCCCGCCGGGCCGGCAAAGACCTGGCGCGGCTCGGTGGCGAGATACCCCATCCATGCCGGCACGGCCAGCCGCTCGTTGGCTTGGCACGGGATGTTTATGATGCGCGGAAAGCGGACGTGGGTGAGGCTCAATGCATTCAGACCGCTGACCGCCAGTTCCCAGTGGCTCATGGGTTGCCCGGCGTCCAGCCGCACCACCGCTTCCACGCGCAGTTCCGGCGCCGCCGGCAGTCCAAACTTTTCCCAGGTCAGGCGCAGCCCGGAGGGCTTGCGGTCAAGCGGTTGGGCGCGAAAGGACTGCGCGGATGACGCCGTCAGGGTCTGGTTGGCCGGCGCGAGCGTTAATTCCCAGAGCGGCGCTCCGGAGGGCATCGTGCCCGCAAAGTTCTGGCGCGTATGCGCGTCGGTGAACTCCACCAGGTCCCCGTGCTCGGGGCTGAAAGCGATTATCAGCCGGTCATTGGCGAGCCGGCAGGTGTTGGCATCCGCAGAGGCAAGGGGGGGGCCTGGCAGCGCAAGCAGCAGCACCAGGGCCGCGCGGCCCGGATGGGTCAGCACCAAAGGGTTCACGAAGTTATGAAGTGTGGGCAGTTTCATCTGGCCGCAAGGCTGGCTCAAACGGAAGGCCTGAACAATAAAAAACCGGCGGCGGGCAGTTGGGGCGGGGAAGGTTCTTTCTGGGGCGGCGTGCGCACCGCAGGCTGCATTGGCGCCGCCGGGAACCGCAGTCGCCGGCCTTTTCCTGCTCGACTTGGGGCGCCACCATCGCTTACGTTGCGCCTTGCCGTGGGCATGCCTGGCGCATTATCCGAATGGGGGCGGAAAAGTGGGACGAGATAGCGAAGAGCGTGTCTAACTTTCCCAAGCGCAGGCTTTGCGGGTGCGTCCGTAGCTCAATTGGATAGAGCTTCTGACTTCGGATCAGAAGGTTGCAGGTTCGAGTCCTGCCGGACGCGCCACTTTTTTCTTAGAAAAGTGCGATTTTTCTTGCACGCATGACACCTGCATGACATAATCGGCGGTATGAATCAGAACGACGATTCGAGCCGCATTCACGAAAGTTTTCCGAACGCTCAACGTGCGAATCAGCCTGTATCCACGGGCGTTTCTGCACCTGCCGCACCGGCCGCCGCGCCGCTGGCGGCGGAGCAAGCGGGCCCTCCAGTGACCGCTGCGCCGGCCGGGAGCATGACAGCGGGTGTCATGCAGGACGGCGGCGACCAGGGCCCACTCAAGAGTGGCGGCCCAGACTGGGACGCTGCCGGCAAACAGCGCGCCCAAACCACCAGGGCGCGCGGGCGGTACCCCCACCGCGCACCCCAGCGCCAGCGCAGCGCGCGAGCCCGCGACCAGCACCGCGATCAGGGCCCAGCCCCACGGCCGCCCGAGGATCGCGGCGAAGCCGACCACCTGGGCCATCAGCACCAGGATCAGTCCGGCCGCGCCCATCGGCCCCACATCTCCACTGCGCATCACGCGCAGGGCCTTGTCACGATCAGGTCCCGAACCAAGCCCATCGATGGTGTCGGCCAGTCCGTCCAGGTGCATGCCACGGGTCCCCATGGCGATGACCGCCACCACCAGGACCCCTGCGAGCAGCACTGGCGTCCCAGTCCACCTTGCACCCCACCCGATCAGGCCGGCCAGTACCCCGATGGGAAGCACGGCCACCGGTCCGAGCAGCATGGCCGCCCGCGCCTGGCCGCGCGAGATCCCGGAGGTGGGCCGCACTGGGATCACCGTCAGGAACCCCAGCGCGATCCGCAGCCCGTCGATCACGTCAAGTCCGCGAGTTGGGCGATGTCGGTCAGTTGGGCCAGGTCGCGCACGGTGCCCAACCGGTGCTGGCGGCCCAGGGCGCCGAAGCGCAACGAGAGGTAGGCCACCCCTCCGAGGGGGATCGGGAGCCAGAACTGCACGAACCGCCAGGCGAGCACCCCGATGGTGGCGGTGCGGGCCGGCACCCCGAACCCCACGAGGGTGGGGGTCAGCACGGCCTCCACCACCCCGAGTCCGCCCGGGGTGATCGGGATGGCGGCCATCACGCCGGCCAGCGCCCCCATGAGCACGCCCCGCTCACCGGTGAGGTCGCTGTAAACTTCCATCTGAAACGTGGTCGGGAAAAGAAATCCCGAGCCGATGGCGATTCCCAGAGCCAGTGTGCGCTCCAATGCGCGGCCGGTGGCGTCCTGATAGATAGCGTAGCTGGAATTGATGCCGCTGCCGTCCAGGAAATTGCGGCGCACGCTGGTGCCGGAGCCTTTGGGAGCGACCATGATGACATCCACGTCAGGTGGCGGCACCACACCCGTCTGTTCCTTGTAGGTGATGGAAAAACCATGTGAAAAATAAAGCGCGTCGCCTTTTTTCAGATTGGCCTTCACTTTGGGCCACAAAATCATCTGTGCTGCATCGGAGACCAGATACTGAATGATCGTGGCCTTACTCACCGCTTCCTCGATGGAAAATAATGTCTCGCCCGGCACCCATCCGTCGGCGACGGCTTTTTCCCAGTATATTTTATCCTCCGGCGCCTGACCGATAATCACGCTGATGCCGTTATCCCTCATATTGAAAGCCTGCGCGGGCCCCTGAACCCCGTAACCCAAAACCGCGATGGTTTCATTTTTGAGCGTTTCCTGCGCCTTTTTTACCGGGAATTCCTCCACGGTGACCACTTCTTCAATTATTCCTCCAAAATTTATCTGTGCCATAATACCTCCTGTGATAATAATTATTTGCCAACTTTTAGTCTTCAAGTTTCAAAGCGATAAGGCCGGTGCGGGTAATGTCCGTGATGCCGAACGGCTCGAGACGCGCCAGGGCGAAATCTATCTGGGGCTGGTCTCCGGTAATCTCTAAAACAACATACGTATCTCCGGAGACAATTACTTTCCACTTGTGGGCGTCGATGGTGTTTTTCACAGCCTCTGTATTATGTTCGGTCAGATTCACCCGCACCATCAGCATTTCGCGATGGACCGACTCGACATTGGTCAGGTCGTCGACGGAAATGACATCAAGTATACGTGACAACTGCCCTTCGATACGCTGGATTGTCGCCTGTGTTCCCACGGTCGTCATGACGATTTTCGAGATGTCTTTTTGCGTTGTCGTGTTCACGCTTAAACTGTCGATGTTGTAGCCCTTTCCACCCAGCGTTCCGGCAACCCGCGCCAGAACATCCGGCTTGTTGTAAACCATGATGGAAATGATGTGTTCTTTTCTCTCCATTTTTGAACCAACCTTATAAAATTAAATTTTGTAGTTTCTCAGTTTACCAGCTCGCGGCTGCCCAGAGTCATGTCGCTGATGGAAGCACCCGGATGCACCATGGGATAAACACATTCATCACGGCAGATGCGGAAATCCATAAGCACCGGCCTGTCGATGGACAGCCCTTCCTGGAGCACCGCCTCCACCTCTTCGGGCTTTGTTGCCCGCAGGCCGACGGCCCCGTAAGCTTCGGCCAGCTTCACGAAGTCCGGCGCGTGAACCATGTCCGTGTGTGAATAGCGTTTTTCATAAAACAATTCCTGCCATTGCCGCACCATGCCCAGGTAGCAGTTGTTAAGCAGGACCACCTTGATGGCGATATTGTACTGCACGGCGGTGGCCAGTTCCTGAATGTTCATCTGGATGCTGCCATCGCCGGCGATATCGATGACGTGTTTGTCGGGAAAGGCGCATTTTACGCCGATCGCCGCAGGCATGCCGAAGCCCATTGTTCCCAGGCCGCCTGACGTAATGAGGGTGTTGGGCCTGTCAAAATTGAAAAACTGTGCGGTCCACATCTGGTTCTGTCCAACCTCGCTTACAATCACGCCCCTGTCGCCAAGGATATCGGCAAGGACCTTGATCACATGCTGGGGGTAGAGCCTGCCATCAGACCGGTATTTTAGCGGATGGTTCTTCTTCCACGCTGCAACGGTTTCAGACCATTCCGGGTGCGGACATGACTCCGGTACTTTCTTTAAGATATCTGAAAGGACACTTTTTGCATCCCCGACGATTGGAACATCAGGCTGTTTGTTCTTTCCTATCTCTGCAGGATCGATGTCGATATGTATGATCTTTGCCTGTGGCGCGAAGGCCTCAATCTTACCTGTTACCCGGTCATCAAACCTGACCCCGATAGAAAAGAGCAGGTCAGACTCGGTAATTGCATAATTTGCATATTCAGTCCCATGCATCCCGAGCATTCCAAGGTTAAGCGGGTGATCAGTCGGAATACAGCCAAGCCCCATAAGGGTTGTGGTAACCGGCATGCACATCCTTTCAGCAAGAGAGACCAGCTCTTCCGATGCATCAGATGAGATAACCCCGCCTCCTGCATAGATGATCGGACGCCTGGACTGGAGCAGTAAGTCTACTGCTTTTTGTATCATCCTGCCATGACCCTGGTATTTTGGCCTGTACCCCCTGAGCCTTGGCTGCTCGTCCGGCCCGTCAACATCCTTCACCATTGCAGTGCTCACATCCTTTGGGAGATCAATGAGCACCGGCCCTTTTCGTCCTGTGCCAGCGATGTGAAATGCCTCCCTGATTATCCTCTTAAGGTCACGGGCATCTGTAACCAGGTAATTATGCTTGGTAACCGGCATAGTAATCCCGGTAATATCTGACTCCTGAAAGGCATCATTTCCAAGCAGTGATGTCGGAACCTGTCCGGTTATCGCAACAACCGGAATTGAGTCCATGTACGCAGTCGCAAGGCCTGTGACAAGATTACAGGCTCCTGGACCGGATGTGGCAAGACATACCCCTGTCCTCCCGCTGGCCCTGGCATATCCGTCTGCTGCATGAATTGCGGCCTGTTCATGGCGAACAAGTACGTGCTTGAGGCGAGGTTCGCGGTAAAGCGCGTCATACAAGGGTAGCGCGGCACCGCCTGGATAGCCGAAGATCGTGTCCACTCCACACTCGATCAGCGTGTGCAAAAGCGTCTCGGCGCCGTTGCGCTGATCTTTGACCGCGGCGGGCACTAGCCTAACGTGATCTCCCCGGATTGACTCTTCGAGCACGGGGGCTGGACGAAGTGTTCGCATCCGTTGATTATTCTAGAGAATCCCCTGAAAGTGCTTCACATTTCACGGGAAGATCGGCAAAATACTGAAAAGTAATCGCACAATTCGTGAAATGTCAGAACATACATTCGACAAATTCGACAAGGCAATACTACGGGCGCTAGCTGCGGACTCGCGTATGAGCTTGCAGGTAATAGGGGCCGAGGTGGGTCTCTCCGCTAC
>ERZ1026800.2382-NODE-2382-length-10290-cov-2.691233_pt1 | contig 10290 bp, 10 predicted proteins | sample MGYA00520873_ERZ1026800 | MGnify/ENA primary metagenome ERZ1026800 (study PRJEB33270, sample SAMEA104284475) | anaerobic digester metagenome | biome: Anaerobic digester microbiome; feature: mesophilic sludge digester; material: Anaerobic digester biomass...
ATTTTCCACATCCTCCGCTGCAGAATCGATCTCATGTATCCCAGTTACATAATCATGCATTTTAAACTCTCCCGGTCTTTCCTCATTCTTAATGTACCTGCGTTCATCGTATGTTCAGACAGTGAGAAGCTTATGAATTTCCTTGACTAGTTCTACGCTGAGAGGATCCCTTTTCACAATTTTTTCTTTTAAAACCTCATAGCACAGCTTTTGGTTTTGTTGTTCGAACAGGGTGCGAGGACTCCCTGTATAGTTCACTACCTTACCATTTTCAAAAATTTCTCTTGTATCGTGGTAGTTGATTTCCTCATTTTCTATCTTTCCGGAGTGGAACGCAAACAAGACACGGAAACTGTTAAGATATTTATCCAAATCATCGGCGGACCGGATTCTATACGACTGCCACAGTCCGACAACTTGACTATATTGTTCCAAGCGCATTCCTCCTTTTTCTATCAATGGTTTCATTATACCACTTTTTTAAAAAACTTAGACATAATTTCCAGGACGATCTGCGTCCATTAGGAGTTTAAAAAGTTTAGTATAATTGATATACTTTTATTAATCAACGCAACTAAATAATATTAAGGAATGATGCTTATATGATATATGATGAACCTTTATACAGGCCCCCCAGTGAGGCATACAGCCTGATTTTTCAAGTTACAATAGGGTGCTCCCACAATAGATGCTCCTTCTGCGGCATGTATAAAAGCAAGAAATTCAGAATCCGCAGCAAGAGCGATGTATTCAAGGACCTGGAGGAAATGGCTGCACGCAATAATAAGGTGCGCAGGATTTTTCTCGCAGACGGTGATGCTTTGGTGCTGAAGACCCAAGACCTTAAAGACATTCTGCAAAAAATCAGAGAGCTTTTCCCCCATTGCGAACGGGTAGGCATATATGCCACTCCCGGGGATATATTGAGGAAATCCCTTGAGGAGTTAACATCCCTTAAAGAGCACGGCCTTGGGATAGTATATCTGGGAGTTGAGTCCGGCAGCGATAAGATTCTTAAGGCTGTAGACAAGGGAGCGGACTCCAAAGAAATAATTGAAGCAGGAAAACGCATAGTAAGCTCGGGCATCAAGCTTTCCGTAACCCTTATTTCCGGGTTGGGCGGAAAGGATGGCTGGGAGGAGCATGCAAGAGAATCCGCAAGGGTTATTAACGAGATAAACCCTGACTATCTGGGTTTGCTGACCTTGCTGATTGAGCCCGGCACCCGGATGCATGATTTGGTGCAGGAGGACACCTTCAAGCTGCTGTCCGCTGAAGAAGTAGCTTTGGAGACTCAACTGCTGATCCGGAATCTTGAGCTTCGGAACTGTATTTTCAGAAGCAATCATGCCTCCAATTACTTTTCCCTTGAAGGAACCCTTCCCCATGACAAAAGCAAACTGCTGAAGCAGCTGGATAATGTTCTGAACAATATTAAAGATTACAGCGGAGAGTACTTCAGGAGATTATGAAGCAACGGTGAATTAGCGCCTAACACTTCTTTCTCGCAAGAATACGCAGCTTTTCAAATCTGTTTTCGTTCCCCGCAATAAGCCTCTTAATATTGCTTCTGTGGGTGTAGAATATGAAAACTGCAATAATAATGCTGAAAATAAGGGCAGTCTGATCGATATTATCCGTATTATTAATATATAAGGCTGTCATTGTCACAGGAAACACAATTGCTGCTGTCAAAGAGCTTAAGGATACATATCCGCTTGTCAGGAGCACAACAGTAAATGTAGCTGCCGAAACCAAAAGGGGCATGGGAAACAACGCTATCAGCATCCCCGTTGATGTAGCGATGCCCTTTCCGCCTTTGAAACCCGCAAATATGGTGAAGCAATGTCCTATTACCGCAGCAGCACCTGCAAGTATCGGAACCAGCATACTGCTTTGGGGTGCCCCTCCGAAAAAATCCAATCCCGATATCCACTCTGCTGCCGCAAAACCCTTGAAAATATCTATGGACACAACAAGAATACCGGCTTTCCAGCCCATAACCCTGAAAACATTTGTAGCTCCCGGGTTCCCGCTTCCATGTTTTCTAATATCAATTCCCTTTACAGCTTTGCATACTATTATGCTTGTTGGTATGGAACCTGCAAAATAGCTGAGAATAATTATGGCTGCAACATTTATCATGCTATTATACGTTATGCTCATTATTACCCTCCCAATCCTTTTTTCATATGACAATATTGTATCTGCGTGCTTTCAGAGCCACCGTCTTGTGTGTTATCCCCAAGGCCTTTCCCGCGGCGTTATAACTGCCAAACCTTGCCAAGGCCTCTTTAATTATCTCTTTTTCATATTCCTCCAGAGTAGCTATATTACCCGAATTATTCATGTTAATAAGTGCAGGGGCGGAATATGTATGCTGGTTTACACGATAAAGGGACGATATTTTGGAAGGAAGGCTGTTCATATCAATTTCATTCCCGTCAGTAAGAGCTATGACTCTCTCCACCAGGTTTTCCAATTCCCTTATATTACCCGGCCAATCGTAATTCAGCAAGCAGTTTTCAGCCTCCGGGGATACTCCGGCTATTTCCTTATTCATATTTATGCTTATTCTTTTTATAAAATGCTCCAAAAGCATAGGTATATCTTCCCTGCGCTCCTTTAGGGAAGGAACATAAATAGGCAGTACATTTAATCTGTAATACAGGTCTTCCCTGAATGTCCCCTTCTCTACCAATGCTTCAAGATTACAATGTGTTGCTGCAATAATCCTTACATCACATCTTATTGTATCACAACCGCCAATTCTTTCAAGTTCTTTATCCTGTATGACTCTTAAAATCTTTACCTGCATATCCGGCGGCATATCGCCAATCTCATCCAAAAATAATGTTCCGCCGTCAGCCTGTTCAAATTTTCCTATTTTTCTCCTGACAGCCCCGGTAAAAGCACCCCGCTCATAGCCGAACAGTTCCGATTCCAGGAGAGTAGACGGTATAGCGCCGCAATTCACTATTGAATAGGGGCCCTTTGCCCTGCTGCTGTTATTATGTATGGCTCTGGCTATCAGCCCCTTTCCTGTTCCGCTTTCTCCTCTGATCAGCACGTTTGAGCTTGTTTGAGCCGCTTTGTAAGCTATCTGAAGAGCTTTCATAATTGCACTGCTTTCTCCAACTATATCTTTGAACATATCTCTTATATTACTCATGTAATTAACGGGCGGCGAATTGAATTCTATTACGGTATCCTTTTTCCTGCACATATCCTGTGCAGCTTCTTCTCTGTAAATAGCTATTACTCCCTTAAATTCACCGTCTGAATATATAGGAGAGGCGGAGGCGCTTACATGAGCAGCGCCATTATGAAGGGAAAGATACCCGCATATACATCTCTTCTCCCTGAATGCAGTTAGAAGCACATCATCATTCTTTGTCAGAAAAATATTCATCCCCGTTTCTGTGTGGCTGCTTATCTTTAGTATTCTTTCATAAGCTCCGTTAAAGTATTCGATATAGCCCCGCTCATTTATTATACAGACTCCGTCAGTAAGGCCATCAAATATATAAAAGCTTTCGGCACCCAAAAAACCGTCCTTTGCTGCCTTACCGGCTTTGAGACTAAAGCTGGCAACTCTGTTGTTCTTCACATTCAACCCTCCCTTCATTACTAAATTAGGTTAAACAGTTCTTGAAGAAATCACATTTGCGCCGGTGGAAAGGATATTCTCGATTATAACTGTTCCAAGTGCTATTGGAGTATCTACCTCCACTGAATTTATTACCTTCATACAATCAAGCAGTAAATTCTTTGGCACAGGTTTATCCGTCCTTACCGGCAATCTCCTCAAAAAGGCATTATTCAGCTTTACTGTTGTGGTTAATATTCTGGTTGGATTAGTAACTTCCGCAATGGCATACCCAATACCCCTATTGCATCTGTTCCCTTTGACCAGGTAACCCGAATCACTGCTGCTATCCCCAATTACCTCCAAGCTGCAGCCTATAGGACAAATGGTGCATGTCACAATATTCCTCTCCATATACATCCTCCCTCACTCAACATCTACGGTTAACGATAAATCCTCCGCTGTCTTCAAGCTTTCAGCTGTAATGCATATACGTTCCATTTCTCCCGGTCGCATATATGACTTCTTAATTATTTTGATTACAGTGTCTCCGAATTTTACCACCAGTTTTTTATTCGTGAATATTTTGTTCACACGCATGAACAGATCAACAGATTGCTCAATCTTATCCGTCCTGATAAGATGGGGGACTATATATCTGATTCCATTACCCGGTTTTGTCCTTATGGCAAGGCCGTACCCGCCTGCTTCACCATTTGCAAAGCGGGCAGCATTTCTTCCTGCTGTCCGGCTTTCCTCAGTCACATAATCAACAAGATCATGTACATGAACTACATTTCCGCAGGCGAATACTCCCTTAACCGTTGTTTCCATGGATTCATTTACAACAGGGCCGCCGGTTATCGGATCCAGCTTCACATCCGCCCCTTTGGAAAGCTCGTTTTCGGGAATCAAGCCCACTGATAACAGAAGGGTATCACACTCATAAAACTGCTCTGTTCCTTTAATCGGTTTCCTGTTTTCATCAAGCTCTGCTACTGTAACCCCTTCTATTCTGTCCTTTCCTTTAATATCAACAATTGTATGATTAAGGAGCAGCGGAATGCCGTAGTCCTCCAAGCACTGAACAACATTCCTTATCAGCCCTCCCGGATAAGGCAGAGCTTCAGCAACCACCTTGATCCGGGCACCTTCAAGGGTAAGCCTTCTTGCCATAATCATACCGATATCCCCTGAACCAAGTATCACTACATTTCTGCCTACCATATAGCCCTCTTTGTTGACAAACCTCTGTGCCGTACCCGCCGTAAATATGCCGCTTGGCCTTGTTCCCGGTATATTTATTGCTCCTCTGGTTCTTTCCCTGCAGCCCATAGCCAATATTACCGCCCTTGCCTTTATATTGACAAGCCCCTCTGTTTTATTGACCATGCTGATAACCTTCTCTTCGGTTATGCTTAAAACCATTGTGTCCAGTTTGTATTCTATCCCCAGCCCCTTAAGCTCATTTATAAACCGTTCGGCATATTCCGTTCCGGTCAATTCCTCCCTGAATATATGAAGTCCGAATCCATTGTGCACACATTGCTGCAGTATGCCCCCCAGTTCCATTTCCCTATCAATGAGCAATACTTTTTCGGCTCCATGTTTTTTTGCTTCTATTGCTGCCGCAAGGCCTGCCGGCCCGCCGCCAATTACAGCAATATCATACTCATTCATAATAACCCCTCCCTAAACTTTCCTTGACGCTGCAGCAAGGTCGTGAACATCCTCATATAAGCTGTTATCCTTGGTTTCTCCGGTCAATATATATGATTTGCGGCTATTTTTTACAACGTCTTTGATATCAATGCCCAATTCCCTTGCAAGTATTTCCATCACTCTCGGCCCGCAAAAGCTTCCCTGGCACCGCCCCGAACCCGGCCTTACCCTTTTCTTCACGCCGTCCAGGGACCTGGCACCTGCCTTTCTGTGAATTGCATCAACTATTTCCCCTTCCGTTATGCTTTCACACCTGCATATTATCCTCCCATATCTGGGGTCCTGTTTTATAAGTATATTTTTGTCCTCCTCGGAAAGCTCCATAAACCTTACAACCTTTCTTCTTACAGGATTAAAATCGGCATTTACCTCAAGCCCTCCCATTAATCCCTTTACCATATCCGCTACGTGTACGGCAATTGCTGGAGCTGAGGTCAGTCCCGGAGATTCAATCCCTGCGACATTTATAAATCCCTTTGCCTCCTTGGATTCACCTATGATAAAATCATCTGTGCTTGATCTTGCCCTGATTCCTGCAAAGGCCGTAATCACTGCATTGGGCTTCAAGCCTTTCGCTGACCTTGCCGATGCCTCCCATATATATGAGATGCCTTCCGGTGTTGTCTGTATAGCTTCCTTATCCTCTATATCCTCCGCATCCGGACCGATTAAAATATTCCCATGGACGGTCGGAGCTACGAGAACTCCCTTGCCAAAATCCGAGGGGCATTGGAATATAACTGTATTTACAAAGTTTCCCAGGCTTTTGTCAAACAAGTTGTACTGCCCTCTTCTGGGCAGTATTTTAAAGCTTGGAGCAGCTACCATTTCGTTAACCTTGTCTGAATACAGCCCTGCACAATTAATTACAAACCTTGCTTCTGCTAGTCTGTCTCCCATGTGCAGCCTGTACAGGCCATTCATTTTCTCTATTTTGGTTACTTCACTGTCCAAAAAAAGCTCCGCTCCGTTTTCCACTGCATTCTCTGCAAGAGCTATAGCCAATTCCCACGGTGAAACTATGCCGGCATTCCGGGCATACAATGCCCCGACTACTTCTTCGCTTAAATTACCATCTATCTCGCGTACTTTATCCTTACCGATTATCTCCATATCAGGCACACCATTAGCGATGCCCTGGTCATAAAGCTTTTGTATTGTCTTCATTTCCTCCGGGCTGAAAGCCAAAACAAGCGACCCGGTCTTTTTATAATGAACATCAAGCTCACTGCACAGCTTTTCATACATTAAAGCCCCCGGAACATTAAACCTTGCTTTGAGAGTTCCCGGCTTTGCATCATATCCGGCATGGACTATTGCACTGTTTGCCTTTGTTGTGCCATCTGCAACATCACTATTCTTTTCGATTAAAAGGATTCTGACATTGTACCTGGATAATTCCCTTGCAATAGAGCAGCCCGTAATTCCCGCACCAATAACAGCTATATCATACATTTCAGTTCCTCCAATATTAGCACCTTGTAACACCTAATAGCTGCATGCAGCAATCAGATGCTGCCAGGTACCAGAAAATTCTTATAAAATAAACCGCACCAGTATACACCTATCATCCCATAGGTTAACTTGTGCGGCTCTCCAATTCAAAAGCCCTCAATATTTACATTAAATTATCTCCTATTACTATAATAGAGATTACTAAAAAGTATATTAATTATTCTTCCCACTTAAGGGTCCTGCTGACAGCCTTTTTCCATCCGGTATACTTTTTATCCCTGAGGCTGCTATCCATAACAGGCTCAAATACCCTGTCAACATTCCACTTCTCGGCTATTTCATCCTTACTGTCCCAGAATCCTACAGCAAGGCCTGCAAGGTATGCAGCACCGAGTGCTGTGGTTTCGGTTACTTCAGGCCTGTAAATCGGTACACCGAGTATGTCTGCCTGGAACTGCATCAGGAAGTTGTTTGCGACAGCGCCGCCATCAACCTTCAGTGCCTGGAGATTGATCTTTGAGTCTTCCTGCATTGCTTCAAGCACGTCCCTGGTCTGATATGCAATTGATTCCAACGTTGCTCTTACTATATGGTTCCTGTTGGCTCCTCTGGTCAGTCCCAGAATGCTGCCCCTTGCATACATATCCCAATAGGGGGCACCCAATCCTACGAAAGCAGGAACAACATATACACCGTTGGTATCCGCAACTGCAGCTGCCATATCTTCGCTTGCCGCAGCATTGTCTATTATCTTCAATTCATCTCTAAGCCACTGAACTGATGCACCGGCTATAAAGATACTGCCTTCAAGGGCGTATTCAACTTTGCCGTCAAGGCCCCACGCTATGGTTGTCAGCAAGCCATTACTAGATGCAACTGCCTTCTCCCCTGTATTCATCAGCATGAAGCAGCCTGTTCCATATGTATTCTTCGCCATACCGGGCTTATAGCATGCCTGGCCGAATAATGCCGCCTGCTGGTCTCCAGCCGCCCCTGCTATCGGTATTTCAGCACCGAAAATTTCCTTGTCGGTTTCTCCGTATACAAAGCTTGAAGCCTTTGCTTCCGGAAGCATTGCTTCGGGAATATCCAGTTCCTCCAGTATTTCCTTATCCCAAGCCAATTCATGTATATTAAACAGCATAGTCCTTGAAGCATTGGAGTAATCTGTTACATGCACCTTTCCCTTTGTCAGGTTCCATATCAGCCATGTGTCTATGTTTCCGAAGCACAGCTCACCATTTTTTGCCCGTTCTCTGGCTCCTTCAACATTATCAAGTATCCATTTTACCTTGGTGCCTGAAAAATATGCATCCACAACAAGCCCTGTCTTATTCCTTATTGTTTCAGCCAGCCCCTTTGCCTTAAGCTCATCGCATATAGGTGCTGTCCTTCTGCACTGCCATACTATTGCATTGTATATGGGCTTTCCGGTACTTCTTTCCCATACTACGGTAGTTTCTCTCTGGTTAGTGATACCTATGGCAGCTATATCGTCAGCTCCGATGCCTATTTTGTCCATGGCCTCTCTTGCAACACCGCTCTGGGTACCCCAGATTTCCATAGGATCATGTTCAACCCAGCCGGCCTTGGGATATATCTGTGTAAACTCCTTTTGTGCCACACTGACTATCTTGCCGTCATTACCGAATATAATCGCTCTCGAGCTTGTGGTGCCCTGGTCTAATGCCAGTATGTATTTTGACATATGTGTTCCCCCTTTATTTTAATTAAATGGCTTTACAGAGGTTAGTTAAATTATATCATTACCGGAATAATCCCATATACAAAAATGTGCCTATTATCGCGCCGACTATCGGCCCAAATACAGGAACCCAGGAATAACCCCAATCATTTCCGCCTTTCCCGGCTATGGGCAGTATGGCATGGGCTATACGAGGCCCAAGGTCACGGCAAGGATTGATTGCGTATCCGGTAGGCCCGCCAAGTGAACAGCCTATTGCCGTAATCATTGCTGCAGTTACCATAGGCCCAAGTCCGTCTACAAGCTTATTGGCACCAATAGCAAGGCACATAAATGCCAGGACAGCAGTAACAATCATTTCAGTCAGGAAATTCTTCCCATAATCCCTTACGGCGGGAGCCGTACAGAACACACCCAGCTTTGCTGCCTTATCTTCCGTTATCGCCCAGTGCGGCAAATATATCAGCCATACTACTGTTGCACCAATTATAGCTCCAAGCATCTGACCGGCTACTATTCCCGGTACCAATGCCCAATCCAATGTTCCGGCTACAGCATTAGCTATGGTAAGAGCCGGATTAAATGCTGTTCCCGGTGCTGCCAAAGCAGCCATGCCAACCGCAAGACCCCAGCCTACCGCTATAACAATCCAGCCCGATGATTGTGACTTGGATTTGTTCAGTGTAACTGCCGCACATACGCCTCCGCCAAATATGATGAGAATCATTGCACCTATGAGCTCACTTAAAAATGGTGACATAATATTAACCCCTTCATAATTAATAATCTCCTGGCTATTGTCCAGAGTTGGTATTTCTGACCTCCCTTCTCCCTTATTTTCTCCGTCGCTGTTATGACGTGAATACTAACGGCTTTACATGTACCAAAGCTCCTTTTTACTGGTGGATACCCCCAGTGCACCAGCATTCAGGCAATCAATTACATCCTCTTTATCTCTTATCAAGCCGCCCGCTATTACCGGAATACTTGTTTGACCATGAACCTCTTTAATTACCTTTGGCATTATTCCGGGTAAGATCTCTATAGCATCCGGTTTTGTTGTATGCAAGGATTCTATTCCGCTTGCCAGTGACAGCGAGTCCAGTGCGAAGAGCCTCTGGATTATGAATATGCCGTTGTTTTTTGCTATTCTAACCAGGTTGCCTTTTGTGGTAATAATTCCATCCGGCTTTATATTGCCATGAAAATATCTTAAGGACACAGCATCTTTTGAAAAACCTTCTATAAGGTCCATGTGTACAAAAACACCCTTACCGGCACTTTTGAACCTGTCAACAATACCTGCTATATTCGAAATGTCTCCCTTCAGCAGGAAAACAATATTGCAGGGTGATTCTGCGGCAAGCTCAATATTGTTCAAATCATTTATTGCTGCAATTATTGGGTTCTGATAAATCAATGGGAAGAATTTATTTGACATAGGAATGCCTCCTCATTTTATGTATTAAAGCAACAAGCATGCCAAAGCAAAAAAGCGCTATTTTACTAGTTCCACTAGTGATATATGGAGCTTGATTGATAAATATTACCAGAATTTTTATTAAGCTGATAAAATATATTGATAGAATGTACCAAATAGAATTGTGTTTTTGAAATGGGTCCTCCCAAATAAAAAAAAGCAGCTTAATAAGCTGCCTGAAATATTTATGCTATTTCACATAATTTATAAAGTCCCCGTAACCTTCCTCTTCCATTTTTTCAACAGGTATAAATCTAAGTGAAGCACTGTTGATGCAGTACCTTAATCCCCCTTTGTCCTTGGGGCCGTCATCAAAAACATGCCCCAGATGGCTGTCGC
>ERZ1026800.2386-NODE-2386-length-10273-cov-2.716440_pt1 | contig 10273 bp, 6 predicted proteins | sample MGYA00520873_ERZ1026800 | MGnify/ENA primary metagenome ERZ1026800 (study PRJEB33270, sample SAMEA104284475) | anaerobic digester metagenome | biome: Anaerobic digester microbiome; feature: mesophilic sludge digester; material: Anaerobic digester biomass | place...
ATCATAAGCAATGAGGTTTTCATAAACATAGGTTAATATTTCACCACTAGCACTGTCATAGGCATATCCCGGATCAAGGGTATCTGCTTCACCAATAGAAAGATACACATAAGTGTCAGGATTTTTAATTTCGGCGAAAGCCACTGCCACTCCCAAAACAAAAACCAACCATAGAGTTAAAATTATAATTTTTTTCAATCTTTTGCCTCCTAATTATAAAATTTTTCTTAAATTTGGATTATTGGTTATCCCAGGTATTCTACCTCTTTTGGCAACCTTTTGACCAGCAACTTCTTTGATGTCCATGGTCATATCGATGGGGTTCGCGTGCGATATGTAGCTTCCCACTCCGAAGGAATCGGCGCCTGCCGCAGCTAGCTCCCTGATCCTTTCGGGATACAGGCCTCCCGAAGCGATGATCTTCACATGGTTGTATCCTGAGAGATCGAGCCGGAAGCGGATCTCGCGCACCAGGTCCCAGATGCGGGGGTCGTTGCCCTCATCCCACATTGCCCTGACGGCGACGCCGCCCAGGCTAAAGCGCGACAGAAGCTCGAGCTTGCGGCTCAGGCTGCTGGCATCTTCCAGGTAGACTGTGCACTGCTGGCCGCTGGCATGATCCACGTAGGTGAACCAGTAGCGCCCCGTGGCCGGGTCGAGCTGCACGCCGGCCGAGTCCAGCCCGACGGTGACCTCCTCGCCCGGGACGAGCATCTCGTCCCCTTGCTTGAGGGCGACCTTGCTCAGCTCGGCCAGGGCGTCGCGGTAGGTGCGCTCCATGAGGACACCGCCCGAGTTCTCGACGCTCCGTGCCGTGAACACCGGCTGGAGCTTGTAGCGCTCCACCTGGCTCGCGGCCCACCACAGCAGGGCCTCCATCTGCCCGCCGAGGGCATAGGCGGCAGGGTCCTGCATGGCCGGGAACTTGAACCCATCCACGATGCTGCCCAGCGCCTTCCAATCGTAGGCGCCCGTTTCCCACCGATCTTCGGCGATCTGCACCGGCGCTTCGACGTGGATCGTGAGGCGCTTGCCGTTGGCGCGAAGCCCTTCGGCCAGTTGCCGCACAAAGGCGGTATAGTCGGCACGGAGATCGGGGTTAATGCCCCTGTAGTCGAGGTCGATGCCGGCATACATCTCGCGCACGACGAGATCGACGATGGCCTGTGTGTGGGCTACCTGGTTCTCGGGGAGGACGAGCATGTTGTCCACCAGGTCGCTCCGCACCACGCCGTCGTCGGTCCAGTTGCGCAACGTGGGCAGGACCCGGTACGACTCCTGTCCCTCGGGCGCCGGCAGGCTCGGCAGTTGGCCTGTGATATCGTTCTCCGGGCCGAGGTAGTAGCCCAGGGGATTCAGCTCGGTCAGGGCCTGGCCGCCAAGATCGGGCAAAGACACGTATTCGGGCAGCTCGGCACTGACCTGGGGAGGATGGCCAGTGCTCTGAAACGCGGCCAGGGTCTGGGGCACATAGTCCAACCGCGCCTCGAGAAGGTCATCCTCGCTGATGATCGTGCTCGGGACAAACCGCCATTCTTCTCCGGTCCACTCGTAGAGAGACAGCGTCTCGTACGGCTCGGCCTCGTTGGGGATAGGCACCGAGATCAGGACCTCGGAGGGCATGTCGCCCTTGATCCCCAGTTGATAGATGGGGCTCTTGATGTACAGATGCGAGGGAACGATCTGCGCCGCCTCTTTTAGCTCCTTGCCCGCGTAGCCATCGACAAAGCTGGCTCTGGGCACCGACTCTTCCTTGAGCTTGACGTCGTCCGTCATGCCCTCCGGCAGCAGGCTGACCTGCATGCCATCCGCATCCGAGACGGAACCACCCTCGTCACGATCGATGGGCACGTAGCCCGCCTCAAAGATCCGCTCCTGGGCGGAAACCGGCGGCAAAAGCAGGGCGACGATCATTAACACGGCGATGAGGACGTTCAGTACCACGCCCCCTGTCCTGCCTTCCAGCAGGCCATCGAGCACTCCGGCCAGTGGATTCTGCTTCTCTCCCATGAGATGCGCTCCTTTCTGTCCCACAGCTCCAAGTTTTCAGAATGTCGCAACGAGCAATGAAAATACCCCGCGGCCGGGCCTGCCTCTGGCCGGTCCAACCCGGGGCCGTTTGTCAGATTATTTCGACAAGGTTCACAGAAATTATCATTGCTCTTTACGGGTGAGCATGGGGCGCATTGTAGCATAAGGGCCACATTTTGGCAAATTGCGCCCTTTGTGCAGTGTTTGAGCCCCGCGCCCCGGTCAAGACCCGAGCGACGTGCAAGCTGCGGTGTGCAACACAGGCGCTGTCGTGATATACTGCGGCCGGGAGGTAGACGGGAGGATGGGTAGCGAGGTATGACATCCATTCAGGTGCGAGCGGCAGGTCCCGGGGACGCCCGGGCCATCTCCGAGCTGCTCTTCGAATTCAACGGCGAGGCACTGGAGCCCGAGGATCTGGAACGGCGCATGGCCGAGGTCGGCGAGCTGGAAACCGCCCTCCTGGGCCTGTGGCAGGGCCGGGCAGCGGGCATCCTCGTGCTGCGCGTGGTGCCGACCCTGTCCGGGGCGGCAGACTGGGCCGAGATCACCGAGCTGTACGTACACCCCGCTGCGCGGCGCAAGGGCCTCGGCAGCCTCCTGGTCCGGGAGGCCGTGGAGCGCGCGCGGGCCCGCGGCTGCGCCGAGGTGCACCTCCTCGTGGACCCGGAAAATGCAGGGGCCATCGCCTTTTACGATTCGGCCGGCTTTGTACGCGATTCCTACGACATGATGCTGGCCCTGTAGGATGTGGCAGTCTCTCGACTGCCGCTGGGGCCGCCGAGCGCCAGCTCGGCAAGTTGCCTGTAGACAGAAACGCCGGGCCGGCGCTCGGCGGTCCGGGCAACAGGACCGACTCTGCATCAACCTTCGCGACGAGAATGCGTCAAATTGCCCGGCGTGGCGACTGCTGGTATAATACGCTGGTTTGCCGGGCATGGAAGCCCGGTTATTCCTGAGGAGTGCGGCAAAAACAATGGTTTCCCTAAAGCAAGACTGGCATGCGATGAGCGCTGCGGACGTGGCGGCCGCCCTCGAAACGGACCTCGAGACGGGCCTGTCCGAGGATCAGGTCCGCCAGCGGCGGGCCGAGTTCGGCCGCAACGAGCTCCAGGAAGCGCCACGAAGGGGCTTCTGGCGGAGGCTGCTGGATCAGTTCAACCAGTTTCTCGTTCTGATCCTCCTCGCTGCCGCCATCGTTTCGGCCCTGGTGGGCTGGCGCGAATTCAGCCGCACGGGCAGCACCACCGAGTTTGTCGATGCCGGGGCCATCATGGCCATCGTCATCCTCAACGCCGTCCTGGGTGTGGTCCAGGAGGGACGGGCAGAAGAGGCACTGGCGGCCCTCAAGAAGATGTCGGCCCCCAATGCCCGTGTGCTGCGCGGCGGTCACCTGATCACCGTGACATCGCCCGAGCTGATGCCCGGCGACGTGGTGATCCTGGAGACGGGCAACTTTGTGCCCGCCGACGTGCGCCTCGTGGAAAGTGTCAACCTGCGGATCGAGGAGGCGTCGCTGACGGGCGAATCGGTGCCCGTGGGCAAGGATGCCGGCGAGGTGCTGTCCCTCCAGGCCGGCCTGGGCGATCGCGACAACATGGCCTTCATGAGCACGCTGCTCACCTACGGCCGCGGTACCGGGGTAGTCGTCGCCACGGGGATGGGCACCGAGATCGGCAAGATTGCCGAGATGCTGCAAACCTACGAAGAGGAGCAGACGCCCCTCCAGGTCAAGCTGGACCAGTTGGGCAAGACCCTGGGCATCGCCACCCTGGTCATCTGCGCCCTGGTGGGCATCATCGGCGTCGTGCGGGATACGCAACTGGGCGTCCTCTTTGCCCAGGGCGCGGGCTCCTACTTTGGCATGGAAGAGACCGTGCCCACCCTCGTCGAGATGTTCATGGTGGCGGTCAGCCTGGCCATTGCCGCCGTGCCCGAGGGATTGCCGGCAGTGGTCACCATCTCTTTGGCCCTGGGCATGCAGGAGATGATCCGGCGCCACGCCCTCATCCGCAAGCTGCCCGCCGTGGAGACGCTGGGCTCGGCCACGGCCATCTGCTCCGACAAGACAGGCACCCTGACACAGAACGAGATGACCGCCGTCCAGATGTACGTGGACCGCACTCTGCTGACCATCAGCGGCGAGGGCTACAAGCCCGAGGGCGAGTTCCTGGAAGAATCCGACCAGGTGGGACTGGAGGGTTACCCCGGCATGCGCCTGCTGCTGCGCGCCGGGCTGCTGTGCAACGACGCCCGCCTGGAGCGGATCGAAGAGAACGGCACGGGGCAATGGCGCATCGCCGGCGATCCGACGGAAGGCTCCTTTGTCGTGGCCGCCGCCAAGGCAGGCTACTGGAAGGACGCCCTGTCGAAAGAGTACCCGCGCCTGGCCGAGATTCCTTTTGACTCCGAGCGCAAGCGCATGACGACCTTCCATCCCGACCCGCGCTACGGCGACTACGTGGCCTACATGAAGGGCGCGCCCGACATTGTCCTGGGTCTGTGCAACACCGTGCTGGAGGATGGCACCATCCGCCCCCTGACAGATGAGCGGCGGCGCAACATCCTGGACGAGAACGAATCGCTGGCGGCCAACGCCCTCCGCGTGCTGGGCGTCACCTTTCGACCCCTGGAAGAGGTGCCCGAGAACCCCGAGTCAGAAGAGTGGGAGAAGGACTTTACCTTTATCGGCCTCCTGGGCATGATCGATCCTGCCCGCCCCGAGGTCAAGCCCGCCATCGACATGGCGCGCCGGGCCGGCATCAACACGGTGATGATCACCGGCGACTACCCGAACACGGCCATGGCCATCGCCAAAGAGATCGGCCTGTTCCAGGAAGGGGATGGCTGCTTGACGGGCGCCGAGCTGGACCAGATGGAAGAAGACGAGTTCGAGCGGGTCGTCCAGGACGTCGCCGTCTATGCCCGCGTCTCGCCGCAGCACAAGGTCAAGATCGTCGAAGGACTAAAGTCGTGGGGCCACGTCGTGGCCATGACAGGCGACGGTGTCAACGATGCCCCGGCGCTCAAACGGGCCAGCATTGGCGTGGCCATGGGCATCACCGGCACCGACGTCACCAAGGAAACAGCCGACATGGTCCTCACCGACGACAACTATGCCAGCATCGTCTCGGCCATCGAGCAAGGGCGGATCATCTACTCCAACATCCGCAAGTTTGTCTATTACCTGATCTCGTGCAACATGGCCGAGATCACCATCCTTCTGGTGGCCATGATCGCCGGGTGGCCCCTGCCCCTGGTGGCCATCCAGCTCCTGGTGCTGAACCTGCTCACCGACGGCGCCCCGGCCCTCGCCCTGGGCATGGAAAAGGGCGATCCCGACATCATGCAGCAGCGGCCGCGGCCCGTGACCGAGCCCATCATCAACCGCGAGATGATCGTGGGCATCGTCGTGCAAACCGTGGCCATCAGCGCGGCGGTGCTCACCGCCTTCCGCCTGGGCATGCCGGGGGGTGAAACCCACGCCCGCACCATGGCCTTTGCCACCCTGTCCATCTCGGAGCTTCTGCGGGCCTACACCTCTCGCTCCGAGCGCTACTCGGTGTTTGCCATCGGCCTGTTCTCCAACAAGTGGATGCAGTGGGCGGTGCTGGCCTCCTTTGCCATTCTGATGGCCATCATCTACGTGCCGTTCCTGGATCCCATCTTCGAGACGACCTTCCTGACGCTCACGGACTGGCTCGAGATGCTGCCCCTCATCCTGCTGCCCTCCGTGGCGGCCGAGGTGAACAAGTGGGTGTTGCGCCGGATGAGCGAAAAGGATCAGGTGGCGCGGGCCGCCTAGCAGGTTGTCGGAGAGGCGCTTGCGCTTGTCGGTTCGTAGTGGGCGATTCATCGCCCAAGAACCGCGCTGAAGCGCGCACTACGAACGGCTTTCCGACAGGCTGCTGGCAGGGTGTCGGAGAGGCGCCTGCTTGCAGGTTCGTAGTGGGCGATTCATCGCCCAAGAACCGCGCTGAAGCGCGCACTACGAACGGCTTTCCGACAGGCTGCTAGCCGCCGGTTTCCGCCAGCCTGGCCCTGGCCACTGCCAGGATCTCGGCGTGGTCGAAGGCAAGCTCCGGCAGATCGTCCAGGTCGAACCAGGCGACGCCGGCGGCGTCGTCCGCGGCGGCGGGTCGCATGCCCCTGGCCTCTTCCTGGCCGGCGACGGCCAGGTAGGCCACGCTGACCGTCCAGCCCCGGGGATCGCGCCCCGGGTCGCCAAAAGCCCGAAGCTGCTCCAACCTTCGCGGCTCCAGGCCGGTTTCCTCTCGCAGCTCGCGGCGCGCAGCCGCCTCCAGCGGCTCGTGGGGCTCCACGTAGCCGCCGGGCAGCGCCCACGCTCCCTGAAACGGCGGTCGGCCGCGCTCGATCAGGAGCACCTGCCAGCGCCCCGCGCCCAGGGGCGCCACCAGGACGGCGTCCACCGTCAGCATCGGTCGTTCTCGCTCGCTCACGTTCCCTCCCTGGCTGCCGCCTGTCGTGCGGCCCGGCCACGTCTCTATTCTAGCCCGAAAGCGGCCGTCTGTCCAGGCTGCCTGTAGGTCCTTCCAAGCGCCCGCTCGCAGATTTGCGTCTCTGTCGAAAGTGGGTTATACTCCAGGTGTCAACAAGTCTGGGAAAGCGACGATGACGATGCAATCAGGAGCAGGCTCGACCAGGCCATGGCGAGTGATTCTTGGGGGGAGCAAAAGCAATTCTCCCCGTATCGGCACGCAGCAATGTCTTATAGACAGCGGGTAACGACGGCAAGGGCTCATCAGGTGCGATGGCTCTTGCACATCCTGGCCACGATGATTCTTCTGGCGACCGCGGCTGGCTGCGCGCAGCCGACACCGCCTCTCACCGCACCCCCGCCCACCAACGTGCCAACGGCGACGGTAGCGGCGGCAGCGACCGCGACGGTCGAAATGGTAGAAACCAGCGAAACAACGGAGCAAGAGATGCAAGACAAGGGAGTTGTGACTGTCGGCGTAGCAAATGTCTACAGGGAGCCCAGCAAGGCCGTGGAGATGGTGACCCAGGCCATCGTCGGCACAGAGGTCGCCATCTGGGAGACGCGCGAGGACTGGTACTATGTGCGCTTGCCCGACCTGTACCAGGGCTGGATCGAAGCCTCGGCGGTGCGCCGGTACGGTGCGGAAGAGGCGCCCTACGCCTCCGAGGGCCAGGTGGCCGAAGTGGTCAGCCTGCTGGGGCTCGTCTACCTCCAGCCCAGCGTCTCTGCCCACCCCCCGGTGTACACCGCCCCCCTTGGCGCCCGCCTGGAGATGCAGGCCGAAGAAGACACCTGGCTGCGGGTCGTCCTCCCCGACCGCGCCATGCGCTGGATCCAGAAGGGCGACGTGACGATCCTGCCGGCTGGAACGCCCCGGCCGCGGGGCACCGGGCAAGACGTCGTGGATCTGGCCACGCGCTTCCTGGGGGTGCCATACCTCTGGGGCGGCACCACGGCGCGGGGCATCGACTGCTCCGGCCTGGCCCAGCTCGCCTACCACCTCAACGGCGTGGAGTTGCTGCGCGACGCCGATATGCAGTTCAGCCAGCCGGGCCTGCAATCCGTCGCGAGAGAAGACTTGCAAACCGGCGATCTGCTCTTTTTCGGTGAGAGCAGCATCACGCACGTGGGCATCTATATCGACGACGGGCAGTTCGTCCACGCCACGACGCACCTTCGCCCCGTCGTGCAGATCTCGTCCCTGGATGAACCCCGCTGGACACAGCTCTTCCAGGGGGCGAGACGGCCCTGAAGCCGCGCCGGCGGCCAGGAGTTTCCTCCTGGTCGGTCCGCATGGCACAGCCGAGAACCAAAGGAAAGGAGGTCAAGCCATAGCCACAGGCAGAATCGGTTGAGCGTCCATCAGATAGTCTTTTACAAGGAGAGGGGAAAATGAAAGCAAGGACACTTTACGCGTTGTTGGCCCTGATGTTGACCTTTGCCCTGCTCGCCGGCTGCGGCCCGGCCCCGACGCCCGAGCCCACCGCGGTCCCACCGGCCGAGGCGACCCAGGCCCCGGCCGCTGCTGAAGAACCCACCCAGGCACCCGCTGCCGAAGAGCCATCCGAACCCAAGGTCCTCCGAGACGGTTCTCTTCTGGACCAGGACCTGAGTGGTGTCGATCCCCAGGCCGAGATGAGCCTGGCCATGTACGGCGTGGCCCGCAGCGTGTACAGCACGCTGGTGCGCCTGGGCTACGAAGGTGACCTGGACGTCTATCCCGACCTGGCCGAGAGCTGGGACGTGTCGGATGACGGCTTGAGCTACACCTTCCACCTCCGCCAGGGCGTCAAGTTCCACACCGGCCAGGAGCTGACGGCCGACGACGTCAAGTTCACCTTCGAGCGCCTGTACGATCCGGCGATGGCCTCGCCGGCCGCCATGTTCGGCGCTTTTATCGACGGCGTCGACGCGCGGCTCGAAGGCAACGCGGACGACGTGCCCGGCATCGTCGTCCTGGACAAGTACACCGTCCAGTTCAACCTGACCCAGCCCTACGGCGCCTTCCTGGCCGAGCTGGTGACCCCATCGCTGGGCATCCTGTGCAAAGAAGAGGTCGAGAAGTGGGGCGACGATTACCTGGTCCACCCCTCCGGCACCGGCCCCTTCAAGCTCAAGGATTGGGTCCGCGGTGAAAAACTGGTCCTGGAAGCCAACGAGGACTATTACGAGGGCCGTCCGGCCCTGGACGTCGTCGAGATCATCATCATTGAAGACGAAGCCACCGGCATTCTGAAATACGAGAACGAGGAACTGGACATCTATGGCGTGCCCAGCGCCGAGCTTGACCGCCTGATGGCCGACCCCGAATTGAGCAAACAGATCGTCAGCGTGCCGGCCCTGGACACGTATTACTTCCAGCTCAACAACTTTTCGCCGCCCCTGGATGATGTTCGCGTGCGCAAGGCCATTGCCCACGCCATCGACCGCCAGGCCATCCTGGACACCATCATCAAGACCGGCCAGCTGGCCAGCACGGTAATGCCGCCGGGCCTGCCCTGCTACAATCCCGACGTCGAGCCCTACGAATACGATCCGGAGAAGGCCAGGGCCCTCCTGGAAGAAGCGGGCCTCGAGGACGGCTTTAGCATGACCGTTCTGCAGCGTTCCGAGTCCGAGATCGTGGACGCCATCGTCGCCCAGCTCGTCGAGGTGGGAATCACCCTGGAGCAACAGATGGTCGAGCGCAGTGCCTTCTGGGACATTGCCTACAAGGGGCAGACCGACAGCTACTACCTGAGCTGGTGGGCCGACTTTGGCGATCCCCACAACTTTTTCGCCTACATCTGGCGCTCCGCGCCCGAGACCGAAGAGTCCAAGAACATGTACGTCAATCCCGAGGTGGATGAGCTCATCGACCGGGCGGCCGTGACGACGGACATGGACGAGCGCTGCGAGCTGTACCACCAGATCGAGCAGATCGGCATCGAGCAGGATTGCCAGCGCGTCTGGCTCTGGCACCTGGAGACGCAGCGCATGGTGCAGCCCTGGGTCAAGAACTACCATCTCCCGCCTACTGACGTCGCCTTCTACTACCCCATCGACATCGAGAGCCACTAGCAGCAGCCGTGGTGTGGGGGCGCTGGCGCGCCCCCACACCCTTCCTCAGGAGAAGCTATGCGGACCTATATCATCCGACGCATCCTGCAGATGATCCCGGTGTTCCTGCTGGTGACGGTGATCGCCTTTGGCCTGATGAACATCGTGCCCGGAGATCCGGTGGTCACCATGCTTGGCCCACGCGCCGCCTCGCAGACGACCCTGGTGGAGCGGATCCGGCACGAGTACGGACTCGACCAGCCGGTGATCGTGCAGTATCTGCGCTTTCTGGGCGGCGCCATTCGCGGCGACTTTGGCAAGTCCTTCTTTTATCGGCAGCCGGTCACGGACCTCATCCTGGAGAGGGTGCAGCTCACCATGACCCTGGCCGTGCTGGCCATGATCATCGACCTGCTCATCGGCATCCCGGCGGGTACCATCTCGGCCCTGAAGCAGTACACCCTGTCGGACTATGCCGGGATGCTCGTCGCCCTGGTGGGTGTCTCGATCCCTGTCTTCTGGCTGGCCCTGATCTTGCAGTTGGTCTTTGCCTTCAAACTGGGGATCCTGCCCGTTTCCGGCACATCCGAGGGCTGGCGGTCCCTGGTGCTGCCGGCCCTGACCCTGGGCCTGGTGGGCTCGGCGTCCACGGCGCGCATGACGCGATCCTGCCTGTTGGAGGTGCTGCGCGATGACTATGTG
>ERZ1026800.2388-NODE-2388-length-10266-cov-4.120821_pt1 | contig 10266 bp, 7 predicted proteins | sample MGYA00520873_ERZ1026800 | MGnify/ENA primary metagenome ERZ1026800 (study PRJEB33270, sample SAMEA104284475) | anaerobic digester metagenome | biome: Anaerobic digester microbiome; feature: mesophilic sludge digester; material: Anaerobic digester biomass | place...
TTCCGGCACTATTCTGCATCTCTGCAGACACCTGTTCCACTGTCTTTTGGGCTATACGTTCAAGAGCAAGACCATCGAGCCTTTCAAAAAGCACCAGGTGCCCTTTGGCGAGCCGGGAAAGCATTTCTGGCGTGAGTCCCGCAGAGTCCTCCCCATCGCTCTGCCTCGCAACATCCTTGCCCAGCGCATCAAGGATAACATCCTCGATACGTTGTGAGTTCTGGAGAAGGCCAAATTTTTCCGGTGTATTGTATAGTTCTCTTCCGAGATTGGTGGTAAAAACGACTGTCAAACGGGAGCAGTCAATAGATTCCTTGGTATTGTTTTCATATATCTTGCCATAGTCCAGTATTTGCAAGAAAATATTCTGGGTATTCCTGTGCGCTTTTTCAATCTCATCCGCAAGTACCACACCATTGGGATGACTTTTAATGAACCCGGTCAACACCCCTGCGCTGGCGTTTGAATAAGCTGCATTGAAACCGACAAGCTGTTCATGAGCCTGGTGGCCTGCGTAAGCGCTCATATCAAGGCGCAAAAGGTTCGTACCTTTTTTTTCATCTGAAAGATGCGCCTCGATGAGCTCCGCCATAAATGTTTTGCCAACGCCCGATGGACCAAGAAATGTCAACAACATGGCAGGTCCTCTGTTGGCTAAAGTGTCCGATAAATTCCTGGCGTCCCGAAAACATAAATAAAAAAAGGCATCGCAAACCTGATCGACTGCCAGATCCTGACCGATGATTTGCGAGGTGAGCGACTTCTGAAGCGATTCGGTCTTATCGAGGGCTTCAATAATTCCTTTTATCTTATGTTCAGTTGAAGAAAGATCGTTCCTGAAAACATGCTTCGCCCAGGGGATTTGGCTTGCCAAACTGTCTTTGATACTCTTGAGCAGTTCCTCGGCTTTCAGGCCTCCATATCTCCGCCAGTTTTCCTCGATGATTTTGTCAAGCCTGGGGCTGAGCTTCATTTTTTGTGTGGTCACTGGCTCTGACACATTTTCAAAAGCTTTTCTGAGGCCCGCCTGCATGTCGGCACCAAACTTATCATCAAGTTGAAAAAAACCGTTCAGGACATCGTATTTCTCGCGGCATTTTATAGCACCAAGAATTAAGTGGTCTGCATCCAGGGTATCCACACCACTTATAATAGCAATGCCTTTTGCCCAACCAAGAATATCTTCAAGAATTTTATCTGTCTGTTGTGGCATGAACACCCCCGTAATGTGGTGAACTGAAACTTAATTTTTTTGTATATTACTTATTTTAACAGATGAAATACACTTCGTAAACTGTTGAATGTTTATTAATCCAATATTATGGCCTTCAGTATGCAAATCTTCTTCCCTTTTGCACTGTACCAGTTTTGAAATAAAAGGTATTAAAGACAAGTAGCCTGCCCCTGTTCAACATACGAACACTCCTTCTACCAAAGCTGTTAGGCAGATATCAACGACATCTGCCAATCCGTGTGAACGCTCTGGCAGAAACCGCAGTGAAGTGAAGAAAGAAATACAGGCTGGTTGGCAGACTGAAAACGAGTAGTTGCCGAGATATTTAATACCACTTCGCCATCAATAATTAAATAATGGCCCAGTGAAACCCCACGAGGGTCTTGATTGTTTCAGCACATTCCATAATGGTCTTCATGATACGTTCGAGCATGCTTTCAAGGGTATCCAGTGTTGTCCAAATACAATTTCTTAAGTAGTTTTCCCGTATGTATTCCCAGAGATGTTCTCCAGGATTCAGTTCCGGTGAATACGGGGGTTGATACACAATCCGTATATTCTCATATGCTCCTATATCTTTGCTCCGGTGCCATGCCGCCTTATCCATGAACATGATGACCCGGTATGCTTTAAAATATTCGGAACATTCCTGGAGGAAGATTTTCATTGCCTCGGTATTCGCATAGGGAAGAATGAGGGAAAACGATTCACCGTCATGGGGACATACAGCACTGAATACGTGGGTATATTCCCGTACGATATGGGTAGGTACGAGGGGTCTTACTCCTTTTGGAGCCCAACAGTGAGCAGGGTCTGTTATTCTTCCAAAGCGGGCTTCGTCCTGGAACAAGAGTTTCACCGGTCGTGTGTCCTCCCTCGCGAAGCTTTCCGTGGCGGTTGCCACCAGCTCCGGAAGTTTTTTTTAAACTCTTCCTGCTTCTCTGTGTCTGCTTTCGGATGCCGGGGGCGGGGCATGACTTTTCGCCATCCGTGTCGGTGAAGTATATCGTAGAGATAATCCTTCGATACCGTCCTCCCTATTTTTTCTTCGATGTGTGCTTTGATTGCAAAGGCGGTAACGATCCTTCCCTGTTCGGCCCTTGACAGGGCCTGTTCCAAGAGTTCACGCTCTTCTTCAGGGGCGAGGAATCCGAACCGTCTCCCACCACGACCATGCAACAAAAAGCCATCAGGGCCATCGTGGTTATACTGATATACCCATTGATGGACAGTTCCCCTGGTGGTCCCAACATACTCTGCAACAACACCTGCCTGTAATCCTTTGCTGGTAAGGAAGATGGCTTGCCATCGCTGAAACTGTTCACGATCCTTTGATGCCTTCATCCGTTTCCTGAGTTCATGCTGCTCTAAATGCTTCATCAATTTTGTCGGTCTCATCATGCCCTCCTTCATTGATGTATTTGAAGGAGTATATCATAATGGTTTATTGTTTGATAGCGAAATGGTTTCTGTATCCGGTCCCGGATATGTCCCGTAGGACAAATAATAAATTCAAGACATTCCTGATTAATTGTTTCAGTATCCGGTCCCCGATATGTCCCGTAGGACAAAATAAATGAAACCATTATTTTTTGTAAATGGGTTTCAGTATCCGGTCCCGGATATGTCCCGTAGGACTATCAAGAAAGAGACAGTTAAAGGCTTTGAGTTTCAGTATCCGGTCCCGGATATGTCCCGTAGGACACGAAAAAAGGTATCTATTATAGTCGTCATTGCAACTGTTTCAGTATCCGGTCCCGGATATGTCCCGTAGGACAGTACGTTTGCCGAGTTCAAGATCAAGTATGTTTCAGTATCCGGTCCCGGATATGTCCCGTAGGACAGGAACACCATGAAGAAGTATACGGTAATTTGTTTCAGTATCCGGTCCCGGATATGTCCCGTAGGACTAAGATGAGAGAAGGAAATTTTTTATACGTTTGTTTCAGTATCCGGTCCCGGATATGTCCCGTAGGACACCATACGGAAGAAAATGCAGTCTTTATATTGTTTCAGTATCCGGTCCCGGATATGTCCCGTAGGACAGGAACACCATGAAGAAGTATACGGTAATTTGTTTCAGTATCCGGTCCCGGATATGTCCCGTAGGACTTTAAAAAACTCCACTTATTAGGAGAAAAAGGTTTCAGTATCCGGTCCCGGATATGTCCCGTAGGACTAAGATGAGAGAAGGAAATTTTTTATACGTTTGTTTCAGTATCCGGTCCCGGATATGTCCCGTAGGACTCATGAAAAAGTTTTTTGTATTTTTATTCTTGTTTCAGTATCCGGTCCCGGATATGTCCCGTAGGACACGTGGGCGATGCTCAAGCCAGGAAAGGTTTGTTTCAGTATCCGGTCCCGGATATGTCCCGTAGGACAAAACCAACGAAGTAGGCATGGGTGAGTTTGTTTCAGTATCCGGTCCCGGATATGTCCCGTAGGACAAAGATGACGGAGGGCAGCTGATTGAGACTGTTTCAGTATCCGGTCCCGGATATGTCCCGTAGGACTGAAAGGTATTTATTATTCGAGGCATTGTAACTGGTTCAGTATCCGGTCCCGGATATGTCCCGTAGGACTTACCGTTAGACGATTACCGCAAGAATCCTGTTTCAGTATCCGGTCCCGGATATGTCCCGTAGGACACAACCATGCTCTGATCTGGGGCGCCGAGGGTTTCAGTATCCGGTCCCGGATATGTCCCGTAGGACAAATCAGGAGAAGGAGAACGGCAATGAAAGGAATGTTTCAGTATCCGGTCCCGGATATGTCCCGTAGGACTTTTTAATTTACGATGACTGGTCAAGATAGTTTCAGTATCCGGTCCCGGATATGTCCCGTAGGACAGTTGTCGCTTATAAGCGGCACGTAGAAGAGTTTCAGTATCCGGTCCCGGATATGTCCCGTAGGACAAAGATGACGGAGGGCAGCTGATTGAGACTGTTTCAGTATCCGGTCCCGGATATGTCCCGTAGGACAAGGAAAAATATGAGTCACGTTAGAAAAGAAGTTTCAGTATCCGGTCCCGGATATGTCCCGTAGGACAATCATACAATAACCGCGGATTGTCCGTGGTAGTTTCAGTATCCGGTCCCGGATATGTCCCGTAGGACACTACTTCTGTAATATATAGTTTTCAAAGAACAAAATAAACAAAAATTTAGAACCCTGTATTATCACGCCAGCATTTTCCAAAAAAATAAATCGGTTCTGAATCCATTACACGATGAAAGCATTCCCTTCGTCAAGATCAGCCTTTTTAGCCACACCTATCACCGGGTTTTTGAAAGAGTATTCAAGTCTGTAGACCTTTATGAACCCCGTTTTAATTTCCAACTCCTTAAGTTTGCATACCAGATCATCACGACCCTTCTTCGTGAGTCTGCATTCAAATACACTTTTCTGAATTCGAAACCCGAACCCTTTGAGCGTTTTGTCTACTCTGGCACGTTCAGCATCCGATGATATATCGTATACAACTGCATAATCAGAAGCACCTTTCATGTGACCCACTGATGAAAGGTAAGCGACTTATTGTCAAGCATAAAGTTCTTGACCACGCAGACCTGCACATAGATACTCTCCTGAAGTGAGAGTGTATTTTTGGAGTTTTTCCGTTCCATTTCCCCTTCAAACTTGTTCAGAATCATCTTGATGGCATCTCGTTGCAGGATGAAACCAGCGTCGTTTTGAACAAAATCATTCCCGGTGACTGACTTCAAATTGATAAGCTTTATAAGAAACCGATCGATCCTGGATCTGAAGAGTTCTTCGATATCACACACAAGTGACTCATAACTATCATCGGGGTTGTGCAAAAACCCCAGATAAGGGTTCAACCCTACCGCCCGAACTGTGGCGTTAATCCGAGAAAAAAGCAAATAGTACCCAAAATTGAGAAGAGAATTGATGCGATCCGGTTTTCTCCGCTCCCTTTTTACAATCTTGAACTGCTCGTCATCAATAAATGCGTTGAGCCGATGGTAGATTTCTTTCGCAGCAAATCCCTCAAATCCCCTTATAGTAGGAACATCCGGAGCCTCATAAATATTCTGTATAATTCGCTCAATTTTGCCTATAAAAAGATTAAGTCCTTGTTCGTACCTTTGTTTGAAGAGGGAAATATAATTTCTCAATTTTGCCGCTGCGAACTCCTTGGCGATGCTGAGAATTTCCGTTTCTGAAAATGAGTAGTACTTAGCAGCATGAGCACAACTAATGTCATGATACTTCTTTGAATCAGGCTTGATTGTAGTAATGTAGTATCCGTTCTGAAGGGTGAGGGTTAAGGGGATGCCACTTCCAGTGCATTTCGCTATAAGTGTCGACGAGACGACTGATTTATCCATGACAATTATTTCACTTATTCGCCTCAGCGGGATGGTCTCAATGAGGGTCTTATTCTTCCTTATGTCTATTGCCTCACCATTAAGAGATAAGAAGCAGTATGGTTCTGTAATGTAGAGGGGTTTCTTCAAGCGCTTGAAGTCATCCCCCATGTCAACCGGTGACGTTGTCCCATCAAAATGCATCCCAAGGAACTGAAAACCATCCTTTATTCGACGAATTGCAGTCTTTTCTTTCTTTATCTTCAGGCCTAACCCATGAAGAAACGACTCTGTCTTGGACAAAACCTCTTCCGCCTCCTCTTTGGTTTTTGTAAGGATTATGAAGTCGTCCGCATACCTGATCATTCGTACATTCAAATTCTTGATGTATTCATCGAACGAATCGAGGTAAAGGTTGGCCATAATGGGTGAGAGAGGGGCGCCTTGCGCCAACCCCTTGGTCCTCAGCTGCAGGGTTCCCCGCAACACGAAGCCATTTTTTATAGACCTGGCGAGAATCACTCTCACGCCCGTGTCCTTTGCCGGGATGTATGAATCAAGCAGGCTCTGCAGATGAGTAAGATCAACAGATGGAAAAAAATCTTCTATATCCGACTCGATCAGGTATTGATAGCCATCTTTAATCGAGTCACCAACGGTGTCCAAGGCCTTCTGCCTGTTAATGCCTTTCCTGAACCCAATCGATTCCGGTTCAAGAATTCGCTCAAATTCATGAGAAATCGTCCTTAGTGTATATTGTTGCACGATGAGATCCTTGAAATGAAGCTGCTCAACCATTCGGTCAACACCACCCTTCTTCTTGATGAGAAAGGCAGTAGTGGGGGAAGGCATATACGAACCGGATGCAATCTCACTGAAGATTTGTTGAGCGTATTCTTCCTCTTTGAAGGGAAACTGCTCTTCCGTAGAAAGCGATTCAAGGGCATGATCGTACCTTTCAATCACGTTGCGGATTGTCGAAAGGACCGCCTTCCTGTTCGGGAAAAAGTCTGAGAAATACCCTGGTGGATCGATGTGTAGAAGGTAATATCCTTGAGAATTGCCTATTCTTGTCCCCGCATGGAGTTCGCTGCCAAGGATCAGAAATGGCATGAGATGGGTAAAATCACCTTTGAGGTAGAACTTCCCCACACAACCGTTGATGTATTGAATGTTGCCTGGCTGTGATGCTGAAGGGTGCCTAATCTCCGTATAATTCCAATAATACGGCAGAATTGAGAAACTATTTTTAGAACCGGCATAGACAATGTTTTGATCAAACAAACGCGAGAAACGGGCTTCAAGGGCTTTGATAAACGCTTCCTTGGTGATGAAAGTGTTTTGCTTCCCTTGGGCCCTTTTAAAGGGAAAGGGAGCAAGGAATTCAAGACATACTTCGCCCTCTGTAGGTAGACTTCCGTATTCATTTAAGACCATCGAGTAGTTTCTTTCTTCAACGTCTCCTAGGGTAACGATATCAAAATTCTTACCTGTAGAAGGATTCTGGAGGTAACTGACAAATGCACTACGCCATTGCTCCACAAAGTCTTTGGTGCACTTGCAGAAAAGGATCTCCAGGGGTACCTGGTCAGATTGCCGAACTCTGAAAGTGTGCTTCCTCTTTGGAATATGAAAGAAAACAAAGGAATTCTCCGTAATCCCCGCGGATTGGTTAACTCCTTTTAGAATTGCCTCGAAGACCGAATAAGGATGGGAATTCGACGATGGGACCGTCCGGATATTAATGAGTGTAATCTGCAACCTGTACCAAAGTAGACTGAAAAACCCCTGCTCGACCAATCCCGCGTATGACACAATCTCAACTCTATAAAGGCTCAGTAATAGTTTTCTCTTCCCAAAATACCTGGATCAGAATGCCGATCAAAAGTGCAGATGGCGCAAAGAAAATACAATTCAGCGCGTACGTGGAAGGCTCCAACGGAACGAACGTGCTAAGGTATGTCCTTCCCATCATCTGACAGAAGAGTAGTGCTAGAATACAGCTCACCAGCAATCCGTACAAACCGACATTAAAAGCCCTTTTCATTGCTAATCTTCTATCTTGCAGTGTCTTAAGACATTCATAGATCAGATATAGAAATATGAGAACAAGTACACATGCCAGTATTGCTGCGAGATAAACCCAAGACAAGAATGTATCAGGCAGTTGCTGCCAAAGATCATGGGGGAGTTGCCAAATCTCCTTTTGACAAACAAGCGCTATGTATCCAAGGAGGATTCCCCCAATTAATCTGGGGTATGCGAGGTTTAGCTTTTCGAAAAAACCAAGTTTCGATGAAGCTTTCTTGGCAAGCTTCCAGTTGTACCGGCGAAGATAGAATGCACTGATAGCTTTGCGGTAAAAAGCCTTGCCTCCATCAGGAATCTTTTTCCACATTACCAGGCAGTCTTCATCTATGTAGCACTCCTCCAGGACTTCTTCGCGCTCAATTATACCATTCAGAGAGCTGAAATGATAATCACAGCGAGGATTCAGGAGGCAGGAAAGCCAGTACCTTTGCCATTCCGCTTTTTTGTTCCAATCCATTCCCGCCGTCGCATCCTTTCCAAGGGCGAGGTGATGACAAAGCAAAGCCAGTCCCGGGGTTTCGGGTATGCTTTCTTTCGGAGGTCTCTCAACGAATGCTTCCTCGATACCACCACCAATGTATCTTTTTGCAATAGTTTTTGTTGCTTCCAGATTTCTGCTTTCTTTAAGTTCTTTATTGAAGTTAATATATGTATTTTCAATGTTTTCCATACATACCCCTTCAAGTCACAGAGGCATCCCCATATCCATTATCACGACATCGGTACCCGTGCCCTCACCACTTATCCTGCCCGTTTTCAGCGGCAACGCCAGACCCCCGATATGTCCTTCGTCTGCGTCAAAAGTTATGACCAGTATATCATCTCCGGATTCTTCGTTGAGGCTGAAGATTGTAGTATCCTTATTCAACGCCTTTATGTAAGCAAAACATGCGAGAACCATGACGAGGGGTTTATACCCACCAGTGAGATTAAAGTAGTAAGATATTCCCTCTTCAGGACCGTAATCACTCGCAATTTTCTCCCAAATCCATTCGAAAGATTTAATGTAGCTTGATGGGTCCCCTAAAGGATTGAGGCCTATTACCTTAATAGATTCATCGAGCTGAAGTTTGAGATGATTTTGTTCAATGAGAACGTTTTTGATTGCTCTTTCTAAAACATTCACACAAAAGCTTGCCCGAGCATTATCTGCATAGCAGAGAACCAGCTTGTCTTCTACGTTCAGGGGTCTGTCTATCCTTTCACAGTAATGCTGAATGACGCGAAGAGATGCAAGCTCAGCCGGCAGGTCACGCAAGCGATCCTCCATCCAAGCAGTCTTATCGAATGAATCGGCAAGCTCTTTCCAGCTTGATTCTAAGTCCTCTATAACACCTTCTAGCTCCCTTTGTCGTCGTCGAAATTCCTTGCGCTGGCTACGATCAGTAAGATCATACTCGGAGAGGCGCTTGAATTCTTCATTGCTTACATTGATGCAATTTAAAGTCCACGAGCATGAGGCATATAAGCTTGTCCCGCAGGTTGTCAGTATTATGCGTCCCACGTTATCCTCCTTTCTATTCTTTAAAGTACCCGAAACCGGAGCCCGTTTTCCCTCCAGACCCGTATTCGATGAGGGTTCTCTTTAGCGCCTCAGCTACTTCTTTTATTACATCTGTGAGTCCCGCTGGGTCAACACCTGGAACTCTCGCAGGAAGTATACCGAAAGAGAAGGGGACATCATGTTTAACGGCGAGAAGCAGGACAGGAGCAGGGGGTTGGTCTTTGTTGTCGGAGGGAACACGACCTTCTCTCCTGTATAGCTTATTATGAGGGTTGATCATTTCCTTTGTTAACAAAGCTTCCCCTGTTGTTCCAGGCCAGGCGTCGAGAAAGACGACCTTCCCTTTATTCTTTTCGTTCGATGCCGGTTCTTGCCCGAAGACATTAACAAGCTTTTCAGCTTGCCATTCGAGGTGGTCCTTGCAGTATGCCCTCGTTATACCTTTCAGGGATGACCCGGGGATAACCGGCATGCCATATAACCGGTGAAGGGTTATGGATGTCTCCAGGACAGACGGATCGCCATTCCCTATGAAGAGAGATTGTGCCGTCTTCAATGAAAAGGGGGGAAGCCCTACCGGGCAGACACTGTAATACCGTTTCAGGATCATGTCGTAATCGGGTATCCGTTTGGCACTCAACTGTACCAGATGGTCGAGGTGCTCTTCTTTGTAGTTCTGTCTAATCCTTTTTTCCCATTTTTTAGGATTCGCATCGTTTGATTCCTTATACAGGCCCATGACGGCTTTTACGAATCCTTCCTTATTGCACAGGGAGAGCAGAATGTCACGTTCTCCTAAGGACATCCTGCCCGTACAGGACAGAAAAGCAGTATCAGAAACTTGTCTACACGCTATCTTGCGGCGTAGCCCGTTAGGAACATTTACAGTCTTGTCAAGGCGTCTCTTCACTGAGATGAGGTGAAAGTCTTTTTCTGTGGAGATTTTGGTAATCTTTCCGGTGTCATCGACTGTCGTGAACCATCTTGGAAATTTGGCAAGGAAAAGGGAAAGGTTAATCGTCGAATTGTCCCTAAGGAGTTCCTGTTCAACAAATCCAGTAATCCTGTCACAAGAGAAAAAAGGGACGCCCGGGACAATGATGCCC
>ERZ1026800.2390-NODE-2390-length-10260-cov-3.588967_pt1 | contig 10260 bp, 4 predicted proteins | sample MGYA00520873_ERZ1026800 | MGnify/ENA primary metagenome ERZ1026800 (study PRJEB33270, sample SAMEA104284475) | anaerobic digester metagenome | biome: Anaerobic digester microbiome; feature: mesophilic sludge digester; material: Anaerobic digester biomass | place...
ACACTGCAAAGCTAACCATTAAAAGGTGCTTATTTGCTCCTTGAATCAGTTCTAATAAAGCCTGATCCGTCCGGCGTAAGTTAGTTGTCAAATCCTCAGGTCCTGTCCAAATCAATTCCAATGACGGAGTAAGTAATGTTCTAAAAGTCGCTAAAGAGGATTGAATGGATAAGCAAACTCCGGCGGATGTTAATTCCGGAAAATCCTTTACCCAGCAATCAATTATCTTTTTGAGTTTGTCTTTACTGTGAGGGCTCTGGATGGATGACAACAATTTTGTCTTCTGAAAATCAGATGGAGTTGCATGCCATTCACGAATTATTTTCAGTACTTCGTAAATAATTTCAGAAGGTGTGCTTTGAACGAAATCAGATATAAGAAGGACTAACGGGTTTTCATTCATGGTTGAAAAACCGATGATTATCATGGCTGACTGTTGAAACCAGTACTGAACGGTCAAGATAGCGATTACCTCTTTCGCAAGAAGTTTCGGGCGAGAAGAGACAAGAATGGCAAGCTGCCGCATGAACCGTTGAAGTACCATAACCGGGCATGTGTTCAGCACAAGTGGGGTCAGATGCACATAAACCACACGCTTCAAGAGCGGAATCAATATGTCTCTCTAAATTATGGGGTTCTCCCAAATTTACCAGACCACCCAGTGTGCCTTCCGAATCTGGAGCGGATGTATAAAGAAGGATTCCAGCCATCGGATCAGCCGGCTGGCCCGGATTATTTGAATAGATCCGTTCTCGAATACTGGCCTGGGTGTATCCGCACTCCATGGCAAATTGACGCATGAGCGCATGGCTAAACGAGTGCAACAAAACATACCGCAAACCAGGAAAATTTGCTTCTGGATTTTCGATCATGCGGTTCTTGCGCCATTCGATATGCGCCTGGAAGAACATCGCTTCCCAGTTTTTTACTGCAGGCTGGGCTAACCATCTGAGGATTTCCGACTCCTTGAATTGAAGAAAAATTCCTTCACCTCGCACTTCAATCGCTGGAATCCAATTTGGCTTTTTTCTTGAGATGGGTGAAACAGCCTGGATTTCTTCCTCGTCGCTTTCCGCCATTTCTCCAGGAGAGTCGATCCGGGTGAACCCAGCCAATGCTCTGACTTCTCTCAATCGCTCAACCAGAACGACCTGTGAGATTAAATCCTTATACTTTGAGGGAGAATTTACTGACTTCAGTTTGAAATCAGAAGATTGACTTTGTAAAGCAGGGTTCGTGAACGCTTCCCATTCGGGGATTAGCAGATCAGGATACTTGCCAGTTTCAACGGCTGTCTTGTGCGATTTTCTCTTGTTTATGGCATCCCATAAATCTGATAGAGCATATTGCGCAAATGCTCTCAGTTTCCCCCACTTCTCCATGTAGGCCAATTCATCAATCTTTTCTACGCGGCTTAACTCGCCCCAGTTTTCTGCAACCAGATTGGCCAATTTATCAGCAGTGGTGGGGATGGAAATTGTGTTGAGGACAAAAGGAAACCAGAGGTTACTGGCACCCAGCAAGATTGCACGTACATGGAGGTCGCAGCCATCCGGATCGTAATCATGAAGATGCGGCCAGCGACCCTTGCAAATGGGCATTTTCTCACGGTTCTCACGTCCGAATGCTTCAGCCAGTTGCCGTTTTGCACCGCAAATATTGCACTCCACATAGAGATCACGAGCCTCACCAGATGGCCCAAATTCAGACAAAGTCAGGCTTCTGTGATCATATTTGGTCGGGTCAAAATTATGAACATATTCCACCCAGGGAAAGTCATCCAGATGACCGTTTTCACAGCATACAAGGAAGCGCGCTGGCAACACAGTTGGCTTGTTTACACGTTGACAATTGACATGTTCATAATGTGTTCGGTCAGGATGATAATAATCCACCTTCAGTTCAAATAACTCGGATTGGGTGGGAGCGAGTATCTGGCATGAGGGGCAAACCATCCATTGTGGAAAGGTACTGACTGGCACGCCGATATGCGCTTCTTTATCAAAGGGATTCAGTCTTCCACCTGCATCTGGAACGGTGGGGAGGGATACTAATCGTTGCACTTGATTCCCCAATTCCCCTTTTAGTGCGAAAAGCAGTCGATCTTCCTGGATTTCACGAACATACTCGGGATCTACTGGCCAATCATCTAATCCGGAAACAATGGCGGATAAATGAGGTAGATCAACAATTGCTCCAACTCCATAGGTATAAAGCAGTTGGGATGGATTAAGTTCTCCCACTTTAATATTATTTGGTCTGGTCATTGGGTGGTCTCCTGTTCTTGATCTACCCCCACACCGTTGGCAGGAGTTTCAATTTCATAATTATTCAACACAAGATTTACAGAAGGTTCGACATCCCGTAAAGAGGTCAGGCAGGTGAAAACATCCCGATCTTGTTTGTTGGACGTTTCCAGTAAAGCCAGTGTTCGTCCATCACCTTTGCCTTTATAGCCCAATTTGGAGCCGCCTGCTGCCAGCCTGGCAGCCCGTGCAAGCCAGAGATCAATGCGGCTGTTCAGTTCATATCGCACGTTTTGCTCGACTTGTATGCTGCCTGTTACTAATCCTGCTCTCCGGCAAATCTCATCAATGGCTAATTTCACTGTGGGGTGATCTCGGGTCAGTTTTTCAGCGCTTTCATTACTATTAAAATCAAATCCATAAAGTCTCAGGAAAGAAACCAATAGTGCGGTCAATCCTCGATCGATGGCACGGGGCGAGAACGGCGTCACGGATAATGCTTCCACCTGCTGGTAAAGAGTTGAGTGGTAATGCTCAAAGCGCTCGTAATGGCTCAAATCCCTGGGACGGGCCCAGTTATACACCGTTACCACCAGACCTGGAAAACGACGACCAATACGGCTGGTTGCCTGAATATATTCACTGGTGTATTTAGGCTGTCCGGCTACCACCATTAATCCCAGGCGGGGCACATCCACGCCAACCGAGATCATGTTCGTCGCCAGCAAAGTATCGATGGGGTAACTGGATGAGGCAACTTTCTCGCCAGCTTTACGCTTTTTCTTGCGTTCTTCATCCCGTTGTGGGTCAAAGGTCGCGCCCAGCCGATCCAGAATTTCTGGAATATCGGTTGCTCCGATGCGCGAGGTTAATTCAGCGATACTGTATGTATCCAGGTTGCGGTTGGCCAATCCCCGCTTTTCCATGTGCCGTAAACGGGTGCGGATGGCATCATCCAATACCCTGCGCAAGCCACCCAGGTCACGCATGGCGTTAAAATAACCAACCAGGGTCATGTAAGGATCCACCAGCCCGCCATATTTCTCATATAACTGCTGCGCAGCGGATAGCACAGCAACGTAGGAGCGGATCATCACCACTTTCAGGCGCGAGCCTGGCGCGCAAATCCCCAGATACATCCGTCCGGGATTAGTCTCATCCGGTGTGCGTTGACGAGAGAAGAAGTTATCCTTAATCAACAAGCCGTTCGGTGGGAAGAGGTTGGTTTGCCGCAGGTAAAGGCTGTTGATTTGCGCCGGCGCTTTTCGGATCGTTGCAGAGGAAGCAATCACCTTCGGCCGCACGGTCTTGCCATCTAGTTTCCAATTGCACAGGTTATCGACCGCGGTTTCATACAACCCGACCAGGGTACCCAGGGGACCATTGATGAGGTGCAATTCGTCCTGAATGATCAGATCCGGGGGACGCAGACAACACTTCTCTTCGGTTTCGGCTGCCGGCAGTCCGAAAACTTTATCCGCCGGGTGTGTGTTCTTATCTTCGATATCCGGTGAGCGGTAGCCATGCCGGCTGCAATAACCGTTCACCCGGCCAAACAGCATCTGCGCTTCACCCTTCCATGGCATCTGGGCAAATTTATCCACGGTGGCGATCAGCAGCGATGGCAGGCGGCGGTAAACTTCGTCATCCACCACCAAAATCGGCAAGCCCTCCCGTTTGGCATTCTTCTGATTAAAAATGCAGGCGTTGGATGGGCAATAAACGATTGTACGACAGGAGCCATGTTTATAGGTCTCCACCATGATGTCGGTGCCCGGGTTGATCGGCGCTCCGCACCAGGGACAGTTGGTTAATTGATGTGGTGACCCCGAGCCGCCGGTGGCCGTGGAGCGGAAATAACCGGTTTTGCGGTATTCTTTGACGATTTCATCACTGTCGGGATTCCAGTTGGGGGTACTGCGCTGACCCACCCATAACCCAATGCGAAAAGGTTCGGCGCCCCATTTTGCTGCATCCTCCCGACGGATGCTTTCGCAGGCACAAATGAGTGCGGCGGCGCGCTGAAACTGCTGCAGCGTGAGCAGGCGCAGCGTGTAGCGCATTAGCACAGCCACACCGGCGCTGCCGTCGTAGCCGCCAATCATACCCTGTAAGCGACGCATGGCCAGGGTATAGGCAGTCAAGCCCAGATAGGCTTCGGTTTTGCCGCCGCCCGTGGGGAACCAGAGCACATCGGCGATAGCCTGGGTGGGGTGGCTGCGCTCAGGGGAGTGCGGATCCGTCAGGCCAGGCAGATTGAGCAGAATAAACGCCAGCTGGAAGGGATACCAGGTGCGGTTCTTTTCGATATCCAGGTCTTCCAGCGTCTTGCCTTCTTCCCGGCGGATCGATTCGGAATGCAGGGTGTGGATACGCTGCAGCGCCATGGCGCGGTTGGCAAAGCGGAAGGCTTCGGCCGCCTGTGGGCTGCTGACCAGTAGCTCAATGCCCGCCTGAATACGCTTTAGATTTTGTTTGCAGGTATCGATGGTTTGCAGGGCGGTGGTGTGATACGGCTCCAGATCGGCCGACCTATGCGCAAGCTGTTTTTCCAGTCCCTCAATCCAATCTGCATAGGCGGCAGTCAGGGGAGCCAGTGCTTTGGTCAGTTCGCTGTCTGTCAACCCGGAAAGCGTTTTCATATCCAGCACCAGCCCCTGCAGGCCAGGGATCTCTGCGCTGGTGGGCGGGGTGACGCGCGGTAGTTCAAAGGCTGGAGCAATGACGGTTTTCAACATGACTGCCCGGTCAACCACACCAGGCGCCAGCTCGGCATGCACTGCCACACCGTGACCGACGGCAAATTCCACCTGCTCACGGTAAAGCATGCCCATGGCGGCTTCTTCTTCATCTGCGTGATGGTTTTGTAATGTGCGTCGGCGGTGGAAAATGGCAGAGCCATCCGGCGCGCTGACGGACAGCTCGGGTTGGAACAGCCAGGCCGTATCGCGCAGCTTTTTGGGTTCTTCCTGGGCGTTGACCAGAAAGAGGGTGATCACCCATTCGCCGTTGCGCTGACGAAACAAGCCATCCACATAGACGTCGGGGTAATTCGGGTTTGGAACCCAGCGCTTCATCCGCCCGGGTGTGAGCACTATGGCAGGGGAGACCATTTCCACCGGCACGCGCTTCCAGACCGGGTGGGGTTTCTCCAGCTCAAGACCCAGTTCCTCGCTTGCAATGCGTTCATAGCGGCCCCAACGGGCTTGAATTTGAATGGCTGTGGCAGAGGCATCCACGGTAAACGTCAAACCCATGGAAGACGGTAGCAGAGTGGAATTGCGGATGGTGGGTGCTTCCACCACGCCTTCTTCTCCATCGCCATCGGTGAATGCCAGGTCTTCTTCCTCTTCGGGTATTACGCTCTGGCCGCGCGGCGCCAGCAGACCGAGGATGTAGCGGTCACGCACGTAGGACTCATCGATAAATTCTTCCTCGCCGCCGGCTGGGCCGAGCAGGTCGCGCAGAACAAGATCTTGAAGCTCAAGGCGGATTTGAGTGGCGCTGGGTGGTTTTAAGGATTCTGGCATAATTTTCTCTCGATAGGTAAAATTCCTAAAGACATTCTACAAATTGGTTTAGTTGTACAAGTCATTAATACGGTCATTCTTGAAAATTCCAAACATAAACTTACTCTTCGAAAATCGAATTTAAAGCTGCCAATTCATCAAGTTCCAAATCCATCGGAAGGCTAGCATGATCTCGGCGCCAACGACGAAATGTTTGGTCAATTTGGCGGCTTATTTCCCATAATCCTTCTCCTTCTGGTGTATAGCGCTCTAATCGATGAGCTAGAACCCGATCAATTCCACCTAGCCGATTTAACCAAGCCAATTGTTTTAGAGTTGATACGCCTTCCCGGACGTATACCTGAATATTGTTAAGCATATAATCATCCCGGTCAGGATATTTAATTTTCTCGCATATTGAAAGGGCTCCCCAGAATTGTGCAAACATAGAAAGTTGGTGATTTAATAAACGGCCAACATTTATTCTGGATTGGCGCGGGTTTTCCGCAAGAACCAATTGGTTTTCGATTGATTGGATAGGAATTCCATTTCTCCATAATTGAATGACAGCCATAAGATCATTTTGTGAAACACGGTCAAATATATTTCTATACCAAGCCCGATTTTGGCAGAGAAGAAGTCCATTTTGAACGACATTATCCGCCCAAATCATTATTCCGGCATCATCCTGACCAATCAAACGCTCACGCTCATCTAATCTAGTTAAGTAGTATTGCAACAATTCGAGTGGAATCCCAGTCCTTGAAAGTGCCAAATATAGATTTGGGTCATTTTCACAAATATTGGTTATTCTTTCGGCAATAGGAATAAGATCATGATTAAGTGCGGCGAGCACATCTAGCCCATCTCCAAAGTACTCCTGCAAATCCTGTATCGATGGATATTGTCGGAGTTTCTCGCGCAAACGATTATCGAAGTGATTGGGATCCAGACCAATATTGGTAACAAAATTTACTAAAGTTTGGCATTCACTAAAATCTAACCCGTCATATTCGTAAAGCCACTCTTCTTCTGATGCGTGTGTTTGAATGGCTTTAATGAGAAGTCTTGATAATCCAAGGAAATTTTGAATTCGTTCCTGGCGAAAGAAAAATCTCCTTGCAGAATCGACCATAATAGGATTTCTCCTATTAGATGGAAGGGCTACTAAACACAACCCATCCGACACATGACCTGCGCGCCCTGCTCTTCCAACCATATTCTGAATTTCATTTAGGGGAACATCAACCCATTGTCCGTTATCATAACGAGTAGTATATGTAATTATCGAAATATCGATCGGAAGATTTACACCTTCTGCAAGAGTTGAGGTGGCAACAACTGTATTAATTTCTCGCCTTCGTTCCCATTTTTCAACTGTGTGCTGTTCCAAGGGGGTTAAACCAGCATGATGTGGAGCGATCCCCTTACCACCATAGGTCTGAATAACGGATTCGCGACCTAGTTCAATCCGTAATCGAGCCAAGTCGCTATGAGGCAATTCACGAACAGTATCAATGTTCGATGCGATTCTTTCACTTTGGGTTTCGGTATTAATAGGAGTACGCACAAACACCGCAGTCCGTAATGGGGTTTCTGTCAATTTTAAAACAAGTGGCTGAACAATATCCATAGAGTTTGGATTTGCAGACCTGATATGCTTTTGTAGTGAAATTCGAAATGGACTTTCTGTTACCCCACCCTCATTCTGTAAACCTGGAGGATATATTTGCAATTCTGGTTTCCAAAAGTGATCTTCAATTGCATTCGTGATAACGCCATACATTCTTCTCGTGGGGCGTCTATCGGATATCAATTCTCTGAAATCCCTGTCACCGCGTAATCGATGGAAAAAATTTTGTAAACGTATCATTGAATCAATTTGGGCCGACATAAGCGCAAATTTAGCATCAGGTAGTAAATGTTGAATCTCCTGTAACACGTATTCAATTGTTGTTCCCCTTTTCAAATCGAAAAGTTTTTGGGCTTCATCTAATATGACCAAACCGACATTACGCATAGAATCTGGATTTGCTCGAATTAGTGCAGCTAATTTTTCAGGAGTTGTAGCAGCAACATATCTGCCTGCAGGTAAATCTTCGATAAAGAATGGTTCAAAGTCCTCCGTAGTTGGTAGTTCTTCGACGCTAACATTAAGTATTTCAAATGCTTTAGTTAGTTCACGATGTGCTTGGCGGACCAATGCCCTTGAAGGTAACAGCCAAACAACCTGTTTCCCTTTTGCTAATGTTAGAGCTGTGCGAAGCTCACCGATAATTGATTTTCCAGAACCGGTTGGAAGAATAACTAATAAGTCGCGATCAATCTGAAGCCAATCTTGAAAGCCGTTAGGACCTCTCTGCTCGCTTGTGAAGTTGGTAATTCCCCTCTGCTCGAGATTTTGCAGGTATGCTTCCCAAAATGCTGGGGCTTCATTTTCTCTCACTCCCTGTCGAAATAACCATTCTGATGCATTTTCTAATCCAAGATCCGATAAAGCCTCCTGACGGCGTGTTCTTACCTGAGATGCAAGCCTATTTATTTTTCCTTCTTGAGTGCTTATTCCTTCAGGGTTTCTAAAGAATAATTGTTCCCAATAATTTGCCGGGTACGCAACAGTTCTCCCATTAAAAAGTCTTCTGAGAGAATCAGTTGCTTGCTCATAAGATCCTGCATAGGGTGTGTTTAGTACAATTTTCTTAAAACCGTCTAGACGATTCAAAATACTTAATGCTTGGACGCGATGCCCTCCAGCGAGATAGTGCAGGAATGATAAAAGAAGGCGATACCACAAGTCATTCTTTAAGGGCTCTGTAGAACCTTGCTCTGTGGTCAAATATTTTCTTGATAGGAGTTCACCTGATTGTTCGAAAGCCATTCCAACCAAGTAATGACCGCTTTCCACCATAGGAGATAGTTCCATCATGGATAGAGCGCGACTAATAAATAAGGCATCTAATGTAATTAATAGCGGATCAGAATTCGGATTCATATCTGCGTTTAGGTAGCCCGCCAATACTTTCAGGTAAGCAGACATACTCCGATCCAGAAGTTTAATGCTAGCCGGATCAACATGGCCGATTTGACCAACATTAGATAACTGATCTTGCAATTGCCGACTATACATTAGATTACCCCTGCGTCGTTCAGCATATTCTCGACTACGTGATGAACCTCATCTGAAAAACGAGCCCAATTATTTGCACCTATATATGTAGCTATACAGCGTGTTGCATCGCAGCAAACTTTATCAAAACCGGAAAACAGAGGATAAGAAGCAAACCTGTCATCAGCAACAACCATGGCATTATATGCTTTGGATGTTCCCAATAGCCCAATTCTAGTTTCGTAATTTGTTGAGATATTTTGTACTCTACAAACTTTATCTAATAGGTCTTCTAATTTTCCCAATCCATAACTTTCATAAGCTACTTTATAGAACTCATCAAGTAGTTTTCCGTCTGTTGGAATCCCATTATTCTTGAATGAATTGCTGGTAATTAATGCTTTTGGACTAATAATTGATGATTTTACAGATCGCAGTTCAACATTTGCATTATTCTCCTGAAGAATCACGGCAAGTCCATCTGGCCCCTTATCGTCTGGTAAAAAATTAGGGCGTGATATGGAATAGGTTGTTCTATCCACACATCTAACTGACTGGGACAAATATGACAATTGAACCCAAAAGGCAAGAGATTCCGATAATGAATATCGAAACCTTTCAAATCGATCACGTTCATTATCAGGATTGGGATTTCCGGCTATCAAATTTCGATAATGTTCTTCCAGTCTAGGCGGGGGAATACGGACAGGAGACGATGGCTCATTCAAAGACATACAAATCGTTTCTGAAATATCGCCTAATAAACTAACAAGAAACAAGCGACTTATATATGTAATTTGACTATGGTCATTCCACCTAAGTTCGGTAGGATTGTCCATGTCCCATCGTTTTTGATCATATATGCAACAATTACCATCCAAGAGGGCGGCTCTAGGATGAATACATGATATCCACCACTCCCAAGCTTGCAATACATGCTCGTGGGGGAGGATTTCAATCATTGGTGGTGGATTTACATGCAAATTTCTTGGAATTAAATCAGCCATTATCCCCCCATCTTCCTATACCCCGGATCCTTGCCCTGATGCTCGGACTGGGTGTGCTCCGCGATGGAAAAACCCATCACGGTCTTGCCGCAGGCCAGGCATTTGCAGCGGTCCCAACCGCCGATCTCTGATGTGGGCGTCGGCGGTAGAGCCTCAGCAGTCTCAACCGCAACAGGAACTTCAGGTTCTGCTAGCAGGTTCAGCTGTCCTTCGAGCTTGGCCAGTCTTTTTGGTTTTTGCCGAGCAGGTTGCTCTTCTTTGGCTTTCTTTTTGTCCTTCTCGTGCAGCCCCTGGCGGACCTCTTCCTCATAGCGTTCGTGATTCAACTGCAAGAGGCGCGACAGCACCTCTCGGCGAGCAGCTTCGGAGATGGTAAAACGCACGCCCTGCGG
>ERZ1026800.2391-NODE-2391-length-10258-cov-3.172244_pt1 | contig 10258 bp, 12 predicted proteins | sample MGYA00520873_ERZ1026800 | MGnify/ENA primary metagenome ERZ1026800 (study PRJEB33270, sample SAMEA104284475) | anaerobic digester metagenome | biome: Anaerobic digester microbiome; feature: mesophilic sludge digester; material: Anaerobic digester biomass...
ATCCAGAAGAGCAGCGACGTCACGAAAGACATGTACTCGCCGATGGCCCAGTTCTGTTCGATAATGTCGGACATGAAACCCTGGAGAAAGGGAATGGCCGCCGGCAGCATGATATAGTACGCAAAGGCCACGCCGGTCACAAAACACAGGGTTGCCCCGGGCACAAGCACGAACAGGTAGCGCCGCTCGTGTTTGGTCAGGCCAGGCGCGATGAATCGGCCTACCTGGTAAACGATAAACGGCATGGCCAGGATGACGCCGCACAGCAGGGCCACCTTCATATAGTTGCCCAGCGACTCGGTGGGTTTCAGGGCCTGGGGCAGCGAGTCGCCCATGGGCGCGATGAGAAAGAGCAGCACCTCGCGGGTGAAAAAGAAGCTGATGGCCGTCGTGATCATGAGTGCGATGGATGCCCTGAAGAGCCGGTTGCGCAGTTCTTTCAGGTGCTCCAGCAGGGGCATGACGGCCGCTTCGCCCTCGGGTGCGGTTGGCGGGCTCACCTCGGCACTAGTCATCGGTTCTCTCCCCTACGTCGCTCTCGACGATCTCGACGATCTCGGCGCTCTCGGCACTTTCCACCACCTCTGCGCCCTCGACGCTCTCGACGCTCTCGGCGCTCTCCGCGTTCTTGACGTCCTCGACGCTGTCGGCGCTCGCGATGGTCTCGGCGCTTGCGGTTTCCGCCTTTTTCCCATCGGACGGCTCTGCCGGCTCTGCCTTGGGCGGCGTCATGACCTCGCGCGCCTCTTTCACCGCGGCCTGCATCGGATTCTGGATCACCTTCTTGGCCTGGGTTAGGCTCTTGCCCATCTGATCCAGATCATCCGTGAGGCTCTTCAGATCGCTGACCGTGTCGTCCAGGTCGGCCGCCTTTACCACCGAATCGACCATGTCCTTGGGAATGGTTCGTACCGACTCGACCGATTCGCGCAGCTCGCGCGTGGTCTGCTGCAGCGACATGAGCTCCGGTCCCAGGTCCTTGGTCAGGTTTTCGTACATTTGCCTGACGTCGCGCAGCGTCTTGGCCAGCTTTCGCCCCATCTCCGGCAGGCGCTCGGGCCCTACGACCAGGAGCGCCAGCAGGAGAATAACAATCAACTCTGTAATGCCAATATTGCTAAAAATGTTCATTGTCTACCAGCAATGCCTTCTTTGGCTACCAATGAGCCTAACACACCGTTCACAAACCGCCCTGAACTGTCACTACCAAACTCTTTTGCCAGCTCCACTGCCTCGTTGATGGCCACCTTTGTGGGGGTGTCGTCACAGAACAGGATCTCGTACATGGCGATGCGCAGGATATTCCGGTCCACGATGGCGATTTGGTCCACCGGCCACTCGGGAGCGTACTGGCGGATCAGCCTGTCCAGCTCCTCGCGATAGGCTTCGACGCCCTGGACCAGCTCGCGGGCAAAGCCCTCGCCGGGATCAGGCAGCGGATTCTCCTCCAGCCGCCTCTCCAGCACGAGGGTTGGGTGATGCCCTGCGCAGTCGATTTCGAACAGCGCCTGCAGCGCCAGAACGCGGGCGCGATGGCGAATCTTCATCTAGCCCTTTCTTTCTTCTCGACGACATTTCCCGCCAATTCGGTCGCCACATCCTCGATGTGGACGTTCACCTCTCGCACGCTCATCCCCACGATATCCTCGATGGCGCGCGTGATCTCGGACTGCAGTTGGCGCCCCATCTGCAAAAGGTCGATGCCTCGCCGGGCAACCAGGTACACGTCGACGCTAACATTGCTCTCCACTACGCCCACCTGCACGCCGCGGGCCGCCGTCTCCAGGCCGAGGAAGCGCTTGACCCCAGGGACGTTGTCGCTGAGACGATCCACGCCCGGCATCGCCCCCGCCGTCTTCTGGACGATGGTCACCAGGACGTTGGGCGCGATTGAAACCTTGCCGAGATTTTCCTCCACGACTCCTCCCTCACGCGATCAAGAGGCCGCCGTCCACGGCCAGGATCTGGCCGGTGACAAAGCTCGCCTCGTCGGATGCCAGGTATGCGATGGCAGCCGCAATATCCTCGCCCGTGCCCGCCCGTCCCAGGGGCGCGCGCTCGATGGCCAACTGCACCAGGTCGTCGGGCAGCGAGGCCGTCAGGTCCGTGGCCACGTAGCCGGGGGCCACCGCGTTGCAAGTAATACCCCGCGACCCCAGCTCCTTGGCCACGGTCTTGGTCAGGCCCACCAACCCGGCCTTGGCCGAGGCATAGTTGGCCTGGCCCGCGTTGCCGTCGAGGCCCGACACCGAAGTGACGTTGACGATGCGGCCGTAGCGCTGTTTGACCATCGGGCGGCTGGCAGCCTTGATGCAGTTGAAGGCGCCCTTCAGGTTGGTGTCGATGACCAGGTCCCAATCCTCTTCCGTCATGCGCATGATGAGCGTGTCGCGCGTCGTCCCGGCATTGTTGACCAGGACATCCACGCGGCCGAACACCTCCCGGGCGCGGTCGATGAGTGCCTGGGCCTGGGCCACGTTGCTCACGTCGCACTGGGCGGCGATGGCCTGTCCGCCTGCCGCCTGGATCTCGCTGACCACTTGGTCGGCGGCGGCCTGGTTGCTCAAGTAGTTCACGACCACGCTGGCCCCTTCCCGGGCCAGCCGCAGGGCGATGGCCCGGCCGATGCCCCGCGCGCCTCCTGTCACGACGGCTACCTTGCCCTCAAAGCGCATGGCTCTCCTCCCCGGCCTCTATGCCAGTCCACCGTTACGCACCGCCTCCAGGCTGCCGACGCTTTGAGCCTCGACCGACCCGTCGATGCGGCGCACGAGACCGGCAAGCACCTCTTTCGGTCCGATCTCGACAAACTTTTTCACGCCCTGCTCGACCATCCACTGCACCGAAGCGGTCCAGCGAACCGGCCAGGTAAACTGGCCGGCCAGCTCGTCGCGGATCTCGTCCACGGTCAGCAGCGGGCGAGCGCTGATGTTGGCAACCACCGGTATGACCGGCAGGCAAAAATTCGTGGCGTCGACTGCCGCCCGGTACTCGCGAACCACGCTGGCCATGAGTGGCGAATGGGCCGGGATGCTGACGGCCAGGGGCACGATCCGCTTTCCTCCCCGCTGGCGCAGCAGCTCGATGGCCCTGTCCAGGGCCTGGGCGTCGCCCGAAATCACAACCTGCCCCGGCGAGTTATAGTTGGCGATCTGCACCGGCCGCGACGTCTCGGCCGCGGCCTCCTTGCAGGCCTGCTCCACGTCCGCGTCGTGCATCTTGAGCACGGCAGCCATGCCGCCCGGGCTCCGCTCGCCGGCCAGCTTCATCAGCCGCCCCCGCTCGCGGACCAGGCGCAGGCCCTCTTCGAAACCCATGGCTCCGCCCGCCACCAGCGCTGTCAGCTCGCCAAGGCTGTGGCCGGCGACCATTGCGGCGGCCGGCAGCTTGCCTTCGGCCTTCAGGGCCTCCACCAACGCCAGGCTGGTAACAAAGAGGGCCGGCTGCGTGTTGGCCGTCTCGTCCAGCAATTCCCGCGGGCCCTGGAAGCACAGCTCCGATAGGGCAAAGCCCAGGATATCGTCGGCCTGTTGGTACAGGTGGCGCGCCTCAGGATAGGCCTCCGCCACGTCCCGACCCATGCCCACGTCCTGGGAGCCCTGCCCGGGAAAGATCAGCGCTGTGTCAGCCATGAATGCTCCTCTGTCCTCGCTCCCATCCGCCTCACTTGCCCAACTGGCGGGCAATCACCATCCTCTGAATCTGGTTGGTGCCCTCGTAGATCTGGAGGAGCTTGGCATCGCGCATCAGCTTTTCGACGGGGTTGTCCTTCATATAGCCCACCCCACCAAAGATCTGCACGGCGTCGGTGGTCACCTGCATGGCCGTGTCGGAGGCGAAACACTTGGCCATGGCCGACTTGGCCGTGGCCTTGATCCCCTGGTCCGCGCTCCAGGCTGCCTGCCAGGTGAGAAGGCGCGCCGCCTCGATCTTGGTGGCCATGTCGGCGAGCATGAACGCCACCGCTTGATTGTTTATGATCGGCGCCCCAAACTGCTGGCGCTCTTTGGCATACTTTGTAGCGTGCTCCAGGGCAGCCCGGGCCAGGCCCACGCTCAGGGCCGCCACGCCCGAGCGGCCAAAATCGAGGGTCTCCAGGGCGATGCCAAAGCCCCGCCCCCGCTTGCCCAGGAGATTGGCCTGGGGCACCCGGACGTTCTCAAAGGCCAGTTCGGCAGTGTTGGACGCCCGTTGCCCCATCTTGTCTTCGACCTTGACCACCCGTATGCCAGGCGTATCGGCCGGCACGACGATTGTCGATACCCCCCGCGGACCCCGCTCCGGATCGGTCTGGGCGAACACGACCAGGACGCTCGCCAGGGAGCCACTGGTGACAAAGCACTTCTGGCCGTTGATCACCAGGTCGTCGCCATCGGGCAGGGCCGTGGTCTTGATGGAGCCGGCGTCAGAGCCTGCCTCCCGCTCCGTCAGGCAAAAGGCGGCCAGCTTGGCCCCCTCGGCCACGGGCCTCAGGAACTTTTCCTTCTGCTCTTCGTTGCCAAAGAGCATGATGGGCGTCAGTGCCAGGCCGTTGACCAGGATGGTGATGCTGATGCCGGCGCAGGCCGCCCCCAGTTCCTCGGCAATCATGGCGCTCTGCAGGGCGCCGTAGCTCATGCCGCCGTACTCCTTCGGAATGGTTACGTTCAACAGGCCGGCGGCCTTGGCCTTCTGCACGATTCCGGGAGGAACCTCGGCCTTGCGATCGTACTCGGCTGCAATAGGCAGGATCTCTTCCTGGGCGAATTTACGCGCGCGGGCCTGGATATCCCGCAAATCCTCGCTCAATGAGAAATCGATCACGGCTCCCTCCTCACAGCATCGTTGCCAGGCTCTGGCCCGGTACGCTCCCGGTCGACATGCCACCACCGGATAGCACAACAAGGCCGTGTGCCTGGAAACAGTTCCCGCGGAATGTTGCCACGACACGGCCTCTCATTAACAGCATGCGAGCCGAGCACACCCCTGTGCTCGCCACTTATTCAGGCTTGACTTCGACGACTTTGATGCCCTTATAGTTGCCACATGCAGGGCAAACCTGATGGGGCAGTCGCAGTTCATGGCAATTCGGGCAGGGCACCAGGTTGCGGGCTTGGATCGCATCGTGGCTACGACGCCGGCCTTTGCGCCCTTTGCCCAGTTTATGCTTTGGCAGTGCTCCCACTGGTCAATCGCTCCTTTCGTCGGATTCCGTCTCGTTGGTTATCAGTGCCTGCAGGGCAGCCCAACGCGGGTCGATGTCTGCCTGCTCGCACTGGCATTCTCCCAGATTGCGGTTTCCACCGCACTTCGGACAAAGCCCGAGACAATCGGTCCGGCAAAGCGCTTCCGTCGGCGCCACCAACCACAACCCCTGGCGGATGACCTCCGTCAGGTCGAGGATGTGGTGCTCGTCGATGATGAGCGCTTCGTCGTACTCCTCGTCCGGTATTGGATCCATCGGCACGTCGGCAATGCTGACGCTGGGATGGAATTCCTCTTCAAGGTTCAAAGTCACCTGCACGTCGCAGGGCTCCAGGCAGCGCCGACATTGCCCGCGGAGCACCGTCCGCAGTTTGCCGGTTACCAGGATACCCTGGCTCGTCCGCAGCAGGGTGATCTTGCCCTTCAGAGGACTCATCGGCTCCAGGTCCGGGTCCAGGCTGCTAACGTCTTCTTCCAGCTCGTAGCGTCGCTGGGCACCGGTGGGCCCCCTCAACAATTGGGCAACGTTATACTGCATCTCTTATCTATCCTAGCCGATCTGCTCGGGCAGGGTCGCTCCATTATAGGCGAGACCCTGTCCCCTGTCAAGATAACGACGCGATCGGGCAAGGGTCGCCGGGCTCCAGCCTCCCGCTCCACGCGCACGCAGCCGGCTGCCGGGTCCGCCGCCCAGAGCGCGCCAGATAGCGATTCCGCGCGAACTGATACGGCGGCAACCGGGTGAGCGCCGGCGTGCGAAAGCCGTGGAGCCCCGGCTAGGGCACTTCTTGGAGTTCTTCCTCAGCCGCCGGGCTAAGGGCCTCCAGGCCGTTGCGGACGGTGGTTCGCAGGCCGGCGATCTGCTCCTCCAGGGTGCCGATCTGGCTGTCCAGCGAGACCAGGACCTGGCGGGCGTACTCGTCGGCCTCACCCTTCAGGACCTCGGCCTCGCGCTGGGCGCGCTCGATGATCGTCCTGCCGCGCTGCTCCGACATGCGGATGATCTCGTGCTGCTCCACCAGCTTGGCGGCGTCCTCCTGGGCGAGCTGCAGAAGCCGCTCGGCCTCCTCTTCGGCCTGGGCAACGATCCGCTCCCGCTCCCGCTGGATCTTTTCGCCCTCCTTGACCTCGCGGGGAATCGCCGTGCGCATCTGGTCGATGATGTCCAGGAAATCGTCCTCGTTGATGACGAGGAAGGCGCTCAGAGGCATGCGCCAGCTTTCGGTCAACAACCGCTCCAGCCGATCGATCAGATGATTGATGTCGCTCAAAGCCAGTCCCCTCCTTTGCAAAGGTCGTCCAATTGCCGGCGGTGGCGGCCCGTCGTCCGCAGCTTCCGCCGCCTTTTCGGGCGCCCGTGGTTCAGTCGCGCAGCGAGACGAGGCGCACGTCGTTCTCCTCGCCGCAAGCTGTGCCGTCAAACTTGGCCTCCAGGGCCGCACGGACGTGTTTCGGTACCATGCCTTCGACACAACCGCCCAGCATGACAATCTCCTTGAGCGTGCTCGCGCTCAAGAAGGCATATTCCTGGCTGGTCATGAGGCACACGAATTCGATCTCGGGCGCCAGCTTCTTGTTGGTCAGGGCCATCTGGAACTCGAGCTCAAAGTCCGAGATAACCCGCAGGCCGCGAACGATGGCGTGAGCGCCCACCTCGCGGGCAAACTCCACGGTCAGTTGTTTGTAGGTGACCACGCTGATGTTGGCAATGTGACCCAGGGCCTCCTCCAGCATCGCCTTCCGCTCCGCCGTGGTGAACAACAGGTTCTTCATGGGCCTGGCGTAAACGGCGATGGTCAGGTGGTCGAACAACGTGGCTGCGCGCATGGCAATGTCCAGGTGGCCGTTGTGCACCGGATCAAAGGTGCCTGGGTAAATCGCTCGTGGCATGCTATCCTCCGGGTTCTCAGCTCAGATCGCCCTTATCGTGCCAGAAGCGCGCGACCTGCTCGGCCAGCGGGCGGTGCTCGGGCTGCATCAGGGCCGGGTCTTCCTGGTTAAGCTCCAAAGCTTCGGCCCGCGCCTCCTCGAGGATGCGGACGTTGCTCAGGCTCGCCAGGCGCAGGGCCGGCAATCCACTCTGGCGCACCCCGAAAAAGTCGCCGGGGCCACGCAGATCCAGGTCCTTTTCGGCAAGGACAAAGCCATCCTGGCTATCTTCGATTGCCTTGAGCCGTTCCCAGGTCTGCCGTGTGTTGGGATCGTCGGGCGAGGCGTTATCGGACAGCAACAGGCAATAGGACTGGTGGGCACCGCGCCCCACTCGCCCGCGGAACTGGTGCAATTGGGCCAGGCCGAAGCGGTCGGCTCCCTCGATGAGCATGACCGTCGCGTTGGGGACGTCGATGCCCACCTCGATGACCGAGGTCGAGACCAGGACGTCGATCTCGCCGGCTCGAAAGCGAGCCATGATCTCGTCCTTCTCCCGGACCTTCATCCGGCCGTGGAGCAGGCCCAGGCGCAGTTGCGGGAAGATGGTCTTTTGCAGGCGCTCGTACTCCTCCACCGCCGCCCGAGCCTCGATCTTGTCCGACTCCTGGACCAGGGGATAGAGGATAAACGCCTGGCGACCCTTCTCCACCTGGCTATGGACAAAGGCATAGGCCCGCTCTCGCTCCCTGGGCAGCAGCCAGCGTGTCACGATGGGCTGTCGCCCTGGGGGCAGCTCGTCGATGACCGAGATCTCCAGGTCGCCATAGAGCGTCAGCGCCAGGCTGCGGGGGATGGGCGTGGCGCTCATGACCAGCATGTGGGGCGAGCTGCCCTTGCCCCGCAGCGTGCTCCGCTGCAACACGCCAAAACGGTGCTGCTCGTCGACGATGACCAGGGCCAGGTCGTGAAAGGTGAGGTTGCGCTGGATAAGGGCCTGGGTGCCCACCACGATGTCGGTCTCGCCCGAGGCCAGCGTAGCATAGACCCGGGTCCGGTCCGGCCTGGGGACGCTGCCGGTCAGCAACTCGACCGAAACAGGCCTCGGGAGCCCGCCCTCGCCCATGGGGTCGGGCACGCGAAGGGCCCAATCGATGGCCTCTTGCAGCGAATCGACCTCGATGATCCAGAACCCCGCGATGAGCTCCTTGGTTTCGGGAAAAGGTCCGTCGACCACGGTGCGCTTGCCCCCCGAAAAGTGGACGCGGGCGCCCTTGGAGCTGGGTTGGAGGCCATCACCTGCCAGCAGCACGCCGGCCTCTGCCATCTGTTCGTTGAACTCGCCCATGGCCGCCACGAGCTCGCGGCTGGGCAGCACGCCCGCCTCCGAGTCCTTGTCGGCCTTGATCATCAGCATAAAACGCATGGTCGTATCCTTTCGATAGTCTTTTGTATTGTCTCGTGATCATCTCGGCTCATCCGGGTCGCCGCCGGTCAGCTCGCGGATTGGCCGCACTTCCAGGCAGCCCACCCGAGCCTGCACCATCCTGGAGGCCACCTGGATTGCTTCGTTCAGGTCCCTGGCGTTGATGAGAAAGAACCCGCCCAGTTGCTCCTTGGTCTCGGCAAAGGGGCCATCGGTCACCGAGAGCCTGCCGTCGCGCACCCGCAGGATGACGGCGGTTTGCACGCCCTGCAAGGCTTCCGCGGCGATCAGGTGGCCACTCCTCCGAAGCTCCTCATTGTAGGCCAGGGTCTCCCCGATGAGCGCGTCCATTTCTTCCCTGGACAGGGCGTCGAGCCGCTGCTCATCCTGGTAGGCCAGGCACAGGTACTTCATGTCCTCATATCCCGGATGGGCCGCACCTCGACCCCTCCCAGCCTGGCGGGAGGGACCCTGGCAGCCAGCGCAAGGGCCTCGTCCAGATCCCGGGCCTCCACGAGGATATAGCCTCCCAGTTGCTCCTTGGTCTCGACGTAGGGCCCATCGGTGATGGCCGGCTTCCCGCCCTGGACGCGCACCGTCGTGGCGGTGGCAACCGAGTCCAGAGGGTCCCCGGCCAGGCCGTGGCCCTGACGGACCAGGTGGTCATAGTACTCGTACGCCTCCCTGTACAGGGCGAGTCGCTCGTCTTCGGGAAGGCCGTCCAGTTTGCTCTCGTCGTAATAGATCATGAACAGGTACTTCATCACTCCCTCCAGGTACTCGTTCAGTTTGCTCGTACATGGAATAGTCGTTTGATGGAGGCCAGGATCGACAATCAGGAACGTCAATTTGCCCGGGGGGAGGATTGGGGGGAGCGGCGCGCCCCCCTTCGCGGTCCCCTTGCGTACCGCTCTTACGACAGCTCCCTCAACCGCCGCTCGAGAAAGCGCCGCTCCTGTTCCTGCTGCGTCAGCCTGAGGGCCTGCGCGTACGAGTCCCTGGCCTTGTCATGCTCCCGCAGGCGCCTGTAGAGGTCGGCGCGGGCCGCGTGGGCCAGGTGATAGTCGGCCAGGTCCCCGCGCTCCAGGATGGCCTCGATGAGGTCCAGCCCGGCCCGGGGCCCATCGCGCATGGCCACGGCCACGGCGCGGTTCAACTCGACCACGGGTGAGGGCTGCAGGCGCAGCAGCAGGTCGTACAGGGCGACGATCTCGTCCCAATCGGTCTCGGCGGCGCTGGGAGCGTTGGCGTGCACCGCGGCAATGGCCGCCTGGACCGTGTAGGGACCCAGGTTGCGCGAGGATAGGACCCGCTCTACCAGAGCCGTGCCCTCGTCAATCTGCTCCCGGTCCCACAGCGAGCGGTCCTGATCCTGGAGGAGCACCAGCTCTCCCTCCGGCGTCGTGCGCGCCCGGCGCCGCGACTCGTGCAGAAGCATCAGGGCCAGCAGGCCCAGGACCTCCGGCTCCGGCATCAGCCGGGCGAGAGTGCGTCCCAGGCGGATGGCCTCGCGGGAGAGGTCGGGCCGCGTGAGCGACGCACCGGACGAAGCCGAGTAACCCTCGTTAAAGACGAGATAGATCACCTGCAGGACGGCATCCAGCCGGCCGGGCAGGTCCGCCCGGGTCGGCAGCTCGTAGGGGATACGGGCGTTGCGGATCTTGGCCTTGGCACGGACGATGCGCTGGGCCACGGTGGGGGTGGCCGTGAGAAAGGCGTGGGCGATCTCTTCGGTCGTGAGGCCGCAGACTTCGCGCAGGGTGAGGGCCACCCTGGCAT
>ERZ1026800.2395-NODE-2395-length-10239-cov-2.899426_pt1 | contig 10239 bp, 7 predicted proteins | sample MGYA00520873_ERZ1026800 | MGnify/ENA primary metagenome ERZ1026800 (study PRJEB33270, sample SAMEA104284475) | anaerobic digester metagenome | biome: Anaerobic digester microbiome; feature: mesophilic sludge digester; material: Anaerobic digester biomass | place...
CTTTCACACCAGCCGGTGGGACTACCCCTACACCGGTGGCAGTCCGTCGGGCGAGCCGATGGACCGGCTGGCCGACAAGCGGGTGGGCATCATCGGCACCGGAGCGACGGCGGTGCAGGCGATCCCGCACCTGGCCCGGGACTCGGGCGAACTGTTCGTGTTTCAGCGCACGCCGTCCTCGATCGACGTCCGCAACAACCGGCCGACCGACCCCGCCGAGTTCGATGCGCTGGAAGCGGGCTGGCAACGGCGCTGGCTGGACAACTTCGCCACCCTGCAGACCGGCGGGTTCACCGACGAAGACCTGGTGATGGACGGCTGGACCGACATCGCCAAGCGCATCCGCGACCGGGTGGTCGTCGAGATGACCTCCACCGGGGAGGCGTTCACCCCCGAGTTGGTCGCCCGCGCCTATGAGGACTCCGACGATGAAAAGATGACCGAAATCCGGGCCCGGGTGGACACGATCGTCGCCGACGAGAGCGCCGCCGAGGCACTCAAGCCGTGGTATCGCCAGCTGTGCAAGCGGCCCTGCTTCCACGACGAGTACCTGCAGGCCTACAACCGGCCCAACACCCACCTGGTCGACACCGACGGGCAGGGAGTGGAGGCGATCGACGCCGCCGGGATGTGGGCCGCCGGCGAGCACTACCCGCTCGACTGCCTCATCTTCGCCTCGGGGTTCGACGTGCACCTGGCCCATTCGGCCACCTATGAGACCACCGGCCGAGACGGTCTCTCGCTGTCCGAGCACTGGGTCGACGGCATGTGCAGCCTGCACGGCACCCATGTTGCCGGGTTCCCCAACCTGTTCATCGTCGGGCTCAACCAGGGCGCCAACCTGATCTCCAACGTCACCCACAACCTCACCGAGGCCGCCACGTCGATCGCCGCGGTCGTCGCCCACGCGCTCACCATCGGCGCATTGGAGGTGGAGGCCACCGCCGAGGCCGAGCAAGCCTGGGTGGCCCAGTTCGAGAGTTCCACCCGGGGGTTTCTCGGCAACCCGGACTGCACCCCCGGCTACTACAACAACGAGGGCGCCGAACCGACTCCGGCGCAGCGCCTCAACGCCAGCGGCTACCCGGACGGCCCGGTGGCCTTCTTCGCGCTGATCGACCGCTGGCGCACCAGCGGCAGCTTCGACGGCCTGGCGTTTCGTGCCCCGGGTTCCGCACCGCTCGGGGGCGGCGCCACCACAACCAACGAGCCCGGTTGATCAGCGCCCCGTAGGGGAGGCTGTTCCCTCAGTCGTCCAGGTCGTCCAGGTCGTCGAAGTCGTCCGGGTGGCCGACGTCGTGGCGGGGCGCCAGCGCCCGCCGGCGCAGGTAGGCCAGCACCGTCGTGACGCCGGCGTCGGTCAACGCCACCCGGCTGGGTTCCAGCTCCTCTTGGGTGGCGGAATCCCACACGGACCAGTGGTGATCGACGATGTTCAGCGCAACCCACACGCGCAACCGCTCCCACAGCGCTTCGCCCACGTCCCTCGGGGAGATCTCGCCATCGGTGCGACGCCATCCCAGAGCGGCCAGCACCGAGGCCAGCTCCCGCTCGAGTTCGTCGTCGACCGCATCGCCGTGCAACAGGCTGAGCGCCAGCAACTCGGCAACGATGGCCTCGAACTCGCTCGAGCCCCCGATCGTGTCGACCAGTCGTCGCCACAACACCGCCGGGTTGGTCAGCGCCGTGGCCCCGGACTTGGTCAGCTTCAGGTCTCGGCCGGTCCGTCGAACGAGGCGCAAGTCGGCGGCAACCTCGCGGAGGTCGAGCAGCTGGGGGACGTCGGCCTCGGAACGGGGAGGGCGGTCGAAGGGCCACCAGTCGAAGCGTTCGACACCCTCGCGCACCACCGCCGGCGGAAGGTAATGGCTCTGGGTGAGCCGCAGGCCATCGGCCGCCTGTTCGAGCACCCACGTCATCGGCGCCACCATCGCCTCGGCCCCGTCAGGCGGATCGATCGGGCTGAGCAGTCGGTTGGCCACCGCCCCCCGCCAGGCCGCCACCCGGGGCTCGCGAACCCCATCGATCCAGCTCTCCACCCGCTCGGTGACGATCATCGTGAACAACGACTGGCCTGGTGGAAACTCGAGCGAGGCGTCGAGGGTCGCCTCGGTGGTCTCCTGGGCGGCCCGCTTCCACGAGCGGCCCTCCGGGTCGACCCCGCTCCTCACCAGGCGATCCTCCAGCGCTCGCTCGATCGCATCGAGGGCGGTCGCCTCCTCGCCACCCATGATCGATCCCCAGGCGAGCGCATCGGTGTCGGGGGCAACCAGACCGCTGGCCTCGCGAGCGGCCGCGGCAGCACCGCTACCAACCGCTGGTCCCTCCCGCCAGGCGTCGAGGATCCGGGTGGTCGTGTCGGAGCGGGCGATCTGGGCGTACCGGTCGAGGCCGAGCTCGCCAAGCAACGCCGCCGTGCCGGCCACCGCATCGTCCCAATCCTCCGGATCGAGCCGCTTGGGTACCCGCCACCACAGGGTGTCCTGCAGGTACGCCTGGCTGAGCACGTCGATCTCCTCGCCGGCGGTGAGCATGTCGGCCGCAAGCTCCGCGTAGGGGCCAAGGCCGGGATCTCGCTTGGTGATCGTCGCAACGGCGCTCTCGACGGAACCGGACATGACCCCATGTTCCCACCGCCGCCGAGTCGGCGCCCACCGTTTGGGTGACCGACCGGTGACCGGCGCCGTCGACCTCTCCTACGCTGGGTCGATGCGAGTCGCCTTCGTCACCACCGATGACCCGAGCGTCACCGACGAGGACGTCGATCGCCCGGCCCACGAGCGGGCCTTCGCAGCTGCCGACATCGACCTGGAGTACCGCAGCTGGACCATGGCCGCCGACTGGGATGCCTACGACCTGGTGGTGATCCGCTCACCCTGGGACTACCCGGAAAGGACGGTGGACTTCCTGGCCTGGTTGCGTTCGGTCGAGCACCTACCCACGCTGATGAACCCGGCACCGCTGATCAGCTGGAACCTCGACAAGCGCTACCTGGCGGAGCTCGACCACGCTGGTGTGCCGACGGTGCCCACCGGGTTTGCCGACTCGTTGCGCCGGGTCGATGCCCTGCTCGGCGCCCAGGCCGACCGTTCACGGCCCGGCGGCAGCTCGGGCGAGGTGGTGGTCAAGCCGACCATCTCGGCGGGCAGCCGCAACACCGGGCGCTTCGCCGTCGACGACCCCGCCGCACGAGCCCTGGCAGAGCTGATCCTCGGTGCCGGTGGCACGGTGATGATTCAGCCGGCGATCGCTTCGGTGGCCGAGCGCGGCGAGGTGGGCGTAATCGTGTTCGACGGCGAGATCTCCCACGCCATCGTCAAGGCCCCGATCCTCGACGTCGGTGGAACGCTCCTGGGCGGCAGCTACCGGGAGGCGATCACCGCTGCCGACCCCACCCCCGCTCAACGGGAGGCGACGATGGCGGCCGTCGACGTCGTCGCCTCGATCGCTGCGCACAAGCGGTGGCTGAGCGATGACGAGCCGCTCCTGTACGGCCGCTACGACCTGGTGTCGCTCAACGACGGCACCGAGGCGCTGCTCGAGGCCGAGCTGTTCGAGCCGTCGTTCTTCCTCGATACCGACCCCGACTCGCCGGCCAGATTCGTCGAGGCGGTTCGCCGCCGGGCGATCGCGGTGGCCGAGCGCCGCTGACGCCGTTCAGCCCTCAAAGGCCCGCAGCGCGTCGTCGAGCACCGCACGGCCCTGATCGAGCGCGTTGGTGGCCCACTCCGGGTCGTCGGGCGTGTAGTTGCGACGGTTCCTCACGATGATGTCGACCCCCTCAGGCGTCCCCCGATCGCCGTGGTGGTGCACCCAGTTCTCCAGCCGGGTGGTGACGACCTGATGATCGGTGGAGCGCGTGCCGAACTCGAGGACCACCGAGCGGTGCTCGCTGTCGGTGAGCACGTCTGCCAGGCCGGCGCCGAGGTGGCCGCGAGGGCCTTCGGGGCTGGACCTGGCCCGGCCCGAGATCTCGTCGGCGGTGAAGCGGTGGCGAATCCAGCGGTCGTTGGGGGTGCCGACGCGTGCGCCGGTGAGCAGCGTGTGGGTGCCGTGCGGGCCATGGCCGGTGTGCACGTCGACGCTCAGCGACCGGACGGCAGCAGCGGCGTGCCGGGCGACGACGTGGGCAAGGATGCGGGTGGACTGCTCGGTGCGATCACCTCCAAAGTAGAAGCCATCGGCATGGGTGAATTGGCCGACGCTGATCACGTCGCGCATCCAGGTGCGGCCATGCTCGGTGACCAGCGCCATCATCTGCTCTCGAAACTCCTCGAGCGTGGGAACGGTTGCGGTGTCCGGACACAGCAGCGGGTGGACGAGTTGGTACCCCTCGTTGACCGGCGGGTCGACGTGATCCCGGTTCCAGTTGCGGTTGAGGTCGACGTTGTTCTCGTTGGCCCGCCGCCACCACGCCATGCCCCACGGGTTGACGCCGTGCACCAGCACGATCCGCAGGTTGTCCGGTGGTGACAGCTCGTCCAAGCGGTCCACAAGGTCGCATTGCAGCGCCGACGCGACCGGGGCTTCGACCCCGTGCACGCCCGACAACACGATCAGAGCGTTGGGGGCATCGCCGGGACCGAAGGCGGCCACGTCGACGGTGAGCTCCTGCCCCTCCGGGCCGCTGGCGTCGATCGGATGCACCTCGATGCTCAGCCCAGCTCGGTGAACCGCCAGACGAAAACGGGCCCGCATCTCGTCATAGGTCAGCGGCAACAAGGGCAGGGCCATCGCCCGATCCTGCCATCTCGATCGCGGGGTTTGCCTCTAGCCAGCCTCCTGCGGCATGGCAGGGGCAAACCCAGCATCCCGATCCACACCATCCGCCTCCGGCGAGGCGTCACGCGGCACCGTCTCGCCGCCCGGGAGGAGATGATCGACCAGCACCGCCGCCAGCACGACGATCGCCACCTCGGCGGGCACCCGAAAGCGGGTCAGCCCGTAGAGCACCATCGCAGTGATGGTGACCATCACAAAGGTGGCCGCCAGCGGCCAGAGGGGCGTCCGTCGCCGGATGAGCACCACCGCGCCCGCCACTGCGGCGACGACCAGCGGGTAGTAGACGAAGGTGCCGATCAGGCTGAGCGCACGCTCGCGGCCCTCTGCCACGCTGTAGTCGGCCATCTGGACGGGCTGAAACACGCTCCACACCCGCCCGACCCGTGCTGCGACCACCGCCGGCACGCGGTCGAGGTGGTCGCCGATGTAGTCGACCGCTGCGCTTCGGTAGGCGGCCGAGGCCCGCGATTGATCGCCGCCAGCGGGGACATCCTCGGCACAGAAGGCGTCCCACAGCCCGATGCGGGAACCTGAGTACACGCCGTCGCAGTTGGCGCCGATCAACGTGAGCCCGTCGTTGGTCGACACGAGCACCGGCCGTTCGAAGCGGGTGGCGTTGTAGATCGTCCACGGTGCGAGCACAGCCAACGTTGCCGCACCGGCGACGACCAGCCGCACCAGCCTCGCCCGCAGGTCGATGTCGAGTCGCCACAGCACCACCGGTACGACGACCAACGGCAGATACAGCGCCAGTTCGGCCCGGGCGAGCACGCTGAGGCCGACCGCTGCGCCAAGCCAGGCCGTCGTGATCACGCTTGGGGAGCGGATCAGCCGGTAGGTCAACCACAGGCACGTCGCCATGCCCAGTGCGGTGAGCGACTCGCTCATCGCGACCCCGTCGTTCATCCACATGTTGGGGTACAGCGCCGCGATGCCCGCTGCGATCAGGCCGGCCCGGTCGCCGGCCACGGCCCGTCCGAGCAGCCCGATCATCACCACTGCGCCGGTGCCCACGAGCGCCATCGTCAACCGTTGGGCCATGGTGTTTTCGCCGGCGAGCATGGCTGCGGGGGTGGCGACCAGCGCGGTCAGGGGTGGGTGGTCCGCGGCCTCCCCACCCGTGAAGGGCCGTTCGAAGCCGTCCCCCTGGGCAATCACCTCGGCTTGCAGGCTGTAGTAGTAGGCATCGCCGCATACCTTCTGGCCGCAGGCGTCGCCGTCGCTCTTGGCCACGAGGATGTAGGCCACGCGCACGCCCAACCCCACCAGACCGATCAGGGCCAACCCGACTACAAATCGGCGGGTCCAGCCTGCGGGGACCGTCGCTTCGGTGGTCGCACGGGCCCGTGCATCAGCAACCTCGACATCGGGCAGCCCGCTCGCCGCAGGTGCTCCGGGCTCCGTCGGCGAACTGCCGGCCGGCTGGGTCATTGCGTGACTTCCCCTTCAAGGAGCCGAGGGAGGGCCCGGCGGTATGTGGCGGCGTCATCGTAGAGGGCTTGGGCCGTCGTCGTTGCACCGTGCTGGCGACGCCCACCCCCTACCATCCGCCGATCTCACCGCCTGACCTTGCGGTCGGGTCAGGGGATGAATTCGCCGTGGCGTTGGGACCACAGGACGTCGCCGGAGGGGCTGATCCAGCGGAACGTGCCATCTGGCTGGTTGTGCAGGTCGTGGTTGCACAGCATCTGCCAGTCCCGCCGGTGGGTGACGTCGTGGTGGGTGGTGCACAGCAGGCCCATCGAGGCGAGATCGCTGCGGCCGCCTGTGGACCAGTGCACGACGTGGTGTGCCTGGGTCCAGCCGATCGGTGCATCGCATCCCTGGAACACACATCCGCCGTCGCGCATTCGCAGGGCACGTCGTTGGGCGGGGGTGGCCAGACGGACCGCCCGGCCCATCTGGAGGATCTCGTGGGCCGAGTCGGTGACGAACGTGTGGATGACCGGGTTACACAACAGCCGCCACAGGTTGGTGTCAGCCAACCGGGCGGTGCCGGCGAGCACGTCACCGCGTTGGCCCAGCACCCGCCGGAACCAATCCCGGGACAGCTCCCCCACCGGCGGACGTCGATTCAACCCGGCAGGTTGGGCGAGGTTTCCGGCAGGGGCACCATCGCCGGGGACCGCTTGGCCGGCCGGCGCTCCGCTGGACTCGTGCGGAATCGAGCACCCGAGCGGACCAGCGTGACCGTCGGCGCGCTGGTCGGCACCCACGGGGTCGGTGTCGGTCTCGGCCGTGTCGTCGGTGCCGGCGGTGCCGGAGACGGCGCAGTCGGTCTCGTCGGTCTCGTCGGTGTCAGCGGTGCCGGTGTCAGTGTCGGCTCTGTCGGTGGTGTCAGCGGTGCCGGTGTCAGTGTCGGCGCTGTCGGTGTCGGTGTCGGTGTCGGTGTCGGTGTCGGTGTCTTCGGCTGGCATCGGGGCCGCTTCGACATCCAGGTTGATATGAGTCTCCGGACCGCCACCGCCCCCACCCGACGAACCCCACCGCAACAACTCCAACACCGCACGAGCCCGCAACACCCCACGCGACGGCACCCCCAAATCCGGAGTCAACCTGGCATCCCGCCGGGCCAGACGCACCAACCGATCGGTGTGTGCCTCCACCAACTGTCGGACCTCCTCAGCGGTCGACCCCGAAAACGTGCCCCTCAGATCGACCAGCCCATCCAGGGTCTCAGACAAAAACACCTTGTCATCCCGCTCCACCACCGGCTCAGGACCATCCGCGTCCAACAACGCACACACCGCCGACAACTCCCGCCGCCACGCACCAAACCGGCGGCCAGGAACCCGAGCCAACAACTCGTCCTGCAAATCGACCAACGCGTCTTCGATCCGCTCGTTCGACGCCCGCACCAACGCCGCGCAATACGAATGATCAATCTCACCAGCAGCCAACGCCCCAGCAAACCTGTCGAACGTCGAATCCAACGCAGCCGCCACCCTCGTCGTCTCAGCCGCCTTCCACCCCGGCAACCCCTGCGTACGACCCAACCACGCCGTCGTCCGCTCACCACGCGCCTTCACCGACGCCTCCGCATCCTCCAACCGGGCCACCATCACCGACTCAGCCGCCGCCAACATCCGCCGAGCCCGACCAACCAACTCGACCGCCACCATCACATCACCAACATCCACAACACCAGCCCCAACGGACCCAGCCCCGGAAGCACCGGCCCCAACACCGTCGGACCCATCCCCATCCGAAACACTGCCGTCCGGACCAACCCCACCGGCACCGCTGGACCCGCTGGACCCGGCAGGATCATCCCCACCCACGCCACCGCGACGAGCAGCAACCCCAGGACCCGGATCGGCCACCACACCCCGCTCCACCAACACCGCCACCGCATCAACCACCGAACCCGCCACGATCGACACCGGAGCCCGCAACTCCCGATCCGGATCACGCCGCGCCTCCGCCTCAGCAAACAGCGCCCTCGCATCAGGCAAACCGGACGTATCGACGAAGTCGAACATGTGTCCAGTATGAAGAGGGCCTGTGACAACGAAGCGGGCTGAGTCCCGCTCCTCGAGAAACTTCCGTCCTCCGAGACTCAGCGAACCGCCCCTCTCACCCCACCACCCGGCCAGCTGCTCCCTCACGCCACGACGCGCAGCGAACCGCTACGCCTGAAGTCACCCCAGGGAGGAAAGCACCGCCAACGCGAGCGAGCTGCACGGCGTGCACCGCCGCCGTGCCCCGGCAGTCCCAACGCGCATCCAGAACAGACCAGACCGAAGCGATGTCGTGGCTACGCTGACGGCGCCCCATGAACCTGCGCCACCACCACACCGACTCCGGCGGGCCCCCGGCCTCGATCGACGAGATCCACGACGGCGTCGCCGTGGCATTGGCCACCGTCGAACAGCAGTACACCGCCAACCGGCGGACGCTGGTGACACTGCTTGCGTCGATCGGCCAGCCGGTAAGCCTTCCCGAGATCATGGAGCGCGAGCCGCAGTTGGCCCAGAGCTCGGTGTATCGAAACCTGGGCGTGCTCGAGCAGGCCGGCGTGGCGGTGCGCATCGTCACCAACGACGAGTTCGCCCGCTTCGAACTGGCCGAGGCCCACGGCGGGCACCATCACCACCACCTGATCTGTTCGTCGTGTGGGGCGGTGGAGGACTTCACGTTGTCGAGCGGGGTTGAGGCCACCATCGTTCGGGAACTCGAAGAGTTGGCCCACCGGCACGGGTTTGTCCCCTCAGAGCACCAGGTGGACCTGGTCGGCCTGTGCGCCGACTGCCAGTAGGGGCCGACCGCGTACGCTGCAATGAGAATGGGTATCATCCTTGGATGCACCCCAGCGCCCCCACCCCCAACCATCGGCGTGGATGGGCGCTGCTTGCCTTTGGTGTCACGGCACTCGGTCTGACGCTCGGCGCCTGCAGCTCAACCGACACTGCCGACGCACCGCGCGGCGACTGCCCGGTGGAACCCGTCAGCGTCGTGGCCACCGTCAACCAGTGGGGCCAGATCGTCGAGCAACTTGGCGGCGACTGCGTCACGGTCGACTCGATCATCTCCGGTTCGGCCGCCGATCCCCACGACTACGAGCCGACACCCGCCGACAGCGCCGCCTTCGAGGACGCCGACCTGGCCGTGCTCAACGGCAGCGGCAGCGCCGGCCAGCCGACCGCTGCGCAGTGCATCCGCCAGCGCATCTTCATCGACCGGCGCCAGTCGCTGGCGGTGATCACGCTGTCGGCATTCCCGCAATTGCCGCATGTGCCGGCGCCGATGCCGGATCGCGAGGGTGAGGTGGTGCGGTTCACCGACGCGGTCCGCGACGTCGTCCGCTCCGGCCTGCGGACGACCTTCACCTATACCGTCGAACTGCGCCTCCGCGTACCCGCGTGGGTCGACCGCACGATCGGCACCGCGGTCGTTTCGACGACAGTGGAATACGACAACCTCACGCGGCGCCACAGCATCTCCCGCACGCTCGACGGACGCATGGAGGAGTCCCGCGTCGTCGAAGACGAGGCGATCGTGCGCCAGATGATGACGAGCTTCGATCGCCTGCCGCTGTTCGATACCAAGCTCCTGGAACAGAACCGCGAGTACTACGTCGTCGTGCGCGCCGACGCCCGCCCTCGCAGCGGCGCCGCCTTCTGGCCGTGGGGCGGCAGCACGTCGGGCTCCGCCCGCTTCACCTTCATCCCCTAGGGACGTCGATGACCTGTGCAGCAGCAGGTTCCCGGGCGGGGGTTCGCACGGGCCTGGCGGCGCTCGAGGCGCGAGGCCAGCAGCGACAGCAGCCAGCAGATCACGAAGTACAGCGACGCCACCACACTGAACACCAGCAGTGGCTGGAAGGTGGCGTTGTTGATGATCTGCCCGGCGCGGGTGATTTCGGTGAAACCAATGATGGCCGCCAGCGACGTGCCCTTGATGATCTGCACCATGTAACCCACGGTGGGCGCCACGGCAATCTTCATCGCCTGGGGC
>ERZ1026800.2398-NODE-2398-length-10230-cov-2.813422_pt1 | contig 10230 bp, 9 predicted proteins | sample MGYA00520873_ERZ1026800 | MGnify/ENA primary metagenome ERZ1026800 (study PRJEB33270, sample SAMEA104284475) | anaerobic digester metagenome | biome: Anaerobic digester microbiome; feature: mesophilic sludge digester; material: Anaerobic digester biomass | place...
ACGTACGGAGCATTCGCACGTGCGGCGTTCTGCTCGCACTGCCGCTTCTGCTTGTCAGCCTCGCACTGCCGGGATCGTCCGCTTCAAAGGTCACGTTCGACTCTGCGGGCATCGCCATGGCGGACGGCAAGCCGTTCTTCCCCGTAGGAATCTACGTCTATAAGCTGAACTCGGACATCATGGCCGACCTCCACGAGCAGCAGTTCAACACGATCGTGAACATCTCGGGCGGCTTCGAGGCCGGTCAACTCGACTACATCCACCAGCACGGCCTGAAGACAATCGTGCCGTCGTCCACCGAATGGGTCAAGGCGGCGAAGGATCACCCGTCGCTGCTCGCGTGGTATCTGACGGACGAGCCCGAAGGCCGGGGCGACGCGGCCGAGGCGGAACGGAAGCGGTATCTGGAACTCAAGCAGACCGACCCCGCGCACCCGATCGGCCTCTGCCACTACAGCTTCGCGGCGATCGAACGCTTTAAGGACGCCTGTGATTTCACGATGTCCGACGTGTATCCCGTGACAGCAGCCCGGGATGTCCCGCTGGCGAATGTGGGGGTGCATCTTGACGAGATACACCGCGTCCACGGAAGAGGCTTCCCGGCGTGGGCGTGGATTCAGGTGTTTGGCGGCCCGAACACGGACGGCGGCAAGTGGGCGGTTCCTCTTCCGCACGAGGTCCGTTGCATGACGTACATCGCGCTGGCGCACGGGGCGACAGGCATCCTCTACTTCTCGTACTGGCCCCAGGCGCAGCAGACCTGGCAGTCTCTCAGACCTCTCAACGCGGAGATTCATCGCATCTATCCCTGGCTCACAGCGCCCGGAAAGGAGTTGAAACCCGCGTCGAGCAGCGCGGATGTCCACGTCCGCGCCCGCGATCTGGGCAACGGCGGCATCGTGATCGCGGTGAACACCCGGCCGCTTTTCACCACCGCAACCATCTCGCTGCCGGGGCAGAAGGGCCGATCGCTGACGCTTCCGTTCGAGAACCGCACGGTCAACCTGACGAAGGACGGCTTCACCGACCGGTTCGCACCCTGTGAGGCTCACGTCTACACCTGGGGCGATATCCCCCCGCCGAGCGCGAAGCGCTGAGATGGCGCGCTCACGCGGTGCGAGACAGCGCGGCCTTTGACTTCCCGCGAGCGCATGCTTGTGGCTATGAGGGGCGGAACGCCCGACATGGTGCCGGTCGCGCCGGACATGTCGAACATGATCCCCTGCCGCCTGACGCGCAAGCCTTTCTGGGATGTCTATCTTTATCAGGACCCTCCCCTGTGGCAGGCATACATTGATGCGGTCAAGCATTTCGGTTTTGACGGATGGCTGTGCGGGGTGCCCGTGGATGTGCCCGGTGACGGAGATGACCCGCCCGGGGGCTCACCCTGGCGCGAGGCCGTTGTCGAGCGCACTCCCGAGCGCATCTACACGCGCCTCCATCGCGCCGCGGAAGGCGGCGAGCAGTGGACGGACTGGTGCAACGTGTACTACGTTGCCGATTCGCCCACGCACTGCGTGCCCCTCTCGAAGGTTGGCCTGACCGCGAGGGCCCCGGCCGCGTGGGAAGACGCCGTTCCCCGCCGCGCATACTCCGGCGCCGAGGCGTTCCACGAAGCGAAGAGGCAGATGGGTGAACTCGGAGTCGTAGCGCTCACGGAGGGGCTGCCGGGACTGGGCCTGCAGCCCGAGGATATCTATCGATATTACGATGATCCGGACTCGGTGCTCACGCGATGCGAGCGCGAGCACAGGCGCATCGTGCGAAGGACCGAGGCCCTGCTCGCGCTTGATCCGGACTTCTTCCTCATCGGCATCTCGGGGTTCATGATCACGAACCCGGAGCCGATCTTCCGCCGCCTGGCTCTCGCGTGCCTGCAGGACTTGACCGCGCTGTGCACCCGCGCCGCCATACCGAGCCAGATCCACTGCTGCGGGCCCGAATACGACCTCGTCAGAATCTCCGCGCACGAAACAGACCTCTCCAGCATCAATCCGCTCGAGACGCCCCCCATGGGTGACTGCGACCTCGCCCGCGTCAAACGCGAGTTCGGAGACCGCATCAGCCTCATGGGCAACCTCCACACGACGAGCGTCATGCTGCACGGCTCGCCGGCCGATGTGCGCGAAGCATCGAAGAAGGCGATGGACGACGCGGCGGCGGGCGGCGGCTTCATCCTCTCGACCGGCGATCAATGCGGGCGCGACACTCCCGATGCTAATATCTTCGCCATGATCGAGACTGCAAGGACCCGGGGTGTCTACTGACCCCCGCTCCGAAACCCTGAACACGCCCGAGCTGCTTGCGCTGCTCAAGCGCATCCCCTCGTACACGCGGCTCCTGTATTCACTCTACCGCTCGCCGGATGTGCCGCGCCGCCAGAAGTTGCTTCTCACGGCCGGGCTCGGCTATCTTGTCTCGCCCGTGGACGTGATACCCGGCTTCATACCCGTGGCCGGACAGCTCGACGACATCATTGTCGCCCTCACAATCCTGCAGAGCGTGGTGAAGTCCTCGCCCGCCGCGCCTGTCGCGGATGCGCTGCAGTCCTCCGGACTCACAGCGGCGCAGATTGACCAGGACCTCGATGCGGCGAAGACCGCCGCAGTGGTGATCGCGCGAAAGACAGGACGGGCCGTCGCCAGGACAGGCCGCGCCGCTGGCAGCTTCCTCGTTAAAGCGGCAAAGGGGTTTGCGGAGATTGTGCGCCAGATGCGAAGGGACTGACGGGGGGCCGTCAGGACAGCGGGCCGTCTTCGAGACAGGCGCTCACAAGCTCCGACACGCTCGCGGTCGCAAGGCCCATGCAGGTGTCGGCGGCGCCGTAGTAGATCATCAACTCGTCTTCGTCCCGGAACCTGAGCGCCGCCGTCGGAAAGACCACGTTGTTCACCTGACCCACGCGCTCGTAGATCTCCTCCGGCCACATCAGACAGTCTCTGAGTTTGCCGATCACCCGCGCCGGGTCGGCCAGGTCGAGCAGCATCGCCCCCATGCTGTACTGAAACCCGTTCATGCTCTCGCGGCACCCGTGGTAGATGATCAGCCAGCCGGCCTCCGTTTTCACGGGCGGGGCCCCGGGGCCGATCTTCGCGCTCTCCCAGTAGCGCGTGTTGCGCTCGAGCACAAGACGGGTGCGCCCCCAGTGAATCAGGTCGGGCGAGAACGAGAGGTAGATGTCGCCCGCATCCCCCACGTTAGGCCGCTCCAGCCGCGCGTAGCTGCCGCCGATTCTCTCGGGGAACAGCACGCAGTTTCTGTGATCGGGAGCGGTGATATACCCGAGTGTCTCTATCGCGGAGAAGTCTGCCGTTCTGGCAAGCAGAATGCGCCCGCCCAGCCTGCTGGCGACGTTGTACGTGATGTAGAAGCTCCCCTCGATCGGCGTGATGCGCGTGTCGAAGATTCCCTCGTGCTGGACGTAGGGATACTCCTCCGGAGGGCGGACCATGTTCTCTCCGGCCACTCTGAAGCGGACGCCGTCGCTGCTTCTGGCCACCAGGAATTTCGGCGTCCAGTCGCTCACCCACGTGTTAACAAGCATCACGACCTCCCCGCCGTGAACGGCGGCGCCGCTGTTGAACACGCAGTTCGCCCGCTCAGGGATGTCGTTGACGGTCACAATCGGGTTGCCGGGATGGCGTTTGATGAGAGCGTTCACTTCGTTAAGCTTCCTTCCTCAGCGGTGCTGTGCCTGTGCTGAACAGGCCGCCCGAGTCTCAGTCGTAGATGGAGGTCGGCGTTGCGTTGTCCAGCGACCCGTCCGCAGGCATCGGCCGCCCGGATTCGTTGAACCTGATCGGCCGCTCGCAGATGTCGCAGTCGAACTCCGAGACAGACTCGAACACCGAGTTCACGTTGTTGCAGTAAGGGCAACGGATGTCGCGCCGGGGCTGTTTCTGCAGCCGGATCATCCACACGAACAGCCCGAGCATCATCACCGCGCTCAGCACAAGCAGCGGAACGCCCACCATCATCAGGCTGATTGTGAAGCAGAGCAGCAGCCCCACTCCCATAAGTGCGAGCAGCGGCTTGAGGACTCTATAGCAGTAGCCTTCGAGCTGCCTTATTGTGGCGTATTCGCCGCGCTTGATTGATGGTATCGCCTTCAAATCGTCAAACCTGTCTCCTGAGCCAGCGGAATTCTATCCGCGCCTTGTCAGGCTGTCAAACATACGGCGTGGGCGTCGTGTACAATGTCACTGCTAAGCTGAGACCGGGATTATGCGCGAGAAAGTGCAGCTCGAAAACCTGCTGCGGCAGAACACTCGGGAGGGAGAGCTCTACCGCAAGCTCGAGGACGGAGGCGTGCTCTGCCTCGCCTGCGGGCACAGATGCACGCTGGCGCCCGGGCGCTCAGGCGTCTGCCGGGTCCGCTTCAACGAGGGCGGTGTGCTGCGCGTGCCGCACGGATACGCGAGCGCTCTTCACGTTGACCCGATCGAGAAGAAGCCGTTCTTCCACGCCTATCCGGGCGCGCGAGCCGCCAGCATCGGAATGCTTGGCTGCAACTTCCGCTGCGGTTTCTGCCAGAACTGGGTGACCTCCCAGGCGCTCCGCGACCCGCTTGCCTTCGCCAGCGTCTTCCCCGTAACGGCCGGCGAGGTTGTGAACATGGCCCTCTCGCACGGCGCACGGGTCGTCACCAGCACCTACAACGAGCCGCTCATCACGAGCGAATGGGCGGTCGAAATACTCAAGATTGCGCACGGGCACGGTCTGGCCGGCGCCTTCGTGTCCAACGGGTACGCCACGAAAGAAGCGCTGGCGTATCTCCGACCCTGGGTCGAACTGTTCAAGGTGGACCTGAAGACTTTTCGGGAGGCGAACTACCGGACGCTGGGCGGAGATCTGAAGGGCGTGCTCGACACGATACGCGCGCTTGTCGAGATGGGCTTCTGGGTGGAGATCGTGACGCTCACCGTGCCCGGGTTCAACGATTCTCCCGAAGAGCAGCGGGACATCGCGCGCTTCATCGCCTCCGTGTCCCCCGACATTCCCTGGCACATCACGGCCTTTCATGCGGACTACATGATGCCGGACACCGCCAGCACACCGGCGCGGACGCTCATCAGGGGGTGCGAAATCGGCAGGGAAGAGGGCCTGCGCTACGTCTACGCGGGCAACCTGCCCGGTATGCCCGGAGGATGGGAGAACACCCGCTGCCACAACTGCCAGGCGCTCCTGATCGAGCGCCGGGGATTCACCGTCACGCGAAACGTCATCGCGGCGGGCAGGTGTCCTGCCTGCCAGACGGAGATCCCCGGCCGCTGGGACTAGAGAAAGCTCCTAGAAACGCCCCTCTTCCGCGTCCAGAACCTGCATCCACGTCCGCGCGTACACCCTGTCCGGGCAGGCCGAGCGCCTGAGGTTCTCGAAGTGGGCCTTCTCTTCAGCCGTCTGGGGGCCGCGGTTGCGCTGATCGAAGCACCACGCCATCAGATCGGCGTCGGAGTGAGCCGTATCCTTCGACCGCGCCCACCGCGCGACCTCGTCATCCGCTGCTCCGCCCGCGATCAGCGCCTTCATCTCTTCCGCGTCAATGCCCGTGAAGTCGAAGAACTGGCGATCGAGCGGGCAGTTGTAGTTGTACTCCCCGTTCGTGCCGACGATGGCGGCACGGCACTTGTCCACAATGCGGGCAAGGAGCACGTAGCCCCCCATCTCCTCAGCCGGGCTGCGGGGGAACTCTTTTGTCAGGTCTTTCGCCTGTGACAGGGCCATAACAATACCTCCAGCAGTGTGATGCCTTCAGGCCTTTTTCGGGGCCGAAGCTTTTCCGTTCTTTGTACGCGCCGATCCGTTCGTACCGTTCCTGACGCCGCTCCTGTACTTCAGCGCAGCCTCCACCAGCCCCCGGAAAAGCGGGTGCGCCCGGTTCGGCCGGGACTTGAACTCGGGGTGGAACTGCGAGGCTATGAAGAACGGGTGCGAGGGTAGCTCGATAATCTCGACCAGCCGGTAGTCCGGGGATACCCCCGAGAACTCCATTCCCGCCTTTGCCATGTCTGGCCGGTACGCGTTGTTGACCTCGTAACGGTGGCGATGCCGTTCGTAGACCAGCTCCTGTCCGTACAGGCGATGCGCAAGCGACCCATCCAGCAGCCGGCACGGATACACGCCCAGACGCATGCTGCCGCCCTTCTCCGTAATCCCTTCCTGCTCCGGAAGCAGATGAATCACCGGGTATCGGCTGTCCGGCGCGACCTCTTCAGTGTTTGCGCCTTCCAGACCGCAGACATTGCGCGCGAACTCGATGACCGCCATCTGCAGGCCGTAGCACAGCCCCAGAAACGGAACATCGTGCTCCCGCGCAAAACGGACGCTGGCGATCTTGCCTTCGACCCCGCGCCCGCCGAAGCCCCCGGCCACGATGATCCCGTCCGCCTTCCCGAGCACGCTCTCGACATCCTGCGACTCCAGCTCTTCCGAGTCGATCCAGATGATCTTGACGCCCGCCTCGTTCGCGACGCCGCCGTGCTTCAGGCTCTCCGCGATGCTGATGTAAGCGTCGCCGTTGCCCGTGTACTTCCCGACAATGGCGACTGTGGCCTGACGGCGGGGATGCTCCAGCGTCTCCACCATTGCGCGCCAGTCGGCAAGGTCGGGTTCGCGCTCTTCCAGACGCAACTTCTGGCAGACCAGCTTCGCGAGGCCCTCGTCCTCGAGCGCGAGCGGCACCCGGTAGAGCGTGCCCTCATCCAGCGCCTGGATCACCGCTTCCCTGTCAACGTCGCAGAAGAGCGAGAGCTTGTCGCGCATCTCGTCGGACACCGGCACCTTGCTCCGGCAAACAAGAATGTCAGGCTGAATCCCGATCTCGCGCAGCTTCATAACCGAGTGCTGCGTCGGCTTGGTCTTCAGCTCACTCCACGGCCCCACGCTCGCAATCAGCGTGACGTGGACGTACAGCACGTTCTCGTGCCCGGCGTCCTTGCGGAACTGACGGATCGCCTCCAGAAACGGCAGCCCCTCGATGTCGCCCACCGTTCCGCCAATCTCCACGATCACGACGTCCGCCGATGGATCCTGTCCCACCCGCTGGATGCAGCCTTTGATCTCGTCGGTGATGTGCGGGATGACCTGCACCGTGCCGCCCAGATAGTCGCCCTTGCGCTCCTTAGCGATAACCGCCCCGTAGATCTTGCCGGTGGTGACGTTCGAGTTCCGGTTCAGCGGCTCGTCAACGAAGCGTTCGTAGTGGCCGAGATCGAGGTCCGTCTCCGCCCCGTCGTCGGTGACGAAGACCTCCCCGTGCTGGTACGGGTTCATAGTGCCCGCGTCCACGTTGATGTAGGGGTCGAGCTTCTGCATCGTCACCTTGAACCCCCGGCTCTTCAGCAGCCGCCCGAGGCTCGCGGTCGTGATGCCCTTGCCCACGGAAGACACGACGCCGCCTGTCACAAAAATAAACTTAGTCATCTCCTGCCTCGCTCCTCACTCCGGCCGCCCCGTTCCCGGCCGGCTTCCTTGCCGTCAGACTGCCAAGATATTCGTGCGCGCGGATCACAGCCTCCGGCGCCCGCAAGCCGTCCGCAAGCCCGCAGGCGATCGCCGCGCTGAGGCGATCCCCGTCGGCCGCGGTCTTTCCCTCCCAGTCCATATCAAGCTGTTCCGTGCCAAACAGAAGGCATCTGTTCCCTTCGCTTGACCCCGTCCCGCGCACCAGCACCCAGTCCGCGCCGTCCCCAAGCAGCTTCTCCGCCGCCCTCGCCGCCCCGGGCATTCCGCCGATTTCGATGCCCGGCCACGCGTCCGCGCCCCTTGCGTCTATGCAGACGACCTCACAGAGCGGAACAAGCACGCGCGACAGCAGCTTCACTCCCCGCGCGGTCATCAACTGCCGGCCCGCGCTCACCCCCGTCACCGGGTCCAGCACCCATCTGCGCATCTCGCGCCGGCGGATGCGCTCGGCAACCGCGGTAAGCGTCTGATGCCGCGCCAGCATCCCGATTACGCCCGCGCCGGGTTTCAGCGCGGCAGCGGCATCCATCTGACGCGCCACGATGCGGGGGGGAACAGCGTGCACAGCCCTCACCTCTCCGTCCTTCGCGCGCGCCACCACGCATGCGGTCACGCATGCGGCGGTCATACCGAAATCCGCCGCCGTCAGGCTGGCGGCCGCCAGTCCCATCGTCCCCGAAGAGTCCGCCGCGCCAACCGCCGCGATGAACGGGGTCTCTGACGGCCTGCGGGGCGCCATCACCGCGGCTCGAGAAGCTCCCGGAGCGTCTCGATGATCCGCTCCGGCCTGTGCTCGCCTTCCGCTGCCTCTGCTTCTTCTCTCGTTGTCACCCCTCCCATCACGGCGACCGTATGAATGCCCGCGCGGTTTCCGACGGCGATGTCCGTGTCGAGCCTGTCGCCCACCATCGCCGCCTCGTCCCTCGACTTGCCCGTCAGTTCCAGAATCTGGCGGATGCAGTAAACCTCCGGCTTGCCGATCGTGATCGGCTCCTGCATCGCCGCCGTCGCCACCGCCGCCACAATCGAGCCGCCGCCGGGACGAAGCCCGGTCTCCATCGGGTAGGTCGGGTCGCGATTGGTGGCGATGAACGTTGCGCCGTGGAGTATCGCCTGCTGCGCGCAGTTGAGTCTTTCGTAGTTGAAAGACCTGTCCATTCCGACAACCACGAAGTCCGCGTTCAGGCAGTCGTCCGAATCAACGATGTGCATCCCCGCGCGCGTGAGTTCTTCCTTGCAGCCGTTCTCGCCCACCACGTACACCCTCTTGCCCGTGTGACCGAACTCCCTGAACCACAGAGCCGTTCCGTACGAACTCGTCATGAACTCATCAGCGGTGGCGGGAATGCCCATGCCGAGAAGTTTGTCGGCGAAAGTCTGCCGTGTCTGCGAGGCGTTGTTCGTGAGGTAGAAGACGGAGCATCCCCGGGCCTTAAGGGTAGCGATGGTTTCCGCCGCATACGGCTGGGGGTTGTTGCCGCGGTAAATCACGCCGTCCAGGTCGAATATATACAGGGCCCGGTTCACGTAGACGGATGATAGGCACATTTTGCGGCAAAGTCAATGGCCGCTTGCCCGAGTTTTTGAAGCGATCTGCTCCCGCGGACTGCAGCGGGAGCCCCTGACGCGCTACTGCACGGGGCCGAGGAGGATGGCGCCCTCCATCTGGCGCGATACTCCCCTGACTTCAACCTCAGCGACGATCGTCTGCTCGCCGTCCGCCGATCCCGCGGGGCGCCTCAGCTTGAATTCGATACGCGCCGTGCTGCCCTCTGAGCGCACGGAAAACTTCTGCGTGTCTTTCGCTACTCCCGCCATCAGGCTCTGCGGAAGAACCAGCCGCGCGGTTCCGTTCAGGGGCCCGTTGGTGTTGTTCTTGACCGAGACGACGATCTTGCGCTCCGCGCCCGGGACCAGGGGTCCGGACCCCGTATCGAGCGCGGCTTCGAAGGGCTCCACGACATCGAAACTCGAAACCACGCGGGCCTTCCGCCCGTCTTCGAGGTTCATTTCGCCGAGCACGGAGAAGGTTCCGAGTGGCATGGTCTCCGGAAGGTCCGTCGAGAACCCCCACTTGATGCCCTTGCCCGGCTGAAGGACACCGCCGCGCACGCGAAGCGCGTTCAGCAGATCGGCCACGCGAGGCTCGCCGCCTATGGTGAAGTTGCTGTAGGCGAGCGGTTCCGTTCCGGTGTTGCCGGCATGGAAGTCCAGGCTCAGGGTCTGCCCCGCAATCAGCTTGCGGTCCTTCATGCGGATGTCGAGCTTCAGCCCCTCGATGGCCACAGGCTGAATCTCGTCCTTCAGAACGATGGCCTTCAGCGCCGCACGCGGCTCCGCGGGGATCATCTTCGACGCGTCGGAAGCGAGGCTTATGCCCGCTCCCACAGCCAACACTTTGCCGTCCTCATAGACAAGCCCTTTCGACGGCGCCGCCGGAATCTCGAGCTCGATCACCGTGCGCGCCCCCTCTGTTCTGAATGCCGCCCTGGCGTCCAGCACCACGGGCGATGGCTCAGCGGCCGGGGCCTGAAGCGCGTTGTGCAGAAGCACAGTCACCTGCGGCGCGCTCGTGCTGGTCACCGTCCTGACCTCGAAATTGTCCGCGCCGGCGAGCCAGCCATCCGCGTTCGCATCCAGATAGAACACGGCGGAGGCGGTCTCGGGGCAGTCGGCCGCCAGATACAGACGCCCTGCGTCCCACGCCGCCGAAATGCTGGCGGCACTGTCGCCGGCGGGGAACGAGTGGAAGACGGTCCACTGGTC
>ERZ1026800.2401-NODE-2401-length-10218-cov-2.449014_pt1 | contig 10218 bp, 6 predicted proteins | sample MGYA00520873_ERZ1026800 | MGnify/ENA primary metagenome ERZ1026800 (study PRJEB33270, sample SAMEA104284475) | anaerobic digester metagenome | biome: Anaerobic digester microbiome; feature: mesophilic sludge digester; material: Anaerobic digester biomass | place...
GATCACATGTCGCAGCGATTGGTGGAGGCACAGACCAAAGGCGCTTCGGGTTTCTGGGCTACATGTCAAAGTACGAACCACTGTCATCGCAAGATCACCCCGGACGCGGCAGTGCCGATGTCCCTACGGCGCGCCCTGGACGGCGAGGGTGGTATTCGTTAATGCCCGGCGGAGACGGCGGTGCCGATGGATCCCCTTCCGAAGCCCAAACTGCAGGTCGAGATCCGCTCGGCATACCCCGAGTTCTTCCGGAAGTGGGACGGCCAGGGATTCCTGGCTCTGGAGAATGATGATCTCAGCCTCAGCCTGGCGGACAACCAGGCAGTAGCTGACCTCTTCGCTGATCGAGGGGTGCGACTGGTGGTGCTGAGCGCCTGCGAAACCGGGGTCAACGCGCTTGCGCCTGGCGACGACCTGATCGGGCTGGCGCGCGGTTTTTTCGCGGCGGGTACGCCTGCACTCGTTGTCAGCCTGTGGAATATTGACGACGCGGCCACTGCGCAGTTGATGGAGCACTTCTACACCCGGCTGCATGCCGGCGACGGCATCGCGGCGGCGCTGCGCGCCGCGCAGCGCCTGGGCCGCCTTCTCGGCCAGCCCGATGCGCCCTTTGAGCACAACATGTTCGAGAGCGACTCCTTCCGTCTGTACATCCTGTCCTTGCCCGGCGATCTGTGCCTGTTCCTGGCCGCGCCCCTGGACGCCCCCCTGGGTGCCGTCCGCCATAATCTCCGGCGCACGGGCCGGGAGTTGGCCGGCATCCCCTTGACGTAAGCTGCGTTAAATCCTGGTAGAGTCGAAATCTTAAGATTAGGTCCAGACGGGCGGTTTCAGAACACAAGATATAGAGCAACGAAACACCCGCCGCCCTAGATCTGGATTGCCCGCGATATTGCACCAACGACTATCCGCCCGTCCGGGCGGGATCGGCCCTTGCGCGAAAGCCCGGTCTTTGTTACAATGGCGGTGGACTGTAGCAGAGGGGGAGGAGGACACATCTTGCCGGCCTCACGCGACAAAGATGTCGTTGCCGGCCAGAAGTGCACCGCGACAACTTCCAAGCGGGTGTGGCGTTCTGGCCTGTTACCCCTATAAATTGCCTTCACTTTCCTCTACCTCACAGTCCATCATATGTCGTCAGCATCAAGCCGGTATGACCGGCTCATAGTGCACGGAGCTGCACACAAGACTGGGTGCCTGGCACTGCGCCTGAGGGCCAGACGGCCTGCTTGGGCGCGCAAGAACACGGTTATCACGGGGGACGCGTTGGGTTCCAAGGATCTGGACTTGACACCGGATAGGGCACTCGGGGCCGCAAAAAAGCAGTGGCAGGCCGCCCTGGGAGAACTGGAATTGCAGATGACACGCGCCACCTTTGATACCTGGTTGCGCGGGACCGAGGTCATCGCTTGCCAGGAAGATGTGTTTACCGTCCACGTGCGCCATGCCTACGCCGTCGATTGGCTGCAGAACCGGCTCCTGCCGTCCATCAAGGGCACCCTGGAGCGGCACGCCGGCCCCAATGTTCAGGTCATCTTTACCGCCAGTGGTCCGGGAAACGGAGATTATCTCACCCTGGTGCCTGAGCAGGTCCACGACGAAGAGGATGCGGAGGACAGGCCCTCGCCGGAAGGCAACGGCCGCCCCTCCTGCGTGTTGAATCCCCGTTATACCTTTGACAGCTTTGTCGTCGCCGCCAGCAATCGCCTGGCCCATTCGGCTTCGCTGGCCGTCGCCGAAAACCCGGCCCACGCCTACAACCCGCTGTTCATCTATGGCGGCGCCGGGCTGGGCAAGACGCACCTGCTCCACGCCCTGGGGCACGAGGCGGTAAAGCGGGGCCTGTCCGTGCTCTATACCTCGTCGGAGACTTTTACCAACGACCTCATCACCGCCATCCGCGGGCAGCGGACGAAGCGGTTTCGGGCCAAGTACCGGAACAACGACCTGCTCCTCCTCGACGACGTGCAGTTCTTTATCGGCAAGGAGCGCACCCAGGAAGAGTTCTTTCACACGTTCAACGCCCTCCACAGCACGGGCAAGCAGATCGTTCTCTCCTGCGACCGGCCGCCCCGGGCCCTATCGGCCCTGGAGGACCGGCTGCGCTCGCGCCTGGGCTGGGGGCTCATCGCCGACGTGCAGCCACCCGATTTCGAGACGCGCATGGCCATCCTCCGCGCCAAGGCCGAGGCGGCGGGCGTCTACGCCAGCGACGATGTCCTGGCCTCTGTGGCGCGCAAGGTCCCGGGCAGCGTCCGCGAGCTGGAGGGGGCCTTTAACTGCGTCGTGGCTCGCGCGCGCCTGTTCCGGACGCCCCTCGACCTGGAGGTGGCGCACGCAGCCCTGGATCGAATCATGGCCCGCAGCGCGGTTCCATCGCCCGAGCGTATCCTGACCACCGTCGCCAGGCACTATGGCCTCGAGGAAGAGGACCTGACAGGCCCAAGCCGCCGCCGCCAGGTGTCGGTCCCGCGGCAATTGTGCATGTACCTCATCCGCGAGGTGACCGAGACGTCCCTGCCAAAGATAGGCGCGCTGCTGGGCGGGCGAGATCACACGACCGTGCTGCACGGCTGTGAGAAGATTGGTGCCCAGATCGAGAGCGACGAGGATCTGCGGCGCAACTGGCTGACCATCAAGGAGTCGCTCTCCGACAGCAAGGGCTAGCCGGCCGCTTCCAGGGAGGGAAAAACGAGGCCCCACCGGGATGGTGGGGCCTCGGCGGTTTGTGGCTCAGCCCTCCAGGGCTTGCAGCCGCGCCTCCAGGCGGGACTGGCGCTCTTGCTGCTCCGCCAGGCGGTCGCGCTGCTGCTGGACCACGTGGGCGGGCGCCTTGGACGTGAACGATTCGTTGGCCAGCATCCCCTGGGCGCGCCGGATCTCTTGCCGCGTCTCGTCCAGGGCCTTTTGCAGGCGGGCCGTCTCTTGCTCCAGGTCCACCAGGCCGGCCAGGGGCAGGTAGGCCTCCACCCCGTCGGGGGCAACCAGGGCCACGGCCTGGCGCGGCTTCTCGGCCAGCGTCGAGGCCAGCGTCAACTGGGCATCGTCCACCCTGCCCAGGAAGGCGAGGAGCCGCCGCTGCGCCTCCAGCTCTGGCAGGCGGTCGCCGGCGCTGATGATTGCCGCGATGGGCCGGCCGGGCGTCACCTCGTACTCGGCCCGGGCGTTGCGGATCTGGCGGATGAGGTCCATGAGCAGCGCCATGCCGCCCTCGGCCTCCTCGTCGATCTCGCCCTCGGCGGCCTCGGGCCAGGGGGCGATGATGAGAGCTTCGGGCCACCCCTCGCCCTCCGGCCAGGCCGCCTTCAGGTACTGCCAGATCTCTTCGGTGACAAAGGGCATGTAGGGATGCAGCAGCCGCAGGCCGCCGTCCAGGACGCGTACCAGGGTGGCCTGCGCCCTGGCCCGGGCCGCGGGGTCGTCGCCGTAGAGCCGGATCTTGCAGGCCTCGATATACCAGTCGCAGAACTCGTTCCACAAAAAGTCGTTGATGCGCCGCCCGGCCTCCCCATACTGGAAGCTGTCAAACAGGGCGGTCACCTCGCCGATGACCCGGTTGAGCCGCGACACGATCCAGCGGTCTGGCAGCTCGGCCGGTCCCGCCTGCCCGGGGGCCGGCGCGGATTGCAGGTTAGAGATGACAAAGCGGGCCGCGTTCCAGATCTTGTTGGTAAAGTTCCGCGCCCCCTCCAGGCGCCGCGGGTCCAGGTTCATGTCGCTGCCCGGCGTGGAGCTGGTGAGGAGCGTGTAGCGCAGGGCGTCGGCGCCGATGCGGTCGATAAGCTTTAGCGGGTCATACTCCTCGATGTTCTCCATGGACTTGCTGATCTTTTTGCCCGTTTCGTTCCTGACCAGCCCGTGCAGGTAGACCGTCTTGTAGGGCGCCTGGCCCGTCATCTCGATTCCCAGCATCATCTCGCGCGCCACCCAGAAGAACAGGATGTCATAGCCGGTCTCGCGCATGTCGGTCGGGTAAAAGCGCCGCATGTCGTGGGTGTCGTCGGGCCAGCCCAGGGTGCTAAAGGGCCACAGCCCGGAGCTGAACCAGGTGTCCAGGACGTCCGGGTCCTGGCCGATCTGGTCGCTGCCGCAGTGGGCGCAGCGGGTCGGGTCCTCCATCTGGCACGTCTGCTGGCCGCAGTTGTCGCAGTACCAGACCGGGATGCGGTGGCCCCACCAGAGCTGGCGGCTGATGCACCACGGGCGGATGTTTTCCATCCAGTTGTAAAAGCGGCGCTCCTCCCGTTCAGGGATGATGGTCGTCTCGCCCCGGCGCACGGCGTCGATGGCCGCCTCGGCCAGCGGCTTCACGTTCAGGAACCACTGGGTGCTGATGCGCGGCTCGACCACGGTATCGCAGCGCTGGCAGTGGTCGACGCTGTGGTGATAGGGCTCCACCTTGACCAGCAGCCCCTCCTTCTCAAAGTCGCGGACCACGGCGTCGCGGGCCTCGTAGCGGTCCATGCCCTCGTAGGGGCCCGCCAGCTCGTTCATCGTGGCGGTGTCGGTCAGGACCGTGATGGCCTCCAGCCCGTGGCGCAGCCCCACCTCGTAGTCGTCGGGGTCGTGGGCGGGCGTGATCTTGACCGCCCCCGTCCCAAACTCCGGATCGACGAACTCGTCGGCCAGGATGGGGATGCGCCGGCCCATGATGGGCAGGACCGCCGTGCGGCCGATGAGGCGCGCAAAGCGCTCGTGCCCCTTGTGGGTCGCCACGGCCACGTCGCCCATGATGGTCTCGGGCCGGGCGGTGGCCATCTCGATGAACTCGGTGGCACCCTCGGCCCAGCGTCCGCTGCCCCACGGGTGCTCGGGCCCCTGCCAGTCGTCGTTCACGATGGGGTAGCGTATGGTCCACAGGTGGTCGTCGTGCTCCTGGGCGATGGCCTCCAGGTCCGAGATGGCGCTCTCGCAGCGCGGGCACCAGTTCACCAGGTAGGCGCCGCGATAGATGAGCCCCTTCTCGTAGAGACGCACAAAGGCGGTGCGCACGGCCCGGCTCAGGCCGTTGTCCAGGGTAAAGCGCTCCCGCTCCCAATCACAGCTCACGCCCAGGCGCTTGTGCTGCTGGGTGATGCGCGCGTGATAGATGTCCTTCCACTCCCAGACCTTTTCCACGAACCGCTCGCGCCCCAGGTCCTGGCGCGTGATGCCCTGCCGGGCAAGCTCGCGCTCCACCACGTTCTGGGTGGCGATGCCGGCGTGGTCGCTGCCCGGCAGGTAGAGCGCCTCGTAGCCCCGCATGCGATAGTAGCGCGTCATCAGGTCCTCGACGGCGGCGGTCATGGCGTGGCCCAGGTGCAGCGCGCCGGTGACGTTGGGCGGCGGCATGGTGATGCACCACGCCGGGCCATCGGCCCGGGCCAGCCCTGTTGCCAGGAGAGTCTCGGGCCTGAAGTACCCCTTCGACTCCCACCACTCGTACAAGCGACGCTCGGTGGTGTCAGGATCGTAGGTTTTGTCCATGTCTGTAGTTGTCCTTTGGTTCATTTTCGTTCCTTTCCCAAGAGGTTGGGCCGATAGGCCGACAGACGCTTTCTGGACGTTAACGTCAGCGTCGTCCATCGTCACCACCTCCTTTCCTGGCCACGACGATCAGTCGCTTGCTTCCGGCAGTATACGGGCTGCCGTCCACGTCGCCATAGAGAGCCAGGGGCTCCAGGTCTGCACGCCGCAGCATGGCCGTTATTTCGGGTGCGGCGTAGTGGCGCACCGAGTGGGTGATGCTCTCGGCCCGCCCGTCCTCCAGCCACGTGTACGTGGTCGTACAGCGGCTGGTCACCGGGTCAAAGTGCGTCTCTTCCAGGATGGTTGCCTCGCCGTACCTCTGCGACGACGCCGGACGGAGCTCGCCACCATGCGCCTGTCGGTCGCGGTTCGGCAGGTCCAGGAACAGGGCGCCACCCGGCCGCAGGATGCCACAGATCTGGCGCAGCACCCCCTCGTTTTCGGCCTCGTCAAAGTATCCGAAGCTGGTGAACAGGCTGACACAGGCATCGAACTCTTGCCCGAAGGGCAGGAAGCGCATGTCGCCCAGGACCCACGCGGCCTTGTCCGTGGCTTCCCGGGCGGCCTCCCGCGCCCGGCCCAGGAGAACTGCCGAGCGATCGAGGCCGGCGACGCTGTAGCCCAGGCGCGCCAGGATCACGGCGTGGCGGCCCTGGCCGCAGCCCAGGTCCAGGATGCGGGCGCCAGGCCTGGGATCGAGGAGCGCCAGGACCCCGGCCACCTCCTGATCGGTCCCTTCCGGCGTCACCTTTGTGGCGAACAGCCGCAGGTATAGATCTCCGAAGTACGTCTCCCACCAGCTCATTACTCTTCTCGCACTGTAGGGGCGAACCCTTGCGGTCGCCCAACCCTTGCGGTCGCCCTGTTGGGCAGGTGCAAGACCTGCCCCTACCCCGAATGATTGAGGTGATACGTATAAAAAAAGCCCTTTCGCCGACAAGGACGAAAGGGACACCTCTCGCGGTACCACCCTGCTTAGCGCTCGGCTCCGGCCTGCAGCCACCAGCCCGGTCTTTCGCCGACCGCTCACTCTAAGGCGTTAACGGGCCTGCCCGTGCTGATCTACGCGGCACTCGACCTTCAACCAGCCAGCTCCCAGGCGACCTTCGGCGGATGGCTACTGTAGGGGGCTTGCAGCCGGTGACCCCCCTCTCTGCCCAGTCGTTCACCAGGGCCCGTCCGCCTACTCCTCCTGCTCGTCGCTTTGTTTTGCCTATGTCGATATCGGTCGGGGCGAGCCCGGCAACAGACGCCCGGCCCCCCGCTGTTGGGCGAAATTATATCCGACTTTCACGTATCTGTCAAGTGGGTTTGACAGATAACCACCCATGAAGTATAATCCGTTCGTTTGCAAGAACTCGAGCCTGCGAGCGAACCATTGGAGGAAGCGCAGAAGAGATATGAGAACGAGAAATAATGTCCTCATGATCGCAATCCTCATCCTGGCGATCATTGCCGTGTACGTGGACCTGCCCAACAGCCCCGGATTGCACATTGGGCCCCTGCAACAGGACTTTCGGATTCGCCAGGGCCTGGACCTACAAGGTGGTTTGCAGGTCCTGCTCCAGGCTGACGTAGAGTCGAGTGCGGATCTGGAGCCGGGTGCCCTCAGCGTGGCGGCGTCCATCATCGAGAACCGCGTCAACGCCCTGGGCGTCGTGGAGCCCCTGGTCCAGACCCAGGGTGAGCAGCGGATCATCGTCGAGCTGCCCGGCATCCAGGATCCAGACGAGGCCATCGCCACCATTCGCGAGACCGGCCTCCTCGAGTTCGTCGACGCCGGCACCCGCTACCTGCCGCCCATGACCGTGGTCCAGACCACCTATCCGCAGCTCGCCTCGCAGGGCGCCGAAACCCACAGCACGGATGGCGAGACGCCCGCCACGGGCACCCCCACCTCCACCCTCGAGATCGAGCCTCCCGCGGAGGCGGTTACGCCCACGGAAGACGAGACGGGAGACGCTGCCGCGGGCGAAGAGACGGCCCCGCCGCCCGACGACCGGCCGGTGGTCACCGACACCGTGTTTGCGACCGTGCTCACGGGCCAGCACCTGCAGTCGGCCTACGTGCAGCGCGACGAGCAGACGGGCGAGTTCCTCATCGGCCTGGAGATGACCGACGAGGGCGCCCAGATCTTTCAGACCTATACCGCGCAGAACATCAACACCTACCTGGCCATCGTCCTGGATAAGGAAGTGATCTCCAGCCCCGTCATCGAGACGGCCATCCCCGAGGGGCGCGCCGTGATCCGGGGCAGCTTTACCCTGGAAAGCGCCCAGCAGTTGGTCATCCAGCTTCGCTACGGCTCGCTGCCCGTGCCCCTCCGCGTGGAAACCACGCGCACCATCGGCCCGACCCTGGGCCAGGACTCGGTGCAGCGCAGCATGCAGGCCGGGATCGTCGGGCTGGGCATCGTCCTGCTGTTCATGCTCATCTACTACCGGTTGCCGGGGCTCCTGGCCGACCTGGCCCTGATCCTCTACGGCCTCCTCAACCTGGCCGTCTACAAGGTGGGCTGGCCCATCCTGCTGGTTATCAGCCTGCTGTTGATCATCAGCTACTTGCTCGACCGGCGGGACGTCTGGCCGCTGGCCCTGGGCGGTGTCCTGCTCGTGGTGACCTTTGGCCTGATGGCCGCCGGCTTCATGGGCGTCACCCTGACCCTGCCGGCCATCACCGGCTTTATCCTCTCCACGGGCATGGCCGTCGACGCCAACATTCTCGTGTTCGAACGGATGAAGGAGGAGCTGCGTGCCGGGCGCAGCCTGGCCTCGGCGATGGAGGCGGGCTTCAGCCGGGCGTGGACCTCCATCCGCGACTCGAACATCTCGACGCTGATCACCTGCGCCATCCTGTTCTACTTTGGCTCGACCTTTGGCGCGGGCACGGTCAAGGGCTTTGCCGTTACCCTGGCCCTGGGTGTGGTTATCAATATGTTCACGGCCATCACCGTGACCCGGACCTTTATGCGCCTGGCCCTGCAGTGGGCCGGTGAGAAGCTCGAAGAGAGCCGCGTCCTGTTGGGCGCCTAGCCGGGCAGGTGAGGGAGGTTTCGCCATGTTTGGAATCGTAGACAAACGACATTGGTACTTTTTGCTGTCGGCATTGATCATTATCCCCGGCCTCATCGCCATGGGATATTCCATCGCCACCTTTGGCTCGCCCATCAAGCTTGGGATCGACTTCACGGGCGGCGCCCTGCTGGAATTGCAGTTCGAGCAGGAGCTCTTGCCAGGCGAGGTGCGCGACGTGTTCGTCGACCGGGACTTTCCCGATACCACCGTGCAGAGCACGGGCGACCGGACCGTATTGATCCGCACCAAGCCGCTGGATCCAGAGACCAAGGATGCGCTGGAAAACGAGCTGGTCAACCGCTTTGGCCCCATGGAAGAGCTGCGGTTCGAGTCGGTGGGTCCGGCCGTCGGCGCTGAGGTTACCCGGGCCGCGGGCATCGCCGTCGGGGTGGCCGCCCTCTTTATCCTGTTGTTCATCATCTTTTCTTTCCGCAAGGTGCCCAATGCCGTGCGCTATGGCGTGTGCGCCATCTCGGCCATGCTCCACGACATCCTGGTCACCCTCGGGCTCTTTTCCATCGCCAGCCTGACCCTCAACTGGCAGGCCGATGCCCTGTTCCTCACGGCCCTGCTGACGGTCATTGGCTTTAGCGTGCAGGACACCATCGTGGTGTTCGACCGCATCAGGGAAAACATTCCCAAGCGGCGCGGCGAATCCTTCGAGACCGTGGTCAACCGCAGCCTCCTGGAGACCATCCACCGCTCGCTGGCCACTCAGCTCAACGCCATCTTTGTGCTCGTCGCGCTGCTGCTCCTGGGTGGTGCGACGATGAAGCAGTTCATCGCCGTGCTGCTGGTCGGCCTGCTGTCGGGCACCTATTCTTCCATCTTTACCGCCGTGCCCCTCCTCGTCGTCTGGGAGACCGGGAAGCTCATCGGCCGGCCGCGCGAGGCCATCGCCTGACGGCGAAAGACGCGGCCCGGCAAGGGTTGCGAACCGGGGCATGAGAAATGTCGTTCTACCTTGACCGTCCGCTAAACCTGGCCCATCGGGGCGCCAGCCACGAGGCTCCGGCCAACACGCTGGCCGCTTTCCTGCTGGCCCAGGAGCTGGGCGCCGATGGCGTCGAGCTCGACGTGCATCTCAGCGCGGATGGCGTGCCGGTCGTCATCCACGATGAGCGGGTGGACACGACGACTAACGGCAGCGGCGCTGTCGCCGATCTCACGCTGGCGCAGCTGCAAGCGCTGGATGCCGGCGTGCGTTTCGACCCGGCCTTTGCCGGCGAGCGAATCCCGACGTTGGAAGAGGTGCTGACGACGTTTGGGCAGCGGCTGCTCATCAACATCGAGCTCAAGGCCTTTTCCAGGAGAGATGACGCGCTGGAGCTGGCGGTGGTGACGCTTGTGCGCCGTTTGGGACTGGCAGATCGGGTGTGGTTCTCCTCTTTCAAACCCTACGCCTTGACGCAGGCGCGTTCGTTGGCGCCAGAAATTCCATGTGGATTGCTCTACGATGCCCTGGGGATTGGCGCGCGGTTGCTTCGCCCGATAACGCCTCACGAGGCGTTGCATCCGCATCACGGATTGCTTTCCAAGGCGCGCATTGAGCGGGCGCACGGGCGAGGGCTGTGGGTGGCGGCATGGACCGTGGATGACGTGGCGCGCGCTAAGACTCTGGCGGAGTGGGGTATAG
>ERZ1026800.2402-NODE-2402-length-10214-cov-4.065232_pt1 | contig 10214 bp, 8 predicted proteins | sample MGYA00520873_ERZ1026800 | MGnify/ENA primary metagenome ERZ1026800 (study PRJEB33270, sample SAMEA104284475) | anaerobic digester metagenome | biome: Anaerobic digester microbiome; feature: mesophilic sludge digester; material: Anaerobic digester biomass | place...
CATCAGCAGCGCCCTGACCTTGGTTATATCAAACGTCTCTCCCTCTCCCGTGTCCTCACAGAAGGCCTCCACGAAAGGAATCCCGTCCTTGCGGAACAGGTAGAGGGGGCTGATCCTCTTCACCTGGATCTCTCCGTATCCCTGTCTCGGGTAGAAAATGACGACATCTCTTCCGTCATGGAGCGCCTTCTCGAAGATTCCCTCTCCCTTGGTCCCGTACGGAAGAGGCGTCACCATGCCGAACGGGAAGACCCCTTCCCTGCGTGCTTCTTTCCACTGGCTTTTCTGTTGAGGCACGACAGGGGTCATCCTGCCCCATCCGGCTCCCTCGCCGCTCTCGTCTTCGAGGATCGCTCCCCGGACAATCACGTCATTCTTGGACAGCTGGGCCAAAACTTCTTCCTCGCAATTTCCGGGAATCCGGTAAATCCCAGGCAGCACTTCGCTCAGTCCTCGGGGGGGCCGGTCATCCGTACGGGAAAGGACGAGAAACGTTCCCCGGAGTATGCAGGCCTCGGTGTGAGCGAGTATCCAGCCCTGGACGGTCTTTCCGACGTTGTCGGGAAGCTCGTGTCGCGAGATTCTCTCGAGGAACCCCCTGATCTTCTCAGCGTCCCATCCCAGGTGAAGCGCCCGGGTGATCGACCGTTTGGTGATCTGGTAGATGCTCACCACGTCGGAGCGCACGAGATCCGCCATCTCGCCCAGGTTCAGCAGATCGACGGGGTCAAAGTCTCCCGGCGCCAGGATCTCCATGTTCGGCTGTATGACGACATCCTCGCTGTAGGCGTGCAGAGAAACCTGGATCCTGCCGGTCTTCAGCGCGCTGAAGGTGTGTTCCGATAGGCGGAGCCACCGGCCGGAGTCGTCCCGCTGCAAGACGCCGAGATCCAGCCACTCTTCGATCAGCGAATGCACGATTCCGTCAGCTCGGACTTCATCGGGGTTTCGGCTGATGATGAAGAGTGTCAGAGCCCGTGAAAAATAGTCTTCACGGAGCGCCCTGTCCGCCATGATGGCATGCACCTTGTGGTCCAAGCCTGGATAGGGCCTGCACGACCGGATGAATCTCCACACGGGATACCTGGCGTCGCCGTCTGCGGCGAATTCGCTGCTCGCCTGCTGCGACACCCTCAGAACGCCTTTGGACTCACGGATGCATCCGAGCTCCACGAGCTCCCAATAAAGACGCTCATAATCTGCGACAGGGCCCAGCCTCTCTTCAAGGATCTGCCATCCCCGCTTGAAGGGTTCCATGCCCGCTTTGCAGCGTATGCCCGATACACGCAGGGTATTGAGCAGGGCAATGTGGCCTGAGATGCTCACCTTCCGGGGCTCTCTCCAGGTGAAATCACCGGTATTGCCCTGGTAGCGTTTGCGCTTTTCTTCGAGGAGAGGGTACATCGACGGCAAAAGGATGATTGGGTCTCTTCCCGAGAGCCCTCCCTGGAATACGATCCCCATGCTGCCGAGAAACGTGAGGTCCTGTCTGAGCTGTTCGTATTCCGGCAGATACAGCGCCGTGAGCAGGTCCCAGGATATGCTTCCGCCCAGCTCGTAGAGGTCCAGGAGTATGGCGGTCTGCCTGGCGGTGAGGCCTTCGAGAATTCTCTCGAGCCTGGCCTCGTCGCTCAGTCCCTCTGCGAGCTTGCGGCTGTCCGCCGTCTTCCCGAGTATGTGCGCGGAGAGGATCTCCACCATGTACGCCGGGATATGCGAAACGAGATCATAGGTCGATGTCACGCAACCCCCACTCCTCGATCGTGTATTTATATCCTTGCTCTGCCAGGAATATTTGCCGTTTGTGCGCGAACTCCTCTTCGGAGGTTCTCCTGCTCACCAGGGTGTAGAACGTGGAGACCCGGCATTTGGGTCTGAGAATCCTTCCCAGCCTCTGGGCCTCTTCCTGCCTCGATCCGAAGGTGCCCGAAACCTGGATGGCCACCGACGCATCGGGAAGGTCGATAGCGAAATTGGCCACCTTGGAGACCACCAGCACCGGAATCTCTCCTCCCCGGAAGGCGGCGTAGAGAGAGTCTCTCTTCGCATTGGGTGTAGAGCCGGTGATGAGCGGCGCCCGCAGCTTGTCCGCGATCCTTCTGAGCTGGCTCACGTACTGCCCGATGATCAGCACCGGCTCGTCTGGGTGCTGCTGGATGATCCTTTTTAACACTGCATCCTTCAGGATATTCTCTGAAGCGATCCTGAACTGGGCGCGGTCTCCCTGCATTACATACTCTCTCTGTTTTTCAGGGGAAAGCGGCAGACGGATCTCATAGCAGATCGCTTCCGCGATAAAGCCCTTCTGCTCGAGCTCTTTCCAGGGCACATCGTAGCACTTGGGGCCCACAAGCGAGAAAGCGTCCTCCTCAAGGCCGTCTTCGCGGATGAGAGTGGCTGTGAGGCCGAGCCTCCGCTTGGCCTGGATCTCCGTGGTGGCCCGGAATACCGGCGCCGGGACCACGTGCACCTCGTCATAGACGAGCAGCCCCCAGTTCCTTGCCTTCATGAGCTGCATGTGCTCGAACTCGCTTTGCCTGCTTTTACGGTAGGTGAGCATCTGATACGTGGTGACCGTGACCGGTCGCACCTCCTTTTTGTTGCCCGAATATTCACCGATGTCCTCGCGGCCCAAGGTCGTTTTGTCCAGAAGCTCGGTGATCCACTGGCGCACGGCCGAGACATTGGTGCACATGATGAGCGTCTGAGTTCTGGCCCGCGCCATTACCTCAATGCCCACGATGGTCTTCCCGGCTCCGCAGGGAAGCACAACGATTCCCTGCCCGCCGCGGATGCTTCCCCCTGCCCAGAAATGGTCGCAAGCCTCCTTCTGATACCGGCGCAACGCGAACTCCCGGCCGCCTGAGGTGACGTCTCTGACCGCAATATCGAGCCTGTCGCCCGTATCATAGCCCACCAGATCGTGGGCGGGGAACCCCGCCTTGATGAGCTGGTGCTTGAACCGGCCGCGCACCTGTTCGTCAATCGTGAATATCCGGGGCGACACCTGTCTCCGAACCATATCCCTTATGCCCGGCTTGGCCAGTATCTGATCCAGGAGCTCCGCCGATTTGACCTCGACAAGCAGCTCGCGGCCCTCGTGCTTCATCATGCGCACAGCGTCCCATCTCTCAAAGGCGTCACGAATCTTGAAGAGCACCCCTGACGGGACTTCATACCGGCAATATCGCCCGAGCGCTTGGAGAACATCCGTGTGTGAAATCCCGAGGGCGGCAGCGTTCCATACGCTCAGCGGGGTAATCCTGTAAGTATGGACATATTCGGGCGATTTTATCAGCTCCGCAAATGGGAGTATGGCATCCCGGGCACGCTCGAACTCGGGAGACTGCACCTCGAGGAGGATGCTCCCGTCACTCTGCACAATAATGGGTTTATCCTGTATAGACATTGGAATAAAACAGATTCACACAGATATAATCAAAACGCAAGGGGTCATTTCCCCTGTCATGGAGCCCTGCCGTCCTGAATATCAACCTCTGTCCGAGCAAGGGCATCGCCTGTGGCTCCTCCTTCTCGAGAAAACGCCGACGACCCGGGACCTCTGGGAAATTTACTGTTGCCAACCATTATCAAATGGCAGACAATATCATGATCCCATCATTCTTTGGAGAATAATGTATGAAGGCCCTAGAAAATAACCCGATGAACATAACGCATACAGATATCGTTGTGGGAATCCCTTCCTACAACGAGGCCGCCACCATCAGCTTCCCGACTTCTCAGGCGGCCCTCGGCCTCCAGGAGCATTTCAATCATATGGATGCGGTGATTATCAACTGCGACAACAACAGCACCGACGGAACAGGGAAGGTATTCCTGAACACGGACACCCGGGGAATACCGAAAATCTATCTCTCGACCCCGAAGGGGGTCAAGGGCAAGGGAAACAACTTCAAGAACCTGTTCCGGAAGGTGCTGGAGCTCAATGCAAAAGCGGTCGTGGTCGTGGACGCCGACCTCAAGAGCATCACGCCCCGGTGGATCAAGAACCTCGGAGAGCCTCTGTTCAACGATTTCGGGTTCGTTGCGCCACTGTATGTACGGCACAAGTATGACGGCACCATTACGAACAATATCGCCTATCCGATGACCAGGAGTCTCTACGGCAGGCGGGTCAGGCAGCCTATCGGCGGAGACTTCGGCTTTTCCGGGACACTGGCGGGCATATTCCTCAAAAGCGGCCTGTGGGATGAAGACGTGAGCCAGTTCGGCATCGATATCTGGATGACCACCATTGCCATGAACGAGGGCGTCCCCATCTGCCAGGCGTTCATGGGAAGGCCGAAGGTCCACAAGCCCAAAGATCCTGCTGCGGACCTCGGACCCATGTTCAAGCAGGTAATCGGCACCATGTTCAATCTCATGGTTGCATACCGGGACAAATGGAAGGCCACGAAATGGAGCAAGCCGACCGCCATATTCGGTTTCGGGCTCGGAGAAGTGGAGATGCCGCCTCCTGTCGCCGTAAACAGGGAGAAGCTCTACCAGCGCTTCCGGGAGGGATTTCATACCAACTGGGATATCTACCGTTCCATCTTTTCGTTCGAGAATCTCCAGAAGGTGCGGGAGATAGCATCCTTAAGCTTGGATCATTTCGAGATGCCGGTCACGGTATGGGCCAAGATACTTTTTGATTTCGCGCTGGCCTACCACAAACAGACCCTGGAAAGATCCCGGGTGATCGAGGTCCTGATCCCCCTGTATTACGGGATGACACTGTCTTTTGTCAATAAAACCCAAGGAATGTCCATACAACAGGCGGAGGAGTTTCTGGAGGATATGTGTCTGGTCTTCGAACAGACGAAGCCATACATCATAGACAGATGGAACTAATCGAAAAGGAGTAGCCCATGGCAAAGGTACTAATCGTTGACGATGAAAAGCATATACGGCTGCTGTATTCCGAAGAACTGAAGGAGGAAGGGTATGATGTTGCGCTGGCAGCCGACGGCAAAGACATCCTGCCGCGTATCGAACGGGAGCAGCCCGACGTGGTCGTCCTCGATATAAAAATGGTTTCGACAAACGGTCTGGATGTGCTGCAGGAGATCAGAAACAAGTACTACAATCTCCCGGTCATCCTCTGCAGCGCTTACGGGAGCTACAAGGTGGACATCAAATCCATTGCAGCCGATGCATACGTGGTCAAATCATCGGATCTGACGGAGCTCAAGAACAAGATAGCCCAGGTGCTGGAAACCTCGGTCCCTGGAAAAGAGTAGCGGTTTGCACATCAAGGCGGATCTCCACGTCCATACCAGGGCCTCCGACGGCGACCTCGACCCCGCAGAGATCGTTTCCCAGGCGCTGTACAGCGGCCTCGATGCGGTTGCCGTCACCGACCATGACACCGTGACGGGGACGGTGGAAGCTCTCGAGGCCGCACGCGGGCTTGGCATCGAGGTCATCGCCGGCGTGGAGATCAGCGCGGTCTTTGAGCCCGGTACGCTCCATATCCTCGGATATTTTCCCTCCTACCCCGAAGGCTTCGAGCAGGTACTGAGGCCCCTGCAGGAGGCCAGGGATCTCCGCTATCCCAGGATCGTCGGGAAACTGCGGCAGATGGGTATTGACGTCTCACTCGACGATATCCAGGAAATTGCAGGCTCGGCCCAGATCGGGCGACCGCACATCGCGAAGGCGCTCATTCGAAAAGGCTTTGTCAGAGATTTCGAAGATGCGTTCTCGCGCTACCTGGCAAAAGGCAGGCCCGCATATGTCGACAAGGAGAAGATGAGCTTTTCTGAGGCGATCCGGGCCATCCTCGATCACGGGGGAGTGCCGGTGCTGGCCCACCCGTTCACTCTGGAGCTTCCAAAGGCCGAGCTCCTGAGCTTCATACGCGAGCTCGTGGACTGCGGCCTGCAAGGGATAGAGATCTCCTATCCCGAGCATACCAGGGCGCTGAAGAGGCTTTTCGCCGAAATAGCCCGGGAGCACGGCCTGCTCGTCACCGGAGGCACTGACTACCACGGCCAGGGCCACGGGGGGCTGATGATCGGAGCATACGGTCTCGACAAACAGGGGCTCGAACTATTCCGGGAGCGGCTGTACCAGAAATCGGTTCAGTGAGCACTCCCTCCCGCTGTTTCTTTCCGACCCCTCCCGGCCGCTCCATGACCTTTTTCATGGAGATTTCACCCCCCAGGCTGTTCAGGCACATGGGGGCCGGGAGTCAGGCTCTCAAGGGCCGTGATCGTTCTGCGAATGCACTCCCGCCCGTTGTCTTTTCTCTCTTGACAGGCTCCGGCCTCTTGTCTATCTGAAAATGTGGCGAACATGCTGGGAGATAACGATCATCCCGCTGAAAGAGTCCTGTCATCACGCAGCCGTGAGAGGAAAACGACGCCGCTGGGAGAATGCCCATGTTTTCGAAGAATGTCCTTGACCAGGTGGGGAATACCCCCATTGTGTGTCTCAAGTCGGTATTGGGAGCCAATATCTTTGCAAAGGCCGAGCACCTCAACCCGGGCGGGAGCATCAAAGACCGGGTTGCGCTGTTCATGCTGGAAGAAGCGGCGAAGAGGGGGAGCCTCAAGCCCGGAGACACCATCGCCGAACCGACGTCCGGCAACACCGGCATCGGCATCGCGCTCGTCGGCGGCATGATGGGCCATAAGGTGATCATCGCCATGCCTGAGAACATGAGCGAGGAGCGCAAGAAGATCATCAAGGCGCTCGGGGCCGAGCTCATCCTCACTCCTGCGAAACAGAGCGTAGAGGGCGCGATCAACGCCGTCAGAGAGCTCCAGAAGAACCGCTCGGACATCTATATCCCCCAGCAGTTCGAGAACTCGGACAATCCACTTGCCCACTATTTGACCACAGGCCCGGAGATCTGGAGCCAGCTCCGTCATCATGTGGACATCTTTGTCTCCGGCCTCGGTTCGGGCGGCACCCTCGGAGGGGCGGGAAAGTATCTCAAGGAGCGCAACAGAGACACCATTATCGCGGCGGTCGAGCCCAAGAACGTATCGGCCCTGCTGGGCCATGAGCCCGGGCTGCACAAAATAGAGGGAATCGGTGACGGTTTCATTCCTCCGGTCCTCGATACGTCGCTCATCGATGAGGTCATCGAGGTGACGGACGAAGACGCGGTCGATACGTCGCGCATGCTGGCCCGCGGGGCCGGCCTTCTGGTGGGAACCTCTTCGGGAGCGAACGTGTGGGCCTGCATTCAGATGGCCAGAAAATACGGAAACGACAAAATCATAGCAACGGTGCTCCCGGACAGGGCGGAGCGGTACTTCAGCACCAGCCTTATTTAAAAGAGAAATTTATTTCCGTTTCCGTTCGACAAAATTTCCCCGGCAGAGGTGTTTCCAAGAGACACCTTCTGAGTTAATCTTGTATTATCGCTTTATTATATGATCATCATCGATGGCATTCGGGTTGCAAGAGGAGTGTACCCGAGAAGATTCCGATTTTTCAAGGATCCTTCTTCAGGGTTGCCTAACTCCCGCCTCTCAGTGAAAAGGATCTCCTCTTTGGATGAGGGAGATCCTTTTTTCCATTTGCGGCGCACCGCAGGGTCCGCGAGTATGACCGCATGATAATGACTGCACGGATCCCAGCTATGATGGGTTATAAAGATATCCTATACAATCTCCGAATTATTCACTATGATGGACTCGATGGAAGGCAGGGAAATCCGGCAGCCGGAGGCACAGCCTCCGGATATCAGCGTCATCATCCCCATGTACAACGAGCGTGAAAACGCCTCCGACACGATCCGGCGGGTCGCCGCCGCCATTGAACAATCCGGCCGGACCTACGAGATCATCCCGGTCAATGACGGGAGCAGCGACGACACTCTCTCTATCCTGAACACCATAGCCGACAGCAATACCCGCGTGCGCGTCGTGTCATACGGGCGGAACGGAGGCCGGGGCAAGGCCCTTCGGTACGGGTTGCGGTCGGCCCGGGGCCGCTACATCGCCACCATTGATGCGGATCTCTCCTACGATCCCGGGTATATCGTCGAGATGGCCGGTGTCCTCGACGAGGAGCACGACATCGACATGGTCCTCGCAAGCCCCTACATGAAGGGGGGCAGGACCGAAGGCGTTCCGCGCGACAGGCTCTTCATATCGCGCCTGGGAAACAGGATACTCCAGCTGGCCATACCCGGCGAGCTCCATACGCTCACCTGCATTGTCAGGTGCTATCGCAACGAGGTGATCAAAAGCCTCGATCTCGAATCCGACGGCAAGGAGATCCATCTGGAAATCCTCTCAAAGGCCATGGCAATGGGATACCGGGTGAAGGAAATCCCCGCGGTCCTTACATCGAGGAAAAAAGGCTCGTCCAAGTTCGCCTTCAGGGCGACCGCCTTGTCTCATATCGTCTTTACCGTCTTTGAGAGGCCGAGCCTTCTCTTCGGGTTTTTGGGCCTCATCCTCACGCTGATCGGATTTGGTTTCGGCATTTATATCATCGCCCTGTACTCTGTTGAAGCCTTGAATCCCAACAGGCCCCTGATCACCCTGATGATTCTGTTCATCCTGGGCGGCATGCAGATTCTCTCCTTCGGGTTCCTCGCCTCCCAGATCAATTACCTGCGAAGGGACGTGCTCTTGAGCCGCAAGGCCATTTCCCGCATACTCGAGCATCGGCCTGAGCAAAACGAATCTCCCCCGAGCGAAGGAAGCTCCCTGTCCGAGAAGAAATCCGCTTGACAACAGGTGTTATTCATGGTTCCAATATTTCCATTAGAGTAATATTGTCATACAATTGAGGAACCTTTTTCAGAAGCACCGCTTGTTCACAGGCGGGCGCCACCCCTTGCACCGGCGCCCTAGTATTATCTGAAAAAAGAGGAGGTAATCATGGCTAATCTCATTCTCGATGAAAGGGATCAGAAATTCGTCCTGTTCGAAATGCTCCAGGCGCAGAAGCTCTGCGATTTTCCGAAATTCACGGAGTTCTCTCAGGATATGTTCGAGATGATACTGAATGAAGCGCAGAAATTCGCCGTGGAGGAAGTGTTCCCTACCCTGGAAGAGTCGGACAAGCAGGGCTGCAAGCTCGTCGATGGACAGGTGCATGTCCCGGAGTGCTTCCACCGACCCTACAAGCTTTTCTGCGAGGCCGGCTGGAACTGCATGTCCGCTCCGCCCGAATTCGGAGGCCAGGGCCTGCCGTTCATCATGAGAATCGCTGCACACGAGTGGTTCATGCACAACTTCGCCTTTTCATCCTACCCGGGCCTCGGCGAGGGCGCGGCGCATCTGATTCATGTGTACGGCACCGAAGAACAGAAGCAGAAATATCTCCCGAAAATGAACAGCGGCCAGTGGGGCGGCACGATGTGCCTGACCGAGCCGAACGCCGGAACCGATGTCGGCAATCTGAGCACCAGGGCAATCCGCCAGCCTGACGGCACATTCCGCATCAAGGGCACCAAGATGTTCATCACCGGAGGCGACCAGGACCTCACCGAAAACATCATTCATCCTGTGCTCGCCCGCATCGAAGGCGACCCCGCCGGCACCAAGGGCATATCCATCTTCATCGTTCCCAAGTATCTCGTCAACAGCGACGGATCTCTGGGCAGGCGCAACGACTTCGAGATAGCCAAGATCGAAGAGAAAATGGGGATCCACGGCAGCTCCACCTGCGTGATCAACTTCGGCGACAACGGCGAGTGCTACGGTGAGCTGCTCGGGAACGAGCGCGAGGGCATGAAGGTCATGTTCCAGATGATGAACGAGGCCCGTGTGGCCACCGGCCTCCAGGGCGTCACGAGCGCCGGCATCGCCTACCTCCATGCGCTCCAGTATTCCAAGGAGCGTTTCCAGGGTTCTTCCCTCCTTGAGTTCAAGAATCCCGAAGCCCCGCGAGTGCCCATTATCGAGCATCCCGATGTTCGTCGAATGCTCCTGTGGATGAACCAATAGATGATGCTCCGCCAATTCAGAAGAATGCTAAGTTCAGGTTCTTTTTTAATTTTCAAAGACAGGATGAAAACGGTTTGGATAACCCTATATTGTTCAGAGAAATATCTTTAGACAGAGATGGGAAAATTGCTCAGGGAGATATGCCGGTGAATGTGTCTATGTTTGAACAGATTATCGACAGTAGCGGAAATGTCCTTGTTAACAGAAAAGGTAACATAGCTCATGTACTTGGGATGAATTTTGGTAATGACGGTTCAGGAACAAAATGTGTCTGATGCCATGCAGGTCATACGA
>ERZ1026800.2403-NODE-2403-length-10212-cov-4.723847_pt1 | contig 10212 bp, 10 predicted proteins | sample MGYA00520873_ERZ1026800 | MGnify/ENA primary metagenome ERZ1026800 (study PRJEB33270, sample SAMEA104284475) | anaerobic digester metagenome | biome: Anaerobic digester microbiome; feature: mesophilic sludge digester; material: Anaerobic digester biomass...
GGCGATGACAGCTTTTCGCCTGGGAAGGAAAAAGGACGCAATCGATCTTCTTCTCATGGAAACACCCAAGAACACCTATAGAGCCAATGGTCATAATCCTCAGTTGCCACGTACCGATCTACCGGTTTATCTGCCTGGCAATGGTGCGCTTTTATTGGCTATTTCGCTAATTGCTCAGGATTGGGATAATGCTCGGGATAATGCTCGTGATGATGAAGATTGGAAGATGCAAGCCGAGGGACTATTGCCGATTCCCTAGGGTTTTCGATACGTGGGCTTGAAGCGACGCGTCCTCATAGATGAAATCCCTTAGCCGTCGACTCTTGTGCGATATAATATTCGTACGAATGATAATCGTATGGATAATCCCATGAACCTTGTCTATGTATCATTTTGCCCCCAAAGCCAGCCTTAAAGCGATAAAGACCATAGAGTGGGTGATCAGGATTAGGCCCTGGCGCTACGCCAAACAAGTCATAGCTGCGACACCCATGCCGTTTCGATTCTTTTATCGCTGTCCATTGCAGAGCATAAGGCGCCATAAGATTGCGCCCTTCATTTGATGATGCTCCGTATAAATATGTCGCTCTATCCGCAGAAATCGATAAAAACATCGCGGCAAGTGGAAGGTTTTGCTTTTCAGCTATGAGAAGATGAACGGCCGCATCGTGGCAGTGCTGAACGAGCAGCGCGTCGAAAAAGCGTCTATCGTTATATACAATTGCATTTCGCCTGGCTGTTTGCTCGTACAATTTCATCCAGATATCGAGATCAGAGGCTTTTCCATGTCGTACATGTACACCACGTCGAAAAGAGAGGAGCGTATTGTAGCGCGTCTTCGGCTTCATCGCTGCAAGTATTTCGGATTCTTCTATATTTAGATCGATGATCATTGTGTCTGGTGGAAGAATATCGGTTGGTGCCTTATGCACCGCTGAATTGTCTAGGCCCCAGTTCATTCGCAGCTCGCGAAGGCGAGTTTCTGGCGGGCCCAGCCAATTACCTTTGGCATCGAATCGATCTTTGTCTTCTGAATATGGTGACTCCCATGGCAGATCCCAACGAATGAACATACATGATGGACCAAGAAGTTCTCGAAGCTCTGAAGAAAGTGCGGAAAGATAGAGCCCTCTCTGATCGCTATCGGGAAGCGATTCCGGCCCAAACGGAGCATAAGCAATACTTATTCCAGGACTTACGTTCCGTCTCAGCAAAAGCAGGTCTCCAGATGGGATTCCATCGACTCTTATATCGCAGGCGAAGGCTATCCATCCAAGACGAGACTTGACTTTGCCCCAGAATGAAGTTTGTTGAAGGAGCCTTGTTGCTATGAGTTTGGTCGCGGGTTTTGGCAAGACCTGGACATCCAAAAGGCATCTCCAAAGGAAATCAATAAATCCAAGATAAAGCTTATCTCAAGCTAAGAAAAGAATATATCGAAATATGACAAGGCGCAAGTCATAGCGCTTTTTTGCTCAAAGCGCTGACAAGATAGCCATTTGCAGGTATATTTGTTTATATGAGTGATAGAAATAACCAAACCTCGACTCGAAAACTCGAGTCGCTCAAGAGCTTGATCGAACAATCTCGATATTGCGTAACCTTCACTGGAGCGGGTGTCAGTACCCTTTCGGGCATCAGGGACTTCCGCGGCAAGAATGGGCTCTACCAAGATGTCAACGCCGAAAAGATCTTCGATATAGAAGTATTCGACGAAGATCCTTCTTTTTATTATTCGACGACCAGGGATTTTATCTATAATCTCGACGAAAAAGAGCCGTCTGTCGTGCACCGCGTATTGGCTGCTCTTGAAAAAAAGGGCGCTCTTAAGGCCGTTATAACGCAGAATATCGACCTTCTGCATCAAAAAGCAGGCAGCCAAAGGGTGATCGAGGTACACGGCACACCGCAGATTCATCGATGCCGCACTTGCGGCTGGACTATGTCCTTCGACGAAGCGGCTAAAATCGTGCGCGCTGGAGGTATTCCGCGCTGTGCTAAATGCGGCAGCATACTCAAACCCGAGATCACTTTCTTCGGTGAAAACCTGCCCATGCAAGCGCTCCGCGAAGCACGTGCCGAGGCAACAGCAGCCGATCTCATGCTTGTGCTTGGTTCAAGCCTGCTAGTCTATCCGGCTGCTTCGTTGCCTCAGTATACCCTCGAGCATGGCGGTCAAATCGTCATCGTGAACAACATGCCGACCCACCTGGATTCGAGAGCCATTCTCCGCTTCGATGAGCTTGCCGATGTCTTCGAATACCTAGAAGCGCAACTGGCAGAAGGATGGCTGGGATAAAGAGAGAATTTATTGCACCTTGATTTGATATAGTGTTTTCAACTTGCATCATTATAATCGCTTAATCCAATGAGACGCATCGGATTATTGCTTGTAATTTGCTTGATTTCCTCTTTTGAAAGGTCGACATATAGAGAGAGATAGTCTGCACATTCAGCGATGCATGCCGAAGAGCCAGCGAGACAGCCCTGAGAAGGAATATAGAGCCTTCCGTCCGGTTCAAGAACGACCTCTCCGCCAAGGGACACATAGGATCCGGGAGGCATTCCTGCGAGTGGTGCTGAGTCGCTGGTTACTACAATGTTATCTATGCCGCAGGTCTTTATGACCGTCCGGATAAAGGGAATAGGAAGATGATGGCCATCTGTTATAAGCATAATTGTCAACCCGGCCTGTGCAAGAAAAACAAAAATAGGATTGTCGGTCCTGTGAAGCATAAGAGGAATACCATTGCCCAGGTGAGTTACGCATGAAGCCCCTTTTTCTATAGCTCTTTCGATCTGGCTTGCATCAGCCAAGGTGTGACCCATGGATATGATGATGTTTTCATCCTTCGCCATGGCAATAATATCCTCTATACCTGTCAACTCAGGGGCTATAGTCAGCATTCGAACAAGAGGTCTTCCGGCTTCGAGAATGCATTTAAGCATTTTCTTGTCAGGTTTACATATAAATCTCTTATCGTGCGCACCCCTGGCACCGTCTTTTTCAGAGATAAAGGGTCCTTCGATATGGAATCCTGCAATGAGACGTCCTGCAATCTCATCTTCTTGCATTGCTTCTTTGATAGTTGCCAAATTCCTTTCATACAGTTCGACGGGAGAACTCACGAGAGTGGCAAGAAATCGGCTAGTTCCTTTTGATTGAAGAAGTTGGCAGACATAGACAACCTGTTCGACAGTAAGATCTTGTGCGCTAAAATCGATTCCTCCATATCCATTGACCTGCAGATCTATTAGGGTACCATAGGAATTCATGTTATTGGTGATCATAACGATATGCTCAAGACAAGGGACAAATAAGAGAAGCTGCAGAATGATCTAGCATCAAATAGCAATTCTTATGCATTCTGAGCGATGCACAGGGATGTATTGGATCGATCGGAGCGGTTACCGCCATACGCACAGCTTCGGTCTTTCTTTTATCCGGAACTGTGCAGATTATGCATTCACTCTTGAGTATCTGGGGAATGCTCATCGAAATAGCTTGCATGGGGACCTCTGTTAAATCATCGAACCATCCTTCTCCAACCTGTTGCCGCCTGCATGCTTCATCTAGCCGGACTATCAGATAAGGCTCTTTCGTATCGAGATTTGCTGGAGGATCGTTAAATGCAAGATGCCCATTTTCTCCAATGCCAATGCACGCGACATCGATGTTCTTTGAGCTTATTAAATCAGAAAGTCTAGCTATTTCTTTTGACAAATCATCTGCATCGGCCTTAATGTAGTGGAAAGATCGCAATCCAGGCACTCTATCCGCAAATCTCTCTCGCAAATACTTACGGAAACTTGCCTTGTGTGTCTCGGGTATGCCTACATACTCATCCAGATGAAAAACCTCTACCTTGGTCCAATCGATATCATGATCCTTTACAAGGGCATCAAGCATGGTTAATTGGCTTGTGCCAGTTGCTAGAATGATAGAACACTCTCCCTTTTCTTGCAGAGCCCTGCGAATATGCATGGAGACAACCATCGCTGAATGACTACCCAGATCAAGAGCATTTTCAAAGATACAGATTCTCATTAGCACTTTCCTCCTGAGTTTTGTTCTGTTATTGTAATTTACTATAAATGCAGAAGGAAGGAATATAAGGAACTAAAGATGCGAGTAATAGAACAATTTGTCCAATCAAAAACCGGAATACAGGAAAGTTGCGAGGATGGATATGTCATAACCGATTGTTTCGCGGCAGTAATAGATGGAGTAACCAATAAGAATGCCGTGCAGTTGGGCTTAGATGCGCCAGGGAAAATCGCCATGGAGCTGATAAAGAAGGGCATCGGAGATCTTTCGCCAATACTATCTGCACATGATGCTTTTAAGGCCATCAATGAATTGATCTATGATAGTTACTGCAACTTGGGTTTAGTGGAAGCTATGAAGAAGAATCCTTCCCAGCGTTTTTCTGCATCTTGTGTAATCTACAATTCAGTGCGGCGTGAGCTTTGGTTTCTAGGGGATTGCATGGCCTTAGCCAATGGAACCATATACCAGTTTTCTAAGGAATCAGATCGGCTTCTTAGTGATTTGCGCTCCTTTCTTATCTATATACAGCTCTCTCAGGGAATAACAGAAGAACAGCTTTTGGAACGCGATCTGTGTCGCCAACAGATACATAGCTTTCTAGTCAGCCAGACTTTCCTTCAGAACTCATCGCAAAATTGCCCTTTTGCCTATTATGTTCTCGATGGCATAAGCGAAGAAGCACCAAGACATGCAGTAGTTATTTCTGTTGATGAAAAGACCACAGAGATAGTCCTAGCAAGCGATGGATATCCTACTATTTATCCTACACTTGAACAGACGGAAGCCTATCTTGCGCATATTCTTGAAATCGACCCCCTTTGCTACCGTGAATTTCGCAGCACTAAGGGCTTAGTAAAGGGGAATATCTCTTTTGATGATAGGGCTTATGTACGTCTAGCAATATAGTAAATCGGGTTAGCCCATTTTGAAGCTATCCGCCATTTTATTTCCCTGAAAAGTATTCATCAGGTATACAATAATGAATACTACAACGAGCAGCACTGTAGACAATGCGCTAGCTTCTCCCATCTTGCCATCCGCAACCGCTGCATAGATCTGTATAGGAACAGTACGGGTTTTTGGACCATAGAGAAGAATCGTCGTGCTCAGTTCCTGGAGTAATGTAGTGAAGGTCAGAATCGAACCACTAATAATACCTGGCAATATGAGTGGAAGGCTCACACGTCTAAAAGTATAGAACCAGGTCGCACCTGCAATGATAGAAGATTCTTCCAATTTCGGATCTAGTTGAGTAAGGCTTGCCACGACAGAACGATATACATAGGGCGTGCGCCTGATCATATATGCAATTATAATGATAGCAAATGTCCCTCCAAGGGAAATAATAGAATCGCCACTGAATGCTGAAATAAGAGCTACCGCAACCACTGTGCCTGGCAACACAAAAGGAGCCATTATTGCCATATCTAATACTGCCGAACCTTTTGGTTTCCTACGTTCCGTTATGTAAGCAATAATGCTTCCTAGAATAGCAGCGAAAAAAGTCGCCATCGAAGAAAGATAGATCGAATTCGTAAGTTCTCGTCGGGATACTTGGGGAATGCGCGCATAGTTCTTAAGGGTAAAACCTTCTGGTGCTAAACCATGCCACTTCTCGAAAAAGGACATGATAATTATGGTTATCTGCGGTGCAAGCGACAGAATCAGCACGAGAAGGCAAAAAACGGTACCAAAAAGCCTGGCTGCCCAGTGGCTATAGAGTTTCTGTTCTGATCGAGATGTTGTGATAGTCTCGTATTCCCGTTTGCTTACGACATATTTTTGCACCATCAAGACAGCTGCAGTAATAATTACATTCACCACGGCTATTGCTGAAGCACCATTTAGATCCCAAAAGCCATTGACACGGAAATAAATGAGGGTTGGCAATACGTATTGTTGGCCTCCGATTATTGCAGGTATGCCAAAGCTCCCAATGGAGCGGATAAATACGAGGAGCCCGGAAGCTCCGATGCTGGGAAGGATAAGTGGCAAGGTTATAGTCCGGAATATTCTCCATTTGCTAGCCCCCATTAGCATAGCTGCTTCTTCTAGCAAAGGGTTTGCCGAAGAGAATGCACTGTAGCTCAAAAGGAAGACAAAGGGATAATAGGTAAGCGTCATTGTAAGAATCATTCCAAACATGCCGTAAATAGGCGGGAGCTCGATCCCAATTGGTAAGAGAATAGCATTTAATGCATGGCGAAGCACACCTTGTCGCCCCAAAAGAATGATCCATGAAAAAGCCCCCACAAATGAAGGCATGATGACAGGCAGAATACCAAGCGACAGGAGCAGATTCTTTGCTGGAATCTGTACTCTAGCAACAATATAGCCCATTGGTATGCCTATAAGCAGCGAAAAAATCATGACCGATATGCTTAGAAAAAATGAATTTCGTAGACTTTTCTGATAGAGAGGCGATTCCAGGAATTTGCGAAAATTGTTGAGATTTAGATGTGATAGATCGAATTTGGATCCTTTATCCATGAATGCTCTAATAAAAGTATTTGCTAAAGGCCAAAATAGAAAAACGACCAGAAATATTAGAGGAATGGAAAATACGATATAGGGTGTCAGATCTTTTTGAAAGAAGCGCTTGATTGGTATAACGATTTTTTTGAAAAATGATGCCATTTTCATCTCGATCCATCGCTCCCGTAAACAGCAATTTTCTGTTGATCGAAGACGATCCTAATGTTATCTTTTTCTCTCACTGATTCTACAAGGCTATCCATGTCGATTTCCAATGGTTGATCAGAAAACTCAGCTGCAACATCCACTTCATAGCGCACAATATGTCCCAGATGCTGAATGATGGACACTTGACCAGCAATAGAGGGGCTGCTAGACGCCTCAGTACTTATCGATAAGTGCTCAGGCCTTGCTGCAATCAAGATCCTATCTCCTCTTATTGGATGAATTGGTTCTCTATAGTTCTTTCTGGGTATTGATAATAATGTGCCATCATATAGGGTAGCCTTTACCCAATGGCTGTCGCATGCCAGGATCTGAGCATAGAAGAAGTTCATCTTCCCAATGAAATTGGCAACAAAGGCATTGCAAGGATTATGGTAAAGCTCGTTTGATGTGCCTATCTGTTCAACGATACCATCCCTAAGAACAGCAAGCCGATCTCCTACCGCCATTGCTTCTTCTTGATCATGCGTAACAAAGATCGTTGTGATGTTCGTAGCCTTTTGGATTCTTCGAATCTCAGCCCTCATATACCTACGTAGTTTTGCATCTAGGTTAGCAAGCGGTTCATCTAGGAGCAAAACATCTGGGTCATAGACTAGAGCGCGTGCAATGGCAACGCGTTGCTGCTGCCCACCGGAGAGGGCAGTAGGGCTAGGGTTGCGCTTTAGGACATCGGCAAGCCCCACAAGTTCTATGATTTGATTTACCTTTCGTTTGACTTCTTTGTCATCTAGCTTTCGCACGCGGAGCCCGTAGGCCACATTTTCGAACACATTCATATGAGGATAGAGAGCAAAACTCTGAAATACCATCCCGATATTTCTTCGATATGGCGGAATACTGGTTATATCTTGATCTCCATATAGAATATGCCCGCTAGTCAAAGACTCGAGCCCCGCTGTGCATCGCAAAATAGTAGTTTTTCCACATCCACTAGGACCAAGCAAACAGAAGAGTTCCCCTGCATTTATGGCAAAAGAAACATCGCGCAAAGCATGCACTGCATGCTTTGATCCTTCATTGAAAATCTTATTCACCCTGTCATATTGCAGGGGTTTCTTCATAAGTCTTTCTCCTTGATGAGGTGATATAAGATAACAAAGGCTTACTGGATCCAGTCGGAAAACTTGGATGTCAGTTCGTCGCGCAGTGCACCTGCCTCTACGGCGTCGTAATCGAAGAGCTTAATCTTATCGAGCGATGGTAAGGGTCCTGGTCCTGGAAGATAATCAACCACCACACGGCGTTGACGTGTATTGAGGATAATCTTGAAAGCTTCTGGCGAAGTGACAAAATCCATGAATAGCTCGGCTGCTTTAGGATTAGGACCATTTGCAATAATTGCCGAAGCGTCAAATCGTGCTCCCGTACCCTCTTCGGGATAGACATAGGTTACAGGGGCTCCCTCCAGGATATATTTAGCAATATTTGCCTCTCCTGTAACGCCTATGGCATATTCTCCACGCGCAACCGATTCAGGGACGGCTGTTGAGCTTGCAACAAAAACGGCATTTTTTGCCATTTTCTTCAATGCATCTTCACCATAGAGTTTATACATCATATAAATTTGGGAATATGCAGAACCAGAAAGAGCTGGATTTGCAAGTATGATCTCGCCTTTGTACTTTGGGTTGGTGAGATCGATCCATTTTTTCGGATATTGATCGGGCTTTAGGAGTTTGGTGTTTACGATGAAGGCCTGAAGAGGCATGGAAAAACCATAGTATCGAGGAATCTCGGCTTTATCTCGGACAGTTGATGGTATTGAATCATGATTTGCGCACTTATATGGACGGAATAGATTGTAATGCTCATCAAACGTCTCCTTTGCAATAGCTAATAGAACATCACCTTGCGGCCGTGGTTGTTCGGCATTGAGACGGGTTATCAGTTCACCTGAGCCAGCTCGTATGATGCTTACCCTTATCTCCGGATGTTTAGCGTTGAATGCTTTTACCAATGCTTCGGCTTCATCTTCGGCTGCTGCACTCCACAAGATTAGCTGCGATGCGGTGGCTGCATCTTTTGGGTCTGGAGCTTTGGCAAATAATGCAGGAAGCACAGCCAATAGAAATACCAATCCGACAGAGAATGTGCGTTTCATATAAGGCCTCCTTTCAGGCAAATTCCCAATTTTATTTTAGTTTAGATGTAAAACTGTGGAAAAGCAATGATAGAATTAATGGCTTATTATACTTTATTTAGATGTATTTAAAGGTTTTCAACACCGGTATTTCTTAATATTTGCGGGATTTGGGTGGGTTGAGTTTCCATAGCCGATGAATATTTTGCGCCTCTTTGCTTGGATCGCAAATATTAGATTTTAAAGTGCATCTGATTTAAAATTCTCAGAAAAATAGTCCACTTCTAATTTTTAGATCATATTTTGTGACTTCTATTGGACAAATTATTTTTGATCTGGGACATTTTATGTCCTCCCTACGATAATAAAAATGTAAGAAGAAACCCAAAGGAGGATAACAATGAATATGAGAATGAGACCTATCGCAATTATCGTCTTTATTGGTATAGTTACAGCTCTTGCGAATGCAGGACCTTTCGGAATCGAAATGGGTATGACCTTGCAGCAAATTGAAAGTTTGTCAGGTGCTGCAGCCAAAGAATTCGGGATTGGATATGAAATCCAGCCTCCAAAACGGCGTGAAACTTACCAAGCCGCTCAACCACATAGGCATATTGCTGGGGCACAACAACGGCCGTTTTCGCTATGATGACCAGCACAACAACAGCCAGAACTCCAACAACAATCAGTGTCGGCGTCATACTCTACCTCTTTTAATTAATACCATTTATTTGTTGACTGTCATCTACCACGACGTGTAGTGACAACCCATCCACCTTAACTACCTTGCAGCGCTGACCAGGTGTCAGTGCCGAGTCACCAACATTTACAGCGGTCCATACTGTGCCACGAAGCTCAATCGCCCCGCGATCACCTGGGGCAATCTGGTCATTTGCGATTCCGAGCTCATCTACGAAATCATCAACGTTTTTAGCAGGTTTTGACTGCATTCTGCGCATTATTTGACGACGGAATAGCAAAAGAGAGGCTACCGACAGCACCGAAAACGCCAACAACTGCAACCACAAGGGTGTGCTGGGCACAATGCCAGTCACTAGGCCGATTACAAGTGCAGCCGCCCCAAAGAACATGATAAAAACACCAGGAGCAGCCATCTCAATGACCATCATCACCAGACCCGCGACAATCCATATCCACCAGGACATAATCACACCCCAAAAAACTAGTTGGCTATCCTAGGCAGCAGTAGCACCGTTGCCCGAGCCCTACTCCAGGTCCTGTCCCTGGTCCTGCTCCTGTCCCTGCCCCTGTCCCTGATCCTGTCCCTGATCCTGTCCCCGGTCCTCATATCGCTCCACCGAACCAACTGGGACGGCATTCGCCGGAGCGATTTCCACTGCGCTCACAGGCACAGCCT
>ERZ1026800.2407-NODE-2407-length-10181-cov-3.457828_pt1 | contig 10181 bp, 9 predicted proteins | sample MGYA00520873_ERZ1026800 | MGnify/ENA primary metagenome ERZ1026800 (study PRJEB33270, sample SAMEA104284475) | anaerobic digester metagenome | biome: Anaerobic digester microbiome; feature: mesophilic sludge digester; material: Anaerobic digester biomass | place...
AAAATGCCAGGTCAGGGCGGGTTGGATTTCCCCTGGCCTTACCTCGAAGGCTTGCGCTTAGATGAAGCTCAGCACCCCCTGACGCTACTGGCAACTGGTCTGTATAAAGAGCCGCTTACCCCGCAAAACGGCGGACCCATCCGCTTGGTGGTGCCGTGGAAATATGGATTCAAAAGCGCCAAAGCGCTGGTGAAGATCACCCTGCAAGCCGACCAACCGGTCACTTTTTGGAATGCCATCGCGCCACAAGAATACGGCTTCTATGCTAACGTCAACCCGGCAGTTGATCACCCGCGCTGGTCACAAAGTGAAGAGCGGCGCATCGGGGAGATTGGCTCCCGTGCTACGCTGCTCTTCAATGGTTACGATGAAGTTGCTCCCCTGTATGAGGACATGGACCTGAGGGTCAACTTTTAGCCAGTCAATAAGTGTATTTGCGAATTATTGCGGCGGCAGTGCATCTGCCTCAAAAAGATCGCAGAATTCAACAATCTTTTCTTTGGGGATATCCCAGATAAAGGACCTGCCAACCCGGGCAATATCTGCCCAGCCTTGGACTAACCATTCATCCGGGAAGCGCACAAATTGGATTTGGTCATCTTCCAGCTGAGGCAATAAGCAAGTTAGCTGTTGGATTTGAGCCATGCTCAGGTCAGTCTGTACATCATCCAACATAGTACTGACTAGCTTGGGGATACTGGTGATTAAGCTAGGGCTAGTAAGCTTGTCTTTAATTGCCATTAACACCATAGATTGATGCTCTGAGCGCACAATGTCGCCATAACGGGCGCGGCAGCGCACAAAGGTAAGCGCCTTCTCACCATCCATGTGGTTCACGCCCACGCCAAAGTAATCAGGCAGTTGGTTATTAGGGTCAATGGCTTCTGCTCCCTCAGGGCGGCAATCGACGGGTTCACCCAGCGTAATATCCACTCCGCCTACTGCATTGACAATTTTCTCAAAGGCAACCATATTGATAGCTATATAATGGTCCACATACAGGTCATAGTTATATGCAATCGTGCGCGCCAGCAACCCTGGCCCGCCACCTGGGCCTTCGTAAAAACCCATCCCCGGTCCGCCATAAAAGTATGCTTGGTTAAGCTTGGCGTTGTATATTTCATCCTTCACAGATGGGATCAAATCAGGGATTTGTACTTCCAGGTCGCGTGGCAGGGTCAGAACGGTTACCTTGGGCGTGACAAAATCAATGCGTATCACACGGATGACGTCCGATAAGCCGTAAAGATATTCCGGGTCGGTGGAATCAATGCCGGCAGCTAAAAGGTACATAATTTTAGTGTCTCCGCAAACAGGATCTCCAACGGGTTCTGTAGGCAAAGGCTTAACGCCGTTTTGCCCGGATTCTCCGTAAATAATGGAATCCGGGCCGTTCCCCGCCAACCCACTGATAACTCCAGAAATTCTAGTGGGCAAGCCTAACGGCTCCCCCAAAGAGCGGTTCCAGTTGGCTAGAACAAAGATCCCTCCCACAACGACAATCAGGAGAAGTATTCCAAGGATGATAGCTAATATCGGTTTCTTTTTGTTTTCTTTCGTATCTACCTCTACAAGGTACAAGCACGTTTGTGTTACCTAGTAGGTTCATTATAGCCTCAATTACCGAACCTATTTTCGCTGAGTTATCACTTCACATCAGGCAAGCATGTTTTCAAGCTATAATCTTCAGCGGAGCAAACGATGATCAGCTTCTTCGAATGCTTAGGATACAAATCTTCCACAGAAAGCGATTTTAAGCAGTTCTGGGGCTTTTTTAGCGAGCATTATACCCAAGTAGATTTGCCCAATCTGACCTACCGCTCTTTGCTCACCAAGCAAGGCATCGAGATGTGGGAAGCTTTACAAGATAGGGGTAAAAGTGAGGGCTTTAATTTTCACTATCACTCCTCCACCGATCAGTCCGGAACGCTTCTAAACCGCTTAGAAGCCCCAGCCAAAAGTGTAGATGGGTTATTCCAGTTGCAAGTGGGTGCTGAGAAAGATTTACGTGTCCAATCCTTATTAAACCTAAAAGAGCTCAGCGAAACCCACACCGAGGGTTACCAAATCCTCTTCCAGCCGCCTAATTATCATTGGTACGAGCACTTAACCTTGCCCTGCAAAGCTACGGTGCAGTTAGCCGCCTTCCCAGAGACTGTCCGGCTTTACCCGGCTGGAACCAAAACCATGCCAGTCGGTAAAAACGAGGCTGATTTGGGCGTTTGCTATATCTTGATGCATGAAGAAAATCAACAGGAGCAAGGTGGGGACAAATTTCCTCTATTACAATTCGGGGGCATCATCCGTACATTGACGAGCTTTGTCAACGAGGTGAGTGGAAAGTTGGTCTATGCTGCTGTCATCGATACCGCCGGCATGCTCCTCGACTTGCTCATCCCGCCAGATATGATAAACCAGGTACCCAAGCCTGGTATGTGCGTGCAAGTTGAATCGTGGCTAACCGGGCGCATCCGTGAGGTCTTCCCGACAGAACCAGAACTGCCTTTTGTATTCCTGATGCAGACGCATGTGGCTGGTACGTACTACCATGACCTAGGAGTCCGAGCCCGAGCGTTTGCTTTTTGGGATGAGCTCGCCCTCCTCCGTGAACCACACAATCCGTATGATTCACTAGCCATTGCCGTGCAGAGCCCGGAAGGAGAGATGATTGGCTACATCCCGCGGGAGAAAAACGCGCTCTTAGCAGCCCGAATGGACCGTGGAGAAAAGCTTGTAGCTTATCTTGCCCACCGCTATCATCATGAAGGGCAGGCTGAGCAGTTTGTCATCCGCATTTACAGTCAGAAATGTTAGTCCAATATAAGCATAGAAAGAGGCGTTCCTTGGTAGAATTAATTAGCTGACTTGGTAAGGTTTCAAACAAGATCAAATAAGGCAATAAAACTAGAATTAGATTTGTACTCCATTAATTTTCTCATTTGGTAAGGACTATACCGATTCTAAAGTTATCCGTAGGTTGAAAGTGGTAAGATCATAGAAATGAAAAAATCCATGAAAAAGAAATCATCTTTCCCATTTTTCCAGTTCTTATTAGCTGCTTTTCCTGTAGTATCGCTTCTAGGACACAATATTCAAGAAGTATCACTGCGTGCTGGACTTCGGCCGCTGTTTTATATCCTCCTTGTTACGGTTTGTGTGTGGGCTGCACTTTCCTTTGCTACCAAGTCGTTTCAAAAAGCTAGCTTTATTACTCTCTGGGTACTGCTATTATTCTTTACGTATGGAAGGGTTTACAGCGCATTCAGCACTACTAACTCCTTTGGTCAGATTTTAGGACACCATCGATTTTTGTTGCCACTTTGGTTTGTTTTAGGTGCTGGTGGCGTATACGTGATTTTGAAATTTGCTAAAGAAAATAATAATCTCACAGCATTTCTAAATTTGTTCTCGGTATTTTTATTTATTATTCCTGTATATCAAGTTATCAATTATGAAATACGCGTAAACGAGGCTGAAAAACACTTGTCACAGATCGAGGTTGCCTCGACTCAGGAAGATGTAACCTTGCACCCGGAGACATTACCCGATGTCTATATCATCATTTTGGATGCCTATTTACGCAGCGACGTGCTAAAAACTACCTTCAACCTGGATAACGGAGCATTTATTGAGACGTTGACTAAGATGGGTTTTTATGTCCCCTCATGCAGTATGAGTAATTATGCATATACTCCGCTTTCTATGGCATCCTTCCTTAATATGGAATACGTTCAGAACCTGAGTAGTGATTTTGTGCCCCCGAATACGGATAGGACTCTCTTATTTGAGCTAATCAATCACAACACTGTCAGAAAGAATCTAGAATCACTGGGATATTCAACGTATTCTCTAGCTTCATATCAAAATATTGCCTGGACCGATGCAGATCATTATTATCCGTTGGATGCTGCCAGCCTCCCGGCATTAGATGACCAAACGGTTTTGAGCGGTTTCGAGAGAATGTTCTATGATACGACCATTGTGCGTATACTTTTTGACTATAACGGCGGAAAAACAACATCTAATAAAATTCCGGTCAATTACCCGTTTGCAGATCATGTGCGTCAACAATGGACAATTCTGAAGGAATTACAAGAAATTTCATCTTTGAGAGGTCCAAAGCTGGTATGGGCACATCTTACCATGCCGCATGCACCCTATGTATTTTATCCAGATGGTTCGCTTATCCCAGATCCTCCACCGCTTCCATGGGTAGTTCCTTTACCATGGGACCAATACCTTCAGTATTACTCTTGGGGGGTTCAGTATACAAATAATGCCATTGTGCCGGTACTGGAAGCAATTATCAGTAATTCAGATACCCCTCCTATCATTGTATTGACAGGAGATCATGGCGCTGATAGTGACAATCGGCTGGCAGTTTTAAGCGCTTTTTATGTACCAGATCAGGTCAAGGAAAAAATTCCGGAAGATATTACCTTGGTAAACTATTTCCGAGTAATTTTTAATGAGATGTATGGATCTAATTACCAAATCCTAGATAATTTCTCATATCTAAGTACTCAGGAAGAGCCTTATAATTTTACATTATACCCAGAGACAATGCCCAACTGTATCCCTTAATCAAAAATATCTTTAATCACTTTATTTTATTTTGCATATTCTCACCCGCCTTTGCAACCAGTAAATCCTTTCCTGCGGATCTATTTGTGAGGAAGTTAAAATTTAAATGAACTATTCTCGAAGCAGGGTATGGGGAACTTCCCTCTTTTAGTTATAGCGATAATCTTAAGGTGAAGATAGCCCCACCTTGCGGGTGATTTGATACAGTGAGGGTGCCGCCATGTGCTTCAGCCAGTTTACGTGCGATGGCTAAGCCTAAGCCGGTACTCCCGCTTTCACGCTCGCGGCTGCTATCCGCGCGATAAAAGCGCTCAAAAATCAAATCGAATGCCTCCGGGGGAATGCCAGCGCCATGGTCACGCACATCTAAGCGTATTTCTTTGCCTTCCGATTGCAGCTCGATGTCGATGCTTTTACCAGCTGGGGTATACCTCAAAGCGTTCTGCAGCAGATTGTGCAAAATCTGCTGGATGCGGTCAGGGTCAGCGTTTACCCTTGGCAACTCGCCGATGCTCCTCACTTGTAAGGTAATGGCGTTCTTTGCCAATGCCGGTTCAAAGCTTTTAGCCGTTAAATGAGTCAGCTCCAGCAGGTCAACCGAGCGTTTGTGCAGCTCCAATTCGCCGGCATCTGCCAGTGAAAGTGTGCGCAAATCCTCCACCAAGCGGATAAGGAGCTCATTTTGTTCCCGCAGCGGCTTCAAGGCTTCTTGACTAAGGGGGTAAACGCCATCTTCCAGAGCTTCCAGGTTAGCCTGCTGAACCGCCAGGGGAGTGCGCAGCTCGTGGGCGATATCGGCAGTCAACGCGCGCCGATTCTTCTCGGAGCGCTGGAGAGACTCCGCCATGCTGTTCAAAGTTTGCCCTAAGGTTACCACTTCGGGCGGACCTTTGACATCAATTTGCTGGCTCAGATCTCCCTGCGCGATGCGCTCAGCGGATTGGGTGAGCACTTTTACCGGCTTGGTCACCTGATTAGCCAATACCACGGCTAGGATCAACGCTACGACGCCAGAAATGAGAGCTGCCAATAGGGTAGCGTTGCGTACCTTAGCCAGCAGCTGGCTTGCAAAGTTAGCCGGCAGACCGCCTGCGCTTCCTGGCGTCAGCAGATAGCCCACAACTTGTTCGTCCACCTCTATTGCCTGAGCAGATTCCAGCTCGCTCTGGCTCAGAGTTTCGCCGATGCGCGCCGGGTCAGGAGCATAGACAATCACCCCATCAGAATCAGCGATGACGTTCTGGTTGAGCATCCCGCCAGCTTGGCTGCCGCTCTGTCCAGCTCCCGATCCGCGCCCCTGACCTTGCCCCTGCTCTCCAGCCTGCCCTTTTGCAGGAGTTAGGAGAGCTTCTACACCAGCCCAGCTTTGATGCTGGCGGTAATAATCAGCAAGGGATTGCATCAGGTCAGTTTCTCCGCCCATGCCAAAGCGGCGCAAATAGCCTTGCACCTGCGTCTCAGCGGAAAGATTAGCCACAATCAGCACTGTGCTTAAGGCGATCACAATCACCAAGGTAAAAGCTAAGATGAGGCGGGTACGCATATTACTCCTCCATGGGCGTGGCGCGGTATCCCACCCCAAATACAGTCTCGATATAGGTTGAATCGGGGTCAACCTCTTTCAGCTTGTGCCTCAGGTTTTTGATGTGCACATCCACACTGCGCTCATAACCCTCATAGCTCACCCCTTGGGCAGCTTCCAGCAGCTGCAGGCGCGTAAATACCCGCCCGGGCTGTGAGAGCAACAGCTTGAGCATGTCAAACTCGGTGGGCGTAAGCTCAACCGCTTGGTCCCGGAGCGTAACTGCGTGTCTGTCTGGGTCCAGGCGCAGGTCCCCTAATTGCAAAATGCCGCCGGCTTCCGGAGGGCGGTTGCTGCGGCGCAAGACGGCTTTGACCCGGGCGACAACTTCGCGCGGGGAAAATGGCTTGGTGATGTAATCATCCGCACCCAGCTCCAAGCCAATCAAGCGATCGACTTCATCTACCCGAGCGGTTACCATAATGATGGGCGTATCTTTAACCTTGCGGATCCTCTTGGCAACCTCCAACCCATCCATGCCTGGCAGGTTCAGGTCCAGCAATACCAGGTCCGGCGATTCTCGTTCCCATAGGTGTAAAGCTTCATCTCCGCGATAAGCCCCTAGGGTTTGATAGCCAGCTTTAGAGAGATAAGCTTGCAAAACCTTATTGAGCTCTTTTTCATCTTCAACAATCAAGATCGTAGGCATAATTTTTTTACCTAAGTAAGTGTGAAAGCTTTCTTCCTTTAGTTTACACAATAATTAATGGATTTAACAGGATTTCCGGGCGAAAACCCTTCCAAATGGCAATCTTCATCACTTCTTCATACTTTGTTCACGGTCTCTGCATACCTGCTTGCTATAGTAAGCACATCAAAACAACGACTGCACAGTCAGTCAATATGTGAAGGAGTAAAAAATGAACAAGAAAATTTTAAGTATCACGTTGATTGCCCTGTTTTTGGGCGCCGCAGCTTTTGGTGCGGTAAAAATCGTGTCTGCCCAAGAGGCAACCGAAACACCCCAAGCAACGGAGGAAGTTTTACAGCAACCGGCTCTAACGCGTAACCGGTTAAATGCCGGCTACGGTCCCGGCGGTGAAGGTACTTGCAATGGGGATTGCGCCACGACGCAAGACCAAATCCGCTTGCGCCTGCAGGACGGCAGCGGTGAGAATTGCCCGAACCCCGAAGGCTGCACTGGCGAAGGTCCAATCGGTGCAGGGGCAGGCATGCAATATGGCCAGGCTGACCAGCCGGCAGGCAATGGGGCTGGCCAGGGAGCTGGCGCTTGCGCTAACGGCGACTGCGACATGGATCAGGCTCGCCTACGTGATGGCAGCTGCGGCGATGGCGGCACCGCTCCGCGCGACGGCACGGGCAACCAATTTGGAAATGGGAAGAAATAATTACATTTCCTTCCAATATCAGGCATGCCCTATTGGATAGGGCATGCCTTAATATTTAAATCTTCTTGGCAAACTCACAGTTTCTATCTCGAAGCTTGGAGCTATAATCCAACGGAACAAAATAATAAATTAAGAGGTGTTTATGGGAACTAAAATTGTCAGTGTTGAACTTTCAAGTAAAGAAAAATTTACAGTAGAATCTAAAGCTCGAAAGCATACCGTCATTATTGACCAACCGGTGGAAGGCGGCGGGAATGATGCTGGCATGACGCCTCTGGAGTACCTGTTTGTATCCTTAGGTAGCTGCATGGTTACGGTCGGTGTAATTATTGCTCGGCAAAAACATTTGCCTGTTAACAAAATAGAAGCTCATATTGAAGGCGAGATTGATACAGATGTCCTGATGGGAAAGCGGAACGACATTCGCCCAGGTTTTACCAATATCACCGTGAAAATGATGATCGATGGTAACTTGACCTATGAAGAAAAAGAAAAGTTTGTGAAAGAAATCGAAGCTCGCTGCCCAATTTCAGATAACCTTAGCAATACCACACCGGTAAAAATCGAGGTTGCCTGATCGAATCTGACAGCTTTGCGGTTTCAGACCATTTTTATTGGGATGAGTAGAGCGGATAACGATTATTTGCCTAACTGAGATGCGCTGCTTAAGTTCGAGGTATATCAATAGAAAATGGATATATCTGCAACTTAGCAAAAAGATAGCTGACCATCAAATAAGTGAGTAATGCCCACAGGCGAAGATTCATTCCTTCGCCTGTTTTCCATCAAACGGAATAATCTGATATGATGATAAAAAATTATGTGAAGGATCACGGTTTATGAAAATTGCATTTGTTACGGATAACGAAAAGTCTATCAGCCAGCATTTTGGACGTGCGCCCTATTTTCTGGTGGTCACATTTGAAGACGGTAAGGAAGTGAGTCGGGAATTGAGGCATAAGCTCGGGCACAACGAATTTGCTACTGGCCATACCCATGTCGAACAAGAGCACGCTGCGCATGGGTTTGATGAAGCATCTCACCAGAAGCACGCCAGTATGGCAGATGCCATTAGCGACTGCACAGTTGTAATTTGTGGAGGGATGGGCATGGGCGCCTATGAGAGTATGCGTCGATTGAATATTCAACCTGTTATTACAGATTTACGCGATGTTGATGCGGCTATTCAGGCTTACTTGACTGGCACGCTCACGGATCACACAGAGAGACTACACTAATCATCACGTGTGTTTTCGCGCAATTTAACTTTGTTGGTTTTAGTGCTCAAGCACAAAGTGCAGGCGGAATATTTGGGTAATACTCTTATCCTCGACATCTTGCCATCGTTTGCTCGACACTGCCTGGCCAAATATATATAATGATTATTGCCTTCCCTGGTAGCTCAATCGGCAGAGCGGGCGGCTGTTAACCGCTAGGTTAGAGGTTCGAGTCCTCTCCGGGGAGCTAGAAACCCGAAAGTCTCTGGATAAACCAGAGACTTTTTTCAAGCCGGGATATGCTATAATTTAGTTGCACATGGCCCTGTAGCTCAATTGGCAGAGCAAGCGCCTCTTAAGCGTTAGGTTCTGGGTTCGAGTCCCAGCAGGGTCATTTCTTCTATTACTTCAAAAGACAGGTTCTGAGTTCGAGTCCTTTACAGGAGGCTTCGCACTCCCAGCAGGGTCATTTTTCCTTTAAAATATTAGCTAAACATGAGGTTCTGGAGGCTTCGCACTCCCAGCAAGGTCATTTTTCTTTTATTTAAACTTGCTCTCGCCGGTCTCCAGAGTGCGTAGCCTGCCCGTAGGGTACCGAGCGAGGAACTTGACCGCAGGTCTCCCCAATTTCAATGCTCATTGCTAATTTTTTCCTCTATCAAAGACAGTTCTTGAGACCTAACGGTCACATGCCTTTCATGGTCAGGAGAGTGCGCAGCCTACCCGAAGGGTACCATGCCAGAACAGAGCCTTTGTTCTCGCCGGTCTCTGAGTGCAGAGCTTACCCACAGGGTACCATGAGAAAAAACAAGGCTTGTCCATTGCGCTGTTCATTATCAGCTAAAATTATGCTCATAGGAGATCCTAATGATTCAGCTTGCCCACATTGCTCTCTACGTGCAGGACCTGGAAGGGATGAAGGATTTTTACGTGCAGCACTTCGATGCCAGCGCCAGCGCAAGATATCACAACCCTAAAACCGGCTTGCAAACTTATTTCCTCAGCTTTTCTAGCGGCGTGCGCCTAGAGCTCATGACCCGCCCGGAACTGACGCCGCACCCGCAGCAGGATGCACCTGCCGCCGGTTATAACCACATCGCCTTTGCGTTCGGCAGTCGCGAGCGCGTGGACGCTCTCGCGCAGGAACTAGCCCAAGTCGGCTGCCCCATCCTCAGCAGCCCGCGCGTCACCGGCGATGGCTACTACGAGGTTAGCCTGCAAGACCCAGAAGGGAATTTGCTGGAGCTGGTTGCCTAAGCAACCTGATTAATGGCGGGTTATTATTAAGATAATCTTTTATTGTTTCGCCAATAATCTCACATATCAGGGCTATAATTAGACTAAATTTGTAAACTTTCAGTAGTTCATCTATGGCAACCGAGACCAACTTGCGCGAAGAGGAAAAACCCATCCGCCTGTTCAAATCTGACTTCCTTGAGTTCTTTACAC
>ERZ1026800.2408-NODE-2408-length-10175-cov-3.340466_pt1 | contig 10175 bp, 10 predicted proteins | sample MGYA00520873_ERZ1026800 | MGnify/ENA primary metagenome ERZ1026800 (study PRJEB33270, sample SAMEA104284475) | anaerobic digester metagenome | biome: Anaerobic digester microbiome; feature: mesophilic sludge digester; material: Anaerobic digester biomass...
CACCCAGTGCCACCAGCCGCTTCCGGTCGGTGCATCCGGGTCGTACACCGTGACCGCAAAGCTCTTGGTGTTTTCCGGGGCGTTCGTCCACTGAAGGGACGGCGAGACGTTCTGCCCGTTGCAGCCGAGCCCCGAGTACACCTGCTCCTGGGTCAGCTGCCCGCCCAGGTCGCCGCTCGTCAGTGTGAACTCCTGGGCGTGCACGCCTGCTGCGCACAGGATCCAGGCCGCAATCATCACCGGCAGTTTTCTCATCCTTCACCTCCTCACTTTTTTAAAAAAACCATGGGGGAAAATGAAAACCCGCTTCGTGCCGCTCAAGGGTATGACACGGCCCCGTCCATGGGAAAGCCGGGCGTGCTACACATGATTCTACAGTGGTGCGGGCAAAAAGCAAGCCCCGCCGCCGCATTGCCCGAGATCGGGCTCACAGCGAGCATTCGAACCGCTGTTCGTTGACCTCGGTTCCCCACCGCGCCCCTATGCGCTCTTCGACGAGCCTGAATCCCGCCTTCTCGTACAGGTGCCGTGCAGCATCGAGCCCCTCGAATGTCCACAGGTGGATCCTCGCGTATCCCCTGCTCCTGCAGAAGTCGACCGCAGTGGAAAGGAGCCTGCCTCCCACCCCTTTGCCCCGCAGGACATCGGAGACGATGAACCACCCCAGATGCGCGCCCCTGCTTCGGGCATTGATACCGTCGATCGCGATAGAGCCCTCGACGCGGCCGTTTAAGAGGACTGTCCAGAGACCGTCGCGGTCCCCGTCGTATCGCCCGAGAAACTCGGCAAGCCCGGTCGCCACCTTTGCCTCGAAGAAGAGCCCGAACCCCCAGTGGCGGTGGTAGTAATCGCCGTGAAGCTCTGTGATCCTCCCGAGCGAGCCCGGGATATAGCCTTGAGCCGTCTCGATCTCAGACATGAAAACCCCCATGATTTTTAGTACGGCGTGCCGTGTGAGGCACTGTTTTTCAGCGGGAAGGAGCCCTCTCCATGAACCAGGCGCAATCAGGAGATCTTGAGCCTGTGAAAGGCCTCCCGCGGACTTTTATGGCCGAGGCGGGACAGCGGCGTTCTGTTCAGCCTGAACGACAGCTCGAAAGGTGTTATGCTCTCACGCCCGAAGCAGCACTTTGCCTGGTACACGAGATCGCTCATTGATCCCGTGACGGACCGGTTCAGCGACTTCGAGAGAAACACCTTGAAGGCATCCGGTACGATCAGACGTTCGAAGATGAAGCCGAACCCGTCGCTGCGGAGGGTATCGAGCAGAGAGGCCATGGCCCGCTGCAGAAAGACGGAGTTGTCCGTGACCCCTTCCCCGTGCATGAGCACGGAATAGAGAGAGACGGTGTTCGCGATGATGATATACTGGGTGCGGCCGGCGGGAAACACATGCGCGCTCCAGTCGGTGAAAGGGTTCGATGCGGGCGGGAGCACCTGTGCAGGCACATGCCCTATCCGTTTTCCGAGCCTTGCGGTCACACGCATGATCATATCCGCCTCCCCTGTCTGGCTTCGGCTACGCGCCCTTCCTCAGGAGCGACCTCCAGCGTCTCTGACGGTGTCGGTAGAATAGATGCACGAACAGTCGGAATGCCGGGGTCAGCCGCCCCGCTCATATCCCTATCTTGTCCGTGTAGCACAGTCCGCTGCTTTCGGCCAGGCCGAGCCGGATCGTGTGATTCCAGACGCGCCAGAGACCCGCTCTCCCTGCTCACGATCATGTTGGCCCGCCTGTCGATCGTCACAATCCGGATGGTGTGGCACCCCAAGGTCACGACGCCGAAGAGATACAGCCTCAGATCGTAGACCTTGCCTTGAGCCCATTCGCTGTCGAAGACGCCCGGGTCCACAGGAACGAAGCTCAAGACCGGCCAGACCACATACTGCAGCGACTTCGGATGATGAGTCCGTACGGGGAAAGCCAGCCCTTTCTCGTAAAATCGGACCACCTTCGCAAGACCTCGAACTCCGAGGGTAACCATGCCGATCCGCGGCTTCATCGGCTATTTCCCCCATACACTCGGGCCTGTCGACGAGAATGCAGGAGGCCGTTCGTGCAAAGATCGGGGCCCGCAGTCAAAAGTGCAAAATATTGGTGGCGTTACATCAAAATATTCTTGCATCTGCTCTTTCCTTATGCTTACTTTTAATCATCCTTCCGGAGGTGCGTATGCGAATCTCCATGCTCTTTCTCGTATTTGTCCTGCTGGGGCCGTCGGCTCAGGCTCAGGAGGCCGTCGCCGTTCTGAAGACAATGTCGGGGCATGTGTGGGTCATACGCAACGACGCTCGCATATCCGCTGCACCGGGCATGGAGCTTCTCGAAGCAGACCTGCTCGGCACAGACGATGACGGTTCGGCCGGCGTCAGCTTCATGGATGGCTCCAGGGTCAGCCTCGGACCCGACTCGGCAATGGAAATCAGCTCGTTCCGTTTTGCCCCGAAGGACAAGGACTACGACTTTCAAGTCTATTTTAAAAAGGGGACAGCGGTATATTCATCGGGAAAGATCGGCAAGCTCGCTCCTGAGACCGTACGGTTCAGGACACCTCAGGCGGTCCTGGGCATTCGAGGCACGACGTTTCTCGTCCGCGTGCAATAAGGCAGGCTGTTATGCGGTATATCATAATCGCTTATCTTTCTTTTTTTCTTTATGTCCTCCTCGGGCATGCCCCGACGACCACGGTCGTGCTGATGCCCGATGAAGACGGCGGCGTCGGCCGTGTCACAGTCAATACCCAACAGGAAGAATATGTCCTGACCGAGCCCGGGACATTCGTCCAAGTCACGGAGCGCATCAGTCCCCCAGGGGAAATGGATCAGGAAACCATCGACCGCGTGTTCGGACCGGCCCTGGAGATGCAGGTCCCTCTGCCGGTGAGTTTTCACTTGTATTTCCAGAGTGGGTCCTCCATACCGGACGCGGCCTCGTCTGAGCTTTTACCGAAAATCGTGCAGCTGATAAACGAACGGCCCTATCCGCAAGTCAGCATTATCGGGCACACAGACACCATGGGAGACAAGGACCTGAACAACCTGCTTTCCCTGGAGCGCGCGGAAGCCATCCGCAATATGCTGGCCGATCAGGGCGTACCCCGTGAGATCATGGAAGTCAGCGCTCACGGGCAAAACGACCCCCTTGTGCCGACCGGCCCAGATGTTTCTGAGCCGAGGAATCGTCGCGTTGAAATCCTCGTACGCTGATCGTCGGCTGGAAAGACCCGGCGTCTCCCCGTCCGAGAGTTCGGTATTCCATGACGATCGGACAGGGAAGCCCGGCTGGATCTGGGGGATCGCGGTTCTCCTGTGTTTTGCATGGGGTGCGGCGGCTCTGTCCGGATCACCATGGCTGGAGCGCCTGGACACTGCTCTGTTCGACGCCCTGGCGCGGATGGATCGGCACGCGCATGACGATCCCGGAGTAGTCCTGATCGATATAGATGAAGCCAGCCTGGCCGCGGTCGGACAGTGGCCCTGGCCCCGGTATCGCCTGGCAGCAATGGTCGACACCCTGGCCGCGTCCGGCCCCCGTGCGATTGTCGTGGACTTCTTCTTTCCCGAACCTGACCGGACATCCCTGTCCGTCATCCAGGATGCGTTCCGGTACGAGTTCGGCCTTGATCTGTCCTTTGAGGGTGTACCCCGGACCATGACGGACAATGACGCGTATTTCGGCCATGTGTTGTCCGGCGCTCCGTCAGTGGGTGCGTTTGTTCTCTCGGACAGCCCCGAGACTGCGGCCCCTGTTCACAAGCTTTCAAAGCTGCCCGTGCAGGGTGATTATGAGCTGCTCGATCTCGCGGAATACAAGGGGTTTCTCTGCAATACGCCAAAGATACAGAGCAGTTATGCCCGCTGCGGGTTCATCAATGCCCACAAGGACAGAGATGGGATACTGAGGCGCCTGCCGCTTCTGGCAAAGTACGAGGGCGAGTGGCAGCCAAGCATATCTCTGGCCGCGTTCCTGGCCGCCCACCCGCATGCATCTCTCGAGGTCGGCCGGGATTTCTGGGGACCGTTGCTTCACCTGGGAGATCTGTCCATTCCAATCGATAAGAACGCCCAGGTTTTGTTGAGGTTTGGCCGAGTTCTGGAAACCATACCGGTCCTGAGAGCGGTGGATGTGCTGAACCAGAGATTCGCCCCCGATACCATCAGGAACCGTATTGTGCTGATAGGTTCCTCTGCCGCCGGCCTGGGGGATCTGCATCACACCGCGACAGCCTCGGTGATGCCAGGATCGGCTGCTCATGCGATATTGCTGGAAAATATCTTATCCGCCTCCCATTATCGTCAGCCTCAGTGGAGCCGGAGCTACGCACTTCTGACAACGGTTCTGGCGTCCGGAGCTGTCATCGCAGCGTTCCTGCCGGCAGGCGCGGCACCGGCGGCAGTAGCTGCCGGCATTGGATTGGCTGTGTATCCCGCCTTGACCATCCTCGGTTTTGGGTTTTTCCGGGTGCTTCTGCCCGCAGCCGCACCGGTCGGAGCCGGGCTGTCCCTGCTGCTTTTCCTGTCCATGTCATTTTATGCCGTGGAAAGGCGGCTGGGCCGGATGAGAGAGGCGCGTCTCGCCCTGTTCAAACAGGCCATGCTGGAGCTGATGGTCGGCCTGGCCGAGACCAGGGATCTGGAAACCGGGGAGCACATCAGGCGGACCCAGCTGCTGGTCAGGGTACTGGCCCGGGGTCTGGCCGCCGGCGGCAGTTATCCGGGCATCGATGATTATTATATCGAGCTGCTTTATGCGTGCGCGCCCCTGCATGATGTGGGCAAGATCGCGATCCCGGACAGGATCCTGCGCAAACCGGGGCCCCTGGACAAGGAAGAATTTGCATTGATGCAGCAGCATGTCCTGTACGGACAGCGCATTATCGAGATGCTGGCCAGGAAAGTGCAAGGTGAAGAAATTCTGAGGGTCGGCCTGGAAATGGTCTCGACGCACCACGAGAAATGGGATGGGACCGGTTATCCCGCAGGCCTTGCCGGAAACGAAATCCCCTTGTCAGGCCGGATCATGGCCTTGGCCGATGTGTATGACGCACTGACCAGTGAACGGGTATACAAGAAGAAAATTCCCCATGACGAGGCCAGGGAAATCATCGTGCGCGGTTCCGGCACCCAGTTCGATCCCGAAGTGGTCAGGGCATTCCTGATGCAGGAAAAAGCCATTCTCGAACAGCTTGGAAGCTCCGATCATCCTGAGGCAGGCTGAGTCACAACAGCTCATGTCGCGGGAAGCCGCAAGGGTTTGGATTCGAACGCGCTGATCGGAGGCGGCTGTGAGCCGCTCGCTGGATTTGCGGGCTCAGTGCCGTGTTTCAGTCCTTCATCTGTTTTTTTGCCGTCTTGAGGAATTTCCCAAAAGCCCTGTCCTTTTTCCGCTTGTCCAGGTATGACATCTCATGGAACTCGGACTCCTTCTTGAGCTTGAGATAGCTGGAATAGCGATCTTCGCTCAATTCACCACGCTCGACTGCGGCTCGGACGGCGCAGCCGGATTCATGTTCATGGCTGCAATCCGCATAGCGGCAGTGTGAGGAAAGTGCGGCAAATTCTTCGAACCCCGCGTCGACCCCATCGCCGGCACCGACAATGCCCAACTCCCGCATGCCAGGCGTATCGATCAGCATCGCACCCTGGCTCAGAACAATGAGCTGCCGGCGGGAAGTCGTATGGGTGCCTTCTCCTGTGCCGCTGACAGCTTTTGTGTGAAAGGCTTCCCGTCCAATGAGGCGGTTGACGAGCGTCGTCTTCCCGACACCGGATGAACCGAGAAGGCAGTAAGTCCTGCCGGGGACAAGCATCTGCTGAAACTCATCGAACCCGATACCGGTGACGTTGCTCAGCGCAAGAACTCTCGCTCTGGAAACAGCGCCGATGATTGAGATTTTCTCATCCAGTTCGCTTTGTGGGATCAGATCCGTTTTCGTGAGAACGACAACCGGTTCAACATGTCCATCCGCCGCCATTACCAGGTACCGATCCAGGCGATGTGGATTGAAGTCGAAGTGGCATGACTGAACAATGAAGGCGGTATCTATATTGGCTGCAATCATCTGGTAGTCGACTTTTTCACCCGCGGACTTACGCCTGAGGAACGTCTTTCGCGGGAATACCTTATGGGTAATAGCCGCTGTGTCATCATTGTAATAGTACGCCGTTACCCAATCTCCAACACACGGCAGATCCATGGAACTCTCGATCTGATATGAAAGCTTCCCTGTCAGCTCAGCCGGAACTTCTCCAGATTCATTCCTTATAAGATACGAGCCGCGGTCGACCGCGGATATGCGGGCAAAGCTGCAGCCCTCCTGGTGGAGCTCATCGGAATGATCTTCGAACCATTTGTCAAAACCCAGATCTCTTATTTTCATTTCGTGTGTCACCGAACGTGCGCATCAGCCGCGCGGGCGGTAGCCCGCGTCGGATTGGATGCGCTTGTTAGCTGATTTTATTTATTTTAACAAGAAATTCATCGAAACCTGCATCAATAAATACTGGCCACTCAGGGAAAGGGCCAATACCAGCTTTGCCATAGAGATAATCCACAGCCTTATGCAATCCTAGAAAATATTTTTCATCCTCGCCATCGGTAAATATGCCCCAAGTTGTTTTACTCCTTACAGTTTCAAGATCTGAATGAGCTATTGTCTTATTTCTGGCATTGAGAACGACTGTTATGAATTCTTTATTGTCTTCAAAGAAATTGATTATGATTGGGTCCTTTTCGGCATGGTAATATGAGATCAGTTTTTGGAATGAATGATTTTCATGACCACAACTGCTAACCGGATCGTGCATCTTTGCGATTTGCAGCAAAGAATATTCCTTCAAAATATTTACAAGGTATGTATCGAGGCCACACCAGCCGATTAATGATTCGTTGTTGCAATACCTTTTAGTAAATCGAAACACTTCCCAGGCCCAAATGCATTGATCGCCAAATTTGATTAGAATTGAATGTTCTGGATACTTATCAATGAGCAGCAGGTGATCTCCTTGTATCAGCTAACTATTTACTATATCGAATATCGTCTCGCCATGATGATATCAGCACAAAAAGCGGCAACATTCAATCAAGTCGATATTGGATGGAATGTGCATCCGCGCAAGTTCAATACTGACCGCGGCAGAGGCTCGCCGTTTCCCGCCTGCCGCCCCGGCGGGCGCACTCCGTGCCCGGCGGGTGAAGATGTGCGTGTCGAGCGGGGAACTCCCTTTTAAGTCCAATGCATGAGAATCATCCATCAAGACCGCAAATTATGTCCCATGGATTGGCCGGTGTCAAGGAGTTCCGGCTTCTCCGGGAACCGCCGGCAAGCCATTGCTCCCCGGCCCCTGCGAGGGCCGTGGCGCCTGACGGCGTGCTTCCGTGATGCATTTCTCCCATGATTTTCATTCCGCGGGAAAGCGGCTCTCCAGGTCTTGACAAACCGGGGAAAATCTTTTTTATCAATACCTGCCGGATTTACCGGCCTTGCCGTCGGGGCGGACGGAATATTACTGCACACGCTGCGCGCGTGGTGTACACTGAGGGGGAACCTGTCAAGGAGGAATGGAATGATCCATGTGGAGAAACTGACCAAGTTTTACGGGAGCTTCTGCGCCGTGGATCAGATCGACCTCGATGTCTCGCGGGGGGAGATCACGGGGCTCCTGGGCCCCAACGGCGCAGGCAAGACGACTACCCTGAGGATGCTCACGGGCTACCTCGCGCCCACCTCCGGAACCATCCGGATCAACGACCTTTCCATCGACGACGATGCGCTGGCCGTGAAAAAGCTCATCGGCTACCTGCCAGAGTCGGCGCCGCTGTACCACAACATGCTGGTCTACGACTACCTGGACTACGTGGCCGGGATCCGCGGCATGCAGAGCAGGAGAAAGGCCGAGCGCATCCACGAGCTGGCCGATCTCTGCGGGCTCTCCGGCATCATGCACAAGACCGTGGGCGAGCTCTCCAAGGGGCTGAAGCAGCGGGTGGGCCTGGCTCACGCCATGATGGAAGACCCGCAGATCCTCATCCTCGACGAGCCCACCTCAGGGCTCGATCCGAACCAGATCGTGGAGATCAGGGACATCATCAGACGGATCGGCAGAGAAAAGACCGTCATCCTCTCCACCCACATCCTGAGCGAAGCCGAGGCCGCCTGCGACCGCATCGTGATCATCGACAAGGGCAGAATCGCGGCCGACGGCAGCACAGAGTCGCTCAAACAGGGCTCGGGCGGGGAGCATACCATCCACCTCTCCCTGCTCGGCGCAGACTTCGAGGAGGCGAGCAGGGCGATCGGCGCGATCGACGGCGTTTCACGGGTCGAGCGGGTCGAGGGAGCGAATGTGGATGAGCTCAGGCTGAGGATTTTCGCCGGCGGCCCGGACAGGCTCCGCGAAAAAATCTATGCCTGCGTCAAGGCGACCGACTGGATCATGGTGGAGCTCACCCAGGAAGGCAAATCGCTCGAGAAAATCTTCCGCGACCTCACCAGGGAGGTGTAGCATGACCCGGACGTTCAAGATCTTCGCCAAAGAGCTTAGAGACTACTTCGTCTCGCCCATTGCGTACATCGTGATCTGCATCTTCCTGCTCATCACAGGGTGGTTCTTCTTCTCCACCTTCTTCATCTACAACCAGGCGAACCTGCGCACGTTCTTCACCCTGCTGCCGGTCGTGTTCTCATTCGTGATCCCGGCGGTCACCATGCGGCTGTTCGCCGAGGAGCTGCACTCCGGCAGTTACGAGATGCTGCTTACCCTGCCGGTGAAGCTCTCCGACGTGGTCGTGGGCAAGTTCCTGGCAGGGGCGGCATTCGCGTCGCTGATGCTCGTGCCCACTCTCTCATATGCCGTGAGCATCTCCTTCATCGGCGACCTCGACTGGGGGCCGGTTGCTGGCGGATATCTCGGCGCGGTCCTGCTGGGAGCGGCATACAGCGCCGTAGGGGTCTTCGCATCGTCGCTCACGAGAAACCAGATCGTGGCCTTTATCACGGGCATGGTCATCTGCTTTTCGCTCACGCTCTTCGACAAGATCGCGATCTTCTTCCCAGCCGCCATCGTCGGGGTTTTCACCCAGATCGCGGCGGGCTACCACTTCGAGAACATCTCCAAGGGCATTCTCGACACACGCGACGTGCTCTACTTCTTCAGCGTGATCTTCGTGTTTCTCTACGGCGCGCACCTGGTCATGCAGGAGAAGAGATAAGGAGGCTGCCATGGCTGTCAACAGCACACCCCGATATGTAAAGTTCGGCATCTATATCATTCTCATCGTCCTGCTCAACATCGCGGCCCTCACCCTGTTCTTTCGGGTCGACCTCACCGAAAACAGGGTCTACTCCCTTTCAAAGGCGAGCAGGGAGGTTGTCTCCACTCTCAAAGAGCCGCTCACCGTTAACGTGTTCTTCACCAAGAACCTCCCCGCGCCCTACAACACGGTCGAGCGCTATCTGCGCGACCTGCTGGAGGAGTACGCCCTCAGCGGCAACAGGTATTTCAACTACCGCTTCTACGACGTAACGCCGCTCGAAGAAGGAGGATCGGCCAGAAGCGCGGAGAACCAGAGGCTGGCCTATGACTACGGCATCCAGCCGGTCCAGATCCAGGCCATCGAGCACGACGAGGTGAAGATCAAGAAAGCCTTCATGGGCCTGGCCATCGTCCACGGTGACACGGTGGAGCGGGTGCCCACCATCACATCGGCCGACGGCCTCGAATACAAGCTCACCTCGGCCATGAGGAAGGTCAACAACAAGATCAGCGCCCTGCTGAAGCTGGAAGAACCCGTGAAGATCACGCTCTATCTCTCGCCCTCCATCCGAGGAGTCGCGCCCTATATGGGGCTCAAGGACCTGCCCGAACTCGGAAACGGCGTCAACGAGATCGTGACCGAGCTCAACCGAAAGATGTACGGCAGGCTCTCCTTCTCCACGGTCGAGCCGTCAGACGAGGAGATTGAGCGGCTGGCCCTGGAGTACGGGCTCATACACCTCAAATGGCCCGATATTCCCCAGGCGGACGTCAAGGCGGGAGGCGGCGTCATCGGCATAGTCGTGCAGCACGGCGAGAGCACCATGTCGCTGCCGGTGCTCCAGGTGTTCCGCGTGCCCCTGTTCGGCACCCAGTACAGCCTGGTCTCGCCCGACGAGCTCGAGGAGATGATCACGGGC
>ERZ1026800.2410-NODE-2410-length-10166-cov-2.055384_pt1 | contig 10166 bp, 10 predicted proteins | sample MGYA00520873_ERZ1026800 | MGnify/ENA primary metagenome ERZ1026800 (study PRJEB33270, sample SAMEA104284475) | anaerobic digester metagenome | biome: Anaerobic digester microbiome; feature: mesophilic sludge digester; material: Anaerobic digester biomass...
GTGTCACACTGCAAACCCCCACCGCCCCCTGTCCGTAGGCAAGCTCAAAACCCGCGTAGTCGGTCAGCGCGCCCAGGTTGCCCCCCGCCGGTGTGAATAGCCGCAAACTGTAAGGGGCTGCCATTATTGCACCGCCTGTTCCAGACTGCGGTAAAACGTGCGGTAGGATAGGCTCGCCGTTGTGGCTGCGGAGGTTGAACCGTAGATAAACATGCCGATCTTGTTTGCCCCCGGTGCCAAGTGCATCGTGGGACTATTGCCTGATACCAGGTAAGGGCGCAGGTCACGCGTCCGCCCGCCTTTGGCGTATGCCCGGATGATGCCGGTTGGACCAAAAAGGACATACATGGTCTCGCCCGCCAGCAGGGTCAGGTTATTGAAATCTATCACCTCGCGGGTGGTGTAGTTTGTAATGCCCCACACCTTGCCGGGTCCGGTCACGGTCAGCACCAGGTAGTCCGTGTCCGAGTAACTGCTGTTCGTCACACTAGTGTTCCCCTTTACGGTGGAGGACGTGATCTGCCCCAGCCAGAACAAGTCGCTGGTGTCGGGGTCATAATAGACGCCATACCCGCCCCATACGCCGGATGTTGCGTCCATCTTGACCGGGTGCCATTGGTTGCCCCGCCAGATGGCAAAGCCGTCTGGCAGGGAGATGCCCCCGGCGAGTGTAAAACCGTTACAGGCGGCGTATAAATTGCCATCCGAATCGCTGGTTAATTGTTGTGGTACTGATACTGAGGGCACTCCAGTCAGCCCGCTGCCGCAGGGATTCCAGTTTGCGCCGTCCCAATAGGCGATGCCCGCTGCCGCCACGCTGCCAACGGCGGTGAAATCCCCCATGATATACATCCGACCCAATGTTTCGTCATAATAAATAGTATGCACATACCCATTAGGGACTGACGCAGCAGACCCTCCCACGTTGGCGAATGTGTAGGCGTAGGTCGATCCCGATACCGTCACCCGCGCCAGGTAGTCCAGCGTCCCGTCTCCGCCCGCATTCGTAAAAGCCCCGCCAATAATCACCCCGTCCCCCCAGGGGTCTGGGATGATTGAATAAACAATTGCATTTAACGCCGTTGCGCTTCCGACCACATTCCAGGATGATCCGTCCCAGCGCGCTAGGTAGCCCGCCCCGCTGCCGCCGATGTCAGTGAATGCGCCCCCGGCGTAGAGATGCCCGACGCGTGAGATTGCCAGGGATTGCACCCAAGTATTGGCTCCCGCCGTGCCAACGGCAGAGAATGCCGTGCCATTCCACTTAGCAATGTAATCAGCAGCAGCATCTCCCCCGGCATTCGTGAAATAACCTCCGATGTACAGCGTGCCGTCATCGGCAACGGCAGCGGCAACTACGGCACCACCCACCCCGCTTGCCATCGCCGCCCAGCCCCCCGCTGCGGTGTACTTGGCGATAGAGTCCGCCCCGGCAATCCCGTTCAGGTCGGTAAATGCACCGCCGAGATAATATTCCCCGTTGATGCCCTTGACCATGCAGTAACCAGTATTTCCGGCTGCCGTGCTTGTGATGCCGAAGTTGTCAATCGGGCCGTTCTTCGAGACGCGTACCAGGCAGTCGCCCGTCAGCGCATCCTGCCAGTCCAATGCGGTGGTGGTGTACCCGTCCGCCTGCATAGCCGGGTCGTACTGTTCCAGCGTCAATGCAAGCCGTTCGTGATAGTAATTCGTGAAACTTCCCTCAAATCCCGAAATGTAGGCAACGTCCATCAGCACGGTGTCGCTCTGTTCGATGGTTCCCGCCTCGTTGTAGCCCACGAACATCAGCCGGATGGGTTGGTTGTACCGTGTTTTTGTCGTATCGAACGCTGCCTGGAGGATAGCGATATTCTGCGCCACGTCCCCCGGCGTATCGCCGTTGATGTCCAGCACAAGCTGGACTTGCCGCCCTCCTGGGCGGCTCCACTGGTAGATTTCCCCGCCGGTGGTGATGTCTACGGATAGCGGTGTGATCTGTGGCATCCCTGCCCCGTGCATGGCGATAATGGTGCAATAATCCCGCATCCGCAGCAGCGTTCCACCGCTCTGCGTCCAGTCCACCCGGACACTGGTCGAGGCGTTCGGCGCCCCCGTCCAGTAATACTCTGCCTTATCCGGCAGCATTCCCAGCAGCTCTCGGTTCCCAGAAATAAACGTGCTTGCCGTTGATGCGGCTTCGAGTTGCCAGCCTGCCGCGTAAAATGCGGTGCTGTCGTCCTGGTCGGCGTCCCGCTGGACTTGCAAATAAAAGGTATCCGCCTCGTTAGTCGTCCAGGTGACGCTTTTGCGCTGCCAGTATCCGTTTGCCGTGAATTGCGTGGATGCCTCCACTGCCGATCCGGTGTCATCTACAAATGCCAGCGTGTAGGTGATGCCTGCTTTGCCCTTGACGCTTACCGAAAAGGTGTAGGTTACGGTATCAGTCAGGGCGATGGAATAATACGCGCCCGATAATGCCGTGCTGGAGGGGGTGATCTTCAGGCTGGTGCTGCCATAGCGGGGATAGGTGGTGTCCGCCGCCAGTGTCGAATTGACGGCGGTATAGCCTGTGGTGGACGCCGGCACCGGGTTGGTGACGAGGTTCGTCCGCTCCGCTGGCTGGATGATATAAACTTCCCAATTTGTAAGCGTGCTTGTCATACTCCGTATGCCTCCATCATCGCCAGCCGTTGGGCGATTTCGCTTGCGCTGCCGTAGTTGCCGTAGAAGTTCACCGTCATGTTGCGGGTGGTGTTGCCATGCCTGCCGTCCAGCGGGGTAAATGTGGCGCGCTCTGCGCCTGCTTCACCCGCCAAAAACAGGGTGGGCTTGCGCACGATCCAGTCGCCGCCTTCCGCCTGGGGGATGGGTACATTCTTTCCGTGTTTCAGTACATCCTGCAAACCCGAAAAGCCTGAAACGTTGAGGCGGAAGTCAGATTTAAACGTCTTGCCGTTTAAGTAGTCGAGGATTCTTTCGAGTTCTTCAGCTTCCAGCCTGCCGTCTGCTAATGACAGGGTAAGCATTCCCATCGCCTCGTCCAGTAGTTCGGCTTTTTCTTTGCTTCCGCCGATGGCTTCGTTCATCTTTTCAAGGGCATAGTAAGTGTCCAGCGTGGCGTCATCTATTAGCCCCATCGCCCCGGCAAAATCGGAAAGTGTCTTGTATTCGATTTCGTCAATCGTGCCATCCGCCATTGCTTTGGTGTATTGCATGTCATAAACGATGGATGCCATCGCTTTTCGGTGTTCCAGAGATGCGTTTGTTGCCCGCTCACCGAGTTCTGATAGGCGGTCTTTGTAGTCTTGAAGTTCCTGCTTTTGTTCGGATGTCAGCCATCGTTTGCCTTCCAACTCTCCGATTTTCGTTTTGAGGTCGTCTGTTTCTTCGGTGATGTCCGCCATCGTGTTGTAATAATCGCGGTACTCTTTGCCTACCGCGCCCGCCATGACAGTTTTCAGTTTGTCCATACTGACAGATGCTTCTTCACTGGCGGCTGCGAGTGCTTGCGTCTCCTCGGTGTAGGTCTGCACCTTGACGGTTCCGTTTTTAACCGCCCGGATGTAATCCCACGTCCTTTGGTCTGTCAATCCCAGCGCGGCGGCAAGTTCGTTGGTGTACTCCGCCGCTTTTTCCGCTGGCATTGTCCCGGCAAGCAGTGCCTTAGCAATCCGCCGCTGCCTGTAATTAAGCTGCCCGGCTGCGGCGGCGGCGGCGATAGCCTGGATTGCATAATCCTTGTAGCTTGTCGCTGTTTGTTCGGCTTCGGTGGTCGCGTCGGCACAAATCTTGTTTAGCTTGTCCTGCCAGTAGAATAGCAGCTCTATCGCCGTTGCCGCGTCCGTCAACGCTGGCACGAGTTTTGACCCGATTTCCAGCTTGACGCCCTGGATGATGTCATTCAGGTCGTCCATCGCGGCATAATATTCCTGGTTGGCGGCTATTGCCTCATCGGTGATAATGAGGCTGTCATCCACCGCCGCGCCCATTTCCCGGATTTTGTCGCCGCCCTGTTCCATCAGCTTTGCCATCTCCAGCCCGGAACGTCCAAATTTATCCGTTAAAAATTTAGATCGTTCCAGCCCTGGGGCTAGGGCAAGGTATTCGTCTGCAAGGCTTGCGATGCTGTCCACTGACGGGTCAATGCCCTTGCGCACGGCTCCCGCCATCGCCTGTTCCAGCGATGCGGTTGATATTTGGAGATCATCTGATACCTGGATGAGCCGGGACACTTCCTCAGCACTCGATCCAGTCACCCGCGCCATGTCCTCAACCGTTTTGGCGTAGGCGGTAAATTCTCCGACTGTTTCCTCCACCACTTTTTTGGCGGCTTGGAATGCCTGTTTTGCCAGCCCAACTACGCTTGCCAGCTCGGTGAATTTCAGCCCGGATACGGATGACAGACCGTCTTTTAGTTTCCCGGCGGCGTCAGTTGTCGTTTTCATCTCGGAGCGTACCGTCCCCAGCCCCGTTTGCAGTTTGCTGGTATCCGCCGAGATTTCAGCGTATAAACTCGCAACTTTTTCAGCCATGTCGCATCCTCGCTGTTCTGCTAGCTTTCATCCTGCCGTCCTCTATCTTGAAGAAGTCATACATCCGTTCCATTGGCAGGCTTTCGATATATTCCAACGTCCAGCCGAATCGCTCTGCGATTGTCCAGATGACCAATTCCCAGGGCGGCGGCGCATTGTGTGCGATGGCACAATACGCCGCCCGGCTTAAGAAGGGTCAGCGTCCAGCGGCTGCTTGGCGTCTGCCAGCATGGCGGTGATAATCCGCCGGTAGTCGGGCTGTGACAGGTCTAACAGTTCATCCACCGCCAGACCTGCCACTTTCGCCAGGGTGCTATCTTCGTCATCCTGCTTTTGTTCCGGGTTGAATAATGCCCGGTACTCCCTGACGCTGATGCGCCCGATATCCACCGTGATCTCTCGTCCATTACTCAATTTCACGGTCTGCATGGGTTAGCTCCGTGCGCCGTTTTGCGTCCAGGTGACGCTGATTTCCACCGCGTCGTTGTAGGGAATGTTCCAGCGTACGCCCTGGCTGATTGCCGGGATGGTGATGCTGGGTTTGCCTGCCGCAGTGCCTTCTGGGTAAATTTTCAGCGTGCCGCTGGTGCCTTCCGCCAATGCCGTGAACATGGCGGTGCCGTCCGCCTGCATCAATGCACTGAACGAGGCTTGCCCGCCCTTGACGCCGGTGATGTATTCCTCGTTGGCGTCACTGCCGGCGGTGGTGTTAATCATGGCAACGGACGGCTCATAATTGCACTGGCGATAATCGCCATTCAATGCAACGGTGCCGCCGCTGTAAATCCATGACAGGGATAATGCACTTCCTGAATAAGCTGCCATTTCTGTTTCTCCTTACGTAAGGTCTAAACGGATACGATAGTCAGCCCCCACCCCAAAGATGGGATCGGCGTTGGGTGGAATTTCCACCAGGCTGTACTCGGTTTCACGGGCGCACCACCATACGGTGTACCCGGTAACAGATAGGGAATAACGGTGAAGCAGGGTGGATACCAGGGCATCAATGCTGCCCGCTTCGGATTGGTTGTCAGACCAGCTCATGATCTGAACAATCTGCGTTCTGTTGTCGCTGGGGGTGATGTTGTCGGGTCCGCCGGTGACGTGCGAGAATACCACGCGGGGATAGCCGGCAGTATCCGGGGCAACGGTGCGGTAGATTGCTGTACCGCCCAGGGCTGCGATCAGTGCCGTTCCCCCCGTCAGGCGGGAATAAATCGCTGATCCCAATGCGTTATACACGCTCATTTTAAAGCCTCCTCCCACATGCTTTTTAATTTCTTTGCAACGGCTTCCACCGCCGGGCGCATGAAGGGCTTGTACTTCCACACCCGCCCGCTGCCGGACGGTCCCAACTCTTGATAAATTCCGTAGGTCACGCCGTCCGAGACGTGGTACACGCCGTCCTCTATCTTTTCGGTGTTGATGGACGCCCGCAGGTTGCCGGTGTCTACTGGGGCGTTTATCTTTGCCTGTGATTCCACTTCAAATGCCACATTCTTCAGCACCTGGTCGCGGGTTTGCCCCAGTTTGTCGGCAATCTCATCCAGTTTCCTGGTGTCAAGGCGGATCACCATTTCAGGCATTGACTTCCTCCAGGTATACCCGCAGGACGCAGTTTAGCGACTTCGCGCTGTCAACCGCTTTGACGGCGTAGGTGGTGGATGCCACTTTCACCCGGTTGGTGACGGTCACACTCGTGTCATGGGGCAGGGATAATACCCAGCCCTGCCAGGGTTCAATCCCACCGCCGGATGATTTTTCATACCCGGTGCCGGTTCTGTCCAGCCGGCATTTCACGGTGGACGCTGTACCCCAGGTGGTCGTAAATCCGCCCATGCCGTCCGATGCCAGCGTTCCCGATAGGATGTAAGCAGTTCCCGGCATGGTCAGCCGTTCCAGTTCATCCCGGATGGCATTCAGTTCATTATCGGGTAACATTGTCCCCCCTCTCCAATTGGATGACGCCTGCCCCGCCCTGCGTTTCGTATTGCGCCGCCATTGTCTGGCAGTGCTGCACAAGCTGACTGCGTTTCAGGCTGTGGTTGTCGGTGGAGATGTCATACATCCCGGCATAGTGCGCCGCCTTCTTGCGCCATACCATCGCCGCTGCCGCCGGAAGGTTGTACACCGAACCGGTGATGTAGCGTGCGCTGCCCGCCTGGTCTGCGGTGAAGGTTGCCGCCCCGGTGATGGCATCAAAGGTGTACCCGCTGCTGGATACCGTGCCATAAGTGTTGTCCTGGATGGTTGGACTGTTCTCCCAATCCGCCAGCCCGGTCAGGTATTCAGTGTAAGTGACTGTCCCCACGCCATAGGCTGGTATGGCATCCATCGCCCACAGCCGTACTTTTGCCCGGTTGGCGTCCAGGATGTCCTGCAAGTGCTTGTCAGACCAATAATATGCACCCGCCACCTGGTAGTCCGCTACCCCGGCATCTGTCATCCCGCGCAGGCGCAGGATGAGGTCAGCCATGCCGGACCGCACCGACGTCCAATCCACCTGGATAATCAGCCGGGCGGCGGACGTATCCCCATTGGATAGCGTTGCCAGCACCGATAAAATATGCTGCCCGGCGGGTGTCGGGGTGGTCAGCGTAACCGGCACGATGTTCGATGCAATCACTCCCACTGTTGGCGTGGTCGCTGTCCCCCCGCTGGGCGGGGTGTGGCTTGCCGTTGCCGATGATACGGTCACGCCATCCGGCAGGTCGTTGGTGAAGTCAATGTAATGCGTCCTGGTTTCGGTTGTCGCTTGTGTTACCGTGTAAATATCAGTACTCAATCTCCACCTCCCCGCGTGTGTCCGCTTCATGCGTCACGCGATGGGATACTTCGTAAGCATCCCGGTTGTTGGTTGTTGCGCTGGTGCGCGTTGTAGTGCCGTTGGTCGGGCGGTTGGCTACGTTGTAGGGAACCCGCGCGCCGGCACCTTTTGCCAGTATCCAGCCGAGTGCGGTCATCACGGATGTCAGCACCAGGTTTGCCGATAGGCTGCTGCCTGTGCTTCCGGTTGCCGTCATTTCGCTGGTGATGTCCAGCTGCCCGGCTGCGCCCAGCTGCCTGGTTCCGGCGGCTGTGGCTGCGGTTGTCAATGCCAGGGCTGCCGATGTGCCGAGTGTTCGTATCCCGGCGGCGGTCATCTCCGATGTCGTGCCAAATGCCACGCTGGCATACAGTCCCCGGATGGCGGTTGCCGTCATTTCGCTGGTTGTAGTGAGGGCTGCGGCTGCGTACAGTCCCCGGATGGCTGCGGCGGTCATCGTGGAAGTCAGGGGCAGTGTGGCGGCTGCCCCAATGCCCCGGATACCCGCGCCGGTCATTTCACTGGTGATGGATAGGGCTGCTTCGGCAGTGTGCGCCTTCGATCCGCCCGCATTGGCGGTCATTGTTGATGTCATCGCCAGCAGGGTGCTGACGGCAAGCGCACGAATGCCGGCTGCTGTCATTTCAGAAGTCAGGGTCAATGCCGCAGCTGCACCCAGCCCGCGTATTCCTGCCGCCGTCATTTCGGATGTCGTGGTAAAAGTGGAGGAAGTCCCCAGCCTGCGCACTGCCCCGGCGGTCATTTCGCTGGTGTTTGCCAGGGTCGCGGCGGCTTCATGCGCCGTACCTCCGCCGCTTGCTGCGGCAATTTCTAGGGCAATCCCGGTGATGGTCTGTCCATAATTGGATAGCGACCAGTCGCAGGTCGTGTCCGCCCCGCCGTTGTCATACTGTACGGCGCAGGACGTGATTGGGAGACGTGGTGCCGCCACCCACGTGTCCGCCAGTTCGGTAAATCCAGTGCCGGACGTTGCCCCGGAAGAAGTCGTGCCAGGACCGCCGCCAATTGCACCCAGCACCAGCGATCCGCTCGCCGGGCTGCTGTCTAGTGTGATTTCCGGGCTGGTTGGCGTGGCGTCCGATGAGTAGGTCTTATACTGCGTCACCGGGCTGGTCGTGTTGTGTCCGGTCAACTCCAAAACGAACATGATCTGCCCGGTCCCGCCGGACGGCTCAACCGATACTGTCCCGCTGCCCGGCGTGGCGCCGCACTGGGCATAGTGGATCCACATGTGGACGGTTGCCTCGCCGTCAATTTCCACCCCTATGCTGGTCCAGTCGCCCAGGTTCGCGCCGAAACTATCCGTCACGCTATCCGTCCACCCGCTGCCACTGGGCGCCAGGACAGTATGAACGATGACTAGCAGCGCATTGGCGGACGGCGAGATGGACGCGCTGTTAAGTTTGTCCGCTATCCACCCATGCAGCGTTTGGGTATCCAGCAGGGTAGGGTTGCTGATTGCCATTGTTTATCCCAGGGTTACGTCCAATGCTCCGGCTGCGATCTGGAAGGTGTCGCCCGCCGCCGTGACTTTGTTGGCGGATACGGTGCCTCCCATGAGGTAGTTGCCGGCAGATAGGGCATCCCAAACACCAACACCGACCACCGTTCCCCATGTGGCGGTACACGTGCCGAAGTCAATCGCTCCGGTGTTTTGGGTTGCCCCGCCCGATGCTGCGTCCCAGCCGGTGCATTGTTCCCGTTCATACCCGGTGCCGCTGCACTCAGTGCCGTCTCCGGCACTGGTTGGGTCTGCCTGGTGGAGGGATACATAAATTGCCGTCCCTGGCGTGGTGTAGGCGGTGTTGCGCAGGGTGTGGTCAATCAGTTTGCCCGCCAGGTAGTTGCCGCACGCCCCGCCGATGGAGATGTCAATCTCTCCGGCAGCGATGCTGAAGGTATCCGCCGATCCAATCACTTTCGAGGCAGTCAGTTCGCAGTAATACAGCAGTGTTCCGCTGGTTGCGCCGTGACAGATGGCAAGGTGGGTGATGGTTCCCCAGTCGCCTGTGGCTGTCGGGAAGGTCACGGCGTTGGTGTTTGCCGTCACGCGGGTGGTGCCGGGGGCGTTCCATTCCGCCGTTCCCTGTAATTGGACGCGGGCATACCCGTCACCCGTGCATTCCGTGCCGGAAAAGTCGTCCGCCGGGTTGCTGGTGAACAGGGCTGCATAGACCGCCGTGCCAGGGCTGGTATAGGCGGTGTTCCTCAATACATGGTTCAGCCAGGCGTTTTCAAGCGCGTCACTGATAATTCCAGTTGTCATAGTTGCTCCTTACACAAAATCGTCATGACCGCCGCGCGGCTCCATGATTTTATTGAGGGTCAAATTCGGGATATGCCCTCTGCACATCACCCGGCACTGGTTGTCCACTTTCCAGGCGCGGATGCGGTCTACAATGTCGGCGGAGGAATGTCATATTGCCATCTCCGCCCAATCCTGCATGGTTCCAAGTACGTCAGCGTACATGGTGGCGTGCATAAATCGGTTGTGTTTGCTTTTGTTCTTGTCCCACTTGTGGACGTTCCAGCCGGGGTCAATAAACTGCGTTGCCTCATAATACGGCGTGGGTGCAGTATTCCGGCAGGGTCGGTTGTCCGGGTCGTATCCCATCAGCGACATGGATGCCGCCTGTTCCCACCAGCCATGAAAACGATAGCGTTCCAGCCCCCATATTGCGTCCAGCATCGGAGTCATGGCTTGCGTCACATACCAAATGCCGTGATTGGGGACTTCCCCGTCACCTGTCTGGTGCTTGACCATTGACTGCCAGTATTTCGGGTCGTGCTGCCAGTCCTCGCGGCTGTCCACGATCACCACATCGGCG
>ERZ1026800.2413-NODE-2413-length-10158-cov-2.087130_pt1 | contig 10158 bp, 6 predicted proteins | sample MGYA00520873_ERZ1026800 | MGnify/ENA primary metagenome ERZ1026800 (study PRJEB33270, sample SAMEA104284475) | anaerobic digester metagenome | biome: Anaerobic digester microbiome; feature: mesophilic sludge digester; material: Anaerobic digester biomass | place...
GCGAGCGGGTAATCAGGTGCTCAGTCAGTTTGCGAGGCGCGCGGTGCATCGTGCCGTCCTCAGGCGGTTCGGCGCCCAACGCTAAAGCCGGGACAATATCTGTGCCCAGGTCCACCGCCAAAACGTGCATAACGTTCAGGGCAATCGGAATGCGGGCGGCTGAGAGGGCATGCGCGATGAAGGGCACTGCTTCGGGGGTGTTGCTGGTAAAGATATAGGTGGTGAAGCGCTTGATGTTTTCGTAAACCGCGCGGCCTTCCTCAATCGCGTTCACGATAGAGCCAAAATTATCATCCATCAGAATCATGGACGCGGCTTCTTTGGCAACGTCGGAGCCTGAGATGCCCATGGCGACGCCAATATCCGCTTTCTTCAGAGCCGGGGCGTCGTTTACACCGTCGCCTGTCACAGCCACAACATTTCCGAGCTTTTGCAGCGCAGAGACAACCTTGAGTTTTTGTTCCGGGGCAACCCGGGCGAAAATGACCTGTCCCTGCACCGCGCTCACCAGATCCTCATCGCTCATTCCTTCCAGTTCCACGCCGGTGACCACGCGCAGGTCCTCGCCGCGCACAATGCCAATGCGCCGGGCAATGCTTTCAGCGGTCAGGCCGTAATCGCCGGTAATCGTGATGATGCGAATGCCCGCGTTGCGGCAGAAGTCGAGTAGGTGTCGGGTGCCGTCGAGGTTGGTGCGCCGTGGATGAGCCGCAGCAGTACCCCGTGTTCATTCCCATCCGCGATCGGCTGTCGTGCTTGCTGGAGCTGCTTGCCTGGCTGGAAGCTGCCGGCCAGCGCGAGATCTGGCTGATCGACAACGACTCCACCTACGCGCCGCTGCTGCAGTTCCTCGAGGGCACTCAGCACCACGTGGTGCGCACGGGGCGCAACATGGGCCATCGCTCGCCATGGCTCAGCGGCACCGTGCAGCGCCAGGCGCACGGCCGGTACTTCATCGTCACCGACCCCGATGTGGTGCCCGACCCCGGCTGCCCACCCGACGTGCTGCAGCTGTTCCGCTCGCTGCTCGACGAGTACCCGCACATCGACAAGGCCGGCTTCGGTCTGCGCACCGACGATCTGCCCGAGTGCTACGCCCTCCGTGCCGACGTGGTGGATTGGGAGCGTCCGTTCTGGGCCACCGAGCTGCGCCCGGGCATCCTCGATGCCGGCATCGACACCACGTTCGCGATGTACCGCCCGCTCGATCGCCGCCACAACATGCTGCCGGCGGTGCGCACCGGGTTCCCCTACGTGGCCCGCCACCTGCCGTGGTACGTCGACTCGGCCAACCTCGACGAGGAAGACCGCTACTACCGCGCCCGCGCCGACCGCACCATCACCAACTGGGATCGCGAGGAGCTGCCGTGGTGGAAGCAGCGCCGCCTCGGCCCGCGGCAGTCGCCGGCAGATGACCAGCAGTAGCCGGCCCATCCGCGTCGCCGCCGTGGCGTTCGCGGTGCTCGGTCTGGTGGTGGGCACACGCGGGTTCTCCACCTACCTCGCGTTGCACGCCATCAGCCCGGCGTCGTGGGGCGCGCGCGTCTACGACGTGCCGGCCGCAGCGGTAGCCGCCATCGCAGCCGTGCTGCTCGCGCGGCACATGGCCGCGGTGCCGCCTCGGCACTGGCCGTGGCCCATCTACCCGGTAGCCGGGTACGTCGCCTGGGCGATGCTGTCGGCCACGTGGGCGGTGTCGTCGATCACCACGCTGCAGGCACTCATCGGCATCGGCATCGCTGCCTTCGGGTGCTGGTTCGGCTGGGTGCTCGACGGCCGCGAACAGATCTGGTCGGTCGCCCTGGCAACCTCCATCGTCACCGTGGCCAGTGCCGTCGTGATCGCGTTCTACCCCGAGTACGGCAAGATGCCGCCGCTGCGCCCGGGCGGGCCGGGGGGTGGCGAGTGGCAGGGCATCTTCGGCAACCGCAACTCGCTGGCACCGCTGTGCGCGCTGGGCCTGCTGGGCCTCGCCGGGGTATGGATGCTGCGCCCGTCGCTGCGCCGCGCGCTCCTGCTGGCGCCGTTGGCGTTGCTGCAACTGGTCGTGCTGCGCGGGTCGAAGGGCGCCACCTCGGTGCTGGCGCTGCTGCTCGTGGCCGTCACCGCCGGTGTGCTGGTGGGGGTGCAGTGGCTGCGCCGCCGCGGCGTCAGTGGCAAGGTGGTGGCCGGCTCGGCCGCCGCCATCACCACCGGCGCCATCCTGCTGGCCATGGCCAACGTGGGGTGGTTGGCCGCCAACCTGGGGCGCGACGTCACGCTCTCCCAGCGTCGCTCGGTCATCTGGCCCGACGTGCGCGAGGCCATCGCGGTGCACCCCGTGCGCGGGTACGGGTTCTGGGCGTTCTGGGACAACGCCGAGCTCACCGCCGCCACCTACGCGCGTCACGGCACCGCGTATGCCAGCGCGCACAACTCGATCCTCGAGGTCACGCTCGGTCTCGGTGTGGTGGGCCTGGTGCTGTACCTGGCCATGCACGTCGGGCCGATCGTGGGCATTGCCTCGCGCAACTGGCGTGCGCCCGACGCGGTGTCGGTGTGGTGGGCGTTCGTGTTCGTGTTCCTCGTCGCGCACAACCTCACCGAGAGCTTCGTGCTCTGGCACTCGTACAACTGGATGCTGTTCGTCGCGGCCGGCTTCGTCGGCCACGCGGCAGCGGCTGCGGGGCGGGCGAGTGAACGGCGATACTGAGGGAATGGACTCGCCTGCGCCGCTCGTCGCCGACCTGATGCCGCCCGTCGGGGGCCGCACTGTTGTCGCCGCGCCCGGCGGCGACCACCGCGCCGTCATCTGCTGCCTTGCCACCGGCCGCCACCGTGAGCTGATGGCCGAGTCGGCGCCGTCGATGGTTGCCTACGCGCGACGGCACGACTGGAGCGTGGTGCTCACCAGCGAACCGCTCAACGGCGAGCGCCCGCCCTCCTGGGGCAAGCTGCAGTTGATCCGCGAGCTGATGAGCACCTACGAGTACGTGTTCTGGGTCGATGCCGACGCCATCATCGTCGACCTCGATCGCGATCTGCTCGCCGAGATCGACACAGCCGTCAGCGACATCTGGTTCGCACGGCACCCGCAAGATCGCGATCCCGGCGCCACGGTGCTCAACGCCGGCGTGTTCGCCGTGCACTCCACCGACTGGTCGCGGCGGTTGCTCACCGAGGTGTGGAACGCCGAGCAGTTCATCGATCACAACTGGTGGGAGAACGCCGCGCTGCTCGACCTGCTGGGGTACTCGCTCGACCCGCCGTTCGCGAAGGTGCGCGAGTCGCACTGGGAGTCGCGTGTGGGTGTGCTCGATCTGGCCTGGAACAGCGTGCCCGGCTACTGCGAGAGCCCCACGCCGGCGGTCAACCACCATGCGCGCAGCGACCACGACAACTTCCAGCGCCGCCTCGACGACATGGCCGCCGACCGCCGTGCCACGCAAGCACGGTTCCCGGCCGAGTTCCCGGCCGAGTTCCCAGCCGCGCTCGGCAACCCTCACCCTGCACCTGAGACCCACACTCGTCTCGAGCGCGGGGCCGATGCGGGTACGGCCCCGTCGGCGGTGTCGCGCCTGGCCGCTCGCGGGTTCCGCTTCCTCTTCCTGCTCGACGCAGCGGCGCTGTTCGGCATCGTGGTGCTCGTTGGCATCGTCCGCTTCGGCGAGCCCTGGGCCGATCGGTCCGTGGCCAACTTCACGTCACGCTTCGCCGCTGCGACCGCGCTGCAGATCGTGGTCTGCTACTTCGCCGGCCTCTACGAGCGCGAGCCGCGCCTGGGCACCCGGTCGTGGTTGCCCAAGGCGGTGCTCTCGATGGCCATCGGTGTCGGCGCGCAAGCGGCACTGATCGCGCTCGACGTGTACCTGATGCCACGCGGCAACCTGTTGCCCTGGGCCGTCGCCGGTGCCCTGGCGCTGGTGGTCAATCGCGTGGTCAGCCGGCGCTTGGCAGCGCGCCGCCACGGCCCGGCGCGCGTGGCACTGGTGGGTGCCGATGACGCGATCGAACTGGCTCGCACTCATCTGGCCGCTGCTCACGACACCGCGGTGGTGGCCTGCGTGCTGCCGTCGATCGACTCGCTCTCCGAGGCGGTGGCGCTTCATCAGGTCAGCGATGTGCTGTTGCTCGACGTGCAGGCGTTCAACGACGTCTTCCCGCATCCACTCACCGAGCTGGAGGCGCAGGGAGTCAGCTTCCTGCAACGGGTTGGCGCGCAAGAGACGCTGCTGGGCCTCGACGAGGTGCGCGAGGTGGCCGGCCTGCCGTGCGTGCGGTTGCGCAGCCACAGCCTGCCCAACCACCAGCACCTGCTGAAGCGCGGCTTCGACCTGTTGTTGTTGCTGTTGGTGGCGCCGGTGGCTGTGGTGGCACTGCTGCTGCTGGCGCTGTGGGTGCGGCTCCGGGCCGGTTCGCCGGTGCTGTACCGCCAGGTGCGCACCGGCAAGGACGGCGTGCCCTTCCCGCTGGTCAAGTTCCGCACCATGCGCCGCGACGCCGAGCAGTACGGGGCCGAGCTGTCCACAGCCGGCGATCCGCGGGTGGTGCGCGGTCTCGGATGGATGCGCTCCACGCGCTGCGACGAACTGCCGCAGCTGTGGAACGTGCTGCGCGGTGAGATGTCCATCGTCGGCCCGCGGCCCGAGCGGCCCGAGTTCACCGCCGAGTTCGCTCGCCAGATCCCCGGGTACACCCGCCGGTCGGAGCTGCCGCCGGGCATCACCGGCCTCGCACAGGTGCAGGGGCGGTACGACACCGATGCGGCGTACAAGGTGGGGTACGACCTGCAGTACGTGTCCAACTGGTCGCCGGTGCTCGACATCCAGATCCTGCTGCGCACGGTGTGGGTCATCGTGATGCGCCGTGTCTGACCCTCGACCTCAGGATGAGGTGCCGGCATTGCCGACGACGACCGTGACGGTGATCGTGCCGTGCTTCAACGAGGTCGACCACATCGAGGCCTGCCTGCGCGATCTGTTCGAGCAGGACTACCCGGCCGCCCTGCTCGACGTGGTCGTGGCCGACGGCATGAGCACCGACGGCACTCGCGCCGTGCTCGCCGAGCTGGCAGGACGCTGGCCGCAGCGGCTGCGGCTGATCGACAACCCGCAGCGTGTGCAGGCTGCAGCCCTGGCCGCAATGGTGCCGCTGGCGACCGGCGATGTGATCGTGCGCGCCGACGTGCATGCTCGCTACGCCCCCGACTACGTGCGCCAGTGCGTGGCCGTGGGGGCCGCCACCGGCGCCGACAACGTGGGTGGCGCCATGCGCCCGCTGGCCGCCACCCGCTTCCAACAAGCGCTGTGCCGGGCGCTCGACAGTCGGTTGGGCGTCGGTAACGCCGGGTATCGCGATGCCGAGCGCGAAGGTTGGGTCGACACCGTGTTCCTGGGCGCGTTCCGCCGCGACGTGTTCACCCGCTTCGGCAACTTCGACCCCTGCGCCACGCCCAACGAGGATGCCGAGCTCAACCAGCGCATCCTGCAAGGCGGCGGCCGCATCTACCTGAGCCGCGCCATCGTGGTGCACTACGTGCCGCGGTCGTCTTTGCGCGCGCTGGCCCGCCAGTACTTCCGCTACGGCAAGGGGCGGGCACGCACCGCGCTGAAGCACCGCCGGCTGCCCACAGTGCGCCCGTTGCTGCCGTTCGGCCTGGTGGTGGGCGGTGCGGTGCTGGTGGCCACCTCGCGCTGGCAGCCGTTCACGCGTTGGGTTGCCGCCGCATACGCCACCGCATGCCTGGCCGAGGCCGTTCGGGTGTCGCGACAAGGCCCCCCCGCCGTACCCAGCAGCGTGCCCGTCATCGCCGCCATCTTCCCGGTGATGCACGTCTGCCACGGTGTGGGGTTTGCTGCCGGCCTGGTGCGCTACGGCCTGCGGCCCGACTGGAAACGAATTCTGCGGTGGTGTCACAGCGAACCCGAAGTCCCGGTTAGTATCAGTGAAGAATGCAGTTGATGCGTAGTCCGGTGTACGGTGTGCGTGTCTAATTGAGCCGGTGTTCGGGTCCCCCGTTCGCTCGGCAGGTACCACAACACAACAATGGAGGAACTTCCTTGAGAAACTCATCAGGGCGTCGTGCGAGGATGATGGGTGGGGCACTATTCGTTGCTGCCATCGCAGTCTCGTCCATCGCCACAACCGCTTCCGCCGACCTCGGCGACTCTGACGGGATCAATCCGCCCGTCCCACCAGCTACACCGAAGCCCGACGAAGGCGGCTACATCCGCGTTCAGCCAACTGGTGTCAGCGACAAGGAAGACCAGCGGGCGCCAGCGATTGTGCCGGGCCTCAACGCGCAGGCAGGCGGCAACCTACAGGTGCAGATCCCGGACAACTTTGAGTCTGGCGACCGAATCCTCATCTCCGTCTTCCCAGACGGAAGCCAGACCGTCGGCGGTACTGCTGGAAATGGTGTAAACTGCGTAGCGATGGACAAGTCCGTTGGCTATTCGGCCGTTCCGGTGCTGGATCCCGCCACCGGGGTCACTGGCCCGTTCGACGGGAACCAGGGTGCGTGGGGCGGCCAAGATTTCACGAACGACCCTAGGACACAACTGAACGGAGGAAATGGTCTCCCTGACCCCAGTACCCCGGGCACCGCAACCCCTAAGCCGATTGTTGCCGTGAGTCTCGCCTCGTCGAGCCAGTGCGCACCGAACGGATTCAAGGACGTCATCGTTCTCACGTTCAGCAACCAGAGTGGCCCTGTCACTGCCGCCACGCAAAATGATCAGTGGGTGCTGACGCTGACCGGCATTCAGTACAACGTGGGCAAGGCAGTTCCTGCCGGCCCACTGCATAACGTTCCATTCTCCCAGCAGGGTGTTGATGGCACGGATCCGTTGAGCTACCAGGACACGCCGCTGTTCGGCGGAAACGACGCACCTGGCGGAAATGATCTCGTCGCGGGAGCCGCCAATCCGGAAAACCAACTTGTCGGCGGTGTTCCCAACATCGACGCCAGAATGTGGACGAACTCTGCGATCGTTTCTCCGATCGTCATTTCCGCCGTTGGCAATTCGCTGGTCGCAGACAATACGTTCCAGCCACTTGGCACGGTGACAATCACCGAGGCGACCGGCGACGGAGTTGGTTTCGCGGAACCCGCAGTAGCGCTCCCCTCCAGCTTGACTCACCTGCTGTTCTTCCCAGGACTCATTTTGGGTGGCACGCCGACCGTGGCAGTCACCAACAATGCGGGGCAGACGGCTACCATCACCGGCGTTGACAACAGCGCGTTCGCATACGGCCAGTCCGGTTCCATGGTCGAGATGACGGTGAACACAGCGGCCGCATCGACGGCGAACCTGACGGCCGGCACATTCGTGATCAGCGGCGTGCTCGCAAGCACGACCACTGCGGGGATCATCTCGACGATCCTCTACGATCCGGTGAACTCAGCCTACACCTCATGCTTCTTCTGCATCCCGCTGTCCGGTCCTTCGGCACTGCGTACCACTGGGTACTTGGCTCCGGACGACCAAACGCAAGGTGGAGCGACCTTCGACTCGGACGTCAACAAGCCGACACTTGCGGTTCCGTTCTCGCTGGCCGTTGCGGTTCCGCAGCGAGTCGGTGGCGCAGACCGATTTGAAACGGCAGCGAAGATTGCAGCCAATCTCTCATGCGGAGACTATGCAGTGATCGCAAGTGGTACGTCCGACTCCGATGCCCTGTCGGCTAACTACCTCGCAGGCCGTTTGGCCCGTTGGACAGGCAACGACGTGCCGGTGCTTCTTACCGGAGCCTCGGTGCCGGAATTCACCAGGACCGCTTTGCGGAACCTCGGCGTCAAGAATGTGTACATCGTGGGCGGTACAGCAGCAGTGAGTAAGGCTGTCGCCGACGAGATCGACGCCCTCAACGCGTTTGAGTGCGGAGGAAGCATTCCCAGCTCCGAGCAGACCCTCGGTGTCGTCCGCATCGCAGGCGCAACCAGGTACGAGACCAACCGTGCAGTGGTGGGTGCCGGCTCGGCATTCAACACGGGCTCGATGGCCCTCGATCCTTTCCTTCAGACCAAGTGGCTGCAGCCAGCAAAGAAGACTGCAATCCTTGCTACCGGAACCAACTTTGCCGATGCGCTTGCGGCTGGGCCCGTTACCTACCGTGAGGGCTTCCCATTGGTCCTCACCGATGGCACCGCTGCCAGCCTGACCGCATCAGCCAAGGCCGCACTGGTCGAGAACGACATCACACAGGTGCTCGTGCTCGGTGGGACGGCAGCAATCAAGGCTGAAGTGGCAACAGAACTGACCGATATGGGTATCCAGGTGCTTCGCATCGAGGGTGCCGACCGCTATGCAACTGCTACCAAGCTGGCTGACTTCGCTCGGCTGACTTCGCCCAGTCCGCTGCAGGTCGATGGTGGCCTTGGCTGGTCGTACAGCACCGTGCTGCTGGCGAGTGGAACCACATTCGCCGACGCATTGGCTGCTGGCCCGTGGGGCGGCGACAGAATGTGGCCGATTGTCTTGACGACTCAGGCGACACTCGCTGCAAACACTCAGACCTGGTTGACCGCCAACAGGGTTCCGCTTTCGTCCGTTGTCACGTTGGGCCTCGGCTCGGCTGTCTCCACGGCTGCAATGAACGCGGCAAACCTCGCAATCGTCTGATAGTTAGACTGTAGAAAGCGTTGTTCTGATTGCTCAGGACTATGGCAAGGGGACCGATCTCTTCGGAGGTCGGTCCCCTTTCGCGTGTCTGAGCTGAGATCTCGTAATGGCCCAGGCGCTGTGCGACTGTGTGTCCTCTGAGGGACGAAGCCGGAGGCTCAGCTCGGTCGGCGCGACGCTGCGGCGAGAGCGGCGCGCATAGTCGAGGCGAAGACGCCAGCCGTGACACGCCGGTCGAACCGACTCACTTCATCGCTGACCTCGGAGCGGCACACAGCCGGGGCATCCCTAAAGGAACGCAGACAATCGAGCAGGTACGAGGTGATGCCGGAGACGTCGTCTGGGTGGAAGCGAGTGCCGAGGTGAGTCTCTGTGACCAAGCGAGCCAGGGCACCGTCGGGGCACAGGATCAGGCACGGCCGACCGAGATACATCAGCTCGAACACCTTGCCCGGGTAGATCCTGTCCGCCCCTGGCACGTCGTCGAGGATGCAAAGCGTCAGATGGCTGGAGGAGAGCTCGTCGAGCAGCTCGCGGTGCGCCATGTACGGTAGCATCGTAACTCCGTGCGATTCCATCGCTCGTAGTGCGTCCTTCTCGCTCTCAACCACTCGACCGATGAATCGGAGCTCAAGTAGGGAGGCGAGGTCGGGGTCGAGCCGATGCACCTCCCGGACGGCCGCAAGCAATCCAGAGGGGCGATTCACCCGATAGACCGTGCCCGCAAAGGTTACCCGAAAGCGATCGGGGGGCTGCGTCCGCAATTGAGCGGGGAAGTCGGATGGATCGAAGCCGTTTGGAACCATCACTACTTGTTCCGGCCGCAGAAAAGGGAAACGTTCGAGCAGCGACACGCGGTACTCCTCGGTGGCTGTGGTGACCATATGGGCCCGAGCCAGGACTGATGCCTCGAGTCGATCACCGAACCAGATCGAAAGGTGGCTGCGGGTCATCTCCATCTGCTCTCGAATGAGGCGCCACTCGTCGCGATAGTCGAGCACAACTGCGGCGCCTTGGCGACGAGCGCTCGCGGAAAGCAGAAATGGGGAGAATGGCGGACCGCTGATGAAGACCACGTCGGGTGAGTCTGCTCCACGCATCAGACCTCGCAGCGCGAGCCAAGCACCGGGCAGCCAGAGGACCTGCACGTCTGGGAAGGCGAGATGCCGCACCGCAGTTGTCGCAAGTCTCGCCAGACGCTGTCGGACGCTCGGCGACGCGACGGAAGCGATTTCCCAGGCGCTCTGCTTAGAGCGATAACTGGGCTCCAAGGTTCGAGCAGTAGTAACCAACATGCCTGACGGCAGGTCGGCAGTCAGGGTTGGGTCCATGAGAGGTACCGACGGATTGCTCACGGTCAGGGCCTGCGGCTCGATGTCGTACAGCGGCAAGTACTTCGCCAACTTGCTGAGCCTCTGCACACCAGCGCCTCCCGTCGGTGGGAATGCATATGCGACAATGAGGCCGATCATCTTGCGAGTCATCAGTCGACCAGAACACCGTCGACTCGCCACGAGACGGAGTCATCGGCGAAGAGTTGCGGCGTGTTCGGAGT
>ERZ1026800.2416-NODE-2416-length-10150-cov-3.976853_pt1 | contig 10150 bp, 7 predicted proteins | sample MGYA00520873_ERZ1026800 | MGnify/ENA primary metagenome ERZ1026800 (study PRJEB33270, sample SAMEA104284475) | anaerobic digester metagenome | biome: Anaerobic digester microbiome; feature: mesophilic sludge digester; material: Anaerobic digester biomass | place...
ATCGTGGGGATTTTGGCTCGCGAGAGGCGCATAATACGCTTGCCCCACTCGCGTTGAAAGGTTGGGGCGGGGCTGCGGTCCTTATAGGCATCGCCAGCGAAGATCACCAGGTCTACTTTTTCTTCAATCGCGGTATCGACGATAGTATCCAGTGATTTGAGGAAATCCATCACGCGCAGCGGCAAACCCGTGCGCGGGTCGTGCGCGCCATAGTTGGCGATATCGATATGGGCATCCGCAAAGTGAAGTAGTTTGATCATGGGGTAATTATAATGGAATGGGACCCACGTTAAGCTGCTCTGAGCTGCAATCACAGCAGTGGCACCTTAATTCTTAACGAAAACTAAATCTAGCTATTAATTCTGCCACAAGTTGATGTGTCCTGTCCCAACAGGTTAGATCCAATCTTTCTTCATCAGTGTGTTCATCAAAGTAGCCAACGGATAAGTTAACACAAGGTCGAGTATCTTTTTCACTCCAAACGCGCAAGTCCGATATACCGCCCTGACATGGTACAAATGCGTTTTCCTCAGAAAAAATCCGACTTGACACTCTCGCCACCCTTTCCGCAAATTCTAGATTTGAATATTCTTTGGAACTGGATTTATACACAATGTCTTTACAATTTCTTCGGTCCAAGCTTATGCCAAAGGACACATCCTCAAAAAAATCAGGGTCGATCGATTCTGCTCCGTATTGCCCTTCTTCCTCGCCAACCGTAAAGATAAATTTTAGAGGTGGAACTTCTCTGTAGTCCCCCACTTCTTTAATCAAGTTCAATATGATGGATACGCCTGCCCGGTCATCTGCCCCCAAGATTCCCTTTTCTCTCGAGACAATATTGTTTCTTTCAATAAGCTGATCCGACGAAGAAAATTCACCCTTCACATCAAGATGAGCAGCTAACAACATTTTTTTACCAGAATCTTCAGAGGATCTTCCAGGAATTCTTCTTCTCGTTCGTAATGAAATGGTAGAGCCTAAGATATTCCCCTTATTGTCGACTCCGAAATCCAGGTAATTACTTAAAGAGTTAATCTTTTCCAGTTCATCCAGGACATATTCCCTGACAGCCCCTTCGTTACCTGTCTTGCCAGGAATTCGAAGTAATTCTATGAGGGTTTGTTTTCTCGTCTCAAATATGCTGTTTGTAATATGATTTATGTCGCGAATTTCACTTAGTTTAAGAGATAACTGGTATAGCTCGTCTCTTTCAGCACTCAGTTGAATGCCATCCGAATAATAATAATGGGCTGGTATTGAAAAAGATTTAAAGAGCTCAAGCGCTATCTGTGAGTCCTTCCTGGTATAAAACGACAACCACGGAAGAGTTCTTCGATTTTGCCGAATATGACCAGCACAAGAACCTGATGTTTTAAGACCCAAGCGGTTGATCTGGACAACAATACCACGCATGGGTGGCTCGACCAATTCGATATTGCTGGTAATATTTTCCTCTCCGCTCTCGACTCCTCCCTCATAAGTTTGTTGCAAGAGTTTGTCGACTTCATCCAAATCCAACATCGGGTCCAGGATTGTGATAGCTCCATGACTTGATTCAAAGTTGATACCCAATATTTTAAATCTTTTTTCGATAAAAAATCTGTCTAGATCAGGATCACACTGAATAGTATTATTCTTTACTCTGAGAACCGATTTGTCGCTAATCATTCCAGACATAATTAAAAAATCAGACCAGGAAACGGACATAACAAGCTACCTCCTCGAACTACTTTGGATATGATCTAAAAACATATCAACAAATTTTCTTAATGAGGCTATATCATACACTCCTGTCCAATTTTGGCCTTTTCGGTGATAGCTGCTAAAACGTATACCTATAATCTCATTTCCGTCATTTACCAATTCAATATTAAAATGCGCAACAGCATTCCTCATTTTCCTGATCAATTCTTCTAAATCTGAAACTTTTGCATTATCTCCTGACGGGAGAGGCCATCCCTCCTTGACCATCATATCCCAGTTTTTGGGTTGAATCTTTTTATAGAGTTTTTCCTTCGGGAAAACTAACAGACCTAACATTGAGTTTAATAGCTGAGTAACTTCATAAACCTCAACGCCTTTTTCCTTTAAACATTCAATTGCTATTAGGTTTTTTTGGGTTCTTGCGATAAACTCATCTCCCAAATCAAAATTGCTCATTTCTTCTCCTATGTTTTATTATTATAGAGCAAAAATAATTATAGCCAATGCAGGTGGAACAATCCAGACAAGCTGCAAGAAAGGCAGCTTGTTAATTATTTCATAATGATGATTTACGCTTCGTGGAATTCACCTTCCACGACGTCTTCATCATTGCCTCCCGGCTGACCGGGTTGGGGACCGGGCTGACTGCCAAATCCAGCGCCAGGCTGACCGCTATCAGCATATCAAAAATAAAAATCTACGTTCTTAACGACCTTTGTTAATCAGCCTTCGGATTCTCTTGCTTCGAAGTATAGGGCTTGCTTTACCAATTCTATGAGCGCCTCTTGTTCTTGCGGGTCGTGCGCGCCATAATTGGCGATGTCGATATGGGCATCAGCAAAATGAAGCAATTTGATCATGCCGCAATTATATCCGATGCCCTGGCAGATAGTAGTATGTTATGGCGTCACGCCCATAGCTGCTAATTCGTTTTCTGCCACCCACCAATCGGGGTGCCACTCCAAGGCAGAGCGAAAATCGCTCACAGCTGCATCCCAGTTGCCCAGCATCTTATTGGCACGCCCCCGCCACACCCAGGTCTCCGGTATGGCGTCCTCCGGGGTGATCTCCAGCACATAATTAGCCAGGTTGAGCACGTCCTGATAGCGGGCTGTGTTGTAATAGGCAAAATAGGGACCCGTTTGATACCAAAACACACGCCAGGGGCGCTGATCGGTGGGCAGCTGGTCATAAACTGCAAAAGCTTGATCGTAGGCTACGGCTGCTCCGGCATAATCTTGTAGTTCCACCAAAATCGAGCCGCGGCTATACCACGCGAAGAAGAGGTCCATGCCTTCCAGTTGATCGATGCGCGCTGTGGTTTGCTCGAGGGCAAAACGCAGGTTGTATTCTTGGTCCCACTGCGGCCCGAGGATGCTAACCACCTCTTCGGTTTTATCGTAGGGGTAAACGACCAGGTAAATATCATCGAATTGATCCCAATAGCGGCTGATCTCATCATAGGACATGGTGATATCCCCCAAGTAAGAATCGGGAATACGGACTTGCTGTTTGGCGTCATCATAACCCGTGATGATGCCATAGTGCCCCATCCAACCTTCCTTGGTGGTAACCAAGCCGCGCTCGATGAGAACAGGGTAGCCGGCTGCCACAAGCTTCTTCACGAGGTCAATATTGCCCCCGTAGCGCACCACGCCGGTAAATTCTGTTTGAGAATTGACGTAATCGAGCATTTCGTAGGGCATCACGTTGCGGTCTTCACGGCGTGGCTTGAGCACTGCTGCTGTAACTGTTTGATCACCTTCCCACCCCCAATAGGAAAGCAGCATGGCTAAGTTCGTTGGCCCACAGTTATTGAACTTTTGCATCTCCTGCTTAACGCCTGTGAGCACTTTGGCTGCCGGAATGGGGGTTGGCGTAGGTGTCGGGGTAGAAGTGATTGTGGGGGTAAAGGTAGGCGCTTCTGTAGGCATCGCCGTTGGTGTAGGTGAGGGCAGCAGCGTAGGTGTGGCTGTGGGTGCCATTGCCGTCAGGGTCGCGACCACTTCCGGCAGCAGGGTGCCCTGCCCTTGGGGATTAAAGGAAGCCTCAGCTGGCGGACGAAAGAAATATTGAACCTTCGCACGGGCATTCGCCACATAATAGTATGCTCGATCCCCCACAGCCGGGATCTGATAGAGCCCAATGCCAGCCAAGATCAACACCGCAATGATTACAAGGTAAAACCCGGGCTTTTGCCACAAGCTCTTCTTGTTTAATTTTTGTTTTAAGGTGTACGTCTTATTTTTTTCCATATCGCTGCGCATTATAACAGCATTGGAATATCAGGGATTTTACAGCTTATTCAGTAAATGATGGATGGAGTTTTATCCATCCATCATTTTCAGTAATAGATACACCAGATCTCTAATGGGTATTACTTAACTTTCCTGGTCTATCGGGCGATCAAAGGCATGTATACCTTTGTCGGTTGCTGCAGTGAATAAACCCCGCCCCCATAAGTTCCGGCGTAAATGAGAGTAGGCATATGCGGGTTTACTTCGAGGGAAGAAATATAATAGGCTGGCAATCCATCATTCAGCTCACTCCAATTTTCGCCGCTATCAGTGCTCTTGAATACGCCCTGATCTTGTGTTCCAACATAAAGGATTGTAGGCATTTTGGGATCTATTACCAAAGTAGTAGTAAATAAACTTGTCAAGCCCGTATTGACCGCACTCCAATTATTACCACCATCGGTTGTCTTGTACACTCCACCATCGTATGTCGCTGCATATAGGGTATTGGTCAAGTAAGGATTAATTGCAAGGGCTAAAATCATATCGGAAAGTAATCCTTCATTGATTGCAATCCAGTTTTCACCACCGTCCTCGCTCTTGAATATACCACTCACTGAGCCAGCATAAATAGTGGAAGGCGTTTTAGGATTAATGACAATATCACGAACATTATATATGGAAGGCGAAGCGGTGCCGATTCTAATCCAGGTCTCTCCAAAGTTAGTGCTCTTGTACATGTATACATCGGTCCCCGCATACAAGATAGAGGAATTTTCGGGGTCGATGGCGATAGTAAACACAGTTTCATCAGATATCATTCCCGATATACCTCTCCAGTTTTCGCCACCATCAGTGCTCTTGTACAAGCCAGAACTATCCGTACCAGCATAAAGTGTGTTGGGTGTTTTTGGATCTATAGCAATGCAGTTAATATATAATGCCGTCAAACCATTATTGATAGCATTCCAACTCGTGCCACGGTCTATAGTTTTATAAATACCTTCACCGATTAAGGAAGTATATAGCGTGGATGGCGTTTTTGGATCAATCGCCATTGCCGCAATATAGGTATTGTGTAAACTCTGATTGGTTTCATCCCATTGGGTGCCGCCGTTTGTGCTCTTAAATACACCCCTATTTAATGTTCCAGCATAAAGGGTACTCGATACCTGGGGATGGATAGCTAATGAATAAACAAAATGGGCAGTTAGACCTTCGTTTACTTCGCTCCAACTATCGCCCCCATCGGTGCTCTTGAACACACCGCCTCTCGTGCCGGCGTAAAGAGTCGTTGATGGATCAATGGCTAATGTATTAATATATTCATTATTCAACCCGTTATTGGTTGCACTCCAATTGGTACCACCATCAAGGGACTTATATATACCTGCCCCTTCTGTCCCAGCAAATAGTATGTTTGAATCCTGCGGATCAACGACGATTGCTCGCACATCTAAGTTGGTCAATCCTGAATTAATTCCAATCCAACTATCACCGCTATTACTACTCTTAAACACACCGCCCCCGTATGTGCCTGCATAGAGCGTAGTTGAATTATCTGGATCAAGAGCGAAAGCAGAAATACAGGTATTTGTTAAACCATTGTTTTTTGCATTCCAGTTTTCCCCGGCATTCGTGGACTTGTATAAGCCATCAGACGTGCCGGCATAAAGAGTTGCTGGTGCATTTGGCGTAATAGCTATGACATTTATGGATTCCTCAGGCAAGCCCTCATTAATCGCATTCCAACTTTCTCCCTCATCCACACTTTTAAAGACGCCATTTTCCTCCGTCCCAACATAAAGAGTTTGGGAAGAGATTGGGTCGATCGCAATGGCATATACAATCTGTTGGCCAAGACCATTAATTTTTTGTTGCCAGCTCTCACCCCCATCATTGCTCTTATATACACCACCATATAAAGTCCCGGCATAAACGGTCGTTGGTGTGGATGAGTCAATAGCAAGCGTGAAGATCCTTCCCCCTTCTGGCCCAAGGCTCGTCCATCCATTGCTCCCAGCGGAAACAAGACTAAATGGATTGAAGCTCAAGATAATAATTGAAAGAAAAGCAAGACTGATTTTCCTAATCACGGTACGGCGTTCCACTTCACATCTCCTTTTTGGTTGTTTAAGAACATCTCGTCCAAATGCCACTATTACCCCCTTTGTGGTATAAAAATTATACTATCAATTAATAATAAAACCCTTAAGACCATATTTTCTTAAATTAGAAAAGGCTGCCTCACGGCAGCCTCACCATTTTTTACTTACCTAAGATTATGCTTCGTGGAATTCTCCATCCACGACGTCATCTCCGCCTTGGTCAGTCCCGCCCTGTTGCGGTCCGCTTTGCGCTTCCCCTTGTGCCGGACCGGATTGGGTCTGCTGATAGGCAGTCGATCCGATCGCTTGCATCAGGTTCTGCACGGCTTGTGTAGCATTCTGGATAACCGTCAGGTTATCCCCAGCAATGGCATCACGCAGTTCCTTGATCTTACCTTCCAATTCGGAGCGCTTAGCGGGGTCGACTTTATCGCCCATATCGCGCAGCAATTTTTCTGCCTGATAAGCAGTGCTATCCCCGATATTGCGGGCTTCGATCAGCTGCTTGCGGCGTTCATCTTCGGCTTTGTGCTGTTCAGCCTCGCGCACCATGCGCTCCACGTCAGCCTTATTCAGGTTCGTTGAAGCGGTAATGGTTACCTTTTGCTCTTTGCCCGTGGCTTTATCCTTAGCGGTCACGCTCAGGATGCCGTTGGCATCGATATCAAAGGTTACTTCAATCTGCGGAATACCACGCGGCGCCGGCGGAATTCCATCCAAGCGGAAGCGACCTAAGGTCATGTTATCCGCAGCCAGCGGGCGCTCGCCCTGCAGCACGTGGATATCGACCGAGGTCTGATTATCTTCTGCTGTGGAGAAGACTTCCGTCTTTTTCACCGGAATAGTGGTGTTGCGCTCGATCAGCTTGGTCATCACGCCGCCTAAGGTTTCTACACCTAACGAGAGCGGGGTCACATCCAAGAGCAAAACGTCTTTCACTTCGCCCGAGAGCACACCACCCTGAATGGCTGCACCAACAGACACCACCTCATCTGGGTTCACGCCCTTATTAGGCTCTTTGCCGTTGGTTAGCTTACGCACCAAATCTTGCACCATAGGCATGCGGGTGGCACCACCAACCAATACGACCTCATTGATCTTATCAATTGTCAGATTGGCATCTTTCAACACTGCGTTGAATGGAATCTTGCAGCGTTCCAGCAGGTGCTCTGTCATTTGCTCAAATTTCGCCCGCGTCAGCTTGAGCAGCAAGTGCTTTGGACCATTGGCGTCTGCGGTAATATAGGGCAGGTTGATTTCGGTCTCCATCACGGAGCTTAATTCGATTTTCGCCTTTTCAGCAGCTTCGCGTAAGCGTTGCAATGCCTGGCGGTCTTTGCGCAGGTCTATGCCTTGTTCTTTCTTGAACTCATCCGCCGCCCAGTTGACGATGACTTCATCCCAGTCATCACCACCAAGGTGGGTATCGCCATTGGTGGCTTTCACTTCCACAACGCCGCCGCCCACTTCCAGCAAGCTCACGTCAAAAGTACCGCCACCCAAGTCAAAGACCAAGATGATTTCGTTTTCACGTTTATCCAAGCCATAAGCCAAAGCGGAAGCCGTCGGCTCGTTGATGATGCGCAGCACTTCCAGCCCGGCAATCTTGCCTGCATCTTTGGTCGCTTGGCGCTGGCTATCGTTGAAGTAAGCCGGCACAGTGATTACCGCTTGGGTAACCTTTTCGCCTAAATATGCCTCTGCATCGCTCTTGAGTTTGCCCAAGATCATGGCAGATATTTCCTGCGGCGTATAAGTCTGGCCTGTGACGGGAATCTCCACGCGGACATCTCCGCTTGGCCCAGGGACCACTTTGTACGAAACCATTTTGCGTTCGGTTTCGACTTCATCATAGCGCCGTCCCATAAAGCGCTTAATTGAATAAACAGTATTTTCCGGGTTGACAATTGCCTGCCGTTTTGCAGGAATGCCGACAAGCCGTTCACCATTTTTATTAAAAGCTACAACTGAAGGCAGCAAATGCGAACCTTCTGAGGTTGGAATTACGGTTGCGGAACCGCCTTCCATGACGGAAACGACACTGTTGGTTGTACCCAGATCTATACCTATTATCTTTCCCATAGTAAATCTCCTTTACGATTATTCATAACACCTACACTATAATTGCCAAACGATAGAGAAATGTTAACGTTTCCTCTGTTTTATATATGCATCTGTTTGTTAGAGCATAGTGATAATGTCTTAAAGCAGCAAAATAGAAATGTCCTGTTTATGATGTCATAGTACCCTACGGGTAGGCTGCGCACTCGAAGACCGGTGAGAAAAAGGAGACCTGCGGTCAAGTTCCTCGCTCGGTCAGAGACCGGCGAGAACGAAGATTGTGGACACCAGCGAGAACAAAGATTGGGAAGATTTATACGAGTATTTCAGCTACTGACCAATTACTGTCATTGCGACGAGGGCACTCTTTGCCCTGCGAAGCAATCTTTTCTAACCTAGCAGAAGATTGCTTCACCCCTACGGAGTTCGCAATGACAAAAGAAGTAATGACAAAATGGTGTGACTCGGAGCTGGGAGAGGTCAGTGTGAGGGTAATCGAGATTATTTACCTTGAAGAGACTAGCTTTAATCAATGGGCGGGCGTTTTTCAATGTCCTCAAACAACAGAAGGTTAAATTTCGAATAAAAACCATACTAAATATCTTATCCACTGAACAACAGTACATTTCTCAATTGCCAACATTAGGACATTTCGATGTAACCCTGACAGTATACGCATCAGTTATAGGTATTCAGTCTCAACGCAGATAAAGCTCTACTGATTTGATCACCCCCTCAGCTTGATGTGCAAAAATACCGTATAATTTTAGTACCGTTCCATTAAGGAGGTTGTGATGAGCAAAACTTGTAGTTTTCTAAAAGGTGCAATTCTAGGGGGCATAATTGGCAGTATCCTGGTGCTGCTCTATACGCCCTTTACCGGCGAGGAATGCCAGAGCAGCATCCGCGGATACATCTACAATATCCAAAATGAAGTGCGCCGAGCCGGCGAAGAAAAGCGCCTTGAACTTGAACGCGAGTTAGAGGCTTTGCGCTCCGGCCAGAAATAGACCCTTTCTCCAATATTTGGGGGTTCAGCTTGTAGGAACTCTTAGGGGTATGGGGTTGGTGGTGTAGGTGATGTTGGTGTTGTGACGGGGTAGGTGCCCTGCGTTGGTGTGGGCATAGGCGTGTAAATGGATGTAGGCGTAGCAGTTGGCCGGGCGGTGGGTACAGGTGTAGGTGTGGTCTGAACAATTTCCGGTTCCGGCGTGGAAAGCAAATCCCCGATACCTGGTGCTTCCACCACAATCATATTGGCAATATCATCCACATAAGCCACACCTGCTTGGCAAGCAGGCTCTAAGTATTGCACAACGTTTTGCCAGGTGAGCGCTTGTTTGTTACCTACCGTTTGGCGGACGGCTTGAGAGAGGCAGCCTGGACCCGCATTGTAGTTGAGCAAGGTAAATTTCCATAAATCTTCGTAGAGCGCTAACTGCCCGGCTGTTCTACCAGTGCTGTTATAAACAATCTGACCCACTTGCTCGCAATTCGCTAGCAAACTGCGCGCAAAGATGCTGATACTAAAATTAGCTTGGGTTAGGTCAATCCCTGAGGGGCAATCGGGGCAAGCTGCACTCACTTTTTGCACCAGTGCACCGCGCAGCATTTCCTGTTGGGAGAGATCTAAATTGCCAAATCCGCGTTGACATGTCTCGTTGGAAAGCACCAACGGGCAAAATTGCGTGAAAAAGGTAGGGTTCCACAGCAGCACGGTGTCTGCACCCAGGTCAGTGAGCTGACCAAGCCCGGCTTCTTGCATGCCTTGGTAAATCCCCGGCCAAAACTGGCTTTCACGGCTGAAGATGTTCTTCATTAGCTGGGCTGGCACGCCGGTTTCATTGGCTACTTGCAGGATTTGGGCATTAAACTGGTTCTGCCATTCATTCACTGCCGGGCGGGCAAGCTCCATCCCGCATACATTCGCTGCACCGTTTTCCTCCAGCCCGCCGTTCTCGCAAGAGCTGGCATCCACTAAGCCTTGCTGAATGAGCGAACCAGCCAGCAAGTAATATTCATTGGTAGAAATGAGTT
>ERZ1026800.2417-NODE-2417-length-10148-cov-1.836643_pt1 | contig 10148 bp, 11 predicted proteins | sample MGYA00520873_ERZ1026800 | MGnify/ENA primary metagenome ERZ1026800 (study PRJEB33270, sample SAMEA104284475) | anaerobic digester metagenome | biome: Anaerobic digester microbiome; feature: mesophilic sludge digester; material: Anaerobic digester biomass...
AAGCAGGGCACTCTCGACGCGCAGGCCATGAACAGCACGTTGGCGAACATGACCCAGCAGCTGAAGACGACCGGCGGCGCATCCGGCAAGACCGTGGCAGGTCTCAAGTCGGCGGCCGACGCGATGGAAATGAAGATCGGTGTCGACGCTCAGGAGATCGTTGAGGCCCAATCGGTGCTCTTGACGTTCACGAAAGTGTCCGGCAAGGAGTTCGACAAGGCCACCGGGCTGGCGTTCGACATGGCCGCCGTGCTTGGCGGGGACGCCAAGAGCGCCAGCATGCAGCTCGGCAAGGCCCTCAACGACCCCGTGAAGGGCATGACCTCGCTGTCGAGGGCGGGCGTCCAGTTCACCGCCCAGCAGAAGGAGCAGGTCAAGGCCATGATCGCCTCGGGCGACGTGACCGGCGCCCAGGGCATCATCCTGAAGGAGTTGGAAACCCAGTTCGGTGGGACCGCTGAGAAGTCGGCAGACTCCACCGCCAAGATCGGCCTCATGTTCGACAACATGAAGGAAGAGGTCGGCGCTGCAGTGAGCGGCCTGGTCGACAAGGCGATGCCGCATTTGCAGAAGTTCGGCGAACAGGCGATCCCCAAGATCGGCCAGGCGGTCGAGTGGGTCGGCAAGACGGCCACCCCGATCATCAAGAACATCGCCGAGACGTTCATGCGTAACTGGCCGCAGATCAAAGAGACAGCGATGTCGGTGATGGCCGGTGTGACTGGTGCGGTCCGCACGGCCACCGGAGTCGTGAAGGTCATCGGTAAGGTTGCACTGCCAATCCTCAAGGGGCTGGTGGGCGCCTTCAATGGCCTGCCGGGTCCGGCCAAGTCGGCCGCTGTTGGTGTTGTTGGGCTCGGCCTGGCCGCCGGGAAGATCGGCCGAGGGATCGACAAGGTCAAGGCGATGGCCTCGACGATCAAGAGTGTCGGCGGGGCGGCCATCTCGACGGGCAAAAGTCTCGCCACAGGTGCCGTATCGGCGGGCAAGTGGGCCGTCCAAGCGGGCAAGGCCGCGGCGTCCGGCGCCAAGTCGGCGATCGTTGGGATTGGCAACGCCGCCAAGACGGCGGGCGCTGCGGCGCTGTCCGGGGCGAAGTCGCTGGGCACGTGGGCGCTCGCCTCGGCCAAGTCGGCCGCCTCAGCCATCGCGTCCGCTGCGGCGATCGTCGGCCAGAAGGTCGCCATGATCGCCGGGAAGGTCGCCACCGGGGTGGCCACCGCCGCGCAATGGTTGTGGAACGCTGCGTTGACGGCTAACCCGATCGGCCTGGTGATCGCCGCGATCGTCGGGATTGTCGCCGCCCTGGTGCTCGCGTACAACAAGGTCGGCTGGTTCCGCGCAATCGTCGACACCGCATTCAGGTTCATCGGGAACGTGGTGAAATCGGTGGTCGGGTTCATCTCCAGCAACTGGAAGACCCTGCTCGCGATCCTCACCGGCCCGATCGGTATCGCGGTCCGGCTCATCACCGCGCACTGGTCCACAATCAAGGCCGGGTTCGGTGCCGTGAAGAGCTTCATCGTCGGCGCGATCGCGGCCGTCGGCAACTACTTCAAGACCCGATGGAACGCGATCGCAGCGGTCGCCCGAGCGATCATCACCGGACTTAAGGCGGGCTGGTCGGCGGCCCGCAACTTTGTGACGTCGATGGTCGCCCGGATCGTCTCGACGGTTGTCGGGATCAAGAACCGGGTGACCGGATCGCTCGGCCGGGTGTTCGACACGCTGAAGAGTGGCGCAACGAAGGCCAAGAACTGGGTCGACGGCAAGGTCAGCGCCCTCGTAAACCTCATTACCGGGATTCCCCGGCGAATAGGCAGCATGGCGTCCGCCATATCCGAGCCGTTCAAGTGGGCGTTCTCCCGCATCGCCCAATTCTGGAACAACACCGCCGGGAAGCTCTCGTTCACGGCGCCCTCGTGGGTGCCGGGTATCGGTGGTAAGGGCTTCTCGATGCCGAATCTCCCCACCTACCACACGGGCGGCGAAGTGCTCGGCCCGAAGGGCCAGGAAGTGCCCATCATGGCGCTCGCCGGTGAACGGGTGCTGTCCCTCAAGGAGACCGCCGCCTACGACGCCGGCCGCCCCTCCGGCCGTGGTGGCACCGATCCGATCTACCAACTGAGAGGTGCCACCGTGGAGCTTAACGTGAATGCCCGAGGGTTTGCCGACGGAATCCGCAAGGCTGAGCTGGTGCGCCGATGAAGCTCGGATATCTGGACCTCGGCGACGGTGCCGGTATCAGCGCGTCGCTTGAGGATGAGGTGCTGACCCTCTCCGGGTCGCTCGACGCCGGCGGGCTCGCCGACGCGTTCGGGCCGAGGGCCCAACTCGCCTCGATGCGCTCCGGGCTCATCCTCCCCCTCTACGCCGAAGAGGACGACAGGTTTGGCATGACCGAGCTGGACGGGCTCTACGAGTTGGGGCAGGTCGGCTCTGAGTACAGCCCCGGAATGCCGTGGGCGATGACCCTCCGGCGCCTCGCAACCGGGTCGGTTGAGGGTGAGGTGTCGTCGGTTGGCAAGATGTTGCCGGTGGTGTCACCAGTCGTGTTCACTGCAACGTCCGTGCGTGTTGGTGTGCCGGGTGACGTTGCCGCTCAAGGACCTACCGTCAGCGCTGACGAGACGGTCGACCTGGATGAGGGGCGGGTGCGGACGGTCTCGCACTCGTCACTGGAGCAGGCATGGACAGCGTTTACGTGTTCGCCGGGGGAGTGGCTTGCCGGGTCACCGAGGATCGAGATTCAGTTGGCGGGCGCATGGTGGCCGATCCACGGCCAGCCGCCCGCTGGAGTGCCCGTCAGGGTCCACAACGGCCGTGTCGGGTTTCGGCTGCCAACAGGAGGGTCGACCGCGGCCGCGCTGCGCATCAACGCGGCTGGCGCCGTGGATCGCACGTACGGGGTCACCATTTCGGACAGTGGCGGGTTTCAGGGCCCGGTCGCAGCCGCGGGCGTCGAGGTTGTCCGTGCCGACTCGGAGATGGTGTGGGTCCGGTGGGTTCAGAAGCGCCAGGACCTGGCGTACGCCAGGCAGCTCTCCGGCCTGTCCTCCGATCTGGTGGTTCGCCGCGGCATGTCGGGTCTCACCCTGTCTATGTCGATCTCATCGCGAATCTCGATCGCCGCCAGCAACAATGGGGCGCAACTCGACAGCCCGGCGACCACGACGGTCGGCGCTAAGGCGGGCGACCTCTACTTCGTTGGCCAGCAGTCCTGCTCAGTGTCGGGCACGACATCGACCTTGATCGACTCGCTCCCTCTCGTGAGGATTGAGATCGGGGGGACGACCCGCACCAGGGCGTGGGCAGCACCGACGATTTGGGTGCTCAGGTGATCGAGGAACGCATAGAGGCCGCTGGCGGTGGAACCGTCGAGCTGATTGATCCCCCCGGCCGGATCGTGGCGGCGATTGGTCATGTCGGCCATTCGGCGACGTCGTGGGTGATGGTCACACCGGGCCGCATCCCACCTTGGGCACTGGCGGCGATGACCCGTTCGGACGTGGCCAGCCTCGCCTCTGCCACCGCGCTACTCACCCAGACGAGCCGGACAGGCAGCACCCTAGAACTCGGGCTCTCAGGGCTCTCCCACTACATGGCCGATTCGTCCGGCCAGACCGAGGCCGGGATTATCCCCGGCCTCTTTGTCGGGTCGAACCTCACCCTCGCCGACTGCGCGGCGCTCTACATCGGCACCACATTGTTCTCCAATGTTCGACGGGGCACAATCTCGGCCGGGATCGGAGCGCCAGCGAACGTCACCCTCGACGGCGAGCACCACGACTCGCTCAGTTTCACCAAGTGGCTCGCCTACCAATTTCGGGCCAGCTGGCGGGTGATCCTCAAGTCCACCGCAGATGGCATGTGGCCGCACGTCGACATCGGCACGCTCGGCGACCTCTGGGGCAACGAGCTACTTACCCGGCATCTAGTCACCCCCGACATGGCCTCAGCGCCGCCGATGGACGGGACTTGGCTCGTGGGCTCCGCCGTTGGCTCGTGTCGGATCATCCGAGGGAAGGTCAAGCAGGACGGCAACGGCGAAGGGCTGATCTCTGACAGCTGGGTTCACGCCGACCCGAAGGACAACGACATCCCTGCGATCGTCGGCCGTGCAACCGCTGCACTCGACGTCCAACACGTCAACGGGCTCGGGTACCTCCGCCGCCACAAGCGATTCCAGTCAACCAACAAATGGCCCAACGCAACTCGCATGGATGCCGTCGCTGAACAGGTGCTCTCCATCGAGGGCCAACCGATCGAGTCGTGGTCACTCGACATCGACGACCCTACCGATATCGGACGTCTCCCGCTCGGTGCGCCGGTCGGGCTTATGGATGCCAAGGCGGGGATCTTCGACACCGACACTGAGGCCCAGGTTGGCGCCCACGGTGCCGCCCCCAAGCTCGGTGCGCGGGTGATTGCCCGCAAACTCCCTTGGCGTGAGGGGATGGGCTGCTATCTCGCCCACGCCGGAACCGATGAGGGCTGGCGGGTTATTGACCTATCGCCCTATATCGACGAAGAGGAAGGGGCGGTGGAGATCGCCCAGACCGTCGGCCGGTCGACGCTCGCTGACGCCATCTCTGGCACCGCCCGCATCTAACCCCCCACCTGGAGGACTTCCATGAAACGGCTCACCCTTGCACTCGCCGCGCTCGTCATGCTGACCGCATGCGAGCCGTCACCACCGGCAACGCTGGTGATCGGCGACAGTAACACGGTCGGCAACTCGTGGGTGACCATGCTCGGCCCGAACTGCACACCCGACGTGTGGGCCTGGGGCGGAGTCGGCGTCTTCTGGGGGTCATCCACCTACGCTGGGGGTATCAGCCTCTCTAACCATTACGAGACGATTCTGGCCGACCGCCCCGGCGCCCATGTGGCCGTGATGCTGGGGACCAATGACGCCGTGCACACCAATCAGCCGATCCCAACCGTCGCCCAGCTCAACACGTTGGCCGGGCAGATGGTTAGCGCCGGGGCCGCGTCGGTCCGCTGGGTCACCATCCCACCGCTAGCCGACACGCAGCCCACGGCGAAGCGTCAGCGAGTCGCTGACTGGAATGCAGCCATCCTCGCCACGCCGAACGCCGTGGACTTGCGCAGTGCTTTGGGGTCGACCTTGGACCCGTCCGAGCGCGTCGATTCGATTCACCTCTCGCCTGAAGGCCATGGGGCGCTCGCCTATGTGGCCGCAGGGTCACCGATCTGCCAGTGACCCCCTAAGCGTCCGTCTGCGGGTCGTCATCAGGGGCCCGCACCAACCACCAGACCGGGACCCCGCTCGTCGCCATGGCGTGACCTGACGGCCCCGGAAATGAACGGAGGACCCCATGGAACCCGTGGACGACCCGCGCGCTCGAGCGGCCGCACAACTGGCCGATGACCCCGACGTCGAGGTGATCGACATCGTGGCCGCCGCCATCGACACCAACCCCGACCATGGGACCAACGATCCCGGCGACGAGTTCGGCACATGAGGTCCACCGCCGAGCTTCGCATCCTGTGGGCGCCCGCCTGCACCGCACCGTTCGCCCGCCTGAACCTCTACGGGGAAGGCGTCGTCACCGTCGACGTGCTCATCGTGGACGCCGTGAAGGCTCTCAACGCCGTGCTGATCGACTGGGACTACCGCACCCGCCGGGCCGACACCGGCGCCTACAACTGCCGACCGATCACCGGCGGCACCAACTACAGCCTGCACGCCTACGGCATCGCAGTCGACCTCAACTGGTCGACCAACCCCTACGGCCGCACCCTCGTCACCGACATGGCCATCGGCATGATCGAGGCGATCGAGGGCATCCGCACCGCGGGCGGCGTGCAGGTGTGGCGCTGGGGTGGCCGGTACTCCAACAACAAGGACGCCATGCACTTCGAGGTTGTGGCGTCACCCGCTGAACTCGCCCGCGGTATCCAATCGCAAACCACCACCAACACTGAGAGGCTCATCGTGACCCCCGAAGACGAACGCAAGATCCAGGCCATGCTCGACACCCAAGGCAACCGCATCATCGAGTTTCTGACGGCCGTTATCGCCGATAACTTCGCCACCAGCCTCAACAAGGTCGCCAAGTGGACGAAGGCCATGTCCGATCTCACGGTCGACCGGGTCAAGTCGGGCAAGTGATGATTGCCCCGCACCCGGCGGGGCGTCTCGGCTGGCGCCTGCGTGTGTACCTGGCGATCGTCGCCGCCCGGTCGCTCGGCATGGGTATCACCTACTGGGTGTCCGCCCCGCGCATCTGGCGGTCCCCGGCGTTCGACGTCATCGAGGCGCTAGCCCCGCTCCGCACGTTCGCGATCGTGTGGCTGGTGCTCGGCGTGATGGCCTTCGGTGGCGTGCTGTGGCTGTCGGAGCGGGGCTCACGGGTTGTCATGGTGCTCTCGGTCGGAATGTCTCTACTGTTCGGCGTCGGCATCATGCTCGGCTCTGCGTCGTCACCGGCAACCGTCACATGGTTTGCGTTCGCGGCGACCGACCTGCTCGTGTCCGGCATGCCGTTCACGCGCACCAACGGTCTGCGTGATGCTGATGGGTGATGCCGCCTCGATCATCGCCACGATCATCTCGACTGCTGGCGTCGTTGGCGCCGGGTGGATCGCCGCACGCGCTCAGCGGGCATCAAACGCCATGCGCGCGTCACTCGACGCGGCGACCGCCCAGACGGCCGCACAGGCGGCGCTCTACGACGGATACGGCGACCTCTCCGGCCACTACCGAACCATGCTTGGCGACCTCGACGCGCAGTTGGTGACGATGCAACAGGCTTTCCGTCGGGCGACCGAGGAGCACGCAGCCTGCCGGTCCGATTTGGCGACACTCCAGATCGAGTGCGCTCAACTCCGCCACGACCTCGACATTCTGACCGCTGGAGGCCACCCATGACCGACCCGACGAACCCGACGGACCGCGTGGTCCGAACCGCAGGGCAGGCCACGATCGGCGGTATCGTCGCTGGTGTGCTCGTCGCCTTCGGTGTGGTGACCGAGGCGCAAGGGATCGCCGTCGCCCCGCTCGTGACGCTCCTGGCCTCCCTCGCACAGAACTGGCGGGGCACGTCGGCGTGAAGGCTTGCGCCGACTGCCGCAACTACCAACCGCTCGACAGCGACGTGGGCGAGTGCCGCGCATCGCTACCGATCGCCGTCGACCTGCACGGCGATGACCCCGACTCGAAACAGGCAGTGCGGGCCGCCCTGGACTGACCAACCCAGCGCCCCCAACCGACCGATACCCTCGCCCCACCCCTCACCGGGTGGGGCTGCTGGTCGCGCTTTGGTCGCGATTTCGCTGCTCGTTGCGTCATTCTGCGTCACCCGGACCCTCCAAATGCACGCAGAATGACGCAGCGGCACGCAGCGACACCTTACCCTGACAGGTTCGAATCCTGTACGGCCCACACGTAGAGCCGTGACCGCTTTCACCTACGGGTGACTGGGGTCACGGCTCTTTCGCGTGATGAGCCTTACGGCCGTTGGTCGCGTGATTGCGCGCGGTTTGTCGCGGAACGGCCTAGATTGGTCTCATGGCGGGATCTTTGACATGGAGGCCAAGCAGGGTCGACAGCCGCGATGGCAGCTGGTACGTCCGGGTCCCCTGGAAAGATGCGGCCAGCGTTCGCCGCTGGGATTCGGCATCCATCAAGGCATCCGACCACGGTGGCAAACGTGCGGCAAAGGTGGTGGCCGAGAAGCGGGCGCACGAACTGGCCGACGCCCGCCGTGACCAGGCCGAGGACCCCGCCACGCTCGCCCAACTCACCGTTGCCGACCTCGGCCGCCGCTGGCTCCGGGCGACCGCCGGCGACCGCTCAGCGGACGCACAGCGCAACGTCGAGCAGTACGGCCGGGACTACATCGTGCGCACCATCGGACGCGTGAAGCTCGCCGACGTGGCCGCCCAGCACATCGGCCAGGTGCACCAGGCGACCGCCGTTGGCGTGTCCGGTCGCCCGCTGGCTGACGTCACCCGCCGGCACGTCCACACCACCATGGTCGCCATGTTCGGATGGGCGGTCCGGCACCGGCTCATCGACCGGGCGCCCACCGACCAGACACGCCCCCCCAAGGTGTCGTTCACTCGCCGTCAGGTGATCCCCGCCGGCGACCAACTCGCCGTCGTCCAAGCCGTCGAAGCGATGTCGCCCGATGGCCCGGTGTGGATGATGGCCTGTGCTGTCCGCCTCGCCCTCGCCGCCGGTGTGCGCCGTGGTGAGCTTGTCGGGCTCCGCTGGGGCGACTGGGACCCCGGGGTGCAGGTGTTGACGGTGGCTCGGTCGGTGCTCCGTGATGGCACGATCCACGAGGGCGGCAAGTCTGAACGGCTCCGGCGTGTCGTGCTCGCCGACGGGATGGCCGCGTGGCTCGAGAACTGGCGGGAACGCCTCGACGGGCTGGCCATCGATCTCGGGCTCGAGAGCCGGGGCCCAGATGATGTGATCCTCACGTGGCCGACTCAGCGCGGCCCGGTGGCGTGGCGCAAGCCGTTCAGGCCCGCCGAGGTGGGCGAGTGGTGGGCGGCCAACCGGGCCGAGGTCGCCGAACGCTCAGGGGTCCCCGTGGTCGCCTCGGTGACCTGGCACGGGCTCCGCCACTCGGCCGTTACCGCGCTCATCGAAGCGGGCGTGTCCATCCACGATGTCGGGGCGGTCGTCGGTCACTCTGCGGTGGCGACGACGCTCGGCTATTGGCGCGACGGTGGTGCCGCTGCCAGGAGGGTCGCCGACGCCTCACCGCTCGGCTAGGTCGACCATCTCGGCGGTGCGAGTGAGATCAGCCAGCCGTGGAGGTCTGGCGGCCAGACGTGAGCGGTTTGCCCGCAGTCGTTCAAGTCCCACCACGCTGCCGGGGCGTTGTCCTCGATGATCGCCCACCAGTCGGATGCGCCCTTGTCCGGGGCGACCTCACCCGAGTCGATACCCAGCGAGTCATGGGAGCGATAGGTGTAGCTACCGATGGTGGTCGTTTCATGGATGTAGGCCTGCTCGCACAGAACGTGACACCGTGACCGGACCGGACCGTCGCCTGGCCAGAATGTGGTCCACACGCGGTGGAGCATCCCTGCCGGGATCGTGGCATCGCACAAGGCGCAGACGTGGCCCTTGCGGCCGCGTACCACCCTGCCAAACGGCGACGGCGTGTGGTCCAACTCAAGGCGGTACGTCGCGTCGCTCACAGCGCACCCCCGACCCGTGCGGCAACCCGCACCAACTCGGGGTCTACCTTGTCGACAAGCGCTTTCGAGTCGGTCACAGCGTGTTCCTCTTCCTCATCGGTTGCTCCAACTTGCCCCTCGCTTTGTCCATCAGCATGTCCACCCTCTCTGTCCACACCGCCCGCTGATCAGACCAGCAATGGCAAGGCACCGACCTAACTTACCCCCTGTTTTGTCCATCAGCGTGTCCGTGGTCTTGTCCGTCGCAGCATCATGCGGACGCAGTAGCGATTGAGCTTCTCGGGTACTGATCCCAGGTGCGGCCATCGAGTAGCCGTCCGTTGGACTTTGGTCTCAGGCCACCCCACTGCTTGAAAAAGAAAGGTACTCCCTCGTCGACACAGGCATCCCGGAGAGCCAGCGCCCACTCCGCCTCCATCCTGCGTGCACCGGGGCCGGACTCTCCGCCGACTATCGCCCAGTCGATACCGGACAGGTCGGCATCGGGGATCGGGCCCAGCAGCGGTTCGAAAGAGACGAACCTCACCTTCGCCCCCGTCCTTCGAAGGCAGTCGAGGCGGCAGAGATGCTCGGACGATTCGACGGTGACGCCCATCCAGATGTTGGGTGCCCACTCGAGGGATGAGTCGAGTTCGATCAGCCGGTCCGGTCTCTTCGTGAGCACCTGGAAGGTGTGCCATCCCGCGCGTTTCATGACATCGAAGACCTCGAGGATGTAGCTGCTCGGGACATTCTCGTGGAAGAGGTCGCTCATCGAGTTGACGAACACATATCTGGGCTTCCTCCATCGGAGAGGAACAGCCAGAACGTCGGGATGGAGAGTGACATCGAAGCCGTTTCGGTAAGCCCTGAGCCCGATCCGGCAGAGGCGTTTCGCAAGGCGTTCAGCATAGCAGTTCCGGCACCCCTCGCTGACTTTGGTGCAGCCGGTGACAGGATTCCAGGACGCCTCGGTCCATTCG
>ERZ1026800.2419-NODE-2419-length-10141-cov-3.221989_pt1 | contig 10141 bp, 5 predicted proteins | sample MGYA00520873_ERZ1026800 | MGnify/ENA primary metagenome ERZ1026800 (study PRJEB33270, sample SAMEA104284475) | anaerobic digester metagenome | biome: Anaerobic digester microbiome; feature: mesophilic sludge digester; material: Anaerobic digester biomass | place...
TTCTCAAGGTGCTCCACTATCCTGTTCATGAATTTTTCGCTTATGCTCTCCGGCTCGATGTTCTGAAAAATATCTCTTATCGTGATGTCGTTTATTTTTATTTTTTTCATATAATGTCTTTCCGTCATATTGTTTTACCAGGCAGTTTCTGCAGAACAATAATTCCTATTATTTTGAGCAGGTCAAATAAAATAAAAGGAAATACACTAAGCTTGAATGAATTGAGTAAAAGGATGCATATATTTCTACTGCTGCCTGCGGTCATGCACATCATGCCGAGCAGGTGTATATAACCAAATGAATATATTATCAAAAGACTTGTAAATGCTGTCAGAAAAACTGCCTGAGAGACGCCCGGGTAATTTCTGGAAATATCGCGAAAGATATTACTGCAGGCTTTATGAGAATTGCAAAAAAAACTGAAAATCAGCATGACGACCGCGATGATCAGGTTATTGACCCCTATTTTCCGAAAGAATTTATATCGATTGAATTTCTGGGTCTTTGCTAAAAATGAATAAACTCCTACATCTACAGCTTTGCTTTCGTTGAGCAGCCAGAAAGCTCCTCCAAGAATCAAAATAAACACGATGATTTTGGGTGTTCTGATAAATCCCTTATAAAATGCCGAAAAAATTTGCCATGTCTGAGGTTGATGGTCGATCGACTGGAAGGAATGTGCATCTATTACTTCACGAGTGCCATCGCTTGTTCGAATGGTCTGGCGTGAAAATTGCCCCCCAGGGATTATCCATGTAAGCATAGCCGCTAAAAAGATGATGGCAAAAACAATTACATAAGTATGAGGGATTTGTGGACTTTTTTTCATAGAAGATGAGGCAGCTAAAATCTACCCTCAAACTTAGAAGAATTTATCGAATTCGTATAGATGATAATTTCAGAAGCCAGTCTTTGCCCGCATTTATATCATCGGAATGCAACGGAACGAATGCTATTGTCTTTATCTTATAATAAAGTTTACTCAGCCTTTCGGCTTTTGATAAGGATTTCGAGAATTTTGATAGCAGCTTCGCTCACAACTGTACCTGGGCCAAATATGGCTGCTACACCGGCCTCGTATAAAAATTCATAATCCTGAGGTGGAATAACTCCGCCTACAATCACCAAAATGTCGTCGCGTCCGAGTTTTTTGAGTTCTTCGATGACCTGAGGGACGAGGGTTTTATGACCTGCGGCCAGAGAAGAAACTCCGAGTATATGTACATCATTCTCGACGGCCTGTCGGGCGGCTTCTTCGGGGGTTTGAAACAAAGGCCCTATATCCACGTCGAAGCCAATATCGGCATAGCCTGTGGCTACTACTTTGGCTCCGCGATCATGGCCATCCTGTCCCATTTTAGCAATCATGATGCGAGGCCTTCGACCTTCGAGGCGTGCAAATTCATCGGCCATTTCGCAAGCCTTGCGAAAATTGTCATCATCTTTCGATTCTAACGAATAAACTCCTGATACACTTTTAATCACGGCTTCATATCTCCCAAATACTTTTTCACATGCATAAGAAATTTCACCCAGGGTTGCTCTTGCTTTAGCAGCTTCAACGGCTAGTTCCAGAAGATTGCCTTCACCTGTGGTACAAGCTTTGGTAATTGCATCCAATGCCTTCTTGACGGCTTCGCTGTCGCGACTGGCCTTCAGTTCGTTCAAGCGTCTAATTTGGGCTTCCCTCACGGCAGTATTATCTACTTCAAGAACTTCGATAGGTTCTTCTTTTTCGAGTCTGTATTTATTCACTCCTACGATGATATCCTTGTTGGCGTCTATTCTTGCCTGTTTGCGTGCAGCAGCTTCTTCTATCCTCAACTTGGGAAGGCCGGTTTCTATGGCTTTTGCCATTCCTCCCAGGTCTTCTATCTCTTGAATGAGTTTCCATGCTCTATGCGCAATATGATGTGTCAATGATTCCACATAATAGGAGCCTGCCCATGGATCGACGGTACGACAAATCTGAGTTTCTTCTTGTAGATAGATTTGGGTATTGCGTGCAATACGTGCACTAAAGTCGGTGGGCAGTGCAATGGCTTCATCCAGAGCATTTGTGTGCAGGCTTTGTGTGTGACCCAATGCTGCTGCCATGGCTTCAATACAGGTACGTGCTACATTGTTGTAAGGATCTTGAGCCGTTAAACTCCAGCCCGATGTTTGCGAATGTGTACGTAAAGCCATCGATTTGGGATTTTTTGGATCGAACTGTTTCACGATTTTGGCCCATAACATACGAGCAGCACGCATCTTGGCAATCTCCATAAAATGATTCATGCCTATCCCCCAAAAAAAAGAAAGGCGGGGCGCAAATTCATCGATTTGAAGGCCTGCATTGATTCCAGTTCGCAGATATTCCAAGCCATCGGCTAGCGTATAAGCCAGCTCGAGGTCGGCAGTAGCACCGGCTTCCTGCATGTGATATCCCGAAATGCTGATGCAGTTGAATTTGGGCATATATTTCGATGTATAGCGGAAAATATCTCCAATGATACGCATGGAAGGCTGAGGAGGATAAATATAGGTATTACGCACCATGAATTCCTTAAGAATGTCGTTTTGTATGGTGCCCGAAAGTTGCTCCAGTTTTACGCCTTGCTCCAGTCCGGCTACGATATAAAAGGCCATAATAGGAAGTACAGCTCCGTTCATAGTCATCGAAACTGACATCTGGTCGAGTGGAATCTGATCGAACAGGGTTTTCATATCGAGTATGGAATCTACAGCAACTCCCGCTTTCCCGACATCTCCAATAACTCTTGGATGATCGGAGTCGTAGCCTCTATGAGTAGCCAAATCGAAGGCAATGGAAAGTCCCTTCTGCCCTGCGGCCAGATTGCGACGGTAAAAGGCATTGGATTCTTCGGCCGTAGAATATCCTGCATACTGCCGGACTGTCCATGGACGCATGACATACATCGTACTGTAAGGGCCGCGAAGAAAGGGAGGAATACCAGCTGCGTATTGCAAGTGTTCCATATTGGCTAGGTCTTCGGCTGTATAAACCGATTTTACCCGAATGTTCTCGGGCGTTTCCCATGAAGGAATCTCCGCCGGTGCAACTACCTCAGGGAACTGCTCTGTAGAGAATGCCGAAATGTCTTCGAAATTTGGTTTCATTATATTTTATTTCAATCTTTTAATTTATTCAGTTTTGCAGAAATTTACTTTCCTTGTCCAGTAATTCAATGCTTTTTTATTGTAATTCTTATACAAAAGTTTTTATGTACTTCTATTGTTTTTAATGAATGATAATTTGTCATTAGGAATTTATCATTAAGAGACAATATGCAAATCTTTTTGATACTGGCGGAGTGTATCGAGAAGTTGGGAACGGAGATGGATAAAATGTGTCAGCCCCATAGATTTCAGTTCCTCTGCAGAGGGAGGATTTCCCGCCACGACCACCAGAGTTTCGTCTTTTAATTCCTGATAGATAGCAGGAGCATACTGGATATATTCTTCGTCGGATGAGCAGATGACCACAATTTCGGCTTTACTTTCATGGGCAGCTCGAATGCCTTCGTCAACACTCGCTACGGGATTGCCCGTTATGATTTGAAAGCCGGCACATCCGAAAAAATTACTCGAAAATTGGGCTCTTGCCTGTCGCATGGCCACATTCCCAATGAGCAGGAGAAATACTGCCGGACGCTTATGATTCTTGGAATAGAAATCGGTTTTGTATCTTAATTCTTCCATGGGCATGCTGCCACGGTAAGGGATAAGAGGTTGTATGGTATAAGCAGCAGTTGGAATCTGAGGTTTTGTATAGATGGATGGATCAAGCTCCTTGTCGATATATTCGTTCAGATCGGGATACTGATTGGTGCCAACCAGGGTTTCTTTTCTTGAGGCAATAGCGGCTTCGCGTTTGAGGGCATTTCCCGAAATCATTTCCTGAATCTTTCCTACCCTAAGAGCTTGATAATAACCTCCTTGATTTTCGATTTCGAGGAAAAGTTTCCAAGCCTCACGAGCTATGTTATCGGTAAGGTTTTCGATATAATAAGCGCCTGCGGAGGGGTCGGCAATTTTGTCGAAGCCGGCTTCTTCTTTCAGAATCAATTGTTGATTGCGGGCAATACGTTCGCTAAATTCAGTGGTTTTACCCGAAGGAAAATCGAAAGGCAAAACCTCGAGCGAATCGGTTCCGCCCAGCGTTGCTGCCATGGCTTCGGTTGTTGTACGCAACATGTTTACATAAGGATCATACAGGGTTTTGTTATAGGCTGATGTAACACAGTGTATATTCATCTTGCAGGAATCCATGTCGCTGGGTCGAAATTCATTTACGACTCTTGCCCATAACATGCGTGCAGCTCGCAACTTGGCTATCTCAAAGAAATAATTCGAACCAATGGAGAAAATAAAGCGCATTTTGTTCGAAATATCAGAAACACTCAATCCCAAATCTGTTAAACGATGGAAATATTCTACTGCTGCCGACAAACTAAAGGCGAGTTCCTGTACAATACTGCTTCCTGAATTTCCGAATAAGTATCCAGATATAGTAAGAGATTTTACTTTTGGAAAATCTTTAGTGGTTTCGATAATTTGTCGGGCTTTATCGAAAAGACTAATTTCATCTTCACCAACAGGATAATTCCCATTTAATAAAACATGAATTAGAGGGTCAAAACTGAGGCAACCTTCTAATTTTTCAAAAGGCAGCTTATTATTTTGGGCATATTTCGATAAGAATTCCGCAATTTGAGGTGTCTGAAGTCCAGCTTCTATATTTATTTCAATTCCGTTTTGCCAGATTTGCGTCATTAGCTTTTCGAAGTCGGAGTATTCGATCGAAAATTCTTCGGCAACGCGGAAGCCGATAGAATTGACTCCTTTTTGAATGATTGTCTTTGCTTTTTGAAGTGAGTTTTCGAAGTTGTCCTTATCGATCGCAATGTCTTGCCGTATTTTCCAAGTATTGTCGGTTTTTTTATTACCCCGTACGAAAGGGAAAATACCAGGCAAGGAATGGATAAAAGGAATACCCTCGAGGTGTTCTTCTCTGTAATATGGCATTACTTTAAATCCTTCGGGACTTTGCCAGACAAGTTTCTTTTCGTAGTCGGCTCCTTTTAGATCTTTCCTTATAGCCTCTTCCCATTCTTCAGTGCTTACGGGCTTGAATTCTTCGAAAAACTTGCCAGTGTTGCTGTCTTTTTCTGCCATTTCGTTATATGGTTAATTTGTTTTGATTACGATGATGATTCTATTTTTCGAAAAACCTAAATGTAATTGTTTTAAAATATTCATTATTAGTTATTTAGGTATTTCACAGACATATTTTATTGAAACGACTGGAATGAGCTGCAAAGTTATGGCTTTTCGCTGGGATAAAATGTAGATTTTTTACATCCAAACCTACAACAATAGTATGAATAGAGAATAAATATAGAAGCCAAAAGATTGATTTACAGAGCATTACATCAAATAAAATAGGCATCCTACTTGATTTGTCAAGGTTGAGGCTGCCTGCCGATGGCAGGCAGCCTCAACCTTGACATTCACTTTTGTTGATTCCTTCGATGTATCATAATAAAAAACACCTTTTAACCACATTTCGAATAACCACATGAGGTACAAATCAAACATCCTTCCTGATACTGAAGCGTTCCGGTTTGTCCACATTTCTCACAGGTTGCCTTGGCCACCTTGGTTCCATTGGGTATGAACTGTTTAAGGGCTCTTTCGACTCCGGTTTTCCATGAATTGATCGAATCGGAATCGAGTCTTAGTTTCGATACCAAATCTATTACTGAAGTAAGAGGCATTCCATGGCGCAGGATACCCGAAATCAGTTTGGCATAATTCCAATATTCTGCATCGAACATTCTTGAAAGCCCTTCCATGGTGGTGCGATATCCGTCCTTATCTTCGAACTGAAAGTCGTAACGAGCCTTGCCATCGGGTTGGCGATTTTTGATGACCCATCCATGGGTAACCCATTGTGGAGCATAAAAGCCCTCTGCTTTTCCCGTAAAGATTTCATAAGGTCGCCCATTATAAATTCCCACCACTGCCACCCATTCTTCAGAGCCGTTCAAGAATCTTACTACGCTGGCTTCCAGTACTTTAGGACGACGCGGGGCATTGTTTTCATGTATCACCATTTCCTCTTCTTTCTTTTCTTTGATCAGAACACCTTCTCTGGATCCTTCACGATAAATGGTAACACCTTTGCAACCCGATTCCCATGCTGTTAAATATATTTTACTCACTAGTTCTTCGCTTGTCTCGGCAGGAACATTTACCGTTACGCTAATGGAATGATCTACCCATTTTTGAATGTTTCCCTGCATTCTAACTTTGGCTACCCAGTCAATATCATTGGCTGTTGAATTATAATAGGGTGAATCTTCGATGAGTTTGTCGATTTCTTTGTCGGAGAGTTGCAAAACCTCGTCGGGATTGTAACCCTTAACCTGTAAATATCGGATGAAACCATGATGAAATACATTGTATTCTTCCCAGGAATCGCCCGATATATCGGTATAGGAGATTTTACTGACAGGGAATCCAGAGGGGTTTATCTTGCGGCGTCGTTTGTATCTGACGGCAAAAACAGGTTCGATCCCCGATGAAGTCTGCGTAAGTATGCTGACGCTCCCCGTAGGGGCTACTGTGAGCAATGAGACATTTCGGCGACCATGTTTCACCATGTTGTGGTAAAGTTCCTCATCGGCTTCTTTCAAACGAAGGATAAAAGGATTGTTTTCTTCTCGCTGCGAGTCGTATATTTCAAATGGCCCTCTTTCTACGGCCATTTCTACTGAAGAGCGATAAGCTTCGAGAGCTAATGTTCTTTGCACAGCCACGCAAAAATTAATGGCTTCATCACTTCCATAACGATAACCCAGTGCGGCCAGCATATCACCTTCCGCGGTTATACCTAAACCCGTCCTTCGTCCCAATACGGCTTTATGACGAATGTTTTCCCATAGCAAACGTTCTATGCGTTTGGTTTCTTCATCTTCGGGATCTTGAGTAATCTTTTCGAGTATCCTGTCGATTTTCTCTAATTCCAAATCGATGATATCGTCCATGATGCGTTGTGCTTTCCTTACATGCACAGTAAAAAGCTCAGCATTGAAGAAGGCCTGGGGGGTAAAGGGATTTTCGACATAAGAATAAAGGTTGATGGCCATCAGACGACAGCTATCGTAAGGGCAGAGTGGAATTTCTCCACAGGGATTGGTGCTTATCGTGCGAAAACCATAATCGGCATAACAATCAGGTATGGATTCCCTTATAATGGTATCCCAGAACAATATGCCGGGTTCGGCTGATTTCCAAGCATTATGAATGATCTTATCCCATAGCTGACGTGCATAAACAGTCTTTGTAAATGATGGTTTTTCGGCATCGATAGGAAATTGGTGAACGTATTCCCGATTGTTTTTCACCGCCTCCATAAATTCATCGGTCAATTTTACCGAGATATTAGCCCCCGTTACTTTTCCTGCCTCCAGTTTGGCATCGATGAAATCTTCAACATCGGGATGTTTCACAGAAATAGTCAGCATTAAGGCTCCTCTCCGACCGTCTTGAGCAACCTCACGCGTAGAATTGGAATAACGTTCCATGAAAGGGACTATCCCTGTGGAAGAAAGGGCAGTATTTTTAACTGGACTGCCTTTCGGACGAATATGCGACAAATCGTGCCCAACTCCTCCCCTTCGCTTCATCAACTGCACCTGTTCCTGATCGATTCGCATGATGCCTCCATAAGAATCGGCTGGCTTTTCCTGCCCAATCACAAAACAATTGCTGAGACTGCCAAGCTGAATGTTGTTACCAATGCCGGCCATAGGACTCCCCTGAGGAATGATGTATCGGAATTGTTTCAGCAATTCGTATATCTCTTCCTTATTCATAGGATGAGGATACCTTGCTTCGATGCGTGCAATTTCGTTCGCTATCCGCCAATGCATGTCATCGGGCGTCAACTCATAAATTTTGTTCTCGCTGTCCTTGAGGGCATATTTGCTAACCCATACATTGGCCGCCATAGCATCTCCTTTGAAATATTCCGTTGAGGCTTGAAGCGCTTCCTCAAAGGTGTATATCTTTTGCCCCGTTCCCTGTTTGTTCTTCATCGTTCCTTCTTCCTTTTCTTCCATTCCTTCAAATAAATCTCTCATCATGGCATTGGCTTTTAATCCAGCTTTCCGTCTTCGTAAAACCTCTTCATACAATTGATCTTCCTCTTTATCAGGAATATCCCGAGGGCTTTCTGGATTTATTTTGTTTTCCTGTATCATAATTTTATCTGCTCCTGGTTTCATTAAATTCGGCTTAATCAAGCGGTTTTAAACTTTTAAACAAAAGCGGAAACCGTGCCCCAAAATAATTCAAAATAATCTTAATTTTCACTCATTGATTACACTTTTTATCCCCTTTTTATCCACAATCTTAAAATCTATTGATAATCTATTGAATGTTAGAAGATTCTATAAACACTTGATAATCAATCAAAATTCTGAACTACTTCAGCAGTTCATCCTCTCATCATCGAATGGTTAGAAACAAATGAATTGTTTTTCGAGTTTCTAATTAGATTTTGATGGAATGATACTTATTATCCCTCGAGGTATTCGAAAAATTTATAGAATTGATTATTACCTGTGGTTTTCGAAAAGCATTCTTAGATCGGCGATTAAAAGAACAATGGCAAAATTTTAACTGCCTGATCATTAATAAAAATGGCAAATTTCGAGCCAAAATATCGCTCATGCGAGAAAGCCATCGCAAGAATTATAGCATAATCGATATCGATGAATCGAATTTTATAATAATCAATTGTCTCCCGCAGGTCAATGGGAGGATACAATACATCACCGCCTGATTCTTGCCTTGAGCTTCTTTATGTATGCTCTCTAAAAATATGAACATTCCCGAAATGTTAAGGACCATCCCACGTAAGCCCACGAAACCACACGAAACGACCGTAAAAATGTTATGCACATTAACATCAGAACTCCTGATTCGGTTTCTATCAGGTTGCCGTGGTTTTGATGATGGCGTTATAGCATTACCTCCTCTGAATAATCACTCCTATCACCCTCTTGAGATTTAGTCCCATCATCTGCAACCGCTCATTCTTTTTTAATTTTTTCCCAGACATTGAAATCTAAAAAGTTTTGCCTATTAGCGAGAAAAGAATTGCACATAGAAGCGCAAAGTGCGCTAAGGATTTGAAGTGGTTTTGTTAGTGTTTATAAGATAGGACTTTTGTAAAATATCGATAGGCAATTATAGGATAAGGAGTTCTGAAATTTTAGTTTCATAATAAAATGCCCCGGAAATAGTGTAGGATGTTTTTCTCTCTATCCAAACTTTATTCTGTTGGATGAATTCTTTTACTTTTGCTTTTATAACTGTTTACAGATGATTACAGTAAAGTCCTTTGTTTTTAATGATTTTCAAACGAATACGTACATTTTGAGTAATGAACAACATCAATGTATGATTATAGACTGCGCCTGCCAGAATGCTACTGAATGGCAACAGCTCAAGGGATGGCTGAATGAAAATCAACTAACGCCTTTGCATGCTCTTCTTACCCACTGTCATGTCGATCATGTTTTAGGATGCCATTACCTGCTTGATGAATATGGAATAGGATATCAAACACATCCTGCTTCCAAAATTTTTATCGAACTGGCTTCAGAATTTTCATCCGTGTTGGGGCTGAAGCTCGAGAAGTTTCCCCCTCCTCAATCGTATATTTACGAAGGAGATTGTATACAAATGGAAGGATTAACCCTAAAGGTGATTTATACACCGGGCCATGCTGATGGTAGTGTTTGTTATCATTCGGAAAACGAAAAAATTATGTTTTCAGGTGATGTTTTATTTAAAGATAGTATCGGCAGGTCTGATTTACCAACAGGCAATTATGAAAAACTCAGAAAAAGTATAATCGAAAAACTCTTTGTTTTGCCCGACGATACTGTAGTTTACCCTGGCCATGGCCCTTTTACCACTATTGGTCATGAGCGTAAAAATAATCCTTTTGTTTGATGTTCATCGGGAATCGGCCAATAACTTATGAATAGCTCCTATGACTTGCTGAGGGTTATGTTGCCTCATGCACTTAAAATGTTCTTTCGGGCACTCAGTATAGCCT
>ERZ1026800.2423-NODE-2423-length-10124-cov-2.707312_pt1 | contig 10124 bp, 12 predicted proteins | sample MGYA00520873_ERZ1026800 | MGnify/ENA primary metagenome ERZ1026800 (study PRJEB33270, sample SAMEA104284475) | anaerobic digester metagenome | biome: Anaerobic digester microbiome; feature: mesophilic sludge digester; material: Anaerobic digester biomass...
GCGGCACGACGACCAGCCCCGCCAGCCACGCGCCGAGCATGCAGACGAAGAACTCGTCGTACTGCTCCAGCACGAGCGCGACGCGGGCGCCGCGGCGGCCGGCGGCGTCCCGCAGCACCGCCCCCACCCGCGCCGCCCGCGCCTCCGTCTCCCGGTAGGAGTACACACGGCCCGCCGCACGCAGGAGCGTCGCGTCGGGTCGCGTGGCGACCCAGTGGCGCAGACGCGCCACGGCGTCGGTCATCAACGGCTCGGTCGGCATGGAGGACAGGGTGCGGGACTCAGAAACCGACGTATCTGAACTCGGTGAGCTTCCCGCCCACCAGCACGGCGACGGCGATCGCCAGGAACAGCAGGAACCAGAGGAAGGTCTGCAGTGAGAGCCCCAGACCGTAGAACAGCCACTGCCCGCGAGGCCGGGACGAGGCGCTGTGGTCGGCCTCGGGGACGAGCCCGGCCTTCTCGCCGGCTGCGGGCGCGTTCGAGGCGACGTCCGGCGAGTCCCTTCGGACGTCCTTCTCAGGCATCGCCCGCCCTCTTGCGCGCGATGAAAGCGAGCATGTGACTCACCGTGTCGAGGTTCTCGTACACGATCTCCATCGGCTTGATCCTGATCGCGAACTCCTCCTCGAGGAAGGCGATGAGCGCCGTGAGGTTCATGGAGTCGAGCAGCTGGTCGCGGAACAGCGACGTGTCGGCCGTGACCTCGCCCTCGTCGAGGTCCGCTTCGTCACGGATGAAGTCGAGGATGGTGTCGGCGTCGGACATGGGTGACGATCCTCCCGGGTGGTAGCTCCCGCCTCGGCCGCAGGGCCTCAGGTGCGGGTGCCCTGTGAGTACGAGAAGCGCATGTAGTCGCCGTAGCCGGTGGCCTCGGCCCCGGCCTTGACCATGGCGGCGAGGGTGAAGACCCGCTGGGCGGTCTGGAAGGCCTGCACCAGGCCCCACTCGTCGCTCGAGACATGCCCCCGCGGTCCGGCCCAGCCGTAGGCGCCGAACTGGCAGGTGCCGTCGCCGTTGCCGACGACCAGGCAGCCGTTGCGCACGAACGGCAGCCAGGTGGCGATGATGGCGGTCTCCGCTCCGCCGGAGCGCCGCCCGGCGGTGGCGAGCACGCCGACCGGCTTGTTGGCGAGCTTGAAATCCTGATGGCGCAGCGTCCTCGTCCGCATGATGAACTTCGAGAACAGGTCCGACGGCAAGCCGAAGTAGACGGGCGTCGCGACCACGATGCCGTCCGCCGCCACCATGGCGTCGAGCACGCCCTGGACGTCGTCCTCCCGCTCACGCACGCAGGGGATGAAGGTGCCGTCCTTCCTCTTGCCGCACACGTTGCAGGCCTTGCACGGTTCCACGTGCAGCTCGCGGAGGTGCACGACCTCGTGCTCGAACTGGCCGGGATAGGTGGCGGCGAGCTTCTCGAAGGCATGCCCGATCATGATGCCGCTGTTGTTCTTGTCACGCGGGCTGCAGTTGAGCCCCAGAAGCCGCACCGTCATGCGCAGCGCTCCTCTCCGTGCACGTCCGCCGGACGAACTCCGGAAGCAGAGGGACCGCCTCCGCCTCCGGCCGCACAAGGGAACAGAATCCTACCAGACGCGCCCCCGGCGCGCGTCCGGGGCGCGCGCCGCGCACGCCGGACCGTGGTGAGCTTCACCCACCTGCGGACAGATGGATGGTGCCGGAGGTGGGACTCGAACCCACACGCCCTCGCGGGCACCCGATTTTGAGTCGAGCACGTCTACCAGTTCCGCCACACCGGCACGCCTGAACGCGGGGGCCTATTGTGACGCATCGGCACCGGTCTTTGCACGCCGCCACCGCAGCACTCCGTGGCGACGGTACGGGGACATGGACGTGCCGCGCGCAGAAGGCTCAGTACTGCGACCAGAACGTCGTCGTCCACAACGACGGCCCCATGCCCCTGCTGACCGCGTAGCAGGTCGCGAAGATCTGCGAGCTGCCGTCGTAGATGCTGTCGCCGCGATACGGGTTCCAGGACGCGGCCCACGTGCCGGTGTGATACTGGAAGAGACCCCTGAAGGGGGTCCCCGACCCTGCGCGGCGGCGGCCTCCGGACTCCCGCATCATGATACGATAGATGCCCGCCGCTTTGACGTGGTATCTCGCCGCCGCGACCGCGATGATGGGTCGCCACTGGCCACGGCTCTCCCATTGGGCCAAGCGGCGCTGCAGCTCGTATTTCCGGGTCAGCTTGCGCACGCGCTTCCGCCAGATGCGGACCGCCCGCCGGGTGGCCGCCACCCGGGCCCTGAGCTGTGCGATGGAAGGGACCGGAGCCGCGGGGACGGCACTCTCCGTCGCCGCCGGCTCAGACCCGGCAGGGGGGTCCGCCGGCTGCTCCTCGGCTGCTCCGGACGACTGGTCGACCGGCGCGGCGACCGAGCTGACGTCCGCCTCGGCCGCCGCCAGGGCGGCCTCGGCGGCCCGCAGGCGCCGCGTGGCGTCGCGCAGTCCCTTCTTCGCCGCGGAGAGCCGTTGCTTGAGGGAGGCGGCCTCGGCGCCCTGCGGGAGCGAGACGGCGACCAGCGTGCAGAGTGCAAGGACGATGACGCTGACGGCGATCAGGCTCTTCTTACGCTCCACGACGTCCTTTCGACGAAGTCCCTCACGGGCAGCGGCTCGCACCTGTGCCGGCGAGGCGGTCGACGCCCGGTCGCCCGATGATCCACCGGCGAACGCCTCAGAGGGGAAGAGAGAACAGGAGAGGGCCGAACGGCTGCGCGGGCGGCGGAGACGCCTCGTTGTTCGTTCGGGTGCGCAGTGAATCAGAGGGCGGCGGCGGACGCAAGCGCGCTCCTGTGTACGACGACCCTCACAAACAGGACCTTCGACCACACATTGAAGGTTGCGTCAGCGTGCATGGCCGCGACTCAGGTTCGCATCGCCGGACCCTCACGTCCAGCCTCAAATCGCCCTCGAGTCCTTCATCAGCGAGCCTGCCGAGGTGCGTGACGGCAACCTTCGACTGCAGCATGAGACTCTTTCCGCACCACCGCGGATCCTTGGCGCTCCGGCCGCTCGTCCTCACTCTCCGCCGCCCGGACCAGCTCGGCCTCCACGATCCAGCCGCCCACACGGACGTCGCGACGCACGAGGGTGAACCCCGTCGCCTGGGCGGCCGCGACCGTGTCCCTGTCGAGACGACAACCACCGGCCACGGCCGCCCAGACCGGTGCCGCCCAGCGCTGCAGGGTCCGTCCCGGCTCCCACGGCAGGTGGACGTGCTCCAGCAGGAAGAGCCTTCCGTCCGGGACCAGGACGCGCCACAACTCGGAGAGCACGGCGCGAGGATCGCCCACCGTGCACAGGGCGAACGCGCTCACCGCCGTCGCGAACGTGCGGTCCTCGTACGGCAGCGCCTCCGCCCGCCCCTCGGAGACGACGATGCGCGCGGCCGCCAGCCCTGCGCGCCGTCGCGCTCGCGCCGCCATGTCGGGGTCCGGCTCGAGCGCCGTGACCTCGACGCCGGGCGCGTACCATCGGAACTGCGCCCCCGTCCCGGCGCCGATCTCGAGTACGCGACCGTGGGCTCTGCGTACGAGCCGCCGCCGCCACGCCGCGACGGCGGCGCGCTCGAACGGCCACATCACCGCGTCGTACACGACGGGGTGACCGCCGGGAAGGGTTGAGATGCGCCCGTGCATGCTGAGAGACTTGCTCAGTTCCTGTCCTGCGTCCACCCGTTGATGCCCGACCGGGCGGCGCTCCACGCATCGGGCACCGGAGGACGATGGCCTTCCCGGATCCATGAAGCACGCGGCCGACACCCCGGGGCTGCAGGTCGACGACGTGACGCGCGCCGAGCTCCGCCGCCTCGCCAATCTCTTCCTTCTCTCGGGCGTCACGCTCGTCCTGTTCGTCCTGCGTGCGGTCATCGAGGTCCTCCCCGTGACGTCCCTCCCCTCCGCCGTCTTCGTGATCTGGGGGCTCATCCTGCTGACGGGCTGGGCGGCCACGCTCGTCTACGGCGTGTTCGTGACCCTGACGGCCCGGAGCTGGGGCTGGCTCCTGCTGTGCCTCATCCCGGTGACCAGCGTCCCCGCCGGTCTGGCCTACGCCTGGATCCGGCGTGGCGAGATCGAGCGCGCCCTGCTCGGCGACGAGCGCCGCCCTTCTCGTTCACGGCGGCGGTCGCGCGGCTCAGGGGGCGGATAGACCGGCCGGGCTCCGCCTCGCTGTGGTACTGTCTTGAGCTTGGCGGGAGCGCTCGCCGCATCCGGCCCCGGGGGGAACCATCAAGAAGACGCTCATCCGCATCCTCGTCTTCGCCGTCATCGTACTGGCGCTGTATCTGCTGCTGCCGAGACTCGTCGACACCCAGAAGACGCTCCAGTACGTCACCGGCGCCAGCTACGTGCTGCTCGGCGCGGCGGTCGCGCTCGAGGTCCTGGCGCTGGCCGGCTACGCCAACCTGTTCCGCTACATCCTCCGGGTGCTCGACATCCGCATGCGCCTCCTCGAGGTGTGGTCGATCACGCTGAGCAGCCTCGCCGTGAGCCATATCCTCTCGGCCGGCGGCGTCGGCGGCTGGGTCGTGACGTACAACGCCCTGGTCAAGCACAAGGTGCCGCACGGGATCGTCTTCGTGGCCATCGCCGCGCAGCAGTTCTTCAACTACGTGGTGCTCTGGGTCTTCTTCGCGATCGCGATCCTGTATCTGATCGTCGTGCGCGGGAGCGATTCGATCCTCGGCTATCTGGTGGGGATCGTCCTCATCGTCCTCATCCTCTGGCTCACATTGTACGGCGTGTACCTGTACAACCGACCCACCAGACTCCGTCTGCGCGTCACGCAGCTGGCCCATCTGTTCAACCGGGTCCGGCGTCGCGAAGTGATCCAGGAGCGTCACATCGACGGCTGGATCGACAACCTGCTCATCGGCATGCGCCGCATGGTGAGGCACCGTGGGTCGTTCCGGACCACCCTGTTGTTCGCCTGCGGTTTCTGGTTCTTCGACATGCTCTGCCTGTGGTGCACGTTCCGGGCGTTCGGTTACACGATGGGACTCGGCCATCTGCTGGTGGCCTACGTGATCGCCTACTCGATCGGGACGCTGGCTCCCACTCCGAGCGGCCTGGGCGCGATCGAGGGCCTCATGATCGCGCTGTTCCTCAGCTTCGGCGTGCCCTCGGCCGTCGCCGTGGCCGCCGTGCTCGTCTACCGCATCATCAACTTCTGGTTGCCGATCCCGCCCGGCTTCGTCGCCTATGCAATCGTGCGCCCTGGCCGCCGCCCCGTCATGGAGGGCGAGGTGGAGACGGCGGCCGGTGAGGCGGTCGGCGAGCTCGACCAGACTCGATGAGCCGAGGCCGGGAGACCGGGGAGGCCGCTCACCGGATCCGATACAGCTTCAGCAGCGGCCCGGGCTCGCCGGGACCGGGCCGGAACTCCCTGACCAGATCCGTCTCGTCGTCGAGGCGCCTGTAGAAGTCGGCCGCGGACGGGTACACCTCCGGCGCGGCCAGCACACGGTCCGCGACGTAGCTGCTCACCAGCACGTACTCCACCTCGCGCCGCCGCAGCCGGCCCAGGTCGCGGTCGCGGTCCGGCGTGTCCGGTGCCGGAAGCTCGAGCCGGACGACACGGTAGGCGACCGGCGAGAGCCCGGCCACATGGTAATGAGCCACCTCGTCCAGGGACACGAGCGGCGCCGCGTGACTCTCGACGGCGACCACCGCACCGGCCGGCACGTGCTCCTCGATCCACGCCTTGGCGACCGCCCGCGTGTCTGTGCCGCTGAGGGAGCGGTCGTAGGCGATGGAGTCGGTCAGGGGCAGCGCGACCGCCGCTGCGACCACGAGCGTGAGCGCGGGAAGGACGGCGATCCGCCTCCGGGGCGGGACCAGCGCCACGAGGTCCGCGCAAAGACGCGCCGCGAGCAGCGCCAGGAGAGGGACGACCAGCAGCAGGTAGCGGTCGGCGAGCTCCTTCCAGGTCCCGATGTAGACGTAGTAGACGACGACGTAGGGGACTGCGAGGAGATCCAGCCGCGAACGCCGCCACAGCGCCCAGGCGAGACCGGCCACCGCGAGCGCCACAAGCACGATCCCGATCGCCCCGGTGAGATTGGGCGTGACGTTGTACCAGAAGCCGTTGCCCACGCGCTCGAATCCGAGCCAGCCCCTCTCCATGATCGCGGCCTGACCGCGGAAGTCGCGCAGGAAGCGCGGGGCGTCCAGCACCACGAACGGCGACGCGGCGACGAACGCGAGCAGCATCGGCGCGTAGACGCGCGCCGTCAGCAGCCGCAGCCAGGTCGGGACGAGGCCGCCGCCGGCCGCGGCGCGGGCGGCGGCCTCGTCCCGACAGGCGAAGACCGCCGCGACGGTCGCCGGCAGGACCAGCACGCCGAAGTTGTACTTGGTGGACGTTGCGAGACCGGCCGCCACCGCCCCCAGCACGAGCAGGCGGCGTCCGCCGCCGTCGCGCCCGCTCGACCCCCCGCTCACGGCCGGCGCGCCGGCCGATCCCCCGTCCCCGGCGGCCGCGCGGTGCAGCAGCACGAGAGCCACCAGCGAGAAGGCGACGGCCGTCACGTCGGTCACCGCCATGTGCGAGTAGGCGACGTGCAGCGGCGCGACGGCGAGGAACAGCGCCGCGAGCAGACCCGCCGGACGGCCGAACGCATCCCGTCCCAGGCGGTACAGGAGATACACGGAGCAGGTCCCCATGGCCACCGAGAGCAGCCGCCCGAGGAGGAAGTACGGACCGGGATCCACGACGAACGACGTGCGTGCCAGCAGGTTGCCGTGGCCGAGCAGCCACCAGACCGGTGCGGCCAGCACGTAGAGGGCGCCCGTCAGATAGAAGTACAGGGACGGATAGAAGAAGAACCGCGGGTCGGGATGGCCGTTGGCGGCCGAGAACGCCTTGGGGACCACCGTGCTCTCGTCGACGTTGACGAAGCTGTACGGCAACCCCCAGGCGACGCCCTTGAGACGTAGCGCCAGAGCGAGCACGAGGATGGCGAGCAGCAGGGCGCCGCCGAGAGCGCGGTGCGGCCGGGGCCCGCCGTCCGGACGGCTCACGCGCCGCCGGCGCGGACCGCGGCCACGCCGCCGGCCGCCGCCCCGTCGAGGCGGTCGGCCTCATCGTGCACGAGCGCGAAGAGGACGTCGCGGTCCATCGTCAGCCAAGCCCCGCCCTCAGGCGAGGAGCTCCTTCATGATGGCCACGCCGGCGCTGGTACCGAGCCTGACGGCGCCGGCGCCGATCATGCGCTGCGCGTCGGCTGCGGTACGGATGCCGCCCGATGCTTTGACGCCGACGCTCGCGTCGAGGCAGTCACGGAGGAGCTCCACGTCCTTGACGGTGGCGCCGTGCGGCCCGAGCCCGGTGGACGTCTTGACGAAGTCGACGCCGACCTGCTCGCAGATCCGGCACGCGAGCCGCTTGAACCGGTCGTCGAGATAGCAGGTCTCGATGATGGCCTTGACGATGGTGTGGCCGCGCCCTGCGTTGACGCCCCGCACGCGCACGGCGCGCACCACTCCGGCGAGCTCGTCACGGACGAGCCCCACCTCCCCCGACAGCAGCGCCGACACGTTGATGACCACGTCGATCTCGTCGGCGCCGCGCCGCACGGCGTCGTCGGCCGCCAGGGCCTTGATGCGGGCCGTGTCCGCGCCGTGCGGGAACGAGACCACGGTGCAGACCTTGACGTCCGTGCCCTTGAGCAGCGCCGCGGCCATGGGCACGTAGTGGGGAAGCACGCAGACCGCGGCGAAGTGGAGACTGCCCGCCTCGCGGCACAGGGCTTCGACGTCCGCGCTCGTCGCCTCCGTGCGCAGCAGCGTATGGTCGATGGTCTTGGCGATCTCCTCCGCCTGCACCGCGTGGAACCTCCCGGTCACCGGGCTCCCCCCTGCGTGGAGCCCGGCCGAGTATAGCAAGCGGCCCGGCCCGGAGAAGCGGGTGTCACGAGGTCACAGAAGACGCTCGACGTAACGCTCGTCGCGGCGCCACCGCCGGCGCACCTTGACGCGCAGGTCGAGATAGACCTGCACGCCGAGCACTGCCTCGATCTCGCGACGGGCGCCGCTGCCGATGGCCTTGACAACGCGCCCGCCCTTGCCGACCACGATCGCCTTCTGCGACTCCGTCTCCACGATCAGGACGGCCTCGATCTCCACCAGAGGACGATCGCTGCGCTCGGTGATGGAGCCGACCTCCGCGGCGACCGCGTGAGGCACTTCGTCGCGGGTCAGCCGCAGGGCCTGCTCCCGCACCAGCTCGGCCACCAGCAGTTCCAGCGGCTGGTCGGTCTGCCGGCCTTCAGGGAAGTAGACCGGGCCCGGCGGCATCGCCGCCGTGAGTCGCGCGAGAACGGCGGAGAGACCGTCGCCGCGCAACGCCGAGACGGCCAGGACCTCGCCGCCGGACAGGTCGCGCGCCTCCTCGAGGCGGGCACTCAGACGGGGGCCGTCGACGAGGTCCACCTTGTTGAGCGCCACGACCGCCGGCACCCCGGCGGCGGCGACCGTCGCCGCGATGTAGCGGTCACCGCGACCGAAGGCCTCCACGGCGTTCAGGAGCACCAGCGCCGCGTCGACCTCGCCGAGGGCGTCGTCCACCGCGGCCTGCATGCGCCGGGTGAGCGAGTCGAACGGCCGCTGGAAGCCCGGCAGATCGAGCAGGACCAGCTGACAGTCCTCCCGCGTGACGACCCCGGTGATGCGCCGCCGGGTCGTCTGGGGATGGTCGCTCACGATGCTGACCTTGCGCCCGACGAGCGCGTTGACCAGGGTCGATTTGCCCACGTTGGGACGGCCGAGCACGGCCACGAACCCGCTGCGGAAGCTCATAGCGGGTACCAGATGCGGAAGATGAGGACGGTCGCGGCGATGCCGAGCGCGGCGCCGACCGCCACTTCGGTCAGGCTGTGGATACGGGCCTGGACGCGGCTCTGGGCCACCAGCACCGCCATGAACAACGCAATCGCCGAGATGGGCAGAGCGAACGTGGTCCCCGCCGCCACGAAGGTGACCGCGACCCAGCCGGCGAAGGCCACCGCCGCGTGCACGGAGGGCATGCCTCCGTGGAAGGCCGTGCCGCGGCCCGTCACCGCCTTCACCGCGATCGCCACAAGGATGACGATGAAAAGCGCGATGACGGTGACGTCGATCGGCGAGCCGCGCAGCTTGCTGAGGACGGTGTACGGCACACTGGTGATCTTGTCGTAGAACACCAGGTAGGCCACCGCGACCGCGTTCACGGCGGCGAGAAGCACGGCCCCTGCGGACACGTCCTTGGCGATCCGGGCGCGGGGGTCTTCCTCGTCCGTGACCAGGTCCACGACATGCTCGACGGCGGTGTTGAACATCTCGGTGATGAGCACGAACGAGATGGCCACGAACAACGCGATCACCTCGAGACGGGTGAGGGCGAAGAACAGGGCGGCGACCAGCACCAGGCCGGCGGTGATGAAATGGATCCACATGTTGCGCTCGTGGCGGAGCGCGTGGACGATGCCGTCGAAGGCGTAGGTGAAGCTGGCGAGCAGGCTACCGCGACGGCGCGACAACGAGACCCCTCCAGTCGACGAGCTCGAGCACCTCGGCCTGACGCAGGGCCATGCGTCCGGCGTCGGTCTCGTGGTCGTAGCCGAGCAGATGGAGCGTGCCGTGCACCAGCAGTACGGCGAGCTCCAGCGCCGGCGGGAGATCGTCGCCACGTGCCTGGCGCAGCGCCCGTCGCACGCAGACCACCACGTCGCCGAGCAGCAGCGGCGGCCCCTCCGCGCCCTCGAGCGCCGCCGCCGCTACGTCGCCGAGGTCGGGTGCAAGCGCGAGCGGAGTCGCAGCCGCGCCGGGGGTGACCCCGCCCGCCGGCCCACCACCGGGCTCCCAGTCCTCGAGCGGGAAGGAGAGCACGTCGGTGACCTCGTCGAGGCGGCCGATGAGCGCCTCGAACTGCGCGCGGGTGAGGGTCTCGTCGAGGTGCAGCGGACCCTCCGCCGAGGCGGTGATGTAGGGCAGGTTGATCGAGGTCTGCATCGAGCTCGACAGCTCGATCTTCGCCTTCTCCGCGGCCTCGCGCAGACGCTGCAGCGCCATCTTGTCCTTGGTCAGGTCGACGCCGTGCGCGTTCTTGAACTGCGT
>ERZ1026800.2425-NODE-2425-length-10122-cov-1.360580_pt1 | contig 10122 bp, 9 predicted proteins | sample MGYA00520873_ERZ1026800 | MGnify/ENA primary metagenome ERZ1026800 (study PRJEB33270, sample SAMEA104284475) | anaerobic digester metagenome | biome: Anaerobic digester microbiome; feature: mesophilic sludge digester; material: Anaerobic digester biomass | place...
CTACAGGACCATCCCGGGTTGGGGCTCGAATTTCCCTCGCTGATCCTTCCTCCGCGAAATCTTTTTCTTGGTGGAGGCCCAGCCCCTTGAGAGGATTTGCCGAGGAAAATCCCCTCACAAAAAAAACCAGAACCATCCAGCGAGCCGTTTATGGCTGGCAGATGAATAGCTCCCTGTCCTCTGAGGCCCATTTCCATAGGGGATTGGGGGGAGAAGAGACAACGGGAATCTAGCCGGATCAATGCATATGACCGATAAGACTGATATCAAAAATCGTGAGGCGGCAGCCATCATCCAGACCTACAGCCGCCAGGATGTTCTTCTCGTGCGCGGCAGCGGGGCCCATGTTTGGGACTCGGATGGCAGGGAGTATCTGGACTTTGTGGCCGGAATAGCGGTAAACAATGTGGGCCACTGCCACCCCAAGGTGGTCGGTGCGGTAAAGGCACAGGCGGAGAGGCTGATTCACACCTCCAACCTCTACTATACGGAAAACCAGGTGATGCTTGCCGAAGAGCTGAAAGGTTTGACGGGCATGGACAGGGCCTACTTCTGCAACTCGGGGGCAGAGAGCGTGGAGGCAGCTCTCAAGCTCACCCGACGTCAAAAAAGCCGATCGAAGATCGTGGCTGCGGAGCGTGCCTTTCATGGCCGCACCCTGGGGGCCTTGGGCACCACATACAAGTCCGCCTACCGCGAGCCCTTCCGGCCCCTGAGCGAGGCGGCCTTTGTGCCTTACAACGACGTGGAAGCCCTCAAGTCCGCGGCAACTTCAGATACGGGTGCGGTCATCCTCGAGCCTGTGCAGGGTGAGGCGGGGGTCTATGTGGCAGAATCCGATTACCTGCGCGCTGCTCGTGAGATATGCGACGACAGGAATGCTCTGCTCATCTTCGATGAGGTGCAGACAGGCTTCGGGCGCACCGGAGAGTGGTTCGGAAAGGACCATTTTTCAGTTAAGCCCGATATCATGGCCCTAGCCAAGGCCATGGCCGGGGGGCTTCCCATAGGAGCCATGCTGGCGGCAGAAGATGCCGCTCAGGCGTTGGGCAAGGGAGACCACGGCTCCACCTTTGCCGGAGGGCCGCTCATCTGCGCCGCCGCACTGGCGGTGATAGATGTGATAAGGGAGGAGAAGCTTGTGGCCCGGTCCAGGGAGAATGGCGCCTACCTCAAGAGAGAGCTTGCCAAGCTCATGCCGCGAGAGGTACGGGGCCTGGGTTTGATGGTGGGCATAGACCTCGACGCCGACTGCAAGAGCCTGGTGGAAAAAGCCCTGGTAGAGGGGGTGCTGATCAACAGCACCGGCGAGCACACCCTCCGGATCATACCGCCCCTGGTGGTGGATAAGAAGGAGATAGACCAAGTGGTGAGCGTGATTGGCCAGTCACTCTGAGGCCTGGAGAGAGGCTCGGCTGCGTCCGGCCCTGAAATTTCTCCAGCCCTATGTGGCGGGCAAGGGCTTTGGGGAGATCTCCAGGAGGTACGGATTCGATGCTGCGGATATAGCTAAGCTGGGCAGCAACGAGAATCCCTACGGGCCCAGCCCAAGGGCCAGAGAAGCTCTGGCCTCTGTGGCCATGGAGAGATACCCCGAGCCGGAGGAGCTCTTAGCGGGGCTCTCAGCCTATACCGGCTTTCCTGAGGAGATGATCCTCTTGGGGGCGGGAATGGATGGGGTCATGGATACCCTTTCCCGCATATTTCTGGAGCCGGGGGATACCACCTTCATTCCCACTCCCACCTTCAGCTACTATGAGATCCTGACCATCATGGCCGCTGCCCGGCCCATATTCTCCCCCCGCGGGCCGCAGCATGAGCTGGCCGAGGCCGTTCCTGTGGAGGCAAAGATGGCCTTTCTCTGCTCTCCCAATAATCCCACCGGAAATGTCCTGAGCGAAAAAGAGCTTCGGGCAATATTGGAGAGCACTGAGGCCATAATCTTCCTGGACGAGGCCTATGTTGAGTTTGCCAGAGAAAGCCAGATCCATCTGGTGAGAGAATACGACAATCTGATCGTGGGCCGTACCCTATCCAAGGCCTTCGGCCTGGCCGGCATGCGCCTGGGATATGCTCTGGCTCCTCCCTGGATTGCCGAGCAGTACCGCCGGGCTGCCCCGCCCTTTTACGGCATCAGCTCTGCCTCCGCCGCGGCGGGGGCGGCAGCTCTATCTGACCTGTCCTTCATGCGCCGCTCGGTGGAAAGGATCGTCTCCGAGAGGGAAAGGCTGGTGAGGGAGATCGGATGCGATGCATCCCAGGCCAACTTTCTCTACCTCCGGACAGAAGAGCCATCCGATCAGTTTGTAGAGAGATTTCTCTCCCGCGGCATCATCATTCGCGACTGCCGCTCCTTCCGGGGGTCCGGCGAGAATCAGGTTCGCGTCACCGTAGGCAGGCCGGAGGAAAACCAGCGCTTCCTTTCCGCTTACCGGGAGATATGCAAATAGCCTTGACCGGTACGCCGGGCACGGGAAAGACCACCGTGGCCGCTATGCTGGGTTATCGGGTTTTGGACATCAACTCCCTGGTAAGAGAGGGTATGAACCTGGGCCTGGATCCGGAGAGGGGCTGCCTGGAGGCGGATATGGATGCCCTGTCCGGGCATCTGGTCTCCCTTGACGGCAATGAGCCTATGATCCTGGAGGGGCACTTTTCCCATCATTTTGCCGAATGGGCTATAGTTCTGCGCCTTTCTCCCGCCGCTCTCCGGACCCGTCTGGAGGGGCGCGGCTACTCCCAGGCTAAGATCAGGGAAAACCTGGAGGCAGAAGCCCTGGATGTGATACTGGTGGAGGCGGTGGAGATGTGCCGGCGGGTGGATGAGATCGACACCACGGGCAGGAGCGCAGCCGAGGTGGCAGCAATGATCGAGAATATTATAGAAGGAAGGCTCCATCTCCCTCCCGGTCAGGCGGACTGGCTGGAGGAGTTCTTTGGCCGCTAATCCTGAATAAATCCGGCTCTAATGCGGGAGAGCATCTCCTGGGCCGAGGGCTGCGCCATCTCTGGAGAGCCCGCATCCAGGAGACGGCCTATGCGGCCGGCGACCTTCTCCAGAAACTTCTGGCTGGTCCGATCCGGTTCCTGAAGCAGGGCCAGCACCGCCAGGCCCTTGGTCTGGCCATTGCCGAGTATGGGAGCCGAGATCCAGCTTTTCCCGCTTGCCTGGGTGGGATGGACCAGGGGCTGGCTCAGGAGGCGCACCGTCTCCGCTCCCTCTATAAAGCTGATCAACTCCTCCACTGAGCCGAGCATGGCCCGCAGCTGCAACCCCTCCTGCTCTAAGAGGAATATGCCTGCCACCTCCGCACCTGCTGTCCCGGATGCCAAGTGGCTGAGGGCACTGCCAAGCATTCGGTCCTGGTCCAGCTCCGAGAGGCAGCTCTCGGTCAGACCCTCCAGGGCTAATAGCTCCCGGCTCTCATTCATTATTTCGATCTCTTTCTCTTTTCTGGCGGTGATGTCCAGGACATTGCCCAAAATAGCCCTCTTGCCCTCATATTCGATGGGAACGGTGCGAAACTCTATCCAGCGAGATGTGCCGTCTTTGCGCCGCACCTTGGACTCATAAACAGGCACATCGGAGGAAGGATCGCTCTCCAGGCGGCTGACGCAGGCCATGTCATCAGGCTTGATCAGCTGCCAGAAAGGCAGGCCCAGCAGGCTCTCCGCAGAGGTGCCGAATATATCTCCCAGCTTGGGGTTGACCAGCCGGAAGGCCCCCTCCTGCAATATGTAAATGCCTGCCAGAGCGTTTTCCACGATGCTCCTGTGGATCCTCTCCGACCTCTCTATCAGAGAGCGCATGGCCCTCTCGCTGGATTTGAACCTGGCCTCCTGGATCAGGTTCTCGAAGACATAAGGCAGGCTCTTAAAGCTCTCCAGGCTTTTGACCACATATTTGGTGGCCCGGTTCTCAAATGCCACCACTGCCATCTCCGTGGTTCCGTGACCGGAGACCATGACCACGGGTATATCCTGATCCAGTTTTCTGATGCGCACCAATACATCCAGACCCCCCATTCCAGGCAAAACCAGATCCACGGAAATGAGATCGTAAGCTTTGGCGGAGATCATCTCCAGGCCCTCCTCTCCCGATGAGGCAAAGTCCAGGAAGAACTCATCATGCCTTCTAAAGCCCATCTTGATCAGCTCGGCATGCTCCGGATCGTCCTCAATGATCAGAATGCGAAATGGCTCTGGCATGAAAAGCACTCCCTCTGGCTAGTTTAGAATACGGAAATGCAATATTTCTATCTTTCTGCCAAAAATCCCGCCTTCACTGTCCGCGGCATTTCCCATCCCACCATAGTTTTATTTGCCATCAGGCTCATAAGCGGCAAGAGATGAAAGCTCTGCATGCGCTTATTCTTCTGCTGGTCCTCTCCTCCTGCCAGGCAAAGACGCTGACAGTGGATGCAAAAGGATCAGGCGATGCTCTGGATCTGGAGGGTGCCGTTTTGCAGGCCACAGATGGCGACAGCATCCTGATCATGCCCGGCAACTACTCCGGGGCAAAGGTGGACCGGAGCCTGAACATCACCGGAAGACCGGGCGCAAATTTAATGGGCAGCTTGACCGTAGCCGCCCCTGGCTGCAGGATATCGGATATAGACATCATCGGTCCGGAGGATGATTCCTCGATCAGCCTGGTCTCCTCCGGCATCAGTGTCAACGGCTGCAATATCTCCTCTTTCGCGAATGCTGTCTCTATTTTGGGAGACGACAACCGGGTAGAAAACTGCACCATAACCTCTTCCCTGGCAGTAGATATAAAGGGAGCGAAAAATGCCGTCCTGGCCAGCAACATCTCGGGACAGACGGCAGTAGTCTTCAACCGCACCTGGGGGGGGCGGGTAGAAGGCTGCCGCATCTCTGCAGAGCGAGGAGTGGTGCTCGATGAGTGCCATGATTCGGCGGTAGCCAATAACACCTACTCTGGAAGCGGCATGGCCATAGTCCTCTTTGCATCCCATGACAATTTCATCTCCGGCAACAACCTATCCGGACAGATGATAAGCGGTATAGACGATTTGCATTCTCAAGGCAATAACCATAGCAACAACATCATATCCGGGGCCCAGGTGGGCATAAGCCTGAGGGGATCGGAGAAGTGCAATATAACCGGAAACCTCTGCCGAAAGAACGAGCGGGCGGGCATTTTTGTGGAGAACGGTTCAGAGAACAGTCTTCGGGACAACCACCTCTCGGAAAATGGAAATGGCATCCTTTTGCAGGGATCGCCTCGAAATGTCCTGGTCAATAATTCCGCCTATGAGAACAGATACGGAATCTCCATCCGGGACTGCGGTGGCAATCAGCTCCGGAATAGCCGCCTCTGGGCCAATCTCTATAACCTGCGCATCGACTCCGGCCAGAGCGGCTCCGAGCTATCCAATTTCGATTTCTTTGTCCAGGATATAGATGCAAGCAATCTGGCGGACAATAAGTCCGTCTGCTACCTGGTGGGCGAGGCTGATCTGGCCGTGCCCTCTGATTGCGGCTTTTTGGGCCTTGTATCCTGCAATAACATCAGTGCTGCGGGCCTTAATATCAGCAACAGCAGCTCGGGAGTGCTCCTGGTCAACTCCACAGGCTGCCGGATTGCAGGAAGCAGCATAGAGAGCTCAGAGTGGGGATATCAGCTCCTGCACTGCACCTCCTGCATCATATCGGATAGCAGGGCTGCCGATTGTGTCGTTGGTTTCTCCGCCGAGTCAGCTTCAAGCTGCAGGCTGGAGCAGGACCGATCCATAAACTGCTCAGAAGAGGGATTTCGAGCCGGAGGATCGCAGGGGCTGGCCGTGGTCGATTGCGAGGCCCGTGCCTGCCAGTGGGGCATATCCCTGCAGGACAGCCGGCTCTGCCGGATTCAGAACTGCAGTGCGGCAGATATCCGGACAGATGGAATCTTGCTCCGCAAATCCCAGGAGATATCCCTTCTGGGAAACTCTGCCCGCTCCTGCCAGCGGGGGATATCCCTGGCGGGAAGCAATTCCTGCAGTCTGATGGACAATAATGCCAGCGAGAATGAGATGGACGGCATATCCCTGCAGCAGCTCGCTGCAGCCCATTTGCAGGGCAATCTCGCTCGCCACAACGGCCAGGGGATATTTGCCCAGTCCTGCCGCGATCTCTATCTGGAGAAGAACCTGCTGGAGGAAAACAGCCGTTTCGGCCTGCGAATGAGCGGCTGCCAGGGCGGCAAAATTTTGGAGAACAGCATATCCGGAAATAGCATATCGGGAGCCAACCTGGTGGACTGCAACGAAAATGTGCTCTATCACAACCTCTTCCAGGATAATGGGCAAAATGCAGCGGACAATGGAGCCAATCAGTGGGACGGGGGTGAGGCCGTGGGAGGAAACTACTGGAGCGATCATCCCGTAGTGGGCAATCCTTCCCGAGAGGCCCGCCAGATTGCAGGAAAAGGAGTTGATCGCTATCCATTTGCCGACCCCTGGGGATGGCGCTGATGGATGAAAGAGATCTGCTGCTCCTTAAAGCGGCCCAGGAGGGGATAGCCCTCACCAGCCGGCCCTACCTGGCATTGGGAGATAAGCTGGGCATGAGCGAGCAGGAGGTGGTAGATCGGCTCATCTCTCTGGAGAAGGAGGGGATAATCCGTCGTTTTGCCGCCACCATAGGCCATCGGGCTCTGGGAATAGTGGCCAATGCCATGATCGCCTGGAGGGCCTCTCCCGAAGAGGTGCAAAAGGCAGGCGAGATCCTGGGATCGGACGATGAGGTGACTCATTGCTATGAGAGGGCTGCCTGCCCGGACTGGCCTTACAATCTCTACACCATGGTCCACTCCCGGAGCCGGGAGGAGTGCCTGGAGACGGCAAGGCGGCTGTCAAAAATTTCCGGAATCAGGGAATACAGGGTGCTCTTCAGCGAGAAGGAATACAAGAAGACCTCGGCCAGGATCTAGATGAAAGAGGAACTGATGGAGCGGGAAAATGGTGGGGAGGATCACCTGATGCCCCTTTTTCTGGATCTATCCCAACGGCTGGTGGTGATCTTCGGCGGGGGCGGCGTGGGAACGCGCAAGGCGGAGCTCTTCTCCCGCTACGGGCCGGTTAAAGTCTGCTCCCTAAACTTCTCAGAGGATCTGCTAAATCTGGCGGATAGAAGTGGGGATAGGGTGGAGACCGTACGCTGCGACCTATCCTCCGGCTTCTCCCAGCATCTGCAAGGGGCATTTCTGGCTGTGCCTGCCACCAGCGACATTAAGCTCAATCAGGCCATTGAGGCAGAGTGCAGAGCCAGGGGGATTTTGGTCAATAGAGTAGACGGCAGAGGGGAGGTGGTGGTGCCATCCATCATCCGCCGCGGCAGGGTATCCATTGCCATATCCACGGAGATTCCCGCCCTGAGCCGGTACCTGCGCCTGCTGCTGGAGGAGGAGTTCAGTTCAAGCATATCGGAGATGGCAAGGCTGCTCTCTGCCATACGCCAGGAGAGCAAAGCTATGGTCCCCAGCCAGGAAGATCGCGCCGCCATCCTCAGGCGGATACTGGAGGACCGGGAGGTATGGAGGCTTCTCGACCACTCCTATGAAAAGGCCTATATCAGAGCCCGGTCACATATCCGCCCTGATGAGCGAGATAGCCTCGATGCTGGTGACCCACCGCAAGGCCTCGATCGATGAGATCGAGAAAGCCTGGCACGGAGATGTGCCCACCCTCTTGAAGTGGGTGGCCTCCCAGGACAGGGTGGAAGAGTGTGCCGTGCTCAAGACCTGCAACCGGGTCGAGATCTATATCGTGAGCCAGAGAGGAGAGAAGGTCTTATTCGATCTGGCCAAAAAAGCCCGTGTATCCTCTCGCATCATCGATTTTCATGATCATAATGAGTCCCTGATCCACCTGCTGCGCCTGGCATCCGGACTCGAGTCCATGATCATTGGTGAGGACCAGATCCTGGGCCAGATGAAGGAGCTGATGCAGATGGCATCCCAGGCCGGGACCACCGGTTGGATGCTGGATACGGCCTTCAAGAAGGCCATTGCTGTAGGGAAAAGGGTCCGGAAGGAGACCAGCATCAATGAGCGCTCGGTCTCGGTGGGATCGGCGGCTGTTGATCTGGCCGAGGAAATACTGGGCGACCTCAAGGACAAGTCGGTGCTGGTGATCGGAGCGGGGGAGACGGGAGAGCTGATCTCCCGGGCCCTTCTGGCCCGGAGCCCCGCCTCCCTGGCAGTGACCAACCGAACCCTCAGCTCAGCCGAGTGCCTGGCCAGCTGCCTGGGCGTGGAGGCGGTGCCCTTTGAGGAGATGAAAGAGCGGCTGCGAGCCGCAGATGTGGTCATCAGCGCCACGGCTGCGCCGCATTATATCCTGCTTCGGGAGGATATAGAGAAGGCCATGCAGGGCCGGGACAATAAGCTTCTGATCATAGACATCGCCAATCCCAGGGACGTTGATGAGGCGGCGGGAGAGGTCCCCGGGGTACAGCTGCACAATATCGACAGCCTGAAGAATATCAGCAATGAGAACATCATGCAAAGGATGGAACAGGCCAAGCGGGTGGAGGAGATCATCGCTGAGGAGATGGCGCTCTTATTGGCCAAGTACAAGCGAAAGCAGGCGGAGAATCTCTTGGCACGGCTCTACTCCCAGGCCCAGGAGATCAAGGATCAGGAGGTCCGAAGGGCCATGAACAAGCTCTCCGCCCGGCATACCCTGGGGGAGATAGAGCAGAAAGTCCTGCAGGATATGAGCCACTCCATAGTCAATAAGCTCTTCTCCGAGCCCACCAAGGCTCTCAAGAGGGCAGCGGAGGAGGATGACGCTGCCATCCTCAAGGCAGCATGCGATCTGTTCCATCTGGAGGAGGATTTATGAGGCGAATGAGGCGGCTTAGAGCGCCGAGGATCAGGGATATGGTGGCGGAGAATGCCCTCTCCTGCCGCAATTTAGTGCAGCCTATATTTGTGGATGAGAGGGCATCCGAGCCCCAGGCCATAGCTTCCATGCCCGGACAGTACCGTCAGAGCCTGGAGAGCATAGCCGCCGAGGCTGCCGCCCTGGAGGATCTGGGAGTGCCGGCGGTGCTCCTATTCGGTCTGCCGGCCCACAAGGACGAGTGCGGCTCGGGGGCCTATGACTCCCAGGGCGTAATCCAAAGAGCAGTCGCGGCGATCAAGGAGGCAACCGACCTGGTGGTGATAACCGACCTGTGCCTGTGCGAGTACACCAGCCACGGCCACTGCGGCCTGGTGCGGGGAGAAAAAGTGCTCAACGACGAGACCCTGCCCCTCCTGGGGGAGACGGCGTCGAGCCACGCTGCGGCGGGGGCGGATATCATAGCCCCCAGCGGGATGATGGATCATATGGTGCGGGCTATCCGGGCGGCGCTGGACGTGGACGGCTTTACCGATACGCCCATACTCTCCTATGCCGCCAAGTATGCCTCCACCTTCTATGGCCCCTTCCGGGATGCGGCGGAGTCGGGCTTCGCCTGGGGCGACAGGAAAAGCTATCAGATGAATCCGGCCAACTTCGCCGAGGCCCTCTGGGAGGTGCAGCTGGACATAGAGGAGGGGGCGGATATGGTCATGGTCAAGCCGGCGCTGCCTTATTTGGATGTCCTGCGGGCGGTCAAGGAGATGTTCAGCATGCCCACCGCCGCCTATCAGGTCTCGGGAGAGTATGCCATGATTGCTGCTGCGGCCAAGAACGGATGGCTGGATGAGAGAGCGGCATTCCTGGAGTCGCTCACCTGCATCAAGAGGGCGGGGGCGGATCTGATCATCACCTACTGGGCGAAGGAGTTCGCCAGGTTGGCTCTCTGAGGGCCGGATTCTGGAGGCCTGATGGATTGAGAGAGCCAATCCATCAGAAACAGAAAAAATAACAATATACGGTGATGCTGTTATGCTTGATTTATCCTTGCAAGAGACACAGGCTCTAACAGAATTAGCAGAGGCGCTATATTCATTTCTTCCAGCAAGCGCGTATCCTTACTCGAAGCCTAAAATCGATTTCAGCACTGTTGCCGGAGATGTTGGCATAGGAGATCTTTGGCCCGGCGGCAGCAAACTGCCTGCAATACAGAAATTGCTTAAGGCCACCCTCTGAACCCATACGCCTCTCTAGCCCGCTGCCAAGGTCC
>ERZ1026800.2432-NODE-2432-length-10107-cov-4.384870_pt1 | contig 10107 bp, 13 predicted proteins | sample MGYA00520873_ERZ1026800 | MGnify/ENA primary metagenome ERZ1026800 (study PRJEB33270, sample SAMEA104284475) | anaerobic digester metagenome | biome: Anaerobic digester microbiome; feature: mesophilic sludge digester; material: Anaerobic digester biomass...
CAGGAGAACGGCGACGGTGATTTCATCCCTACCTATCGCCGACAGATGAAACGCTATCGCATCCGCACAGGTCTGATACCTGACTATTTGATTGATGCTATTCAGCGAATGAAGCTGCACGATCATATTGAACTCACGTTTAAGTCCGGCGAGATTGAGCAGATTTACAACGTGGATTGTGAGGTTGAGTGGCAGTTCGAGAAGTATGCCTGGCAGGGAACGGTCACTCTGACGTTCGACATGGATGAGAGTATCACGGTCGGGGCGTGCTGCGATAACCTGATAATAGCTAATCCCGACCCCGATCCGTATTGGGTTGCAACCGATGGCTCTGATGAAACAGGAACGGGCGAATATAGCAACCCGTGGCTTACGCTTGGCTATGCCGTAACCCAGGTAACAACACCTGGCGAAACCATAAACATTAAGGCAGGAACATATAATTTAAATACAGAGGTAAGTATTCCTGTTGGGGTATCTATAAAAGGGGCTGGGGAGGACGTGACGATATTAAATTGCACATACAGAATGCCAGGTGACTTTTCCAATGGCTTTATACATGGTGCAATTTTATTACATTCTTCAACAGCAGGAACGGATGGTAATCAATCAATAAGTCATCTCACATTAGATGGAGGATTCGGGGGGGCATCTGTAAGTACTAATGCAATTTTGGTAAGATATAGGTCTAATGTTATTATACATGATTGTATTATTAAGGACTTTGATTGGAATGGTATATTCTTTTATGGACTTCAAGTAAACGATCAATTCCCGACAACATGGATGACTGGTTGCAAAGTCTATAATTGCACTATTACTAATTGTACGGGGATGATGGGTACTTGGGAGGATCAGGGTTTAATAGCTGGCTATGGTACTGATTATCTTCAAATTTACAATAACACTCTGTCATCTAATACAAGGGCTGAAGGAGATAACGGTAATATATTGGCGTTGCGTCTTGCGAAAAGGACTAAATATTATAATAACAAGAGCTACAAGCCAAGCTATGATGGTGAAGCGTGGAACTTCCATCTTGAATTGAGGGACTCTAATGGAGGTGGGGAAATATATGATAATGAGTTTTATGGGGGTGATTGTGCGATTGATGTAGCCGGAAGTGTTGAGAACACTAAGAGCAGTTATGATTATACCTATCAGATACATGGTAATTATTTTGAAGATACATATACAAATACTTATCATGGAAAACATTGGATAGATATTGAAGGTGAGTTATCGGAGGATGTTTACATTTATAATAATCTATTTAATGGCGGTGATAGGTCATTCCATATAGGTGCAGGCAGCTATGGGGCATCAGAGACGAGAAGAATTTACTTTTATTATAATATTGCGAAGAATATGGGAACAGGCAGTTCCGCATATTTTGGGAATGATTTATGGATAGCAGCCACGAACACGGGCACGATAGTAGATAGTATTTACATCCTTAATAATATATTCCTGACGGATGGAACCTCACGTTATGCCATGAAGATATTAGCTGACTATGGTGATATATCGAATGTATATTTCCATAATAACATAATAACAGATCACACTAACGCAACATGGCTGATAATTGATATTACTAATGGAGGTACGGTAGATAATTTGAATATTACATACAATAATCTTTATAATAACTTTAATAGTAATACACCAACAACGCCGCACGGCGCGCCTACCAATTATACTTTCTCAGATAATATAACCACTAATCCATTATTTGTTTCGGCATCCGACCTGCACCTTCAATCAACATCTCTTGCGAGAGATGCGGGAATAGATGTGTCTGCAATCACCGGCGGACTTGACTTCCACGGGGCCTCTCTCTACGGAGCAGCCTATGACATAGGAGCCTTCGAGTACGGGGTGAACAGGATGATGATCCTGAATGACTCAATAATGCCGACAATCAACTACAAGATACCACTTATAGAACATTGATAAAACCATGACACCTCCCAGGACAGACCATATATGTGTAAAAGAGGCTGAGATCAGCGAGCTTATAGAAAATTTTGAGAAGCTGGATGAAACTATTAATAGTCCGGAAGGTCTGGTTGCAAAAGTAAACACATTGGTTAATATGGTCACTCCGATGGCACTTGATGTGAAAACAGCAACGGAGTTTATCATGCGCACAAAGGAGAGGGAGAGACTGCAGAAGGAGGAGAACGACAGAAAAAACAGGAACACTAATATGTGGACGAATATTGCGATTGCCGTTGTAGCCCTCGGGGCTTTCATTGTCTCAATCTTTGCACTCAAGGGATGCGCACCATTATAACATCACTATCATGGCGATCATTAACAGCTGGAGATCAAAGAAGAAAGGGTGGGACAAGTACGGCATCAAGATCCGGCTCGGTAAGATCACCCTGTTCGAGATATACATTGACTACTCCCGCAACCAGTACGGGATAATCTTTTGTAACCTGGGACTGCGGACGGCAATCCCGCAAAAAGAGAGACATGAAAAAAATCGGATTCATCATGAAGATAATAACCTTCTTTAAGAGGATATTCACCCCGGAGCCGGAGAAACCCTTTGTTTATGGGTTGTTCTGTTGCATATCCTTTGCAATCAATAAGTACAGCCAGGGCCCTCTGAGAGGATGCCTGAATGATCAAAAGAAGATTGTTGCCAGGATAAAACAGTTCTGGTCACAATTCGTGTTCCGACTGTTCCAGGACTCCGATGCTACCTGGCAGAGATTCGAGGCTGAGATACTGAGGGCCTTCGAGAATATGCCTACCGGCTGGCTGATCATCCACTACTCCGGTCATGGGACCTACAAACGTAATCCCCGGGAGATAGACGGATTCTCAGAAGCATTTTATTTCTACAATGGTTCCTATGCCGATTATCAGCTCTACGAACTGATGAAGAAGAAGCCGGCAGGATTGAAGGTGGTTTTTATCCTGGACTGCTGCTTCTCAACCGGTATCACCGTTCCCAGGGTCAAGCATTATCCTCACTACAAACAAGCTCGTTTCCTTGCCTCTGAACCGATGCCTGAGAACTTCAAGGTATCCAAGAGGGCAATCATCGAAGAGGATATTGATTGGATAGTGTTCGCTGCCTGTGGGGAACGGGAGACAGCTGCGGATGCCTACATCAACGGGGATTATACGGGAGCATTTACCTGGTACTTTTCTCAGGTCATGCGTCCGGGATTCTTCTTTGTCAACTGGCAGAAAGATGTTGATAAGTACCTCCCGTCAAAAGATTTCCAGCAGTCGCCATCACTCACAGGAAGCAATAAACTCATGCACGAGCTTCCCTTCGAGATGCCGGCAGCTTAATTTTTTTGAACATCATACGGCACTCACGCAGTATTGTACGGCATTTTTGTATAACTTTGATACGCTAAAACATTAATGTTTAACTAAAACAAGCATCATGACACAACAGTTCTGGAAAGGTTTGGCCACAGCATTAATCTCCGTCATAGTGGCGGCGTTTGCTGTGCAGCCTATTAATTGGGTGCTTCTTGCAGTAACGGCAGTGAGTACAATCCTCACATATTCCGGCAAGAACATCTTTGTATTCTTCCATTCCGACTCACCAGCCGGAGCCCTTTCATGGATTAATCTCGCCTCTGGCCTTCTTGTTGCCATTGGAACAGGTATCCTTGAAGGTTTTGCTACCTACTTTATGGAGGGAGCTATTATGTGGAACCTCGTATGGAAAGTTGTCGCAGCTGCGGCCTTTACTTACCTTGGAACCACGTTCTTTGCTCCACAACACAGCACGGCAAAGGTGCGAGGGTTCGTATCACCATCTGTTGCACGATCACTTAAAAGGGTTGCATGATGAAAAGAGTTCTCGTATTTATAGTCATGGTGCTCCTCGTTGTGGGAGTGCAGGCCCAGAAGAAAAGCGTCTTTGACCCGGTGAGGGTCGAGGATCTTCGTATGGATGATGCCAAGGCCGGCTACGGCACCTGGTTCCTCCGGATCAATACCACCCTGTCGGCCACTACCGCCAAGCTTAGTTTTGACGAGGCGGGAGAGTTTAATGGGTTCGAGAGTGCATTCTTATCCCGGATAGGGTTCGGCCCTGCATACGCTCACTATATTGAGAAGGACGGGCAGGCTGTGAATAACTACTCGATCAATGCGTTCCTGCTCACACCTACGGAAGGGTTCACTAACCTTGCGATTGCGAGTACCTTCTCCATGTATAACGTGAATATCGGGCTGGGATACGACATAATTAAAGATCAACCATTCAAGAAGAATATCTTCCTGATGTTCGGGGTACAGATGACACTCTGATATGAATATCACGGCAGTCATAGCAAGACGATATGAAGCCTCCCAGACCCCTGGGAGCTTCATTGTCTTCGATCAGGACCAGATTGCACTCAGCGTTAAGTCCCTGGAATTGCCATGGCTGAATAATATCAGACGAGAGAGTTGTATTCCGGCTGGCACCTATGACTGCGAGAGGATCCAGCATCCCAAGTATGGACATTGCTGGCTGGTAATGAATGTTCCCGGGCGTGACGGTATCCTCATCCACATAGGCAACTATGCGAGCGGACAAAGGGGATTACTGAAAAAGGTCCGCTGGTTCATTCGCTTATTCAGACGATTCTTTAAGATCGTGCCCCGTGAAGAGGTCAGCAGCCCCCGTAAGGTTGATACCGAAGGGTGCATCATGCCGGGCCTTCAGTTTGTGGACCTCAATGGGGACGGCCATTTGGATATAGCTTACTCAACCCGTGCCATGGAACAGCTTCGCGCGATCCTTCCGGATTCCTTTAAACTCATAATAATCTGATGCCATGATACTCCTGTACAACACCTCCGCTCACACATACATCAATATGACTGAGTACCTGACGAGCATTGCAGACAGCACCGGAAACATCTACCGGTTACTGATGCTCTTCAACCTGGATACTCTCTTTGAGGGAACCAAGAAGAGAACCGCATGGCGGGGCCGGTACGCAAAGGATGAGCAGGGTAAACCTCTTACTGAGAAACTTGCCATCACTGATGACGAGCGAGATATGTTCGATGACCTCATGTTGAGAGGATCCAACGAGGTGTTCTTAAAGATGTCAGCATGGGCGAAGGGTATTGCGGGAGCCAACAGGTTCAACGTGAAGTTCGGAACTCCGGTTGTGAGTGGATCTGTCATCTCCGGAGGGACGACTGCTATTCTTACCGACACCAGCCAGGCCCTTACGGTCAACGCACTTGCCGGGTATAAACTTGTGATCACCTCTGCCGGCATAGAGCAGAATGAGGAGAGGACCATCGTGAGCAATACTGCAGACACCATCACCCTTGACAGCGCCTTCACAACGGATGTGACCGGTCTGGAATATTCGGTGATGACTCAGACGGATGATTTCATAGTCTATTACCTTGACATGAACATCGAATGGGATTTGAATATGATACACCAGGCTTACGAATCTGCCCGGGAGGCCCTGATATCATACTTCGTGAAAGAATGGTTTGTTGTCAACCGGTATATTGATGATGCCGCGATTGAAGGAGGTAAGTATGAAATCGAGCTGGTGAAGATCAAACAGGCACTCTCACAAAGAAAAACCCCACTCAGAAGGAGCGGGGAGATATTCTCTTGAACGACCTTTGCTGTCGTATATACGCCATGCGAGTGCATGGACCACAAAGCGAAAACCCTGTCTCTCGGCAGGGTTTTTTTACACACAGTATCATAAGCAAGTTGAGCGGCTTGAAAATGACCCTACAAAGATGGTAAATTTCCGCCATATTTGCAAGTAAAATGTTTCAGAAAAACACCCCCCGGTTTGTGATTTGTTTGCGGAAGAAATTTATCAATAGCTGCATAATGCACTATAGTCCATCAACTCATGTACCCGTTCAGAGAATGTCGTGCTCATAATCATAGAATTAGGTTGTCATTCAGTTTGCATACTGCCCGCTCATTGCATCAAGTGTTAAAAAATGTTAAATCTTTAACATGAGTATTGCATTTGCGTCATGGATGCAGTATATTTGCTGTACGAACACAGTAACATACAGATCAAAGTTAAACAAAATGAGCGACATATCGCCATCGAAGGAACCAACGCACAGCACTATGTATTCCGCACAGAGTATGAAGCATTTCTGAGGCATCTACAGATTAAACGCAATTCATAACTAACACACACAGATCATGAGCACACCAGACACAATTCAAGAAGCCATTGAGCAGAGGGCAGCCGAAAAACTCGACAGAGACATCGAGGCCCTGAGAATTGATTTCCGCGACATGTTGCAGCACTTGGCGATGTATATCAAGAGTGAGATTAACAAGCTCCTCAATAAGATTGACGCATGAAACTCTCCCCTCACACCCGCAATGAGATTATAACCACCATCCTGGTGGCCGTAATATTCGCCCTGATCATCTGGGCTGCAAAAGCAATGAACGGATAACCAAACACACAGTATCATCATGACACACAACTTACCACTTCAGAAGGATCTTGAGATCCTGCGCGAGGAGGTCAACAGACCCTCCGGGCGCTTTGAGTACATGCTGTTTCACAAGAACCAGCACATCCAAACACGGAAGCATAACCGTGAGATGTTCTTCGGAGCCGTGATATGCAATAACGGCGACATAAGGCTTGACAGCCTCCGGCCTAATCAGGGTGCCTTCGAGCCCTATATCATCGAGGATAACCACGCATTCATCGTACCCGTCACAATCAGATCATAACAATGAAAATCGAAATCGTAAAACTCGTACTGCACAACTTTAAAGGGCAGAAGCATCTGGAAGTTTCCCTGAACCCGGGGATGAACACTGTGCAGGGAAGAAACGCAACAGGCAAGACAACCATATTCGATGCCTTTGCCTGGGCGCTTTTCGGGAAAGACAGTGAGGACCGCACCGACTTCAATGTGAAAACACTCAATGCTGACGGGGAACCGGAACACCACCTGGAGCACTCGGTTGAGCTTACCCTGAAGGTAGATGAGCAGAATATCTCCTTTAAGAGGATCCTCGAAGAGAAGTGGACCAAGCCCAAGGGGCAGAAGGAGGCCATATTCTCCGGTCACGAGACGAGCTACAGCGTAAATGACGTTCCGTGCAGCATGAAGGAGTACAACCTGAAGGTTGAAACCATCTGCCGGCCTGATGTGTTCAAGTTCATCACCAATCCCCTGTACTTCCCGTCAATGCCGTGGAACAAACAGCGGGAGATCCTTACTGTAATCGCCGGCACCATGCCGGAAGTGCAGCCCTCGGAAGCCCTCGCAGAACTCCTTGGCCGCATCACAGGCAAGACCCTGAAGGAGTACAAGGCCGAGATCAAGAAGAAGAAGGACCTGGCACAGGCAGAGCTTGACGGTATTGAGCCCCGCATCAAGGAAAACGACCTGAAGAAATCAGCGGTCCTCGAACTTGGTTATGACTACCCTGCCATCGAGAAGAACATCTCAGCCATCCAGCATGAGATATCCGGAGTTGATCAGACCATCTCAGAGGTTGCCAAGCAGAAGGATGCCGCCGGCCAGAAGAGAATGTCAATCCAGCAGGAGATCAATAACCTGAAGATAGCCCAACAGAGAATTGAGACAGAGGTGAGGATAGCTGCCAATGGTGCAGGGGAAACGGCTAAGATCGAATTTGAGAGACTTACCGCCCAGCTGAAGGCCAAGCAGACAGCCAAGACCGACACCGAGGCAACAATTCGCAGCGAGAACGCTAACCTTACGGTCATCGAGAAGAAGATCACCGACCTCCGGGCTGAGTGGCACACCGAGAATGACAAGCGCATGAACATCAGTGATGACATTCTTGCCTGTCCGACCTGTGGCCGGGAGTTCGAAGAGAGTCAGGTAAACGAGAAAAAGGCCGCTCTTGCCCTCAAATTTAACGAATCCAAGGCTCGGCGGCTTGCAGAGATAGAGACAGAAGGCAAAGCCCTCGCTACCCGCAAAGACAAAATAACAGCCCTTATCCTCTCCCTGACATCTGACCTCTCCAAGATCGAGACTGAGATATTTGAGCTTACACAGCAGAGAGAGGCTGCCGAGAAGGCCCTGCCGCAGGAGGTAGTTTCGATATCTCCCCTCCTGGAGGCACATGAGGAGTATCAGAAGAACCTGACGGAGATTGCAAGACTTGAACAATCCCTCACCACTATCACGGTCCCGGGAGTGGAAACATACCAGGCAAAGCGCAGGGAGCTGGATGCAGATCTCTCACGCCTGAATGCCGTACTCAGCACAAAGAACACCATCACCGAATGCGATACCCGTATTGAGCAGCTGAAGAGCAACCAGAGGAAACTCGCCCAGGTCATCGCTGACTACGAGAGGGACGAGAACACCATTATGGATTACACCCGTACCTACGTGAGGATTGTCGAGGAGAGGGTAAACAGCATGTTCAAGATCGCCCGGTTCAAGATGTTCAATATACTCATCAACGGCTCCGAGGAGGAAACCTGTGAGTGCATGGTTGACGGCGTGCCCTTCCGGGATCTGAACAATGGGATGAAAATCACCGCAGGCTTTGACATCATCAATACTCTTTCGGACTACTATCACATCTATGCTCCGATATTCCTCGACAACGCAGAATCGCTGAGTGTACTTCCCGAAACCCGGTCCCAGGTCATCGGCCTATATGTGACCGAGGACACTACCCTGCATATCAACGGCAAGCCGACAGCAAAAAACGCAGCACCAATTCTTGAAACTATAAACGCTTAATTCAATGACAGCAACAACAAAGAAAGACGAAAAAACCGGGGCTCCTGCAGGCGCAGCAGCTCCGCAGGAAGGACAGCAGACAACTGCCGTTCAGAAGCAGACCATAACTCCGAGCGAGAGGTTCACCAATATGGTGATGGCCAGATTCTCAGGGTTAGCCGGGGCCGCCATAGAACTCTCCGGATATCAGAAGAGGCTCGTTCAGCAGTATTTCATCTCGATTGATATGGCCCTGAAGGCTGCCGAGGAGAAGAGACTGAAAAAGGATGAGAAGAAAAGGGATCCCCTGCCTGTCACATGGGAGAATGTGAACCTTGAGCAGCTAGCGCTGGATGTGGTTGCATGCTCAAAGATAGGCTACGACCCGGCTATTGCAAATCATATTTCCATGGTCCCCTACAAGAATAACACGACTAAGAAGTATGATATCAGCTTTCAGGAGGGATATCGCGGCAGGGAACTGAAGGCCCGAAAGTATGGCTTTGAAGTTCCAGATAATGTGTTTGCGGAACTGGTTTATAAAAACGACCATTTCAAGCCCCTAAAGAAGGATGCCCGCCGTGACGTTGAATCCTTCGAGTTCTCAGTGAGCGAGAATCCCTTTGATCGTGGAGAGATAGTCGGTGGCTTCTACTACCATGAGTATTATGATGAGCCCCGCAAGAACAAGCTCATGTTCTACTCTAAGGCAGATATCGAGAAGCGCAAGCCGGAGTATGCTTCAGCTGAGTTTTGGGGTGGAAAGAAGACTAAGTGGGAAGATGGCAAGCCGGCAGGAAGCGAGCATGTTGATGGCTGGTATGTCGAAATGATGTGGAAAACACTCTTCAGGATGGCATACGGAGTAATCCCCATTGACAGCGAGAAGATTGACGAGAACCTTGTGCAGATGCTCGAAAGAGAGAAGCATTTCGAATCTCTCCGTGAGCAGGATCCTGACGAAGCCCTGATTGACAAGAGGAACACTCAGTTGCAGCAGGGTACCGGCACAAAGAAACTCAACACTGCCGCTGTGCCCGATGGTGACGAGCCAACCAGGAAGGCCATTGCCACCGATGTACAGTATGAGGACATCCGCGAACAGGATGGAGGCAACGGACAGGAACAGCCGGCAGATGGTTCTCTCTTCGGAGCTGCAAAACAACCTGGATTCTGAGAGCCATGCCAGCGAGATCTCACGGATATACGGGCACCCGGTTATATAATACCTGGACAAACATGAAGCAGAGATGCTGCAATCTAAATAGTGTCTGTTCAAAAAAGCTATTGCAGACGGCAAAAAGTGCCTGATAATCTCTGACCTGATGATAAACATCTTCGGGGCGGAGATTGAAGTGACCAACGCACATACGGGAGACGTGATGAAGGTAATGAACC
>ERZ1026800.2434-NODE-2434-length-10097-cov-4.023571_pt1 | contig 10097 bp, 9 predicted proteins | sample MGYA00520873_ERZ1026800 | MGnify/ENA primary metagenome ERZ1026800 (study PRJEB33270, sample SAMEA104284475) | anaerobic digester metagenome | biome: Anaerobic digester microbiome; feature: mesophilic sludge digester; material: Anaerobic digester biomass | place...
ATGGATAACCATTATCGTCTCCCTGGCGGCCCAAAATGGAGCGCCACAAATAGTCAGTGTAGACCAACTGTCAATAGTTGGTTCTGATATCTATGATTTTATTATCATAAACAATGCAGCCTATCTTAGGATCGGTCAGCCTGACCAGGTGGCTAAAGTTAATCTAATAACCAAACAGACAGAATGGTCAGTAAATATGAACTCGTCTTATAACACGTTAGATGAGCTAGTCAAAACACCAGATAATAATCTCTGCTACGCCGACGGCGGGCTAATAGTTAAATTATCTGCCCAAAGAGATACTTTATGGGTACGTGACCTATCAAACTATGGTAATTTCTCACTGTCAGCCAGTTCAGCGGAATTTTTGACTTGCTACAGCATCTCCAGCCATTTAGTGTTACTTGACTATACTAGCGGTCAAATAATTAACCACTGGCCAATTATAACTGGCGGAGACTCCGGTTGCGGCTATCATAATGCTTATGCAGCAGCTGATTTCACCTTCTATTTATTTGATGATATGCCAATGGGTATAGAGTGGAACACTGGGATAAAATTGACCAAGGTAAAAATTATCAAGGGGGTGGCGGAAACTCTCTGGTTCTTACAGGTTGATGACCTTTCTAACATTCACGGTTTAGCCGATGGTAATAATATTTACTTTACCACCCGGCAAATAGAGCCCTGGAACAATGGTCTTATTTATGAGGTCGTCGATCAAGGCACTAATTATTTAGTAGAATCAATCGCCGATATAGCTGGCCCTGACAGCACCGGATTTGCCGGCCCCAGCATAGCGGTTGATGACAACCACCAATTGATATTGCCCATATCTATTAGGCTAGGTGACGATCCCAATGGCGAAGATGGTTATAACGGAGCAATTATGGCCTACTATCAAGGCAATCTGGTGTGGCGCATCAACCAAAGCACCATGCCATTCTGTCGCCCACGGGCGGTCGCTATAGATTCAACTAAGATCTATAGTATATCCTGTTGCCACCAAACATATGGTGGTCCTCGAACCTTCTGGTTAACCGAGCTCTCCACCACCGTAGCTAATGATGATCCAACTACCCCGACAATCCCCGAACCTGAACTCTTCTGTTATCCTAATCCTTGCCAGGGTAGGTGTACTATCAAATTTAGTCAGATTGACAACAGCCCAACTACTGTTGACATCTATAACATTAAGGGTCAACTCATTTGTACCTTGATTAACGATCAAAAGCTATCCCCTGGCGAACATTCTTTCGTCTGGGATGGTAAAAACGATGAGGGTCAGCCAATGGCAGCTGGTATCTATTTCTATAAAATGACCTCGGCTTGTTTTTCTTCAGTGCGGAAAATGATTTTGCTGAAATAACTTCTCTATCCATTACAGATAAGGGTTTCACGCAGATTTCGCAGATGCCGCAGATTAAAAAGAGAATCTAATAATGATGACAAAGGTGTAGTCGGAGGACGCCAATCCTGCGTAAAAAATATTCTCTCACAGATTATACGGATTTTACGGATTTATACCGAGTTAAGAGTTTTTCGGTGTACTCAGTGGTTTCGGAGTTTTTTAGGTTGAAACCAGTTAGGTAATCATTGCAATCCGGGAAAGAAAAAACTACGATTGCGGAAATGTATCAACACATTGAGTAAATATTTCCACAAATTGCCGCAGTCCAAAAAGCTCCCAATGCCGTATCTGTATATATTACATTCTGTTACAAGGGCATAAAAGTTTGGCACAGCTATTGCTCTCTTAAAAATAACGAATCTCAAAAACCGGTACCCCCTTACCGGTTAGTGACTTTTCCCCCAAAAGTCACAAATGTGCGACCTCCTAAGTCAAAGACCTGAGCCCCTTCCCAAGGAAGGGGTTTTTTATTCTTAGAAACAAAGAGGATTTTGAACAAAGAGAGAAAGAGAAAAAGAGAAAAAGAGGATTTTTGAACAAAGAGAGAAAAAGAAAAAGAGAGGAATGTAGTATTGAGAATTATAAAGAAGAATTTATGTTTATCTATAAAAATCCATGTTCTAATCTTTTATCTGTGTGATCTATGAAATCTGTGTGATTAATTAAATTTATGAGAGTTATGAAATCTGTGAGAGCTTCAAAACGGTGCTTGACAAAAATCAGTTCATTCATCTCTAGTTTAATTTTACAGAATATAAACTCTAACTTCTAACAGGATGTAAATATTGATGTTACAGGCAGATTATAAAATTGTGAAGGAAACGGATACAAAAGCCATTTTAGGACTCTATCTTCAAGCTGGTTGGTGGCAATCAGGAGACAAGGATGAGGACTTAGATATTATTGCTAAAATTGTTGCCAATTCCTTTTGTTTCGTTATTGCTACGGTAGATGATAAAATTGCAGGTATGGGAAGAGCCATCAGTGATGGAATAAGTGATGCTTATATTCAGGATGTAACCGTGCAAAAAGAATTTCGTGGTCAGGGTATGGGCAAGGGTATTATGCGTACACTGGTCAATTATCTAAAAGAACAAAATCTAAAGTGGATAGGACTTATCAGCGAACCAGGTTATGAGAATTTTTATACAGGTTTGGGCTTTAAAGTTATGACTTCCTACACTCCATTTTTGTTAAGCGAATAATAGATGAGAGGATTGCAATTAATCACGGAAGAGCAGATACCTCTTCTAAAGGAATTTTTAACCCGTTATCCGAGAAGAAATTGTGACTTCAATTTAACCAATCTCCTTGCCTGGGGAAAAATCTATCGGGATCAATATCTTTTGTGGCAGGATAACCTGGTAATTTTTAATCCCCAATATCAGAATGTCTGTTTCCCTTTAGGAGAAAATTTCACCCCGCGGGATTTGGCTGATCTGGTGCTGCTTTTTAAGCAGGAATATCCCGAAGCGGAATTGACTATTGTTCCGGAAGAGTATTATGCAAAAAATCCTGAGCTGGATAAATATTTTACAGTGCGGGAAGATAGGGCTTGGGCAGATTATGTTTACCAAATTGAGAAGTTGGTTAAGCTCCCCGGTAAAAGATTAGCCAAAAAGAAGAACCTGATTTCCCAATTTATGCGTGCTTATCCTGATTATCAGGTTTTGCCTGTAACCAGCGATAAATTTGATGTCCTGTTGCGTTTTACCTATAAATGGAAAAGGGAACGCAGCGCGGAAGGTATTTATTTAATGACGGAAATTAAGGCAATTGAAAACGCTTTGGCAATGTGGAACCTTTTACCTGCAGAAGGAATAATTATCTGCCTGCACGATAAAATTGCCGCTTATTCTATTTTTTCTCCTCAGACACAGGATATGGTAACAGAACATTTTGAAAAATTTGACCCGGATAAAAAAGGTGTTGCTCAATTAGTTAACTGGGAAACAGCAAAATATCTCCAAAAGAAATATAAATATTTGAACCGGGAACAAGACCTTGGTTTGGAAGGTTTAAGACAGGCAAAACTCTCCTATCAACCGGAGTTTTTAGTCAAATTCCTGGTTACTAATCTGAAACAAAGAGTGAAAAAGTGAAAGGTGAACAGTGAAAAAGTGAACAGTGAACGGTGAAAAAGTGAACGGTGAATGGTGAAAAGATGGGAAAGTGGAAAAGGGAAAAACACATAAAACTTCATCTACAATAGGAAGCATTTACCATAACTTACAATAAGTCCCTTTCAAATTAACATTATTTTTGGTGTTCACGGTGTTTTCGGTGGCTTCTGTATAAATAAAATCCTGGCAATCTATGTAAATTAACTCCTCCATTTATTGTATATTAGGGAATGAAAATTGCTTTTATAATATATGTGTTAGTATTTTTATATTTGCCAAAGGAGGCGAGAAAAATGAAACGCATCGTCTTATCTTTAGTGCTATTTATAGCCGTTATTTCAGCTTGGTCAAATCCCATAGAATCAAATCTGATCAGCAGATTTTGGTTTGAGCCGGAAAATATATTGCAGATTGAGCTTTCTCGATATGTAGGTTTATTTCAGGCAGCAGAAATAATTTATCTTGATGCAGAGGATTCACTAACTATTCAGGTTAATCCAAATGCGACATCTGTTCAGCAAATTAATATACTACAGAGTATTAACACGCCTGAAAGTGGTTTTTTCACTATCCGAATTCTGCGGCAATTTGAGGAGACAGTTCACTGGGGAGCCGGTTTGGAGAATGATTTAAGTTCGCTGAATGGAACTGAATGTGCAGTGCAAATACTTTATAACGATCTGGATGGTTATGGTGTTTATGGCTGGGCAAAAGATATTTCGCCTGCTGTTTGCGGACCGGATTATTGTTCTGCCAGGTTCATTTACAGGGTTGAATGCACCGATTTAAGCGGTTTTCCTCTTGCTGGAGTTTCCGTTTACAACAGTCAATCTCTAGGAGGCACTTTGATAAATCCGGCGATTACTAATAGTGCAGGGATTGCTACCGGGGAGCTTTATCCAATGAAAACGCGGATTTGGGTAATAAATCCTATTACCAATGAAACGGTTTTCAATACTCAGTTTTTTGCCGAGCCGGGAGCAGTTATGCCCTTTTCTGTGCAATTGCCTGTTAGTGTTGAAGATAATATACTGTCTGCAACTGCGGGGAAGTTGAATCTATACCCTTCTGTAATAAATTCGGGTTTTAACAAAAGTATCCGAATTTCTTATGGTACAAAGCTTGAAGGCAAGGCAGAACTTGTTTTATACGATTTGAAAGGACGCTATGTTGCGGAAACAATTTATAACCAGGATGAAGTGGAATGGCAGCTGCCAAAACTTTCCAGCGGCATTTATTTTGTGCGTCTTAGCCATCAAGGTAAGGCATTGGGGACAGCTAAACTAATTATACTTAAGTGAAATACTTTTTTCTCCTGCTGTTTTTAACAGGAATTATAGTGCTTTCTGCTCTCACTTTTGAAGCAGAAAAGCTGGATTTCTATCTGGAAAGTGATTTATGGGAAATGGACGGTCTGTTTCATTTTGCCAATTACGATTCACTATCCACTAAGGAATTGATTTATTTTCCTGTTCCCAGTGACAGTTTATGCCTGCCTGCTAAAATCCAGACATTAGCTATTCAAGATAGCAATGGAGCGGAAGTAACTATGCTAAATCAAAGTAAGAACGGCTTTACTTTTCTCCTTTCTCTGCCTGCTCTTTCTTTTTGTTCTTTGCACATTAATTACACTCAAGCCCTTAAAAGTAATTATGCTAAATATATTATCACTACTTCCAATTCCTGGGGTAGACCTTTACCTTATGCCAAATATACTTTGCATCCGGGCATAAAGGTGCAAATAAGTTCTCTTCCTTTCCCTCTGCAGAAACAAGAAGAAAGAAATTATATCTGGGAATTTTACGATTTTACTCCTGATAAAGAATTTGAGGTTACATTCCAAACCCTTTCTGCCGAAGAACAGAACTAACTATATTGAGACCTATAAAGATAACTTTTTACGCTTAATCATTTCTCATATAATTCCCATAACCTTCCCATATCATTCCCGTATCGCGATATGGGAAGGTTACGGGAACTTATTGATCTATATAGCGTTTAGGAAAAAGGGAAAAAGAGGATGAAAAGAACGGAAAGAAGTAAAAATTACCTTTATTTTCTTTCCGTTTAACTGAAAAGGAGAAAATATACAGAATGGATTATTTCCCCCTTTTGGTTATAACTTACTGTAAATAAAATGATTAGCAGATATTGTCGGGAAAACTGAGAAAAAACTATTTGACACATAGCTCATAAACAGGACTTTGAGAAAAAAAATATGCCGAAAAAAAGAGGAAAAATGAGAATTTTAGTTTTGAATTGCGGCAGCTCTTCTATTAAATATCAACTTATTGATATGGAAACAGAGAGCTTAATGGCTGAAGGTATCGTAGAAAAAATCGGTGAAGATATTGCTCTGTTCACCTATAAAAGTGAGAAATACACTAAAAAGAAACGGGAAATGGTGGTGGATAACCACGAACAGGGTTTGCAACTAATACTTGAAGCGCTGATTGATCCTGACAATGGTGTGTTAAACGGTTTAGAAGAAATTGATGCTGTAGGTCATCGTTTGGTTCATGCCGGAGAACATTATTCCGATGCAGTAAAAGTTACCGAGCATGTTATTCAAGTGATGCAGGAATGTGTTTCCCTGGCTCCATTACACAATCCGGCAAATTTGAAAGGGATTGAAGCCGTGAAAGTAAATATGCCAAATTGTCCTCAATGCGGTGTTTTTGATACTGCTTTTCATCAAACAATGCCTGCTATGGCATATTTATATCCTTTACCTTTAGAACTTTATACAACTTATAAAATTCGGCGTTACGGTTTTCATGGCACAAGCCATAACTATGTAAGTTTGAAGGCGGCAGAATTTTTACAGCGTCCTCTGGAATCCTTAAAAATTATCACCTGCCATTTGGGAAATGGTGCCTCTATGACTGCCATAAAAAACGGTAAATCCATTGATACTTCAATGGGTTTTACCCCTCTGGAAGGTTTAATGATGGGCACCCGTTGCGGAGATATTGACCCGGCTATTCCGATTCATTTACAACAACAATTGGGGTTAACTGTAGACGAGGTAAACAATATTTTGAACAAAAAAAGCGGAATGTTGGGATTAAGTCATATTTCTAATGATATGCGGGAAATTGAAAATGAGGTTTTCGTAAAAAATAATCCTAAGGCAATTATGGCATTGGATGTATATTGTTACCGCATTAAGAAATACATTGGCAGTTATTTTGCTGTCTTAAACGGATTGGATGTTTTGGTCTTTACCGGCGGAGTTGGTGAAAATATGCCTCTTTTGCGCGAACAGGTTTGCCGCGATATGGAGGCAATTGGCATAAAATTAGACGGGGAAGAAAATTCCAGAAGAACAGATGGAATTCAAGTTTTAAGCACAACTGATTCTTCTGTTACAGTTCTGAAAATACCTACTAATGAAGAATTGATGATTGCGCGGGAGACAAAACGCTTACTTTTCTGAAAAATAATAAATTGGTAGAAGGTCTTTGGCGTTCAGAAAGGGCTCTATTGAAATTTACGCGGGAAGGATAAATATGCGTATTGATGTGCTTTTGAATAAACTCTGCTTAACCAAAACCCGGTCCATAGCTAAAAATGCCTGCGCTAAAAATCTGGTGTTTATTAACGGAAAACCGGCAAAAGCTTCTGCTGATGTAAAAGCAGGAGATATAATAATTTTCCGCTTGTATAATGCAGAACACGAAGTTCGGATAACCCAAATCCCTGAAGGAAATGTGACTAAAAAGGACGCTACCCGCTATTACGAATTATTACGCAAAGAAGACCTTTCCTGAGAATATGCTTTTTAAGGATACGGAACTGCCGAATCCCTTGTGGCAAAAAGAAATTTCCCATCCAGGTTAAAAAAGCAAGGTAAAAAAACTTGAAAAGACAATTTTTGCTGTTTATTCTTTTAGGTGTAGCAGGATTTCTTTTTTCCAGCTACCCTTTACAGCTGAAAACTAATAACCTGGCAATTTATGCTTCCGAACCGCTTTCCCAACCCTTAACAGAAATGCTGGGAAAACTGGATGATAATATTGATGCGTTTCAGATGGAATTAGGTGTTTACCTTGATGCTCTTGCCCCTGTTTATCTGATAGAAAGTGATAGAAGTTATCAAACATTAGCTTTGGGAAAAGCAAAAATTGTGGAATTCAGCGATGCCTTCTATAGCGGAAAGGAAAAAAGAATTTATGTAAAACCCCTTGCTTCCATTCAGGAAAATCACCGCAAAATTCTGCTGCATGAATATATTCATTGGTATCTGGAACAAATATTTACGCAAACACCCCTGTGGTTTCATGAAGGAATGGCAACTCATTTTTCACGGCAAATGGGTTTTGAACAGTATTTATTCTTTCTGCAGGAGAGTTTTTTAGGGAAAAAAAGTGATCTCTTTCGGCTAAGTTACAACTACCCGGAAAAAAAAGAGGACTGGCCGCTATTCTATCTTTCTTCCACAATGGCAGTCAGCTATCTGAAAGAGAAGAAAAATGAACAGTGGAATAATTTTTGGGAACTCGTGGCACAACAACAGAGAAAAAATCAGCAGACACCTTTTACAGAATACTTTAACCGCGCTTTTCAGACCACTTTTTATGACTTTCATAAGGGGTATGCAGGATATATTAAACATCTGCGCTACCAGTATCTGTTTTGGAGTATAAATGCCTTGCTGGCTTTACTTTTGCCTGTTATTTTAATTATTGCCTGGCGAATCAGGAAAAAACGAATGTCTGCTTTGCCTGATTTGCCTTTACCCGAAGATGATGAAACAGAAATATAACATCCGGAAAAACGACATCCCTGTCGTTTATAAACCCCGGAAAAACGATGTCCTCGTCGTTCTTTTGCAAACATATATATAACAGGGAATTACCCTTTCCCGCTGCACTTTTCTGAAGTTAGATAAATGGAAAATATACAATATCATCCCTATCAACCTTTTATCCCCAAAGATGCAAAGGTCCTGCTTTTAGGTAGTGCACCTCCCTATCGTTTTTGTACCGGTAATGCTAATGACCTGAAAAATATGGATATGGATTATTATTACGGTAGTAACAGTAACCTTCTTTGGGAAATATTGTTTACAGCTTTTGAGCCGGAAAAAATAGATAGTATATCTTATTTGCGATCTTTGGATGAAGATAGAAAAATTAAAACAGCTCATCAGGTTGATTTTCTGCAAAACTTTTTAGTCGGAAAACATATAGGAATGGCTGATATTCTGTTAAAGTTCAGCAGAAAAGGAACCAGTGCAGAGGACTATAAATTAACAGTTCTGGAATATCAGGACATTTTGAGAATTCTTCATAACAATCCTTCCCTTACAAAAATCTTATGCACCAGCAGAAACAGAGTCCACTATTGGCTTATGGATTATCTGAAACAACCGATACATTATGATTTCATTGAAATAAGAGATAATGGCAGTTCCCTTATCCTGAAAAATAATCCCCGGCGGGAATTAATAATAAGGATTTTACCATCTCCATCTGCCAGAAGCGTTATGCGCTATACTAATAAAAAGGATTTTTTGCAACAGGTCTCACAAATATACTATCAAGCAATTATAAATGAAATATGAAGATTGAATATATCTTGGAAGCCGCTTTTAGCTTGAGATTTTTGTAAATGAAATAGGACAAAAAGGGTATTTAATTATAATAAGATAAAGGATATTTAAACAGGTAGAGACCTTTCTCTCTTTTCTCTTTGTGAAAAAACGCCTCTTTCTCTCTTTTCTCTTTGTAAAAAATCAGAGTCTTTATAAATGTCAGTTAATTTATTTCAAGGATTATAATTATATAGACGCTAAATACTCCTGAATTGCTATAGTTTACAATGTTTAATGCGTGTTTCATATTTTTCCTATTTTACCTTTCCACTTCAATCTTTAACCTGTCAACCAAATAATTTTTCCAAAACATCTTTTTCTACGCTATCAGTTATTTTCTTACATTGTTCCCACAATTCTTTTGCTTCCGCAAGGGTTTTTTGCTTAAAGTTCTCATCTGTAATTCCGGAGATATTAATTAAGATATTATAGTAGGCAGATTGAGATGCGCAAAAAGCTGTTAAAGCAGCAACTCCTGCATCGGAAAGAGCATTAGTATTGCCTATTTTAGCTATTTTTAAGGCAAGATCAGCAGCAGAAACAGCCAGTCGCATAGTTGTAAGTGGTGCATTAATTGCCTCTTGAGTGCACTTTTCAATCTGTGCTTTCCGAAAGTTAATTTCGGCTTCTGTCTTTTTCGGTAACCGCATTGCTTCCATCAAGGCAAAAAAGGCATCGGTATCTTTATCCATAATTTCCAGTGACTTTTGTTTGATATCCTGTCCTGATGGAGCCAGTTTCATTGCTTCCTGGGTTACTTTTTCATAGCCCTTTTTGCCAATTGTGAGGTTAGCTACCATTGCAGAAAGAGCTCCACTTAGAGCAGAACAAAGAGCAGCAACACTTCCTCCTCCGGGGGCAGGAGCATCTGTAGAAAGCAAATCACAAAAGGCATCTACTTTCAGGTTTACCAGCAGGTCTTTTCCGGCAATGGCATATTCAATAACCTTTTTATTTAAATCAA
>ERZ1026800.2435-NODE-2435-length-10097-cov-2.850251_pt1 | contig 10097 bp, 5 predicted proteins | sample MGYA00520873_ERZ1026800 | MGnify/ENA primary metagenome ERZ1026800 (study PRJEB33270, sample SAMEA104284475) | anaerobic digester metagenome | biome: Anaerobic digester microbiome; feature: mesophilic sludge digester; material: Anaerobic digester biomass | place...
ATATTAGCATGGTTAGGACCTGAGCTTGCGAAAGAGTTTAATGCTTCCCCGGACGAAGTTACTCTCCTTCTGAATTATTGGAGAAAAAGCTTTGAGAACATTATTGATCAAAAAATATATGAAGTAAGAACATCGAGAGATAGCTTTTGGGACCCGACTGGAACACTTCATTTTGAGACCCCCGAACAAGCACATCTATCTTTCGGAAGGCCGGTATTCGTGAAGGGAGATTCTATCAGAGAGCAGGAACTGCCACTAATTGCAAGATATGTTGTGCCAGATCTATTAAAGCTTGGCAGAGATCTTTGCACGTTGTTTTTGCCAAAGGACTACGGCCCATTACCACCAGATGGAAGAAGCGCTTATATAAGCGTGGAAGAGGCTAAAGGGATGGTGGATTTGGTTGTTGAAACAGCTGCAAGAAATGCTGTTGCACAGATTAACCCGGCTTATCCGTTGTCTGAAAGACTGCGTATAGCTGAAGAGATTAGAGAACAACTCAAAATTAATGCAGAAGGTGACAAGGCATACGTTGAACAAATGATAAATCTAAACCCGTCCATAGAAGAGTTTGAGCTTTGGATAGATGGTCTAAGAGAGAAACTTGAGCAAGGGGCTAATAGCCTTGTTGCCAGATGGATAGCAGAACCAGCAAGCAAATTAGAGTTATATTCTAGACCGATAACAACGACCAGTGGATTTGACTACTCCGATCCAGCGATCCCAGAGCCATTTAAAATACAAGTTGTAGGCCCAGATGTAATTGAGCAAGAACTTGTCAAAATCAAAGAGACATGGTTGAAGACACTTGAGTCTTCGGTTGTTACCGGCATTCCGGGTCAAGAATATGCAAATATTCTTAATACTGTGGATTGGACTTCAGTTATACCGGTCCTACGGGCTGGCATTGAATACGGTGGTGGAAAGATAGCTGGATTCGATTCATACAAAGTGTATGTTCAAATGCCTGATGGAACAACTAAGGAATTCCAGCGAGAGGCCGTTGAAGCAGACTTGCTACCAGCACATAAACTCCGGTTAGAGAGCTTGTACGAAGAAGCAAAAAAGGAATTTGCTCAACTTCCAGAGCTAGATGCTCTGTTACGAGTATTGTTGTACAACATTCCAATTTCAAACAGGCTAAATGAGTCTGGCGAATTAGCAGATATTTACGGATTTGGGTCAAATAAGTCTGGTGGATTTGTATGGACATGTTATCGGTGGTTAACCAAACATTTCGAGGATTATTTCCTCGCTAAAGCGCGTGGAGAAACACCTGTTATCAAATTTCAAATAAATTTTGCTGATCCAAAACAGAAGGCTCAGAGATTGGCTGAAATGCGTTCAGCCCTTGTGGCTCCAAATGGCATTATTCGCAAGGCTCAAGATGCTATTAATGATGCATTTGGCTACGAAAAGGCAAAAGAATTCTATGTTGAAGCAATGAATGAATTTACTGCCCTTTGGAATGCAGAAACTTATGGGATCGGAGAGCTAACAGATGATGAATGGACTGAGTTTTCAATTAGGCTTCTTGACGCATTTAACCAACGCATAAAACCGTTGATTAGTCGTTACTCTCTGGTGGATACAAAACTTAATTTCACATTAGAATCCGAATTAATATCCAGCGATGATTACTCCACTTACCCATTGCACACACGGATTGCATGGATTCGTGAAGCTATTGAAAACCCTAATGCACCTGGTGCAGCATCGGTCCTAGAACAAGCTCCACCTATACTAGAGCGGGCAAGGGTCGGTGATATTGGAAGAATTAATGCATTGCTTAATGCTTTTGGGTCAGAGTTTCAAAAGCTCATGGCCGGCGTCTATTACGATCCAGATTTCATTGCTTCAAAAGCCATCAAAGAGTTTTCGTGGGAATATCTTGAGCGTCTTTACACGGAAGTGATTGTCCCGGTAGATAGAACAATTAAATATGAGTACTCATTCATGACCCGGGAAGGAGAATCCAAAACTGAGACAATATCCGGCAGAGATGTACTATTAACAGTTGCAAACCAGCGTTATTATGACATTTTAAAGTTTATGTGGGAAAATAAGCTGTGCTACCCAACTTCTAGATCACAAGCCGAACAAGTTCTTGAAGGATTTACTCGTGCAATACAGATGTCTTATACGAATCCATCCCTGGTTGTCTTCGCTAAAATGTGGCACGGGATCAAGGAAGCTGTATTAGATCTTGCACCATTGTCTGATATATCAAAACTGACTGGAGGTGCTATAAACCCACCTTCTGTCACGCAAATACCATTTGTCTTTAAAGTATTAACGGTCACAGAAGAGGCAAATCGTGTGCTTGATAATATTTATATAGATGCATGGGGGCGTGCTTATACACCAGAAGAGGCCATAAACATGGCTAACTATGATTGGATGATCCAGATGCTTAGGCATGCTCGTAATGGAGATGCCGCGGCTTTGGATCGATTTGATAAACAATTTGAATTAATCTGGCGTCCTTTTATGGAGCAAGAATCACGTAACAGAACACGCGGCCTTCTGTATTTTATGACAGTACCAAAAACAGAGTTTTCTATGAAAGATAGCCCAGCTCCAAATTACTTCACCGAAATGGGGCGCAAATTACAGCAGATGAGAGAGGAGTTTCTTAATCCACAAAATCTGTATTTTATAGATCCAAAATGGAAATCTGCAGATCCAGAAGATAGGCCGATAGAGCAACGCATATTCCTAGATAGAGATGGAGGTTATGCTTGGGGGCTAGACAGTAGTCTTGATATCACTGTAAGAGCTAGAGTAGAAATGTCCGATGGTAGATTCCATGATGTTGAATTTATGGTAGATCCCGCCAATAACAATGATATTTATATTGACTCCTATGCTAAAATGGTAGCTATGCTTAAGGAAGGAGTGATGTCAATAGCACTTCCAGTCCGCGTAGAAATTATTGAAAAAACCGAACCTAGAACATCCGGTGAGGGAGCTGCTGGTGGAGGCGGTGGAACTTGGTAAAAGCTGAAATAAACTTTTTGCCAGAAACTGGTGAGACATTACCATTCGCCCGATCTTTTGATAACTGGTTCTTTTATAATAATCCAGAGCAAAATGCCGCTAGACTGGAACAACTCAAAGATCCCTCCTACTACAAGGACGGAAGAGCCCCCGATCTCATTATTATGGGTCCTGCCTATATTCGTATCTCGATGTCTGTTATTTCAGACTCTAAACCAAGGGCATATGTATCGATAGGGGCTCGTGGTAACTATGAACTCCCATTGCGAAGCGTTGGGAAGCCCGGTGAAACGCTGTATAAGGTAGAAGTGGTTTTCTCTGACGGGATTAAAGAAACCGTAGAAGTTTGGGCCTCTTCTGAGAATGCAACAGCCACCGTACTGGAAACTGCAAAGGCGCGAGCTCTTGTGTTAAGAGGGCTTCAGTCAACAGCAACTGTACAAAGCGCGTCAATAATAGAATCGACTAAGGCAAGTGGATCTGAACAGCTTTACCTATTTGACTATTACGTACCGTTCTCGGTACCAACCCCACCAAATGGGCCTGTCGATATGCATGTATTTGTACTTAATGAGGCCGGGGAAATGGTCACCGAAAAGAGGCTTGTTACGTGTCTAGAACACAGACTTTCTCCAGGGCTCGAACCCGGCTCGGCCACTACATTTTTTGCAACAATAGCTGACGCATACTTTAAAGAGTACGGCTTTAAAAGAGCGCTTGAACAAGTTAAGCAGTATGTAGCATTAAAAACCGTTGAAATTCCGGGCAGAGATCAAATTAAAGAAGATTTTGAAGCTTGGTATAACCAACGTGGAGCTGTTCACAGAACACTTTATTACGGAGATATTACTGGACGTGGTATTGGAGAGTCTTTTGGTCCAGAAATGGCACCAGAGTACACAAGTGTGCTAGATGGGTTTATCTTATCACATGAGTCACTAAATGATCCATCTTATACCTATAACCTGGTCGAACTTGTTAATGATATTTGCCTTCGTGCTGCTGGCAATTGGCTACCTGGACTGGTTCAATCTTATTTAACCGATATTGCAACAGGACAATGGAATGGCAATACAAAACTTACTGCCGATATCCCAGAAATACAGTCAACAAGAACCCTGGAACAGACTACTCCGCTACCAGATAATCCAAATTTTCCACAAGGTTCGTTTGTATATAGGAAAGAAGACCCAGGCGGTCAATATGGAGATTATTACTATGTTGTAATTCCACCCCTAAATAGCGAAGACACGAGAATTAGAATTGTTGGTGAAGATGGAAGCCTGTATTTTGTCTTTGATTCAGCAGAACCAATACTCGAAGAAGAGGGTATCACAGATGAGATCAGTACAGAAAGCGTGGCTGAAGTCAAACAGCAAGAATTCCGGGAATTTTTAACTAACTTTGAAGCAGCACTCATGACCACTCAATTGTTATGGTCTTGGTCTTTGTCTCCTGATGAAAGAACACCTCAAGTTGGACAAATGTTCCTTAAAGAAGGAGTACAAGAATATTTCCCAACATCTGTTGAATTAGTACCGATATTGCCTGAACTGCCAATTACAGCAAAAATGCCTCAAATCCTTCATCCTGCACTTGGGCAACCAGGAACTTTTTCTGGTTATGACACAAGAGTTCTGGCAAGCCTACTTGAACAAACTGTATTCCCCCACTGGACAGGAGAAATTCTAAGACGCTTTGGTGATGTAAGAGAATATTCTGATTTTCAATATCTTCACGAAACAGCCAAGGCAGTAATGACATGGTGGAATGATCTTGCAACAAGGAATAGAGATTCCAGGAAAATAGTCTTGGAAATTCCAGAAGCATTAGATTGGGAAAACACTCCAGACCTTGTTTATGCCTATAATGTTATGACCTCTAATATGGGAGTAGAAATGCGCTATGAAAGACTCCCGTATGATGACATCACGATGCTTCCACCGCTATGGTTTTGGCAGCGGCTGAGAAGGTACTTCGATATGCAAGCGAATTACTATGACATTTACACACAAGCGAAGTATCAGGTTGGCAGTGGTCCAAATACAACCTCTGGTCCGTATTGGCCAATAATTTTTGAACTTGGTGGTAAGGCTTATAACGCAGCAGAGAGAATTGACTATATATTCGATCTTTCAGACAGACTAGATACAGGAGCTGTTGATGAACGAGAGCTTGCTGAAGCACAGCAGTTTTGCTTGGACGTATATAATAGCACTGAAGTACAAAAACGTTTCCCTGAGCTATGGGTCCAAGCTATATATCTTTACAACAAGATAGACCCACAAAACAGGATAGAGATCAATCCAGCAGCAAAGGCAGCGTATACTGCTCCTGTGGCGTCCAGTATTGAACGCATTAAATCACTGCCTTTTTCCGAAAGTTCAGCTCAACTGTTACAAAAGATAGAAACAACATTTGTGGAGAGAGGATTAATATCAAAGAGCCAAGAACGACTTCATGCCACCTTAATACAAAACAAGAGCATGATAGAACAGAATATTTCAAGATTGCTTACAATGGGAGACTATTGGCAGAAGATTTATGAGTATATCTCTGATCCAAGGAATTATTCTAGCACAGGCCAAGAAGATGAAACTGCCCTTAAAAGCCTAGAAACACAATACTTGGAGACGTTAACGGCGTTTCAAGATAACATCACGCGTGACCTTGCAACAATTGGGATTAACGTTCCTGGATTAGACCAGAATTTTGTAGGGATTGTCTTGGCAAATGCCCTAAGGCCAATTGAGCGTGAGTTTTCAGAAAAGTCCGCTGGTATCTTTACTGCGTCAGATAGAGATGATTTTCTGCAGAAACTCACCCAAATAGAAGAATCTTTCCCGGATTATCTCGCTGATAATATTTTTAAAATATACACAGTTAATACCGATGCATTGTTAGAGGCTGCGGATCAATTTACGTCTCTTATCTCCACAGAAGACTTTATGAGGTCATATCTTGCGGACCCAGCAAACAAACAACTACAGCAAGAAGTTGCCGCTGCGTTAATAGATGAGAGTTTTGGAAGCAAAGTAGCCGCTGAATTTAATAGACTGTTAAGAACTGAAGTTGCAAATCGTATGCGAAATCTTGTTTTTGAAAGTGAAGACAAATTAGCGGCTTATATTGATAAGACACTTAGTGCTACATGGAACACTGCCTGTCAGAATGTGACAAGACAGCATCAGTTTGGTCCAGACTTACTTGCTGCTTTGAGCCAGCTTGAGCTATATCTCGGTAGTGGTTATCTCGTCTTCCACCAAGGACAGAGGTTTGTTACAAGGTTCTTGATTGGTGGACTCCGCTAGTTGAAAAGTACCGCGTATTCATGTAATATTCCCCTAAAAGGAGGTGATTAAATGATTTCTAAGAGCGCAGTATCTGATAAGATCCGCAAGGAAGATCTAAGAGTCGGCAAGGATTTCCTTGATGCCCTCGATCGCATAACGGAATTTTTGGTCGATGAGGCCATTAAGCGTGCCCGCTGGAATAAGCGTAAGACTGTTCGGATAGCAGATCTTGCCTATCCAATGACAGACTCGCTGGATGAAGACCAAACGGAAAATGTATCAATGGTTAGCACCGAAAATAAACCACTTGCTGTAGAAAAAACTCAAAAGGAGGTATTAATTGGGCGAACTAGTGGGATTTTCAGAATTGGGGGAGATAGAGCAAGCAGGTAAGTGGGAAGAAATTGCTAGCTCAAAATCAACAGAAGATTTGTTGGAGCTGGGCCGTACGGCCCAAGAAGGCTCTATTAGATTCTTCTTTTTGCAGTGTCTGATATCCAGCATTATTGCAAAAAGACGTGATGGTGGATTACGCGTCCTGGCAAGAGAATGGGGTCTTGCCTATAACAGGGCGTCAGAAATGGGCCGTATATGGCGGGAGATTATAAAGCCAATGATAGACCGTGGCCTTCATCCACCTATCGAACTAGAGCCAGAATACTTTCATATCGCTCTACGGGCACCCGAACCAGTAGAAGCCATCATATATGCTCAAGACCAGAAGAATTCTTCATCCGGGTTTACCTGTGCCAAACTAAAGACTGCTCTTAAAACAGGAATGCCTGAGAACATAAAAGATTGCGCTAAATGCAGTCATTTCTTTAACTTGGAAAATGTAAAGTATTCTGTGGTACTTCCAACTGGCAAATCAACCGAGATAGAAGGCGGGTTGATGCTATGTGATAAATTCGGAGTTTTAAGGCCACTTGGTAATTTTAATTTACAAGAAAGAGCTGCAAGCTGTAATATATTCCAAGACCGTTACAGTCTTGGTACAACTTCCAGAGAACCTCTAGAAACTACGAATACCTCGTCTGAAGGAAGTTCTATGTAAATTTCATAGCTGAGAGTTCCTAGAGGAAAGAGGGCGGTTTGCTCTTTGGATATCTGGAAGAAAAACTCTCTATTTGAAACATCAGACCAAACACCAAGAACGGGGCCAAAAGAGGCCCCGTTCTTAAATTTAACGTAAGGTTCCCATCCAATTACATTAACATCCTCAAGCACCCTACCTGTTATGTATAGGGTGCCACCTTGATAGCAATATTCTGGGAGTCCCATTAGACCATGGTACTAGTTCCAGGAGCCTCTTGAGTGCGGACATAGGGAAGCGGGACAGCTTCTTGAAGTAACTTTTCTATTGCTTCAACAAGCTCCCTGATCATTGGGCTGGCTGTCTGATAGGACTTCTGGCTCTTAAGGGAATCGATATACCCCTTTATCCCATCATACTCAGCCTGTGCCATCATAGCAGACGTCTGATCATAGTTGAGCCCTGGAACTGCTGCAGCGATTTCTAGCTCCTTTTGTGCCGAGACTGTCTTAACAAGAATATTATACATTTCAGTCAGTCTTTGAATTCTCTCCAGCTCCCTTTCTGCCATATTTCCTGGCAAGAATGCTGATTCACCTGTAGTCTCCCGTACAACTCCAGTCGAGCCGAGTTTCTCTTTCGCCCCAACAGGTGCCTCTGGATTATAAGCAATATCTACTTTCGCTTGTGGTCCACTTGCTCCCCTCTCAAAGACAATCCGGAATGCTGGGTAAGAAACCGGTCCACCAAGCATAGCGATATTGCTTTTGATCGATTCATTTAATGAGATTGTTGCCTGCGCTAGTTGCTCATCGGTTGGGTTGCTTCCTAGTGCCCTAAGTTTTTCATCCACCATTCGCCTATAAGTAGCTATTGCAGAGCTTGCTGCTGTTACAGAAGTCACCGATTGTGCAAGGCCAGCTGCAAATACCTGTGATAGTTGGCTTAGCGCTGTACTGTTCATCTGAGCTGCCATTTTCTGATTATGTGCTTTAATCTGAGCTGGTGTCATAGAGCCAATCGTTTCCAAAGAAAGGTTTGGATCAATCCAAGGAGCGCTTGGGAGAGTGGTGGCAAAGGCATGCTGCAAATGCGAAGAGAGCAATTGTCGTTGCTGCTCAACATCCAACGTAATACGTCCCAATGTTGACCTTGCCCATTCTTGTTGTTGTGAGGCAGCAATCTGCGCTGGTGTTAATCCCTCATATGATTTAGCAGATGGTGGGAACATAGCCCGAATCCAGCTTTCAAATGGTCCAACCTGTGCACCTGTTGCCTGTTCTGTTGAGGTTGGTGAGCTCCAAAGCTTCGCAGCAATGTCAGCTGGGTAGCTTGTCCAACGATAGCCAATGATGACAGTCCCGTTATTGGTTCTAACTGTAATTGGCTCAATTCCACTGACAAGATTAACGTCAACGTTTCCATAAGAGAATTGTCTCATATTCGTTTTTGGGTCGAGTGGAATTACATAATCCTTACCACCAAGCTTAACGCTGAATGTTGGTGCAGGTGTGGTAATCTGGAATGTTAGAATATCCGGATCCCTCTCAAACATTTGCTTTTTTCGTGCTTCTTTATTGGTAAGTATATCTACAAATTCCTTCACATTAACCTCCTAGCTTTGCTTTAGCTTCTTTAATTAAATCGTCCATTCCACCCCAACTATATCCACGCCTCTTAAATTCTGCAAGGACGGCTTCTACGCCCTGTCCAGCCTTAAGGTCATCTAGAATATCGTCAAGCATCTGTTCAAATTCAATCGGCTGCGAATCTGTCTGTCTAAGGAATGTAGAAAACAGTTGCTTTATTCCAGTCTTCCACTCATTTAACTGGTACCTATATTGCTCTCTACTTGAACCATCTACATAACGCGGTTTAGTATACAGCCCAAGACCGGCTGCTATACCAACCTGTTCCGATGGCAATGTCCTGGAGAATAAAAATTCATCACATGCAGCTGCTTTCTGGCTAAAAGATACCTTGATCGTATCCCACATGATCTCGTTAAGTATAGCGGTATAGTAATACTTGGCCTGTTTTTCTTCTTCAGAATCGCCAATCATTGGCCTTAGTTGTTGCATTACAGAGAAATAAAACATGTGAGGATCAGCTTTTATTGCTCGTTGTATGCTTGCGTCATCTTGAAATATAGGCATTAGAGCGCTCTCAAGCGTCTCTTTGTCTAGCAGATATATATATCTAGTTGGATATATTAACTCCTTTAATGTATCAACATTTGAAGCTACCGTATTAAACGTCGCACCCAAAATGGCAAGCTGTGATTGCACGGGATTCGGCTCAATGCCAGCGGAATAGAAGTAACTCAAGTTATTGGCAGCCTCCTGAACAACAGCCTCTTCTATAGGTCTAAACATATTTTCAAAAACCTTTTCAGATGCATCTACTGCCGATAGACCTGCAAGAACAGTCTCGGGCGGGAATTTATCAAGAGTTGTCCCAACCGCATTTAAGGCAGCTACTTTAAACTCACTTTGAGGTGTGACCGGCAAAACTATGGCGTAATCAGAATTCTGACCAATACCAATATCTGATGTTAGTTTTAATGTTCTTCCATCAACAGTAAAGTTTGATGTTTTTCCTGTTTTTGGATTTAAGATCAGCGCTCCGCTTGGTATTTTGGACGGATCTATTTTTAATGGAATTGCCAAAGGATCTAGAGATGTGTTTCGTCCAACATACAATGTTAAATTTTTTGTGGAGGTTGTAGAACTTACGGCTTGAGCAGGACCAGTAGATTTTGGTTCAAAGTC